>OFEY01000686.1_pt1 | contig 26699 bp, 27 predicted proteins | sample 1521251 | NCBI WGS metagenome assembly OFEY01 (sample SAMEA3504100, study PRJEB24116) | mouse gut metagenome | biome: mouse gut; feature: mouse-associated habitat; material: faeces | place: Denmark | collected 2011
GTTGCGCCTTCCCGCCGCAGGAGGCCCAGCGCGCACAGGGCCGTGATCAGCCGGGCGGCGGGCTCGGGCGCGCAGCCCACCCGGGCGGCCAGTTCCTCGACTTCCAGCGGCCCTTCAGCCAAGGGGGAAAAGACGTCGAGCCGGACGGCGGCTTGAAGGGCGCAGCTTTCCCAATACTGGCCGGAAAGGGCGATGAGTGATGAAGCAGTCCATTGTCGCATGGTCACCTCCGGGGCAGGGGTCGCGTTTCAGGGTCAGCACCTCTCTGGTAACAGATCGTGCAACGTTTTGAAAAGGGAGGGGATGTCGATGGGTTTTGAAATGTGGGCGTTCATGCCGGCCTCAAGGGATTTCTCCACGTCGTCGTCAAAGGCGTTGGCGGACATGGCGATGATGGGCACCGTGGCGGCGTCTTCCCGGGGAAGAGCCCGTATCTGCCGGGTGGCGCTGAGCCCGTCCATGACAGGCATCTGGATATCCATGAGGATGGCGAGGTAGCGCCCCGGCTCGGCCCGGGCGAAACATTCCACGGCTTCGCGGCCGTTGCGGGCGCTTTCCACACGCAGGTTGCGCGACTCAAGCAGCGTCTCGGCGATTTCGAGGTTGATGTCGTTGTCCTCCACGAGGAGAACCCTTTCCCCGGCGAAGGAGGTTTGCACGCCCGTGGCATCGACGGGCCGGTTCTGGGTGGTCGAGATCAGGAAGTCGTAGACGGTGGAAGGGAAGAGCGGCTTTTGGAGAAAAGCGCCCACGCCCGCCTCTTCCGCCTCGCTGCGGATGCTGCTCCAGTCATAGGCGGAAATGGCCATCAGAGGGGCCTCCGCGCCCAGACGTTCGCGCACGCGCCGGGCTAGGGCGATGCCGTCCATGAACGGCACTTTCCAGTCCGCCATGATGAGGGTGAAGGGCGTATCGTGCGCGGCGGCCTCCGTCACGAGGGCCAGCGCCTCTTCCGGCGAGGCGGCGGTCCGGGTTTTCACCCCGAAGCGGCGCAGAAGCATGGCCGCATGATCGCGCGTCCGGCGATCCGGGTCGACCACCAGTGCCTGCATGTCCTCGAAACGATGCCGCAGATCAACGGGCCGGGAAGGTGCGGAGGCCGATTCCAGCCACACCCTGACGGTAAAGGTGCTTCCGGCGCCGGGGGCGCTTTGCACAGTGATTTCACCATTCATCATTCGGGCATAGTTCCCGGCGATGGCCAAGCCAAGGCCGGAACCACCCCGGCTCTCTCTCTCTCTCTCTCTCTCTCTCTCTGGCGGTTGTCCTGTTCAAAGGGCACGAAGAGTTTTTCCAGAAATTCTGGATGTATGCCGATGCCCGTATCCCGCACGCGGAAAAGCAGCTCGCGCGAATTTCCCGCCTTTTTCCCGGCGATGACGGAAAAGTCCACGCAGCCCCCGGCATCGGTGAACTTGAGCGCGTTGCCGAGCAGGTTGATGAGAATCTGGTTGAGCTTGAGCTCGTCGCCCACATAGGTGTCCTGCAAGGCCCCTTCCGCCGAAACCTGAAAGCGGATGTCCCTTTTTTGCGCCTGCGCGTAAAACATGGTGGTCAGGTTGCGGATGAAGGCGGCGAAGTCGAAAGCCTTTTTCTTCAACACCATTTTGCCGCTTTCGATTTTCGACATGTCAAGGATGTCGTTGATGAGCGCCAGCAGGAAATGGGCCGAGTTCTCTACCTTGTTGAGACAGTCGACCACGCGCTTCGGATCGTCCAGCGATTCCTTGGCGATGGCGATCATGCCCATGATGGCGTTCATGGGCGTGCGGATGTCGTGCGACATGCGCGAGAGGAAATCCGATTTGGCACGGTTGGCGCGCTCGGCCATTTCCAGCGCGCTGCGCAGCATTTCCGTGCGCTCCTCAAGCTTTTTCTGCAATTCGCGCTGTTCCGTGATGTCCGTAATATCGATGTAGACCACAAGATAGAGGGGCTCGCCGCGCACCCAGTCGATGCAGTCCGCGTTGATCTGGAGCCACGCGTCCTCGCCCTTGCCGTCCTTGACCTGCACCACGAAATGGGCGCGCTGGCCCGCCAGAAGGCGCGAGCGATTTTCCGCGAGGGCCCGGCGGTTACGCTCGTTGTCCACGTTTACGAGGGAGTAGGGCGGATCGTCGGGCCCGCGATGGCCGAAGAACTGGATGAAGCGGTCGTTGCCCTCCACGAAATGAAAACGCGCGGAGGCGTCCACCCGGAACTTGGCGACGAAACCCGGCAGGTTGTCATAGGTGACGGACTGCTCCATCTGCGTCTGGATGAGATCGCTGATGTCGGTGAATACCGAGTAGATGACGGGGATGCCGTTGAGGGTTTCGTTGGTGAAGGTGCCGACGACCTTTATCCATACGAAACTGCCGTCCTTGTGCGGCATCTTGCACACAAGGGCGTAGCTGGGCTCGCCGGTGGCGATGGCGTGGCGCACGGTGTCGGCTATTTTGGCGTACTCGGTGGGAATCTGCTCAAAATATTCGCTGCAATGGTTATGATAGATGGCTTCGTACTCTTCTTTGGAGTAGCCGGTCTTCTCATAAAAATAATCGTTGGCCCAGACGACGGTGAAATATTCGTCCAGCAGATGCTTGCTCACGCTGACGCGGAGCGAGCTCATGAGCATGGTGTATTCGGTGCCGATGGCCGTATGCGTAGAATCAAACATAGGAGGCCCCGTGAAGATGGGCAGCTGAGGGGGAGGGAGCGACGCGGATGCGCCTTACAGGGAAGGGTGAGGACGCTGGAATGGGAGATACCTTTTTAACATAAAAGAGGAGGACGGGCAATCATCTCCACACATAAAAAGCCCTTCCCGGGGGAGGGAGGCCGTCAAAAGACAATCACTTGTTTTTACTTCTTTTTATGGAGAGATGTCTCGGTCCGCACCAGCCATGTGCCGGGCCTCGCAAGGCTCGTCGTTTGGGGGGGCGGCGCGGACGCGGGAAGGGGAGAGAGGAAGGCGGCGCAGAGGCGCGGAAAAGGCTGTCCAGCCCCGAAAAACCAAGAGCGGCCGCCGCTCCCGGAAAGGGAGGGACGGCCGGCCATACGGAGCTGCCGAGGAAGCGGCTTAGTTGGCGGGCACTACGGCGCCCTCGTACTTCTTATTCATGTATTCCTTGACCTGATCGCCCTTGAGGGCCTTCACCAGCGCCTGCAGTTCGGGGCGCTGTTCCTCGCCCGCGCGCACGGCCACGATGTTGGCGTAGGTGGTTGCGGCCACGGAGTCGGCGGCTTCGGCGGCCAGCGCGTCCTTCACCTTGAGGCCGCCGAGGATGGCGTAGTTGCCGTTGATGATGGCGATGTCCACGTCGGGCAGGGCGCGCACGAGCTGCGCGGCCTCGATTTCCTCAATCTTGAGCTTCTTGGGATTTTCCACGATGTCGCGGCGGGTGGCGGTGAGCCCGGCACCGTCCTTCAGCTTGATGAAGCCCTTGTCCTGCAGGAGGAGCAGGGCGCGCGCCTCGTTGGTGGTGTCGTTGGGCACGGCGACCAGCGCGCCGTCCTTCAGATCGGCCAGCGCCTTGGTCTTTCCGGCGTAGATGCCGAAGGGCTCGTAGTGGATCGCGCCGATGGAGACGAGACGGGTGCCCTTTTCCTTGTTGAAGTCATCGAGGTAGGGCTTGTGCTGGAAGAAGTTGGCGTCCAGTTCCTTGCCTTCCAGCGCCATGTTGGGCTGCACGTAGTCGGAATATTCGACGATCTGGAGATCGTAGCCCTGCGGTTTGAGGATCGCGGCGGCTTCCTTGAGGATTTCGGCGTGCGGGGTCGGGGACGCGCCCACGAGGATTTTGGTGGCGGCGGAAGCGCTGAGCGCGCCTCCGAGGACGAGCGCCAGCGCAGCGACGGCGGCGGTGCGGAAGAGATGCATGGTTCCTCCCAAAAGGGTTGAAGGTCCGTTTCCAGAGGCGGTGCGGCTTACGAGATGCGCTTGTCGCTCCGCTTGGTGGCCCAGTTGCCGAAGCTCTGGAAAATCTGAACGATGATGATGAGCAGGACGACCGTGGCGAACATGATGTCGGTCTGGTACCTGTTGTACCCGTACATGATGGCCAGCTTGCCGAGCCCGCCCCCGCCCACCGCGCCGGACATGGCGCTGTAGCCGAGGATGGTGGTCGCGGCGATGGCGCTTCCGTTGATGAGCGATGGCGTCGCCTCGGGCAGCAGCACCTTGAGGATGATCTGCATGGTCGACGCGCCCATGGACTGCGCGGCCTCCACCACGCCGGAATCGACCTCAAGCAGCGAGGATTCCACCAGTCGGGCCACGAAGGGCGCGGCCGCGATGACCAGCGGCACCACCGTGGCGTTGTTGCCGATGGTGGTCCCCACGAGGAGGCGCGTCACCGGAATGACGGCGATCATGAGGATGAGGAAGGGGAAGGAGCGGGTCAGGTTCACGACCACGTCAAGCACGTTGTACACGAGCGGGCGGGGCTTGATCCCGTCCTGACGGCAGATGACCAGCACGACGCCCATCATCATGCCGAAAACGTAGGAGAAGAAGGTGGAGACGAGGGTCATGTACAGCGTATCCACCACGCCTTCCGCCAGCATTTCCACAGTGGCCTGATCAAACATGGTTCATAGCCTCCAGCATCAGTCCCTTTTTGTCCGCATAGGCGAGGATGCGCCGCGCCACCTCTTCGTCGTCCGGCAGTTGCAGGACCATCTGGCCGAAGGCCGTCCCGCCGATGTCCCGGGTGTCCGCGAACATGATGTTCACCGGGCTCCCGCATTCCAGCACCATGTTTCCGATGATGGGCTCGAAGGAGGAGCGGCCATTGAAGATGATCCGGTAGAGCCTGCTGTGCGGCATCTGCTCGGGCTGAAGGGCTTCGGGGATGACGAGCTGGCGCGCCTCTTCCGTCTGCGGGTGGAAGAAGACTTCTTCGACGGAACCGGTTTCCGCGATGACGCCGTGGCTGATGATAGCGACCTGATTGCAGATTTTTTCGATGACGCTCATTTCGTGCGTAATGATGACCGCCGTGATCCCCAGCCTGCGGTTGATGTCCTTGATGAGCGCGAGAATGGATTCGGTCGTGGCCGGATCAAGGGCGGAGGTCGCCTCATCGCAAAGCAGGACCTTGGGATTGGTGGCCAGGGCGCGGGCGATGGCCACGCGCTGCTTTTGGCCGCCCGACAACTGGGAGGGGTAGGAGCGGCTCCGATCGGCAAGGCCCACCATATCGAGAAGCTCGCGGGCCCGCTCGCGCGCGCTTTCCTTCTTCACCCCGGCAAGCTCCAGCGGGAAACAGACGTTTTCCTCGGCGGTGCGCTGCATGAGGAGGTTGAACTGCTGGAAGATCATGCCCATCGAGCGCCGGGCGATCTGAAGCTCGCGGTCGCTCAGACGGCACATGTCCTTGCCTTCAAAGAGGACGCTGCCGCCGGTGGGCCGTTCCAGCATGTTGATGCAGCGCACGAGCGTGCTTTTGCCCGCGCCGCTCTTGCCGATGATGCCGAAAATGTCACCCTGCCGGATGGTGAGATTGATGCCCTTGAGGGCGTAGACTTCCGTGTTTTTGCTTTGGAATCGCTTTTCCAAATCGACTATTTCTATGATGGGTTCCGTCATCCGCGTGTTTCTCCCGTTCGTTTTCCCGCAGGAGGTACAATAATGGCCTCGGCTTGCGCCGTCAAACGCTCGCGCGATACTATTACCTACTTTTGCGGCTTTGAGAACGGGCAGAGGGTGTTTTTCGCGATTTTCCTTTTTTCTTTTTGATTCCCAATAGATAGTAAAGCATATCTTGGCAGGGGGAGGCCGGGGCGGGGCGAAGGCCCGGTGCGGACTGGGAGGATGGCCGGGCACGGAGGCATAAAAAAGGACGCCTCCAGCGGAAAAGCGCCGCCAGCCTTTGCCGAGGGCACGGAAAGGGCGGCGACCAAGGCCGGGGCTGGGTTCAACCTGCATCAAGCCGCGCGCGGCAAAACCGCTTTTCCTCCTTTGCCGCGTTACAAGGAAAAAAGGCCATCTCGCTGGAGCGCTGGCGTCGCCGTGTTTTTCTCCTCGCTAACCCTTTGGAAGCAATCGGCTCTTCGCGGGCGGCCTTGTCCTCTGGGCTGAGCCTAAAGGTCGAGCGATTTGATGTGCGGGTTGTCGCTGAGCAGGCTCATCAGTTGCGTCCGGTTATACTCTTTCGGCACCTTGACGAAGATGTCCAGCGCCATGCGCCCGTTGTCCAGATGCCGTGCCTTGAGCGAGAGGATGTGTATTTCATGGCTGAGCAGCTTTTCCCGGATGGAGGATACCCCATCGCCGACGGTGTCCATCTCCAGCGAGATTTGTTCGGTCATGGGAAAATGGAGCCATGCGAAATTGCGGTGCAGCATCATCTGGGCCGCGATGATGAGCAGGCTCACCCCTATGCCGAGAAAATAGAGCCCCGCGCCCACGGCCATGCCGATGCCCGCCGTGGCCCACACGCCCGCCGCCGTGGTCAGGCCGCTGATGTTCTGGTTGCGCACGAAGATCATCCCCGCCCCCAGAAAGCCGACGCCGGTGACGATCTGGGCGGCGATACGCGAGGGGTCGAGGGCGATGCCCGGATGGGTGGTTACGTCACCGAAGCCGTATTTGGAGACGACCATGATCAGCGCCGCGGCCAGCGCCACAATAAGATGGGTGCGGATGCCCGCTTCCTTGAGGCGGTTGTTGCGTTCATAGCCGATGAACGCCCCGCAGAGCGCCGCGACGAGGATGCGGGCGAAGAACTCCATTTCAGCATAAGGCGTGAGAATCATTGTGACCTCCTCTGACGGAGAAAAGAGTCTTGCAGGATTCTCCTGTCATGGGGCACTTCGCCTCCTCCGTCAAGCCCATCGTCGCGTGAGAGGTTTGGCGTCAAGCCTATCGGTGCGTGAGAGGTCTGGTGCCGCCTGCCGGGGGAATGGCGATGCTCCTCCGGTTCAAAGGCTGCGTCTTTTGGGGGACGGCGTGTAACCGCGCGGGCAGGCTTAAAGGGGGATCACGTCGAGGTCGTCCGGCACAAAGAGGTTGCCGGAAAAAAACTCGCGGCCTTCCGCCGTGTACAGGGCCTTGCGTTCGGCAAGCCGGCTGTCTTCGGTATGCCACAAGACCAGATTGCGCGCCCCGAGTTCGGCGGCGGTGCGGCAGGCTTCCCGCACGGTGCTGTGGTGCTTTTCGTAAGGCTTGAAGCGTTCCCGATCCGCATAGAGGCAGAAGGCCTCGCTGAGCAGCCAGTCGCTGTCGGTCACAAAGGCCCGGTCGCGCGGCGTACAGGGCTCGTCCCCGAGGCAGGAGACTTTGCGCCCGTCGTGCAGGCGCAGGGTGAAGCCGAATTGCCGGGCCTTGGTCGAACCGATGTCGAAAAAGGTGGCCGGGTAGGGCCCCAGAGTAGCCTTCTCGCCGTCCCGCACGGGAAGGATATGGATACGATCCCCGAAGAAACGGGTCATGCTGCCCGGAAGGGTCATGTGGGAGACGGCACGGACCATTTCCGCCAGTTCCTCATGGCAGCGGAGGGTAAAGGTACCTTCGTACGCGCCCGAGGCCATGCGGGTGGCGATGAAGCGCAGGACCCAGATCATGCCGAAAAGGTGATCGGTGTGGCAATGGGTGAGAAAGGCATGATGCAGCGATTCGAGGCGTATTCCGGCCCGCTGGAGCTGCGTGAGCACGCCGTTGCCGCCGCCCGCGTCCACGAGGACAGGCTCGGCGCCGTCATGCAGGATGAAACAGGTATTGTAACAGCGCAAGGCGCTGGCGTTGCCGGTGCCGAGAACAATAAGCCTTTCCATCCCCTTGCCCCTTTGTAGTGGAAGACCGCCGTGATGTTCGATGTTTTGTACGGTGCATCGGGACATCTTTCAAGGCCCCTTAGCCGGGCGGCGCAAGGAGGCGGATGCGCGCCTTTCCTCCGGCTTCCCGGATCGTCTCGCGGACCTGCCTTTTTGCCGGAAAGCCGGGATGCGAGGAGGGGCGCATTTTGACCAAGGAAAGCCACACGGGAGGCGGACAAAGCGGCCTCAACGTTTTCCCCTGCGGGGAGCGGTCGGCCCGGGACAGTATCGTCCTTCATTGGAAGTGAGGCCCCGAGTACTGGCCCCCAAAAACCGGATAGCCCTCTGATTGTATGAATCACATCATCTCATGGCACGCATGGGGCGGCCGTGCGGGGAGGCGGACGGCTTCTTGAGGAGGAGAAGCGCCTAGCGTTTTTTGGGGTTTTCCCGCTCGAAAATGTCCTTCACATCCACCCCCAGTTCATCCGCGATGCGGGCGAGGGTGGAAAGGCGGCAATGCGAAATGCCTTCATCCTGACGGGCCTTGAACAGCGCCTGCCGCGAGACGCCGGACAAGTCAGCCAGCTTCTGGGTGCTTATCTTGCGTGCCTGCATCAACTTGTTGATATTGCTCTTGAACATGGCTTTCCCGCTCTCGCAAAAAGGTGAGACAACAAGGAGCCAATATCATATACTGAACCGGAAAAATGACAATACGCAATAAGCTGCGTTATGTCCGTTACTTACTGAATAAACAAGAAAATTTTTCTCCTTGGCGGCATGGCGGAAAAGGAAGGCGCAGAAAAACGGAGAAGGGGCCTCCTCTTGTCTGGAGGGCGGGACAAGCGCCGGATGAGAGATACGCTGAGTATCACCGCCTGCCCCGGCTGTTGCCTTGACATTCGCGAGCCCCTGTCCCACACAGGCAGCAAGGGAGGAAGGCCATGACATGCGTGCGTATCTGCCGATATGGGGAAAGCCTCGGGGTGAAAATCCCGCAGGACATGGCGCGTTCGCTCGCCTTGCAACCGGGCGATGAGCTGGAGGCCAGTTTGTGCGAGGACGGTGTGCTTCTGCGCAAAAAAACTTCCCGGCCCGCCTATCGGCTGGAAGACATTCTGGACTGTTTCGCCTGCTCGGAGACGCACGCCGAGGTGACGTGGGGAGACCCCAAGGGGGAGGAGCTATGGTAGCCGCGCCCGAACAGGGAGACCTCGTCAAGCTGAATTTTAATCCTACGCAGGGGCACGAACAGCGGGGCTATCGGCCCGCTCTGGTCGTCTCCACAACCCTTTTTAATGAAAAAACGGGCTTCTGCTGGGTCGTGCCGGTAACGTCGCATCAAAAAGGTCTGCCGAGCGAATGCGAACTGCCGCAAGGATTGGAGATTCACGGGGTAGTCCTGCTTTCCCAATTACGGGCCCTCGATTGGCGCGCCCGTCCCTTCAGCGTGGCGGACAAGGTCCACGCCGCCTTTTTGGAAGACATCAACGCCCGGCTGGAATCGGTCCTCAGAGTCTAGGCCCTTTCTTTCACGCGGGAGGGAAGCCGGTGCCGGATGGGCAAATAGGAAAAGCTTCACGGCTGACCGTGAAGCTTTTCATGTTTTTTATGAGAACCGTCTAGGCGCGTCGGCCCATGACAAGGCTCACCACAAACATGATAAGGCCCACAATAAAGACGATTTTGGCAGCCCATGCCGCCGTTCCAGCCAGAGCGCCGAATCCAAGCCATGCCGCAATAAGAGCGATGACAAGAAAGAGAATAGCCCAGTTGAACATGATGGTTGCCTCCCATAGGAAATGGTTGAAAACTACATACACCTTCCTCAGGATATGTGTAAATGAATTGCAAAACATCTAGGCTGAGTCTATCTCATCTTATCACTACAGGCCTGAGAGCGGTGGAAAAGGAGCAATACCATTCTTGAAGAGATGGGGTGAAGCGTCCCGGAAACGCATAAAAGACAGAAAATGTCCTATGAAGAAAACAGAGCGATGAGAAAATCCTGAGCGCCCTTCTATCGCGTTCAAAAGCCGGAAGTGCTCCCGGACGTTGGCCCGGGAAAGTTCGGTGCGGTTCCCCCTGCCGTCCTGAGCGCAAGGGAGGCTGCGGGACAGTGTCCGTTTTTCGGTCCGTTTACTTTTTCCAGCGTGCCGTGATGTCCGTGCCCCGGTTGGGGCCGCTCGTTATCGTCAACGTCCCTCCGCTCAGTTTCACCCGTCCCTTCATGCTTTTCAGGCCGCGCCCCGTCCCTTGCGCCGTGGCGTCGGCGGGATCAAAACCCGCGCCGTTGTCCCGGACGCCCACCTCAAGCCCCTTGTTCCTTTTGCTGAGACGGACGTCAACGCAGGTCGCCCCGCTGTGCTTGGCAAGGAACACGCCATTTCCCCTCTCTCCCACGCCCCGCCGTAGGGAATGCGTGCCGAAAGGCCCTGCGTGCGCAGCCTCATGCAGTTGTTGAGCCGGATGACGCGGCGGGAGAGGTAGGTCGCCGCAATCGCCGTGAGCGAGAGCGCAACGAAGCCGTAGAGCAGGACCGACAGCCCGGATACGCGCCGGGAAACGTCGTCCCGCGTGCGTTCGGCGTCGGACTTGGCCTGCGTCCTGAGCCGCCCCGCCACGATCATGATGGATTCAGCGCGTCCATGCGGATGGTCAGGGCGACGAAGCGTTGTGAGACGGCGTCCTGACGCTTGAACAAGGGGATGGTGCCGTTGTCGGTCTGTGCGCGGAGGATGAGCTTGTCGTAGAGGTGTTCCGCCTTGGCCGCGAAGCCGGGCGGGGCGGACGGCGCACGACAGATCGGCGCGGGCGCGGCGCAGCAAAGGCTGGTCTAAAGGAGCGCCATCCCTCTCCCTGCCAGTACAAGGGCTGTAGCCGGACGGGGGCGAGGAGTGGGATGACGTCTCACCTCTTGAGATAAAGGGGCTGATCAAAACCCGGCGTGGACTTGTGCGGGAATGAGGGAGGGGTGCAGCAACGGACGGCACTGAGCACCGGCGCGGCATAGGAGGCAAAAGTGCCTTTTTCTGGAAAGGAGCCTTTATCAGGAAGGAGGGAGGACGGCGGACTCTCTCCCCGGTGGGGTATGCCCTACGCGGGTTACGGGAAGAGTTTCACCGTTTCAGCGTTTCGCCGGAATATCGTTTCCCGCCGGACACTGGCGCGAGGTTCCTCCACTGGCCTCCCGTAACCAGAAGGAAGCTGGAGACGGTCAGTGTATCCCGGAGAAGCCTGTCTTGCAGCGCTTCCGGGTGTTCAAGCCTCATCGGGGGACACAGTCTTTTACGTCAATGTCAAAGAAATGGAGGAGTATTTCCGGTAGTTCGTCTTGAGAAATGGTTTGTTCCTCCTTTACCGCACCGTGCTGTATCGTTAGCCGGTCGCCTGTTAAATCAATGAAGCCGTCCGGCGTTTTGCGGGCGACGTGCCGCAGGATGTAGGCCGTATCCCCGCAGGATCGGAGGAGGTTTTGTCCGTAGAAATCCGAAAGGTAAAACTGAAGAGGAGCCATTTGCAGCAAAGGCGTTTCCGGGCTCTTTTCCGTGCTTTTGCGCAGCAGGGTGTACCAGCCGGATTCTGCCGCTCGGGATTGAGGATCGCCGGGTACGATGGGGCTTTGGCAAAAGCGGAACATTTGTGTTCCCACATGCTGGATCATATTTGCCTTGAATTCGAGGCTCCTTGGCGGAACCGGGCCGCCGTAGCCCACGTCACAGAACAGCGTCTTGCCGTCCAGATAAATAAGAACCCCGCAATGGGTCGCCGGGACAGGGCAGGGCTCGGGGTGGCGAAGCTGGCGGCAGGGGCACATCCATGCATCGAAGCCAAGGGAGCGCAAAAGCAGGAAGAACAGGCCGTTCAGCTCGAAACAATATCCTCCACGTCTCCCGCGAAGGATTTTATCCATCATCTTTTACGGTTCAATGCTGACCGGCTGGCAAAAATCCGTTACGTTGAGGTTTTCAAAAGGTATTTTGATTTGATGGACCCGTATCAGCGCATCCAGATAGGCCCTTGTGGGCACTTCTTTCTTCATATCCAAGCGCTGTAGATACGCTTCTTGCAGACCCACCGGAATAGTATGGTAGACAGACCAGTCCGTATTTCGGGACCACGGCATGATGGAACTCCTTTTGAGGCGCTCATGCGTATTCTGAAGAGATTCAGATTCTTTTTTCAGAGAATCATCTTCCTCTTCGTACAGCGACGGCAGAGAAAGTCAAGGAAGTATGCTGTTGGGGTTTCCAGAGAATAGCGTCATCTCTACCCAAAGGCTCAGCAGATAAAAGCGGTATAGTTTTTTCAGGGAGCGTGTCGGCAATACTCATAGGGTTCCCTCCCGATGGTCAACCGCGCCGGCGCTCTGCTTATGGTGAAATCCTGTTGCGCCGTGTTTCCGAAAAGAGGCGTTTTCTTTTATTCTTTCAGAGAAGGCATACCTTTTTAAGGAAAAAATACAAGAAAAATATAATCCCTCTTCAGAAAAGAGAACGGGAATGCCAACGAGCAGGGGGCTTGTACCCTGTACCCGGTAGGAGGCGGTCTTCCCTGAGAAGCGCTTGCCCGAGATCAGGTTGGGAAGGCGTAAACCGGCCTTGAACCCCGGAGATAAGAACGGACAAGCAGGGCGGGGCATACTTCCCCCCCTGCTGGCATGAGCCCTGTGCCGGACGGAGAGTAGCGCGCGGCGTGACAAGGCTAAGTCGCCATTTTCCTCAGTGCTCACAGGGGAGGCGGAGGAAAGAAGGCGATCCGTCATTCCTCCGTATGGTCTTGGCGCAGCCGTTTCCAGTAGGCCCTGTCGGTGTCGTTGATGGCGCGGATGACGCGGCAGGGATTCCCGGCCGCGACGACGTCCGGCGGGATATCCTTCGTTACCACGGAACCCGATCCGATGATGGAACGAGCGCCGATGCTGACCCCGGGGTTAATGACGGCATTGCCGCCTATCCATACGGTATCACCGATATGGATGGGCTGGCCGTATTCCAGCCCTGAGCGTCGTACCTCGGCATCAAGCGGATGCGCCGCCGTGTAGAGGCAGACGCGCGGCCCGAAAAGGACGTCCGATCCGATGGTCACCGTGCAGACATCCAGAATGATGCAGTCGAAATTGGCGAAGAAATTGTCTCCTATATGGATGTTGCGTCCGTAGTCGCAGCGGAAGGTCGGCTCAATGGTGACGTTCTTTCCCACGGAAGCGAATAGTTCCCGGAGCAGCTCGCCGCGCCGCGCGCTTTCCTCCTCGGTCGTTCGGTTGAAAAGGCGCGTCAGGCGCAGCGCCGAGGCGTGCTCCCGGCGGAGGGTTTCGTCCTGAGCGCAATAGAGCCTGCCTGAAATCATTTTTTCTTTTTCGGTCATGGGGCCGCCTTTGCGGAAGGAAGGATGCCGCGCGTCCGGCGGTGGGCGGCCACGGTCGCCCCCATCGGTGCCTCGGCGTGAGGAGTACCCGTAGCTGACTGTGGGCACGGGCGGATGAGGTGTCAATTCCTTTTGCCCCTTTCCGGCCCGAAATGCCGTAAAGAACTGCCGTTTTTCAGCCGGAGGCGGGCTTGTGGCTTCTTCTCCCCATCCTCTTCTTGAAATATGGGCCTGCTTCACGTATGGTTACCCGATTCGCACGGTGTGAGCGGCTGATCCCTTCGGAAGGCCCCACGCCAAACCGGGCGCAGGAGAACTGAGCACATGGAAAAGACACGTATCATTCAAGAACTCGTACCGGGCAAACAGGTTACGATTGCTCATCTTATCGCCCACCCGGACGAAGACCTCGCCAAAAAGATGGGGGTTCCCGGTGCGGAAGCCGTGGGGATTCTGACGCTCAGCCCCCGTGAGGCGGCCATGATTGCGGGCGATTTCGCCACCAAGTCCGCAGCGGTCCAGATTGGTTTTGTGGATCGTTTTACCGGGGCCCTGGTCATTCACGGTTCGGTGGCCAGCGTGGAGGAAGCCCTGCGCTACACGGTGGAATCCCTTCACAACGTGCTCGGCTTTGCCGCCTGCGAAACCACCAAGAGCTGATCGCATGAAGCGTTACGTCCTTCTCGGAACCGTGGGCGCGGGGAAAAGCACGCTCTATGCCGCGCTGCATGGCTTGGCGTGCGAAGAGGCCCGGAAAACGCAGGCCATGCAATACGATTTGGAGGGAGGGGTCGACACGCCGGGAGAGTTCTTCTGCCATCCCATGTACCATCCCGCCTTGTTGAGCGCGACGGCGGATACCGATGTGCTCATCTATGTCCACCCGGCCAATGACACTCTCTGCCGCCTGCCTGCGGGCTTTCTCGATATTTACGCCCAGCGGGAAGTCATTTGCGCCATTACCAAGGTGGACCTGCCCGACGCCGATTTTGAAGGGACCAAGGCCATGCTGGAAGAACACGGCCTTTCTGGACCTTTTTTCCCCATTGGAAAAGACAGGCCAGAACTTTTGCAGGCGCTGCTGCACTGGCTCCAGAAAAAGGTAGCGGACTGATCTTTCTGTCTGGTTGCTCTTTGGAAAAGCCCCCTTTGGAGATGGAGGGGGCTTTTTTGTGAAAGGCTCTTCCGGACAGAGAGAAAAGATTGGAAAAAAGCGATGTCCCAAAGAGAGGGCGATGGGGCGGGGACTCTCTCCCTCATGAAAGACCCCCGGAAGAGAGGGGAGCGAGGCCAAGGGGCTACGGCTCGGCGGAAGGGGAGGGCCTCTGGAAAGAGTCCGTCAAGGCCCACCCCGATACGGTGCCGTTGCTGGGCCGCCTAACGGGAGTCTTGCCTTCCGCCCTGTCGGACCTCAAGAAAATATCGGGCCGCCTCTTCCTTTCCTGCGGTTCGCGCTTATAGGTATTCTGTCGGGCCGCCGCCCGGCTTGCTCTCCGGGCGTGGCTCCGGTCGCTTTCCCGGATGGGATCAGATTTTTTGGAGGATACTACTATGTGGGAATATACGGATGCCGTTCGGGAGCATTTCCTGAATCCGCGCAATGCGGGTGAACTTGCCGATGCCAACGCGGTGGGCGAAGTGGGCAGCCTCGCCTGCGGCGACGCCCTCAAGCTTTTTTTGAAAATAAACGATCAGGGCGTCATCGAAGACGCCTCCTTCCAGACTTTCGGCTGCGCCAGCGCTATTGCCTCCAGTTCCGCCCTTACCGAGCTTATCAAGGGCAAGACCGTGGAGGAGGCGTCCAAGCTGACCAATAAGGATATTGCCGCCTATCTGGGCGGATTGCCCCGCGAAAAGATGCATTGCTCCGTAATGGGGCAGGAAGCGCTTGAGGCGGCCATCCGCAATTGGCGCGGCGAGCCAGCGGAGAAGCAGCATGAGCACGAAGGCAAGCTCGTGTGCAAGTGCTTTGGTGTCACCGATGTGCAGATACGCCGGGCCATTGAGGAAAACAACCTCAAGACGGTGGAAGAGGTCACGAACTACACCAAGGCCGGAGGCGGCTGCGGCGAGTGCCTGAACACCATTCAGGATATCCTTGATGAGGAACTGGGCAAGCCCCGCCTGAAGGAATTCAATATCGCGCCCCGTCCCGCCATGACCAACGTGCAGCGTATGCAAAAGGTGATGCAGGTCTTGCAGGACGAGATCAAGCCCCGTCTGGCGGCGGATGGCGGCGATATCGAGCTGGTGGACGTTGACGGCCACCGGGTCGTGGTCGCTCTGCGCGGCCTCTGCTCCAATTGCAGTTCGCGCGTGGTCACGCTGAAGGATTTGGTGGAAAAGATTCTCCGCGAGCAGGTCGAGCCCGAAATCGTTGTGGAAGAGGTGAAGGCATGAACGTCGTCTATCTGGACAATAACGCCACGACGAGGGTAGCTCCCGAAGTCTTTGAGAGCATGGTGCCCTTTTTTACCGACAAGTATGGCAACGCTTCGAGTATGCATACCTTCGGCGGGCAAGTCGGCAAGAGCATTCAGGAGGCCCGGGAAAAGGTCGCGGCCCTCTTGGGAGCCCAGCCCGAAGAGATCGTCTTTACCTCCTGCGGCACGGAAAGCGATTCCACGGCGGTGATGTCCGCCTTGCAGTCGCAGCCCGAAAAAAAGCACATCGTGACCACGCGGGTAGAGCATTCGGCACTCATCTCCCTTGGGCAGCATCTGGAGCATAAAGGCTACGAAGTGACGTATCTGGGCGTGGACTCCAAGGGACGGCTTGATCTCGACGAGCTTTCCGAAGCCATGCGCAAGGATACGGCCATCGTCTCCATCATGTACGCGAACAACGAAACGGGCACTGTCTTCCCCATTGAGAAAATCGCGGAAATGGTCAAGGAGCGCGGGATTCTTTTTCATACGGACGCGGTGCAGGCGGTGGGTAAACTTCCCATCGACCTTTCCCGTGCCCCTGTGGATTTTTTGGCCTTGTCCGGTCATAAGCTCCATGCCCCCAAGGGAATAGGCGTTTTGTACGTCCGCAAGGGAACGCGCTTCCTGCCCTTCCTGCGTGGCGGGCATCAGGAACGGGGCCGCCGCGCAGGAACCGAAAACGCTCCTTATATCGTGGGCCTCGGGACCGCATGCGAATTGGCCATGAACCATATGGCCGAAGAAAACACGCGCGTTCCGGCCTTGCGGGACAAGCTGGAAAAGGGGCTGCTGGCCGCCATCCCGGACGCCATCGTCAATGGCGATCAGGAGCACCGCCTCCCGAACACCTCCAATATCGCTTTCCAGTCCGTCGAGGGTGAAGCCATCCTGCTCCTGCTTGACCAGTATGGCATTTGCGCGAGTTCCGGTTCCGCCTGCACCTCGGGCAGCCTTGAGCCTTCCCATGTACTGCGTGCCATGGGCGTACCTTTCACCTACGCGCACGGCTCCATTCGTTTCTCCCTTTCCCGCTACACAACGGAAGAGGAGATCGATTTTGTCCTCGACAAGATGCCTCCCATCATCCGGCGCCTTCGGGAGATTTCCCCCTTCCGCTCTGTGAAGTAAGCCGCGTTGGTTGTAAACCGTGAAAAAGGCCCTTTCGGAAGAAGGGGCCTTTTTATATGGAAATAAAACCTCCCGGGAGGGGAGATAGTCTCAAGAGCTTAAAAATTTATATGTTGTAGAAAATGTTAAGGAAGGGGAAGTTAGCTGCACTGCTCAACTGTAAAAATCTGAAGTGCGGGGAAGTCTTCATCCCAAATTTCCAACCCACGACAAAAGGCTCCATAAAAATAGAGCCTTTGTCATTTCCACGCTTTATGCCAAACAGAATTTTCACAAGTTCAAAATTCTCAAGTTGGCTGCAATAAATTCTCATTTTGAGTGACAGCTCCCAACAACTCACAGGCTCACAGCCTGACAGAGCGAAAAATATGGTTCCTCTGCAAGAGGAACACAGGGAGCAAAGGGGGAGAAGAAATAGCAACAGGCAGCCATAGCTTTTTAGCTATAACTGCCTGATTTAATACTGGTGCGCCCGGAAGGAATCGAACCCTCGGCCAAGAGCTTAGAAGGCTCCTGCTCTGTCCAACTGAGCTACGGACGCGTTTCTTTGTACGGAGGCTTAGTATGATAAAAAACACGGAGGGTCAAGAATTTCCTTGGGGGAGGGAGACGTGCGGAGAGGGGCGTCTCTCTGGGAGCCTGAGGGAAGGCACTAAAACTCCCCGTGAGGTCTGGGGTTGACGGGACGCTATCCCCTCTGTACCCTGCGGCGGATTTAGTAACGCGCTCTTTTGTTTTTCGTGAACGAAACCTAAGGAAGATACATGCCTGCCTACGGAGACCTTGCTATTATTGTTACCCCCAAGGGGAAACGGAGCCTGCGCCGCATTGACGAGAATCAGGATATGCACACCCAAGACGGCATTTTGCGCATGGCCGATGTGGTTGCGGCCCCATTCGGTTCGGAAGTGTGCACCACGCTGGGCGTTCCCTATCGTATCCAGAAGCCGACGCTGAATGATATCGTCAAAGGGGTCAAGCGGCAGACGCAAATTCTTTATCCCAAAGATATCGGATACATCTGTATGCGTCTGGGCGTGGGGCCCAACCGGACCGTTATCGAAGCAGGGACGGGATCAGGCAGTCTTACCGTGGCCTTGTCGTGGTTTTCCGGGGCGACGGGGCATGTGCACACTTTTGAGGCGCGCGAGGAGTTCCACAAGCTGGCCCGCCGGAATCTGGAGTGGGCTGGGGTCGGGCACAACGTCACCATGCACCATCGGGATATTGCCGAAGGTTTCGGGGACGTAACCGGCGCGGATGCCCTTTTTCTGGATGTGCGGACTCCGTGGGACTACTTGAAGCATATCCCCGCCGCCGTGACGCCCGGCGCGGCTCTCGCTTTCCTGCTTCCCACGGTGGATCAGGTGGGCAAGCTGCTGCTCGGGCTGGAGCAGGGCCCCTTTGATGACATTGAGGTGTGCGAAATCCTCGTGCGCCGCTGGAAGCCTATCGCGGATCGGCTGCGCCCTGAGGATCGCATGGTGGCCCACACCGGTTTTCTCATTTTCGCGCGGCATCAGGAACGTTCCGCACTGTGGGACGAATACAGGACCGCTTCGCTCGGCACGCGCGAGCGCAAGCAGGAAGCGGCGCGCCGTGAACGTCTGGGAATGGACGACGTTGAAGCGCCGTGCGGCGAGGCGGATGATTAGCCAACGGGCATATTCGGAAAGTCATGAAAATAACGATACAGAATCTTTCCAAATCGTTCGGCGGGCGGGACATTTTTTCCGACTTCTCGCTGGATGTCGACTCTGGGGTACGTCTGTGCGTCTGCGGGCCCAACGGGTGCGGTAAATCCACGCTCATCCGTATGCTGGCCGACGTGGACGCCCCCGACGCCGGGCGCGTCATCATGCCCCGCGGCTGTCGGGTGGGCTACGTCCAGCAGGATTTGGACGAAGCCGTCCTCGACACGCCTCTCCTGGAATGGGTCGTGGATGTCCTGCCGGACTGGCATGATTTCTGGGCCAGTTGGGAAGCCGCGGCTGCCGCCAAGGACGAAACGGCGTTGATCCGGCTGGGGGCGCGTCAGGCGGAACTGGAAGCCATGTACGGTTATAACCCGGAACACAAGGCGCAGGCCGTGTTGTCGGGGCTCGGCTTTGACGAGAAGAAATGGCATCTCCCCATTCGTCAGCTTTCCGGCGGCTGGCGCGAGCGCGCCAAGCTCGCCCGTGTGCTGGTGGCCGGGGCGGACGTCCTTCTTCTCGACGAACCCACGAACCATCTCGACATTGAAGCCGTGGAATGGCTGGAAGATTTTTTGATGGACTACACGGGCGCCTTGGTCTTCGTCGCCCACGATCGCGTCTTCATGGACCGCATCGGCACGCATGTTCTCTATCTGGGCGGTTCCAAGCCCGTTTTCCGCAAGGCCACATTCAGCCAGTTTGTGGAGTTGCAGGAGGAGCTTGAGGAGCAGCGGGAGCGTGAAGCCCAGCGCCTGAGCGCCGAAATCGAGCGCAAGATGGATTTCGTACGCCGTTTCGGGGCCAAGGCGACCAAGGCTCGGCAGGCCGGATCGCGTCAGAAGATGGCGAAGAAGCTGGAAAAGGAGCTGGAAGGCTTCCGCCCGGAAGCCAAGCGCAAGGAACTGAGCTTCAAGTGGCCGGAACCGCCCAAGGCGGACAAGACGATCCTTTCCGTGGCCGATCTCGCCTTTGCCTTCCCCGACGGCGTGCGCCTGTGGCCCGCCTTGACGTTTACCATCTACCGCGGGCAGCGCATCGCGCTGGTCGGCCATAACGGTTGCGGCAAGTCGACGCTGCTCAAGATTCTGGCCGGGCGGCTGGAGCGTACGGGCGGCACGATGGCGATGGGATCGCTGGTGCGCATGGGCTATTACAGCCAGCATCAGACCGAATTGCTCAGAGGCTCCGGTACGGTGCTCGCCGAAATCCGGCGGCTCTCCGATCCCCGGACTACGGAAGAGGAGCTCATGAGCGTCCTCGGCCTCTTCTTGCTGGGGCAGGGCTATTTCGACCGTCTGGTGAGCAGTTTGTCGGGCGGCGAGCGCAGCCGTCTGGTTCTGGCGTCACTTTTTCTGGCCCGGGCGAATTTTTTGGTTCTTGACGAGCCCACCAACCATCTTGATCTGGAAAGCCGTGAAGCGCTGGTCGAAGCCTTGAATGCCTTTGACGGCACGTTGCTTATGGTGGCTCACGACCGTTACCTGCTCTCGGAAGTGGCTGATGAAGCGTGGGCGATGGACGAGAACGGCATCACCGTCTATAAGGAAGGTTTCGCCCAGTACGATGCGGCGCGTCGCGCGGCGTTGGCGGCCCGCTTCGGCAAGGACAAGGCTCCCGCCAAACCCGAAGGCCCGCTGCCGGGCAAGGCTTTGGACCGGGATGAGTTGAAGCGGCTGAAACGCGAGCAGGCCGAACAGCGCAATGCGCTCTATAAGCGCATGAAGCCGAAGCAGGAAGAGTACGGTCGGCTGGAAAAACGGCTGGAGGCGTTGCTGTCCGAGCAATCGGAAGTGGAAACGTCGCTGGCGGACCCGGAAATCTACGCCGACGGCGCGCGCACGACCCAATTGCTCAAGCGGTTCAGCGAGCTCAAGGAAGAAAGCGAGGCGGCGCTGGAAAAGCTGGAGGAACTGGAAGGCGAGCTGGCGGAACTGGAAGCCCAGCGCGCCGCCTTGTCGATGAACAGCGGGCCGGATGATCTGTAGGTTCCCGCCGGAAAGAAGGAGTGGCCTGTGGGCAGAGAGATTACCGAACGCCGTCGGGCGAAGATTGAGAGGGTGCTCGGCTGGCGTCAGAAAGACTTGACCCTTGTGCTGGCGAATATCCACGATCCGCACAATGTTTCCGCCATCTATCGCAGCGCGGACGCTTTCGGCGTGGCCGCCCTGCATCTCTATTATACGGATACGGCTTTTCCCGAACTTGGGAAGAAGAGTTCCGCTTCGGCCCGCAAATGGGTGGAGAGCGTCCGGCACCGTAACGTCGACGAACTCCATACGGCGCTCAAGGCGGGGGGGCATCAGATTCTGGCCACCAGTTGCACGCCTGAGGCCCGGCCTTTAGGGGACTACGACTTTACGCGGCCTACGGCGGTCATCATGGGCAACGAGCACAGCGGCGTGCCCTCCGAGCTGGCTCCCATTGTGGATGGGGAGGTGTATATCCCCATGTACGGTATGATTCAGAGCTTCAACGTCTCGGTGGCGGCGGCGATCATCCTTGCCGAAGCCTCGCGGCAGCGCGTTCTGGCCGGTATGTATGAACAGCCGACCTATTCACCGGAAGAATACGCGGCCCGCCTCTCCGTATGGCTGGAAAAATGATGGCGGCCCGACGCTGAAGGGCTTCTGTCATTGACCTTCCTCCCTTCTATTGGCTAAGAAGAGGGCAGGGGACTGGCGGGAAACAGGCCTTGCAGTCCTCCGTGGAAAACGGTCTATGTCCTGCCGATGGGGAGCTTCATGAAACTTCGTGTGTTCGCTTTGCTTGGCCTCCTGCTGCTGGCGGGATGCGCCGGTTTGTCGGTGCGGCATTTACCCAGCAATCCGTGGAAAAACGAGGCCTCGCAGAGGCTGGAAATGCGCTATCTGGCGTTCCAGTATCAGGTGATCCCCGTAGGGAACCAGCTTGGCATCGTGGCCGAGGCCTATCCGGTCATCGACAAGCTGCCGGACTGGGCCTCGTGGTACGGCGAGATCGCCCTGAGCGTCTACGTGTCCGACGAGTGGGGCAGGGTGCTGGCCTTCCGGGATGTGACTCTTGTTCCGCGCCCCCTGAAGCGGGAAGCGGGACTGCCTATGGAAGTCACGCTTGATCTGGGGACGAATCGTTACCAGCCGCTTTTCGTTTCTTTCGGCTATCGGCTTGTCCTGACGGACGCGCAGCCCGGTACGCCCGCGGGCCGCCGTGTGCTGGTTTCGGAAAAGGCGCTGGAAAAGTGATGCGCCCGCTAGCGGAAAAAGCCTTCTTGTTCGGAAAAGAAACCGGCGTGAAACGCAATGGATGCCGGTTTGCGGAGTGGCTACTCTTCAAAAGGGCCGCCTGCACTTTTTGCCGTTGAAGGGCGCAAGAAGGTGATGTTTCCTCCTTTTTTCTTCTGAAAACAATCCGGTTCCGTTCCATCTCTTGCTTTCAAGCCAATTGGTGTCCTCCGGGGGAGCGGTGAGCCTCCCATAGATCGGATGAGGGCGGAAAGGTTGAGCTTGTGTCCGTACAAGGCGGCCTGTTCCCCGCGTCCTCCTTGCTTCGGGTACGGCTTCGGAGAAAACGCCTCGAGTTTTTGCGGAAGGGGCGCGGGAGAGGCGTTCCCTTCAGGTATCCGCCCGGGAAGGTGTTCTCGTAGCGGGGCAGGGGATGTAGCAGACTTGCGCGGGGAAGGTGGTGACGGCCCTGACGCTTGTGCGGGGATGCTTTGTGGCCTTCTTTCTCTCTTTCTTTCCCGGTCCCGGTTGTTGTTTTTCTCTTGCCAGTGACCTTATTTTTGGATAACCTTTTTCGATTCCATTGATACGGGCATTGTTATTGCGATGCCGTCTTCCCTGAAGAGCCTTTCGGTTTCGGAAGGCTCGATTGCGCGCTTATGGTATCCACGTTCTGCCGTGGCGTGCGGGGGAGACGGCGAAGTTGTTCACTTTTTAAAAACGATAAGCGGGGTTCAGAGATGTTCTCATTCATCGTGGTATTGGCTTGCGGGCTTTTCGCCCTCTACTATGCGTATGATACCTCCAAGCGGGTCTTCGCCGCCGGGACCGGTACGGAAGAAATGCAGAAAATCGCCAGCGCCATTCAGGAAGGCGCGCAGGCGTATTTGAACCGCCAGTACAAAACCATCGCCATCGTGGGCATCATTGTGGCCGTCCTGCTTGCGTGGGCGCTTTCCGGCCTCGTGGCCCTCGGCTTCGTGCTGGGCGCGGTGCTCTCCGGCGCGGCGGGCTTCATCGGCATGAACGTGTCCGTTCGCGCCAACATCCGCACCACGGAAGCCGCCCGTCAGGGCATGACCCCCGCCCTGAACGTGGCTTTTCAGGCCGGCGCGGTGACGGGTCTGCTCGTGGTGGGCCTCGGCCTGCTCGGTGTGATCGTCTACTACGGCGTGCTGACCCTCTTCGGCGTTGACCAGAACACCCTTCTGCAGGCGCTCGTGGCCCTCAGCTTCGGCGCTTCCCTGATCTCCATTTTCGCTCGTCTCGGCGGCGGCATCTTCACCAAGGGCGCTGACGTGGGCGCCGACCTCGTGGGCAAGGTGGAAGCCGGCATTCCCGAAGACGATCCGCGCAACCCCGCCGTCATCGCCGACAACGTGGGCGACAACGTGGGCGACTGCGCCGGCATGGCCGCCGACCTCTTTGAAACCTACGCCGTGACTGTGGTGGCCACCATGCTCCTCGCCGCCATTTACTTCACCGGCGAACTCCAGCACCTCATGATGATGTATCCGCTGCTCATCGGCGGCGTGTGCATCGTGGGTTCCGTGTTCGGCACCAAATACGTGCGCCTCGGCTCCGACAACAACATCATGAAGGCCCTGTACCGTGGTCTCGGCGCTGCGGGCGGCGCTTCCGCCGTGCTTATCGTCATCGTGACGTTGCTGCTCTTCTGGGGCGCGCCCGAAATGCAGATTCAGGGCAAGAGCTTCGGCATCGGTAACCTGCTGCTGTGCTCCCTTACCGGCCTTGTGATCACGGCTGCGCTCGTGTGGATCACCGAGTACTACACCTCCACCGTTTACCGCCCCGTGCGCAGCATCGCGCAGTCTTCCACCACCGGTCACGGCACCAACGTCATTCAGGGCCTTGCCGTTTCGATGGAATCCACGGCTCTGCCCGTTATCGTCATCTCCATCGGCATCCTCTTCACCTACGCCAACGCCGGACTCTTCGGCGTGGCCATCGCGGCGACCACCATGCTCGCTCTGGCCGGTATGGTCGTGGCGCTTGACGCCTACGGTCCCGTGACCGACAACGCCGGCGGCATCGCCGAAATGGCCAACCTGCCCGGCGAAGTGCGCGAAGTGACCGACGCCCTTGACGCCGTGGGCAACACCACCAAGGCCGTGACCAAGGGCTACGCCATCGGTTCCGCTGGCCTCGCCGCGCTGGTGCTCTTCGCCTGCTACACCGAAGACCTTGGCCGCTTCTTCCCCGATCTGAACGTGAACTTCTCCCTGCAGGACCCCTACGTCCTCGTCGGCCTCTTCATCGGCGGTCTGCTCCCGTACCTCTTCGGCGCGATGGGCATGATGGCCGTGGGCCGCGCCGGTTCCGCCGTTGTGGTTGAAGTGCGCCGCCAGTTCCGGGAAATCCCCGGCATCATGGAAGGCACTGCGAAGCCCAATTACGGCGCCGCCGTCGACATGCTCACCAAGGCCGCCATTCGGGAAATGATCCTTCCCTCCATGCTGCCGGTCTTCGCCCCCATCGTCGTCTACTTCCTGATCAACGCCTTCAGCGGCCAGAGCGCGGCCCTCGCCACGCTTGGCGCCATGCTGATGGGCACCATCGTCACCGGTCTTTTCGTGGCCATTTCCATGACCTCGGGCGGCGGCGCGTGGGACAACGCCAAGAAGTACATTGAAGACGGCCACCACGGCGGCAAGGGGTCCGACGCGCACAAGGCCGCCGTTGTGGGCGACACCGTGGGCGACCCCTACAAGGATACCGCTGGCCCGGCCGTCAACCCCATGATCAAGATCATCAACATCGTGGCTCTGCTGCTCCTGCAGGCTCTCGCCTAAGCCGAGTCCACGCCGCCTTTGAGGAAGCGCCCCGTTGCTCGGTCAGCGGGGCGCTTCTTCGTATTTGGACGGGCAAGCCGTCCGGGAGGGATTATGCTGCATATCGGAAGTCATTTGTCGAGTTCCAAGGGATACAGGCACATGGGGGAAGAAGCTCTACTCCTTGGGGCGGATACCTTTCAATTTTTTACTCGCAATCCGCGCGGGAGCAAGGCGAAGAGCGTGGACCCGGGCGATGCCGCCGCCCTGCGCCGCCTTGCGGAGGAAAAAAATTTCGCGCCGCTCCTCGCTCACGCGCCGTATACGTTGAACGCCTGCGCCGCCGCCGAGGAGATGCGGGCGTTCGCTCTTTCGATCATGCGGGAGGACCTTGCCGTTTTGGAAACGCATGTCCCGCAGGCCATGTATAATTTCCATCCGGGCAATCATGTGGGGCAAGGGAGTGAAGCCGGTATCGGGCATATCGTCCATTTGCTGAATGCCCTTTTGCGGGAAGGCCGGAGTACCGTCATCCTGCTCGAGACCATGTCCGGCAAAGGAACCGAAATCGGCTGGCGCTTCGAGGAACTCGCCGAAATCATAGGCTCGCTGGACGATGCCGCGCGCGTGGGCGTCTGCCTTGATACCTGCCATGTCCATGCGGCGGGTTATGACATCGTCAACGATCTCGATGGAGTGCTTCGGGAATTCGATAGCCGTATCGGACTTGGGAGGTTGCGGGCCGTCCATCTGAACGACAGCATGATGCCCTTTGCCAGCCGCAAGGATCGCCACGCCCGCATCGGTGAAGGAAGCATCGGGCTGGAAGCCATCACGCGTATCATTAATCATCCCGCCTTGCGCAGCCTGCCTTTCTATCTGGAAACGCCCAATGAACAGCCCGGCTACGCGCAGGAAATTGCCCTGTTGCGGGCCGCTTTTCACGACTAAGAGAAGAATGGCGGACATGCCGGGTCAAGCAGAGTGGCTGCGGTACGACGGCAGAGTCGCTGAGGCTGGAAAAAGGGAACCTTCCAAAGGTGACGCCATGCCCGGAGAGGCGCCCACGCTCGTGCCGCCCTTTCTGCTGGAAAGGGCCAGCGTCCCTTGTCCGAAGGGTGGCGAGGCCTTAAAAAGGCCGCGGCATGCGATGTGCCGCGGCCTTTTGTTCATCTTTGGCGTCGGGATACGATCAGGCGGCTTCCTCGGCCATCGGGCTCACGACGGCGGAGGCGGCGAACCAGCCGATGCCCGAGCACAAAAAGCCGATGAAGAAGGGAGGAATCCCGGCGGCGACGGACCCGAGCTGCGGCCCCCACAGGGAAGTGGGGCCATAGGCCAGCAGGTACCACGCGAGGCAGGACAGGAAGCCGCTCGCCGCGCTGACCCATGCGGCCGTGGCGTTGCGCCGCCCGAAGCGGACCAGCGCCACATAGGGGACGAGGGCCATTGCGCCGACGATGCTCCAGCTCGTCGTGCACAGCAAGGCCACGAGCTGGCCCTTGATCTGGGCGCAACCGCCGCTGACGATCACGCAGATGACGATGCCTGTAAACCACGAGAGGCGGTTGCTCGGCCTGCCGCGCAGGTCCTCCGAGAGGGCGGAAACGGCAATGTGGTAAATGCCCGTGGCCGTGGACAGCGAGGCCGAGACGATGGCAAGCACGAAGATTTGCAGGGCGAACTCGGGCAGCAGCATCCGGACGAGCGACGGCATGACCTCGTCGGGGCTGGCGACTTCAGGCAAAATAAGCCGGGAAAGAGAGGCCGCGAAGTAGGCCCCACCCACCAGCACGGTCAGGATGAACATGGCCAGCGGCGAGGTTTTCCGAAGCTGACGCGGATCGGCGATGGCGAAATGGCGTTGCATCATCTGCGGCTGCGCCCAGACCGCGATGGACGTGACCACGACCAGCGAGAGGATGAAGAGTCCTCGCTCCCCGCTCGACAGGGCCGCGAAGCCGTTGTTGGCCAGGGGGGTGGGGGGAAGCGCGGCCAGTGCGACCATGCCTTCCCACGGCCCGCCGACCCGCGAGAAGATGGCGCCCACCAGCATGAGCATTCCGACGAGCATGACCACGCCCTGCATGGCTTCGGTGTAGAGCACGCCCCGCAGTCCGCCGATAAAGACCGTGAGTCCCACAATGGCCGCCACAAGCCAGATGAGGGCCCATACCGGCAGGGGCACGATCTGGGCGAGCAGCAGCGCGGCTCCCTTGATGACCGCTGAGCCGTAGACGCCCAGAAAAAGAGCGAAAATGAGCGCCAGCGCACGCGTGAGGGCGGGCGAGCCGTGGCCGAGCCCCAGAAGCTGGGCGGGCGTGCGTGCGCCGAGGCGCTCCT
>OFEY01000695.1_pt1 | contig 26541 bp, 28 predicted proteins | sample 1521251 | NCBI WGS metagenome assembly OFEY01 (sample SAMEA3504100, study PRJEB24116) | mouse gut metagenome | biome: mouse gut; feature: mouse-associated habitat; material: faeces | place: Denmark | collected 2011
CTTGCGCATCTTGTCATGGCGATCGGGCGACTTCGCTTCGCCCGCCGCGTAGCCGATGGCGAGAATGTGCTCGGGCACGATGCCCTCGGGGATATTGAAGGCCTCGCGCAGGCGTTCCGGTTCAAAACGCGCCATCCAGCAGCTTCCGAGGCCGAGAGCGGTAGCTTCGAGGAGCATGTGCGTGGCCACGATGGACGTATCCGTTTCCAGCGAATTCTTGTTGGGGTCGAAGGGAGAAACCCACGCTTCCGACTGCACGCCGCAAACGACGATCCCGAGGGGATAGCCCTGCACGTTGGTGCATTTGGTGAGCTTCTCCAATCCCTCTGGACTTTGCACGATCAGGATGCGGTGGGGCTGGTTGTTCTTGGCGGTGGGAGCCACGCGCCCCGCTTCGAGGATGCGTTCCAGCTTCTCCGCTTCCACGGGCTGCGGAAGATAGGTGCGGACCGAATAACGACGCCGGGCCAGATCAAGAAAATCGCTCATGGTGAACCTCCGATGTGTTTACGCCTACTATAGAGGTACGAATGAATATTGCAAGTACGCACATTTTTATCATATAGTGGCGAAAAAGATACTAAGGGGGAGGCAACGTGAAACGGCTCAAGCCCCAATACAAGTGTTCGCTTGAATTGGCGATGGAACTGGTAGGCGGCAAATGGAAGCTGGTGCTGCTGTGGCACCTCTTGAGCGGAACCCACCGCTTCTGCGAACTCAAGCGCAAACTGGGTGATATTACTCAGAAAATGCTCACCCTTCAGCTTCGGGAACTCGAAGAGGCCGGACTGATCACGCGGACGGTCTATCCGGTCGTCCCTCCCCGGGTGGACTACGAACTGACGGAGCGGGGCAGGGCGCTGGCTCCTGTGCTCAAGGACCTTTGCGCGTGGGCGGGCGGCTATGCCGCCGAGAAGGGGATTGCCTTGCTGCCCAAAGGCGGGGCGACGGAGGAAGGCTGCGCCGGAAAGGTGGATTGTTGCCTTGGAGCTTGACTTTTGGGGGAAAGATAGGTAACGCTCTGGGGCTTGCAAACGTTCCTGCACTACGGAGAAGTTCATGTTCGAAAGTTTGTCCGACAGGTTGTCCAGCGCGTTCCGCTCCTTGAGCGGCCGGGCGCAGCTCACCGAGGAAAACATCCGCGATGGCCTGCGCGAGGTGCGCCTTGCCCTGTTGGAGGCGGACGTCAACTTCAAGGTCGTCAAGGAGTTTGTGGAGCGTGTGCGCGAGCGCGTGCTCGGGCAGGAAGTGGAAAAGAGCCTGACCCCCACGCAGCAGCTCATCAAGGCCGTCCATGACGAACTCGTCGGCCTGCTCGGTGGCGAAACCACCGAACTCAACCTGCGCGGCGCGCAGCCCGGCATCATCATGATGGTTGGTCTGCAAGGCTCGGGCAAGACCACATCGGCCGGGAAGCTCGCCAATCTGTTGCGCAAGCAGAAGATGCGGCCTTATCTCGTCCCGGTGGACGTCTACCGCCCCGCCGCCATCGATCAGCTCCGCACGCTGGCGCGTCAGCTCGACATCCCCTGCTTCGCCTCCTCCGCGGACATGAAGCCCGTGGACATCGTGCGTGCGGCCGTTGAGGACGCCAAGGCCCAGCAGTGCACCGTGGTCATCCTTGATACGGCGGGCCGTCTGCACATCGACGCGCCGCTCATGCAGGAGCTGGTGGACATCAAGTCTGCCGTGCAGCCGCAGGAAATTCTCTTCGTGGCCGATGCCATGACCGGGCAGGATGCGGTGACGGTGGCCGAAGCCTTCAATAAGGACCTTGCCCTGACCGGCGTGGTGCTGACGAAGATGGACGGCGACGCCCGCGGCGGCGCGGCCCTGTCCATCAAGTCCGTGACCGGCGCGTCCGTCAAGTATGTGGGCACGGGCGAAAAGCTTTCCGATCTTGAGGTCTTCCACCCCGAGCGCGTGGCTGGCCGCATCCTTGGCATGGGCGACATGCTCACGCTCATCGAAAAGGCGCAAAGCTCTTTCGAGGCCGAGGAAGCCGAGGCTATGGCCAAAAAGCTCCAGAAGGCCACGTTCGATTTTGAAGATTTCCGTACCCAGATGCGCCGCATGAAGCAGATCGGGTCCCTTGAGAGCATCCTCAAGCTGATCCCCGGGCTTGGCGGCCTGACGTCCAAACTGGGCGACATGAAGGTTCCGGAACAGGAAATGGCGCGCACTGAGGCCATCATCAATTCCATGACCATGAAAGAGCGCCGCAACCCCGACCTCATCAACGCCAGCCGCCGCCAGCGCATCGCCGCCGGATCGGGCACCACCGTGGCGCAGGTCAATCAGGTTTTGCGGCAGTTCGGCCAGATGCGCCAGATGATGCAGCAGGTGATGAACCCCAAGAAGGGCGGCAAGACGAGAATGCCTTCGTTGCCCAAAGGCATGGGGGGAATGCCCGGGATGGGAGGTCTGCCCGGCATGGGCGGGCTTCCGGGAATGGGTGGCCTGCCCGGTATGGGCGGTTTGCCCGGCATGGGCGGAATGCCCGCTTTGCCCGGAATGCCGGGCAGCGGCAAGTCCGCCACCAAAAAGAAAAAAACGGAACGGCAGAAGCGCAAGAAAAAGCGCTGAGCCTTTCCTGCTGGGCCGTTCGGCACCCGGTCGGTTATTCCCCGGCCGAAAGGCTGGTGGCGAGTTTCCGGCCCACGTCGTGCAGGTCGCAAGGTTTTCCCCTTGTTTTTGAGCAACAACTTGATGATCCAACAGGAGTTTTCCAATGTCCGTTAAACTGAGACTCACCCGCATGGGCAACAAGAAGCGTTCCTTCTTCCGTATCGTGGCCACCAACTCCGCCAGCCGTCGCGATGGCCGTCCGCTGGAATTCCTGGGCTACTACAACCCGCAGGTCAGCCCCGCCGACATCAAGATCGACACCGACAAGGTGAAGAAGTGGATGGACCTCGGCGCCGAAATGACCGATACGGTGCGTTCGCTCATGAAGCAGTACGCAAAGAAGGCCGAAGCCTAGTCTCATTCGGCAATCCGGTTTTCAGCGACCCGGGTCCGGCCTCTGCGGGTCGGCTCGGGTCGCTTGCGTTTGCGGTGTGGGCCATTCCGTTTCCTGCCGCTGCAAGGCTGGCGGGAAGGTCTTTCCGCCGAGGAACTTTTCCCTTCGCCGGACCGGAGAAGGTTCCTTCGTGTGCCGGGCGCATACGCGGTGTACCCGGATGTGACGGAACGCAGACGCGGGGTTTTCCCGTGCTCGGATCGTAAAGTGCCGGACCGTCTTTTCCGGCGGGGCATTTCGCGGTTTCCCCATCAATACAGGTCAGGTAAGTATGAAAGCGTTTATCGAATTTGTCGCCAAGGGGCTTGTGGATAAGCCCGAAGACGTGCAGGTCACCGAAGTGGAAGGGGAGCAGGGCGCGGTTCTTGAATTGCGGGTCGCCAAGGAAGACCTCGGAAAGGTCATCGGGAAGCAGGGGCGCACGGCGCGGGCCTTGCGCACGCTCCTTGGGGCTGCCTCTTCCAAGGCACGGCGGCGGATCATGCTGGAAATCGTGGAGTAGCCCGTGGCGCATCGCTTTTTGCCCCACGATCTGGTGGAGATCGGCACGCTGACCCGGCCACACGGCATCCGGGGGGAAATGCGCGTCGACTATTACGCGGATTCGGTTGACCTTTTGCGCGGAGACGCCGTCTATCTTCAGGCGGGCAGCCAGCCTCCCCGCAAGGTGACGGTGGACACCGTCCGCTTGCATCAGGGGACGCCCCTCGTCCGTTTCACCGAGGCCCCCGACCGCACCAGCGCCGAATATCTGCGCGGCCAGACCCTCCTTGTCCCGGAATCCTCCTTGCCCGAGCTGGAGGATGACGAAATGTATCTCAATGATCTCATGGGCCTCTCCGTAGTGCTCGACACGACGGGCGAGACGCTCGGCGTCCTTGAGCACGTCCTTTTCCACGGCGAACAGGAAGTCTGGTCCATTCAGACCCCGGCGGGCAAGGAAATCCTGCTCCCCGCCGTACCCGAATTCGTGGCGGATATTGATCTCGACGCCGAAGTCATCCGCATCACCCCCCCCGAGGGCCTGCTCGAACTCTATCTTTAAGAACCCGTTGTCTTCCGCCGCAGCGCGGGCATCTTCAGGTGCAGGGAAAGGCCGTGTCCGCACGGCCTTTTTGCGTACACGGTCGGGAGGCGTGTGCCGGACTCCGGCAGAGAGGAGGGCTCAGGGTTCATCTGGGAGGCCAGCCTTTCTGCGACTCTGGTTTCGGGGCGCACAAAAGCCTCTTGGAGCGAGAAGGTAGAGGTGGAAGAGCCCGGCCTCTTCATTTTTGCGGGCGGACAAGCCAAGGCTACGGGAAAAGGCTTCGGAAGGGGGCAATTTTCGTTTGTCCGGTGGATTGAGGAGAGGTGTGAAGGTGTAGGAAGGCCGCCTCTCGTCTTTTTTCGGCAATGCGGGAATATTTGTGTCGCGTCTTACCGGAGATGGCCTGCCGGATTTCGGGAAAGTTCCGTTGATGCCCATCTAGGTGAGGGCATGATGGGGAATTACCGCATTTTGCAAGGGGCACGCGGGCGGAATCAAACCGTTTTTTCCGTAGCGTCTCGCAGGTTGCGGCCACGCGGGTGGAACCGGGCCTCAGGCCAGTTTGCCTTCCCGCAGAGTGATGAGGCGATCCGCAAGGGGGGCCAACCATTCCTGATCATGGGAAACCACGACCACGGCGGAACCTTCGTCGGCGGCATGACGGGCGGCCACGGCGATGCGTTCCGCGCTTTGCTGATCCACGCTGGCGGTAGGTTCGTCCATGAGCAGGACGCGGGGCCGCAGAGCAAGCCGGGCGGCAAGGGCCACGCGCTGGCTTTCGCCTCCCGACAGCTCGTGGCGGCGGCGCTGCCAAAAGACGGCGGGGTCGAGCCCCACGGCGAGAAGGGCGCTTTCGATTTCCTTGCGCACGGTGAAGGCGTCGCGGATGCCCCGGACGCGCAGGCCGTAGGCCACGTTGGAGGCGACGGAGCGCGAGAGCAGGTAGGGCGTTTGCAGCAGCAGGGTGACCTGGCGGCGCTGGTTGAGGTTGCCGACCTCCGCAGGCTGGCCTTCAAAGAGGATCGTCCCGGCGTCCGGCGGCTCCAGAAGGGCGATGATGCGCAGAAGCGTGGATTTGCCGCTGCCGTTGTGCCCGCGGATGCCCAAGATTTGCCCGGCATGGATGTCCAGTTCGGAAAGATGCAGTACCGTGCGCACGGCGTCGCGTTGGCCCGGTTCGGGATAGGTGCGGAGGATGTTTTCCAGATGGAACAGCGGCGTCACGGTCCCATCCTCCGGCGCAGGGCGGCCAGCCCCATGTTGAGCGCAAAGGCCAGCCCCACCAGCACCATGCCGAGCGCGATGCTGCGGGCGTAATCGCCTTTGCCCGTTTCCAGCGTGATCGCCGTGGTGATGGTCCGGGTGGACCATTTGATGTTGCCGCCCACCAGCATGGAGATGCCTACCTCGGAAACCACGCGCCCGAAGGCCGTGATGCAGGCCGTGAGCAGGTGAAAGCGCAGTTCGCGCACCGTGGAGAAGAGCAGTTGCCACGGCCCCGCGCCGAGCGTGCGCAGGGTGGGGGCCAGCAGACGATCCGCCTGTTCTACGGCGAGGCAAGTGTGGGCGATGACGATGGGCAGACCAAGCAGGGCCAGCCCGATGGCAATCCCCGGCACGGTGAAGAGGAGTTCCCAGTCCGCGAGCGGGCCTTGCCGCGCCAGCAGAAGGTAGACGAGCAGCCCGAGCACGACCGTAGGGAAGGACAGGGCCGTGTCCACGAGAAGGCGCAGGAAATGGCGTCCCGGAAAGCGGGCGTAGCCGAGCAGGAAGCCGAGCGGCACCCCCGGGATGATGCACCCGAGCATGGCGAGGCCGGAGGTGGACAAGGTGGCCTGCACTGCGGCGAAGGTTTCGGGATCGCCGTTGGCGAGCAGGACGAACGCCTCGCTGAAGCCTTGGGTGATGACGCTCATCTCGCCTGCGCGTCCTGTCGGCTACTGGAAGAGATAGCCGTAGCGGGTAGCGAGGCCGTCCGTTTCCTCGACCAGACGCGCGGCCAGTTCGTTGATCTGATCAGGGGTGAGCACGCCCACTTCGCTGGTGAGGAAGTGCCGCAGGATGTTTTCCGACTGGGAGAAGACCCAGATGGCGGAATAGGCCGAGCCCACGCCCGGACGGGAGGGGAATTCCGGCTTGGTGGCGATAAGGATGCGGATTTTCGGCGTGTCCTTGTCGCTGAGGGAGAAAAGGTTGCTGGAGTTGAGGGTTTCCTTGACGCGGGTCGCCAGCCGGGAGCCGATGCTGTCGTTGCCCTCGAACTCCACGGCAACCGGCGTGTTGCGCTCGGTGATGCGCGTGGGCTTGTCGGGAATGGCCGTATCGCTTTTGGGCGTTTCGGCGGCTATGGCGGGCAGGGCCGGAATCAGGAGGGAAAGTCCCAGAACCAGAGAACGGAAAAAGGCGTGCATACGGTATCTCCTACGGCGTAATATCCAATAGTAACGTGTTCTCCGGTGCGCTTCAAGCCTTGGGGACGGCGTTGAGCTGGATTTCCCGGTCTATGAGCTGTACCAGTGCCAGCGAGCAGCAGGTCAGGGCCGCGCCCATGAAAAAGGGAATCTGATACCCGAATTCCACCCATATCCAGCCGCCGAGCACGGGCACGAAGACCGCCGCGATGTGATTGATGGTCTGGGCCACGGCCATGGTCGGGGCGATGTCCTGCGGTTCCGCGATCTTCTGGAAGAACGTGCGCAGAGCGATGGAGAAGTTGAAGACGATATAGTCGAGGATATAGAGAATGCCAGCCACCCACGCGCTGCCGGTAGTGGCGTAACCGGTGAAGATGACGAGGGCCGTAGAATATTCGATGCTCAGAAGCTTGCGTTCCCCGATGCGGTTGATGGCCCGGCCGATGAGGGGATTCAGGAACCAGTTGATGCCGTAGTTGATCATGAACAGGATGGCCACGGTATGCACGGAAAAGGCGAAGTGATCCACGAGCAGGAAGAGCGCGAAGACGGTGAAAATCTGCCGCCGCGCCCCGAGGAGGAGCGTCAGCAGGTAGAAGAGCCAGTATTTGCGCTTGAAGACCATTTTTTTGCTCTGGACGGGCAGGTCCTTGTTCGTCGGATCAAGGAGCAGGCCCCAGACCCCGGTCAGGGCACACAACGCGCCCACGATGAGGAACATGGACGTATACGGCAGAAAGCCGGAGCAGGAGAAGACGAAGACCGAGGCGGCGAGGCTCCCGCCCGCCGCCAGCCCGCGCAGCTTCCCCATGACCAGCGGCGTGGTGCGCAGATCAAAATATTGCAGCAGCAGCGACTGGTTGACGGCCTCGAAAAAGTGGAAACCGAAGGACATGAGCAGCGTGGTCAGGATGATGGGGAAAAGCGAGGGAAAGAAGCCCGTCAGCGCCGTGCCAAGCCCGGTGGCGAGGGCGGCTATGGCCGCAACGCGGTGCTCCTTCATGACCAGCAGGATCGGGATGATCAAAAAGCCGAGCAGTCCCGGCACCTCGCGCAGCGACTGGACCAGCCCGTTGTCCGCCGCGGACAGATGCGCGCTTTCCACGGCGAAGTTGGTATAGAGCAGCGTCCAGCCCTGATAGCCCAGCGTGGTGCCGAGCGTCAGGAGGAACAGAAAAAAGTACATGCGCGGGTCCGCGCCTTTTGGCGGTGTGGGCGGAAACATGGAACCTCCTGAAGATGCTCAAGCGGACCGTGGACCTTTTTGGGCGGTGTGGGCGACAACAAGCATTGTTCTTATAAGGATGATGTTGCGCCAGAGGAGGAAAGGTATCTTTCAAGCCCTTCCTTCTCTTTCCTCCATGCTCTTTTTTCGGTCCGCTTCGTTCGGCGGGCGCTTTGCGCGGGAACGTCCGGCGGATGGCAGAGGCGGCGGGATGAAGAAGCCGGGGGAGAGCCGGTCGGGGAAGGCTTCCGGGAAAGGGCCGTCCGCTAGCCATCGTCAGCCCGGGAAGAAGGGATGGGGAGAGGAAAACCAGTCTTCAAGACGTTCCTCTCCCCATCTTTTAAAAACCTTCCTCAAGCGGCGGGTTGACGAGCACGCCCGGCTCGGGATCGGCAAGGGAGCGCGTCCCGGGCAGGAGGTGCAGGGAACGGCCGTCCGCGTCCATGCGGATGCGGTTTTCCGCCAGCCACTGGAGCGCCTGCGGGTAGATACGGTGCTCCTGCGCGTGAATGCGGTTCTGGAGATCGTCGAGCGATTCGCCAGCCACGGCGGGGACCGCAGCCTGTACGATCACCGCGCCGTGGTCCATGATCTCATCGACAAGATGCACGGTGCAGCCCGTGATCTTCACGCCCCACGCCTGCGCGTCGGCCGCGCCGTGGATGCCGGGGAAGGAGGGCAGAAGAGCGGGGTGGATGTTGATCACGCGGTGCGGAAAGGCGTTCAGGAAGTCGGGCGTCAACATCCGCATGTAGCCCGCCAGCGCCACGGTGTCCGCCCCGGCCTTGCGGACGGCGTCGGCCACGGCGCGGTCGTAGGAGGCGCGATCCGGCCACTGCGTATGGTCCATGACCGCACAGACGATCCCGGCGGCCTTGGCGCGTTCGATGACGCGGGCGCCGGGGCGGTTGCAGATCACGATCCTGATGTCCACGTCCAGAACGCCGCGCCGTACGGCGTCGACCATCGCCTGAAAGTTGGTGCCGCTGCCCGAGGCGAGGACGGCGAGTTTCAAGGGCATGTCAGGCTCCCTGTTTTTCGTAGTGGTCGGCCAGCGCCTTGACCAGTGCGGGGATGGTGTAGTCCTCGGGCTGGATGTCGGCGGCGAAACCGTGCTTCGCGAGCGTTTTCGCGGTCACGGGGCCGATGGCCGCCAGCTTGACCCGCTTTGCGTCGGGGCCTTGGAGAAGCCGCTCTTCTGGAATCTGGGCGAAAAAGTTGTCCACCGTGGACGAGGAGCCGAAAGTCACCACGTCGAGTGTCCCGGCGTCGAGGCGTTCCAGCACTTCTTCGCGCCGTGCGGCGGCGGGCACGGTTTCGTAGACGGGGAGGACGTGCACTTCGGCCCCGGCCTTGCGCAGTTCCTCAGGCAGGACTTCACGGGCTTCGCGGGCCCGGGGAAGGAGTATCTTTTTGCCGTCCATGCCTTTTTCGATGAGCCCCTTGGCGATGCTCTCGGCAATATAGGCATCGGGCACGAAGTCCGGCGCGATGCCGCGTTCGCGCACGGCCTGCGCCGTGGCCGGACCGATGGCCGCCACCTGCAGGCCGTGCAGGGCGCGGGCGTCGAGGCCCTGCGCCTCAAGGCGCTCCCAGAAGCATTTGACGCCGTTGGCCGAGGTGAAGATCAGCCAGTCGTAGCGGGGCAGATCGCGGACGGCGGCGTCCACGTCGGCGTAGTCCGCGAGGGGACGGATGTCGATGGTGGGGAACTGGATGACTTCGGCCCCGAGCTCGGCAAGCTGGGCGGCCAGCCCGCTGGCCTGTTCGCGGGCGCGGGTCACGACGACGCTGCGCCCGAGGAGGGGCTTTTGCTCGAACCAGTTGAGGCGGTCATGCAGAGAGACGACCTTGCCCACCACGATGACGGAGGGGTTGGTGAAGCCGTTTTTGACGGCTTCTTCGGGCAGCGTGCCGATGGTGGCGGCGAGGCTGCGGTGCTTCGCGGTGGTCCCCCAGTGGACGAGGGCGGCGGGCGTGTCGGCGGGCAGGCCCGCTTCGATAAGGTTGCGGGCGATGTCGGGCAGGTTCTTCATGCCCATGACAAAGACCAGCGTGTTCGCGCTGGCCGCCAGCGCCTTCCAGTTGTGCACGGAACCGGGCTTGTCGGGATTCTCGTGCCCGGTAATGAGGGTCACGGACGAGGAGAAGTTGCGGTGCGTCAAGGGGATGCCCGCATAGGCGGGACCGGCGATGGTGCTTGAGATGCCGGGGATTTCCTCGAAGGGGACGCCGGCGGCGAGGAGCTCCTCGGCCTCTTCCCCGCCCCGGCCGAAGATGTAGGGATCGCCACCCTTGAGCCGGGCCACGATTTTGCCTTCCTTGGCCTTTTCCACGATGAGCTTGTTGATGCCGTCTTGAGAGAGCGCGTGGTTTCCGGCGATTTTGCCGACATAGACGCGTTCGGCGTCGGGCCGGGCGTAGCCGAGCAGGGCGTCGCTGGCGAGATAATCGTAGACGACCACGTCGGCTTTCTGGAGTACGTCCTTGCCCTTGATGGTCAGCAGGCCGGGGTCGCCGGGGCCGGCGCCGATGAGATAAACTTTCATGCGATCCTCGTTCGTTCTGTTGCTGGAGAAGCCGCGCCCGTTCCGGGGAAGGCGCTGGCGACAAGGTATAGGCAATCGCCGCTGGAGGAAAGAGCTTTTTGCCCGATTCAGTGGCCGGAATAGTCAAGCACGTGGTTGAGCCCCACGGTTTTGGTGGTCATGGCCGTGCCCGCGAAGGTGGTGCGCGTCAGCGTCCACTGTTCCATGTCGATGAGATCGATTTTCCCGGCGCTTTCCGGCTTCAGGAAAGGGCGGACGGCCTCAAGCACGTCGTCAAGCGGAAAAAAGACGCCCTCGAAGTCGATGCGGAGCAGATCGCCCGTCAGTTCGGCGCAATCCGGCAGGTTCCAGCCGGAAAGGGCGGCTTCGACGGCGGCAAAAAGCGCGGCGTCCGCAGGGAAGAGGTGGCCGAAGGCCTTGCAGGGTTCCTGTCGCATGGGGCACCGGAAAAGGCGCGGGAAAGCGCGCCCGGCAAAGATGAAAGGCCGGAAGGGGGAGAGGAAATCCGTTCCCTCTCCCCCTCCATATCAATAATTCCGTGTTGGCGACGCCGGGCGTCAGCGTAGCTGGCTTTGAATCTTCTTGGCCGTGGGGACGAGCAGATCGCGCAGCGTATCCGAAAGCAGGCTTTCCACGGCAGAGCCTGAAGGAATGAATTGCCGTTCCTGCGACGAACTCAGGTTTTCGGAGTAGACCACGCCCTTCTTGCCGGACAGGGCTACCTTGGCCTTGATGGTGCACAGCACGCGGGTGGTGCTCTGTTCCTGCAGCCAAACTTCGGTGATGTCGCCGGTCACGATGTAATCGGGCTTGGCGGCGCGGGCCTGCTCAAGCGTGGGCGCGAAGGAAACCTGCACGCCCTGCCGTCCGAGTTCGTCGGCCAGCGAGCGGCTGAACCAGTCCGCAATGGTGGAGCTGGCGGTGAAGACGGAACCGTCCTTGCGCTCCCCGATATACTGGCGGGTCCGCTGATCGTTGAACATCACCACCGCAACGGTGGGCGAGCCGGGCAGGGGAAGCACGGTGCTCGTGTTCGTATTGTAGATAAGGCGGACATTGTTGCTCGGGCCGCAGGCGGCCAGCAGGGTCAACGTAGCCAGCGTAAGCAGAAGCGCAAAGGCGCGCCGCACTTGAATGGACATGATAAAACCTCCCAACGGGCTGTGCTGATATTGGGAAATCATAGCCTGTTTGCGCACGGGATGCAATCGCCGTCTCACGCGGGCTGGCCGGGTCCGCAAGCCGGAAACGTTATGGTTCATGTCCGCCGCTTCACTCGGGACGAAGCCGGGCTTGCGGGGCGGAAAGGAGGGGCTGCGGAGGAGCTTTTCCCGCGCCTCTTTCCTCCGAAATCCCCGCAGGGCGGCAGGGCAGACACATGTACACTCTAATTATTTGGAATCATTAGCTATAAATAATGCCTCTTATAGCTCTATGACAATAAATTCAAGTAGTTGTCGAATTAGATGCGTCTGCCCTGTGCAGGGCGGCCTCTTTGGTTGACGGGGCATAGCAACTTGTCTAGACTGAAAAATTCGGAACGGCGGCGTCAAGGCGCATTCCGAAAACGTTTTTCTCCGCTTGCGTGCGGAAAAACGCCTTTCGCTTTCTTTCCCCGGGGCGTTTGCAGGACGGTCCGGAGGCTTTCTTCACCATACAGGACAAGGAGCGCCCAAGTGCTTGATCTCAAAGTGTTGCAGAAAAATCCCGAAGTGGTGGCCGCGGCTCTGGCGAAACGTCATTCTCCCCTGAGCATGGGCACCTTTGAAGAGCTTGACAACAAGCGGCGCGAACTGCTTGCGCAGGTGGAGGCGCTCAAGGCCGAGCGCAACCGCGCTTCCGGCGAAGTGGCCCGCCTGAAGCGCGCCGGGGAAAACGCCGACGCCTTCATCGCCAGCCTGTCCGATCTCTCCGCCCGTATCAGCGCGCTGGACAGCGCCACCGACGCCGTGAAGACGGACCTCATGAACTGGATGCTGACCGTGCCGAACATCCCGGACGCCAGCGTCCCGGACGGCGTGGACGAAAACGACAACGTGGAACTGCACCGCTGGGGCACGCCCCGCGCCTTCGATTTTCCGGTGAAGAACCACTGGGACCTCAGCAACGCCAACGGCGGCCTTGATTTTGAGCGCGGCGCGAAGCTCGCCGGGAGCCGCTTCACGGTTTCGTGGGGCTGGGCCGCCCGTCTTGAGCGTGCGCTCGTCAATTTCTATCTCGACTTCCACCGTGAGCAGGGCCGCACGGAAATCCTGCCTCCGCTCATGGTCAACCGCAAGACCATGCAGGGCACGGGCCAGCTTCCCAAGTTCGAGGAAGACCTCTTCAAGATACCGGATTGGGAATACTACCTCATTCCCACCGCCGAGGTGCCGGTGACCAACCTGCACGCCGACGAAATCCTCGACGAGGAAGAACTGCCCAAACGCTATTGTGCCCAGACGCCCTGTTTCCGGTCCGAGGCGGGCTCGGCGGGCAAGGACACGCGCGGCTACATCCGCCAGCACCAGTTCACCAAGGTGGAAATGGTCTATCTGACGCGTCCGGACGAGTCCTTCACGTACCTTGAAGAGATGCGCCGCAGTGCCGAAACCCTGCTGGAACGCCTTGAGCTGCCCTACCGGACGATCACCCTCTGCGCCGGGGACATGGGCTTCTCGGCCTGCAAGACCTACGATGTGGAAGTGTGGCTCCCCGGCCAGCAGACCTACCGGGAAATCTCCTCCTGCTCCAACTGCATCGACTTTCAGGCCCGCCGTGCCAACATCCGCTTCCGTCCCAAGGGCGGCAAGCCGGAATTCGTGCACACTCTGAACGGCTCCGGCCTGCCCACGGGCCGTTCGCTGGTGGCCCTCATGGAAAACTACCAGCAGCGGGACGGCTCCATCGTGGTGCCCAAGGCGCTGGTGCCCTACATGGGCGGTCAGGAAGTCATCGAACCCGGCAAATAAAAAAACGGAGGGGATGCCTGCTTCGGAAAGGTTTCCCCTCCGCCGTCTCCCTTTTCCCGACGCCTTGGAAGGCGTGCCTTTTCTGCCCGCGCGGTCGCGGGCGTCACCTGCTATCTCCTTGATGAGGAAGTCGAATGCTCCCCAAAATCGCTTTGCTTGGCCGTCCCAACGTGGGCAAGTCCACGCTGTTCAACCGGCTTATCCGCAGCAACCGGGCCATCACCCATGACCGGCCGGGCGTGACCCGCGACCGCATGGAGGGCGTGGTGCGTGCGCGGGGCGGGCGCGCCTTCACCTTGATTGATACCGGCGGCGTGACGCTCGACAGCCATTACAGCGTGGCCGACGGGCCGCAGGAGCTGCGTGGCTTTGAGGCCGAAATCCTCCAGCAGATGCAGGCCGCCATGAGCGAATCCGCCGTCTTCTGCCTCGTGGTGGACGGGCGCGACGGGCTCATGCCCTTTGACGAGCATCTGGCCGCCTTTGTGCGCCGGGCGGGCAAGCCGACCCTGCTCGTCGTCAACAAGGTGGACGGCATGGAGCATGAGGACACCATGCTGGCCGAGTTCCATGCCCTCGGTTTTCCCATGCTGGCTCTTTCCGCCGAGCACGGGCACAACATCCGGGCGCTGGAAGAGGAGCTTTGCGATCTCCTGCCGCCGGAAGACCCTGAAGGGGAGGCCCTTCCCGAAAGCGCCCTGCGTCTGGCCATGCTCGGGCGTCCCAACGCGGGCAAGTCTTCCCTCGTCAACGCCATCGTGGACGAAGACCGCATGATCGTCAGTGATGTGGCCGGGACAACCCGCGACAGCGTGGACATTCCCTTCGTGCATGAAGGGATGGCCTGCGTCTTCGTGGACACGGCGGGCGTGCGGCGGCGGACGCGGATCACGGACACGGTGGAGCGCTTTTCCGTCAACTCCTCGTTGAAAAGCACGACCAAGGCGGACGTGACGCTCTACGTCATCGACTCGCTGGAAGGCGTGACCGCGCAGGACAAGCGGCTCATCGATCTGCTGGACGAGCGCAAGACGCCCTTTATGATTCTGGTGAACAAAATCGACTTGGTGGGCCGCAAGGAACAGGCCGCGCTGGAGAAGCAGTTCAAGGAAACGCTTCAGTTCTGCCCGCATGTGCCCGTGCTGATGGTTTCCGCCATGAAGCGGCTCGGCCTTTCGCGCATCATTCCCCTTGCCGGGCAAATCCGCGAGGAGTGCCACACCCGCATCGGCACCGGCGCGCTCAACCGGGCCATGGAAGAGGTGCTGGCGCGGCATCAGCCACCGGTCGTCAAGCGCGTGCGTCCCAAGTTCTTCTATCTCACGCAGGCGGAAATTGCCCCCCCGACCTTCGTCTTTTTCGTCAGCGACGCGGACCGGGTTTCGGAAACCTACGCACGCTATCTGGATCGCTCCCTGCGCAAGATTTTCGGGATCGCGCACGCCCCCATGCGCGTGCGCCTGCGCTCTTCGCATAAGAAAAAAAGCGACTAGCGCCGGACGGGACGGAAAGGAGCAAACCCTCCTTTCCGTCCCCTTGCGGGCCGTCCTTTCTAATCAAGAAGGGCGAGGAGGGCCTCCGGTGCGGCCCCCTTCCCGGTGTGGCGGGCTCGGGCCTCACTCCCTCCGCTTGCCTTTAGGGTCTGCGTTCATCATTTTTTTCGTTGCCTTCCTCCTGTTCCCGCTACGGGTCATTCCCTTTTCCCCGTGTCTCTCTCTCTCTCTCTCTCTCTCTCTCTCTCTCTCTCTCTCTCTCTCTCCAAGCGAGTTTTCCCTGTGGCCGACTCAAAAGGGGCTTCGGCTTTTCAATCCCTGTGAATCCACGGCGAGATTCGCCTCGCTCAAGGCAACGCTGCTTTTCGTCACTTGGTCTTGGAGCCTTGTCTTATGTCGCGGATGAAAGCCTCCTTTTTTTGCGTCTGGCTGCCCCGTGGTTTCGCCCCGGCGTTTCCGGCAAGGGCCTATCTGTCAAAACCGCCCGAGTTTTTGCGGCAGGGGATAAGGCTTCTTGCCGTCTGTTTTTGAAGGCTCTGGCATAGGAACTGATTGACAGTTTTTTTAGCACCCCGGCATTGCAGAGGTTTTCAACCTGTTGCCTCAACAGGCTCCACAATGCAAAAACGCTTGCCCGCATTAGTTTGAAATCACAGAGGAAACAGGCCAATCGCTTGCTATGCCAGAGCCTTTTTGAAAAGCCGTTTCTTTAGGGTTCCTCGCGCAAGGGGATGGTTACCTCCTCCTGCGTTGCGGGCGCGGGTCCGGTATGCGGCCTGCCCCGCCCGTCAAGGCCCTTGGCGTGCAGCCAGCTTTCCAGATGATCCGCTATTTCCAGATTGTTCAGGTCCGCAAAGGGGGTATGGGTATTCCCCGTGATGCCCATCTCGGGAAGGATGACGAGGGTGGCGTCACCTCCCTGACGATTGACGGCGTCGACGAACGCCCGGGCGCGAGCCTTGGAAAGGCGCCATACCTCGACATTGAAGATGTCGCTTGGTTCCGTGCTGATGTTGTCGCCGTACACCACGAGAATGGGCATACGGGTCAGTTTTCGGAATTCGGCGGCGGGAACGGCGATGCCCTGAAGCAATTCTCCGGCCAGCGGATTTTTGAATGGTACCTCGGGAATGGGTTCATCATCGGGGAAAACGAACTGGCCCGGTTCGTAGGCGACGATGGCCTTGAGCTTGTCGGGAGCGGTCATGCCCGCGAACCAGCCGTATTGCCCGCTGTTTGAGTGGGTTACGAGAACGGCGGGGCCTGTCCGGTTAAGAAGCGAGGCGAGCGTCCTGCCCATGAAGGCCCGATGGCCGTTGGTTCGGGGTTCATCCCCGGTATTCGGGGTTTGCTGACGGAAGAATTGCTCAATGGACGCGGCGTCGCTTGGAAAACGGACGCCTGCAAACACTGTCGCGGGCCCGGGAGGAACCCAGATGCCGTTGCGGAAGGCGTTCCATGCGGAGCTTTCGCGGGCCGTCGTCGGCTGAACGTCCGTGCCGGAAGGGAGGGCCCGCGTATAGCCGGCCCGACCGCGCCGGGGCTGATCGATGATATAAATAGGCCAGTCCCGCCGGGGGAGGATGGCCTGATAGCCTTCCCGTCCGTCCGGTGTGGATTCCCAGCTTCGCCCGGACTGGCCCACGCCATGCCAGAGGATCAGCGGGTATTCGCGGGCGTTGTGCGGAATATAAAATTGTGCGTAGCCGTGATCTCCATGAAAGGTTTCCCCGTCCGGGCCTTTTGTTACCGTGCCGCCAAAAAACAGGCTTCCCATCGTCCTCAGGGCAATGGGCTTTTCTTCCTGTGCCAATCCGTTGTGGGGCGGGACCAGCCAAAGCGCCGCCAGCAGCGCCCCGGCCAGCATCAAGAGCGTCTTTCTCATGTGTTCCTCCGTGGGGATGATGCGGCGAATGTATCCGCATGAGGGCGGGAGCGATAGCGCATTCCTCCCTATTTTCTGCCTGTTCCTCTTTTTTGAGGACAAGAGCTCTCCTTTGTGGCATAGAGAAACCAGAACAGGAAGCGGAAAGCCTGTGGCTTTTTCCCTGAAAAGGGGAAAGTGACATCCCGTGCCGGGATACCTCGGTCTTGTTTTCAGGAACTGCCTGATCCTCCGTTACGACGGAGTGAGGAGGAAACGCTGCGGCGAAGGAGGGGCGATATGGCAAAGGCGCGGGTGGATATGGACAACGGCTGGTCCATCCTCAAAGACGCGATTCTGCGCGGCACGTCTTCCCGTTCGGAGACGCAGCCCACGCCGATCCGGGGTTTGTTGTTCCACCGTCAGGTGAGCAATGCGGACCCCAAGCCCCATTTCTTTGAACCGGTGGTCATTGTAGTCGCGCAGGGGACGAAGCTCGTCCGGATTGGGGGCGAGGAACACCATTACGGGGAAAAGAGCTGCTTCGTCTGCGGGGTGGACATGCCAGTTGCAAGCTGTGTCATGGAGGCCAGCCCCGAAAAGCCGTATCTGTCCTTGTCCCTGTCTCTGGACACCGGCCTCATCGCGGCTTTGGCATCCCGGGTCCCGCCCTCGGGGAGGCTGCCTCTTTCTTTCAGGGGCGCGACGGCGCAGAAGGTGGAAGCGGACTTGCTGGACGCCTTTGTCCGTCTGGCCGAAGCAGCGCAGCAGCCTCAGCCCGTCCCCGTGCTTGAAGAGCTTCTCATGCGGGAGATTCATTACCGCCTGCTGGTGGGGCCCTTCGGCGGAATCCTGCGGACGCTCAACACGTTCGGCTCGCAGGGACACCAGATCACTCGGGCCATCGCGTGGCTGCGCGAGAACTACAGAAAGCCGCTCGCCGTGGAGGAACTTGCAGGACGGGTCAATATGGCTCCCTCTACGTTTCATAAATATTTCAAAGGCATCACCACACTCAGCCCTTTGCAGTATCAAAAACGTCTGCGCCTCGGTGAAGCCCAGCGCCTTATGCTGTCCCAAGGGTACGATGTCACGCAGGCTGCCCTGAGCGTGGGCTATGAGAGCGCCACACAGTTTATCCGGGAGTACAAGCGGCTCTTTGGCGAACCTCCCAAAAGAAACATCAAAAACCTCAAGGAAACCTTTAACGATCGGCTCGGAACGGTTATGTAATCCGGCCCCGGACAGGGCGCGGCTCCTTGGAGACGTGCGAAAAAGGGATGTCTTTGAGGAAAAAGGAGAGGTATCATGAGCAGGACATTGGTCGCCTATTTTTCATGCAGTGGAATAACGGAGAAATTGGCGCGCACGCTGGCGGAGGTGGTGGGCGGCGAGCTCTACCGGATCGAGCCTGCCGTCCCCTATACGGATGCGGACCTGAACTGGCATAACCCGCAGTCCCGCAGCTCGCTCGAGATGCGCGACAAGACCTCCCGCCCGGCCATTTCCGGCAGGGTAGCGGATATGGAGCAGTACGATACGGTGTACGTGGGCTTTCCCATCTGGTGGTACGTCGCCCCGACCATCATCAATACCTTTCTGGAAAGTCACGACTTTTCCGGGAAAACCGTTATCCCCTTCGCCACCTCGGGCTCAAGCGGCGTGGGCGAAACGGACAGATGGCTTCACTCATCCTGTTCGGCGCAAACCCGCTGGCGTCCCGCCCGGCGTTTCCCCGGCAACGCGGGGGTGGCCGAGCTTCGGGAATGGGTGGACGGGCTGAAGCTCGAAAGGTGAGCGATTCCGGCAAAGAAGCAGGGCGGCCATATGGATGCCGCCCGCGAAAAGATATTAAAAAAGGGGGATACTATGTCGTATCTGGGTGAAAACATCAAAAAACTCGGCTTTGGCCTGATGCGTCTGCCGCAGCGTGACGGCGAGATCGATGTGGAGCAGACGAAGCGGATGGTGGACATGTTCCTTGAGGCGGGTTTTACCTATTTTGATACGGCGTGGGCCTATCCGGGAAGCGAGGATGCCGTGCGGAAGGCGTTGGTGGAACGCCATCCGCGCGAGTCGTTCCAGCTCGCCACCAAGAATGCGGCCTGGCGCAGCGAAAGCAAAGAGCAGGCTCTTGCCCAGTTTGAAACCTCCCTGCGGCAAACCGGGGCGGGCTACTTTGACTTTTATCTGCTGCACAATCTGGGTGAGAGCCGTACCCGCGTTTTTGACAGCTATGGCCTCTGGGACTTCGTGCAGGAAAAAAAGGCCGAGGGGCTTATCCGGCATGTCGGCTTTTCGTTCCATTCCACCCCGGAGGAACTGGACGAACTTCTGACCGCCCATCCCGAGATGGAATTCGTCCAACTGCAAATCAATTATGCGGACTGGGACTATCCCGCCATCCAGTCCCGCCGTTGCTATGAGGTGGCAAGACAGCACGGCAAGCCCGTGGTGATTATGGAGCCGGTCAAGGGCGGGATGCTCGCCAACCCTCCGGCATCGGTGCAAAAGATTCTGAAGGATGCGGAACCCGGGCGCAGCGTGGCTTCGTGGGCGCTTCGCTTCGCCGCCGATCTGGAAGGCGTCCTCACGGTGCTCTCCGGTATGAGCAACGAGGAGCAGATGCGGGATAACCTTGCGAGCATGAAAGCCTTTTCCGGCCTTACCCCGGAGGAGCGCCAGACCATCAAGGCCGCCCGCGAGGAACTGGCCCGCATTCCCCTGATTCCCTGTACTTCCTGTAACTACTGCGCCCGGGTCTGCCCCAACAATGTGGGCATTTCCGGCTTGTTCACGGCCATGAACTACCTGACGCTCTATGGAGACAAGAACGCGGCCCTGCATCAGGAACGATGGCTGGTGGGAGGCCACGGGAAAAACAAGGCGGACGCTTGCGTCAAGTGCGGCAAATGCGAACAGGTTTGCCCGCAGCATATCGCCATCCGCGAGGAACTCGGCAGAGTGGCGGAGGCCCTTGCCTGAGGGCCGGGAAAGAGGGGACGCCGGACGCCCCCTTTCCTTTCTTGAAAGCGAGGGAAGGCGGGGCGGCTTTTTCAGGATATCCCTTGGCCCCTTCTTTTATCGGTTGGGGAGCGGGGCGGCGTTTCCACCCAGATCAAGCTGTAGACGAACCCTGTTCGGCTCGACAGGGAGGAGGGCGGCCTGAGCCTCTTCGTGGGGCATCGCACCATGCGGCGAGAGGATTGGGCAAAAGGGAGAGAGGATCGTGTCCGGCGTCCCCGGTGTGCGGGAAAGGGGGCTATAAGGGGCAATAATCCTTCAACTACAAGAAATACATCATGAGGCGATTAGGGCCGTGGCGACGCTGTTTGTTTCCGGCCCCTTTCCTCTTCCTTCCGTCGCCGCCAAAGCGGGCAGGGCAGACTATCATCCGCAGCGGCAAACAGACGTCAGCCGCCCGGCAAAGGGCCACAGCCTTTTTACCGCCAACATGCGGATGGCTCCCCTCTATCTAGCCAACAATGATATGGCTTAGACGCTCCGTTTGCCGGGCTGCCCGGAACAGTGGGACCGTGCCTCGGGGGAGGTGAAGCGGCGCTGGGCCATATCCCGGTGCGGCGGTTCCCCGAAGAGGCGTTTGTATTCCCTGTTGAATTGCGTTCCGCTCTCGTAGCCGACGGCCAAAGACGCGCTGGAGGCGGTGTGGTCTTCCGTGAGCATGAGACGTTGCGCCTCGTAGAGGCGTAGCCTCTTATGATACTGGAGGGGGCTTAGTCCCGTTACTTCCTTGAAATGGCGGTGGAAGGTAGAGGTCGCCATATGCACGCGCCTTGCCAGCGCGTCTACCTGAAGCGTCTGCCTGTAATTGCCCTTGAGCCAGGCGATGGCCTGCGCGATCTGGTTGCCGCGTGTGCCCAGCGTGTGCAGTTGACGCAGGTTTTCCCCTTGTGGACCGATGAGCAACAGGTAGTGCAGTTCACGGATGATCATCGGGGCCAGTACTTCCCGCCTCTCGGGTCGGTCCAGCACGTCCATAAGACGCAGGAAGGCGTCGAGCATATCGGGGCCCGCTTCTCCGATGGCGGCTCCCCGGCATTGCCGGTTTTCCGCATGGGCCGGTGGCGGTACGTCCGCGGCCAGCTGGGTTAGCAGATAGGGATCGATGTCGAGGGACGCGGCCAGAAAAGGCCTGTCCGCACGCGGATTGACGACATAAAAGGCGCTCGGCATGTCCACGCCCGTGACGATATATTGATTTTCGCCGTAGCGGTATTCCCGCGAACCGATGAGGGTACACTTCTCGCCCTGTATGATCACCGCGACGCAGGGCGTGCCGAAACAGTTTTCCGCCTGATTGACGGCTTCGCGCCGGGTCAGCTTCAACCCCTCTATTTCCGTAGCCAATTGGCCGGGCCGAGGCATCCGCCGCAGTATCCTTTCCCTGAGCAGCTCGTTGAGCCGCGCCCGTTCCTTCAGGTCTTCACTGTTCATGCCGACCCCTCCCTTTCTCGCATCGCATTCAGCGCAGATAGACATCTAGCATAGGTGCGCTCATTGTTAAAGAACTTGAGAGGATTGGGCAAGAAAAAGAGAGGATCGTGTCTGTTCTCCACTGGTGTGGGCCGCTATACCGGACGCATGGAACGTGTCCCCTTTTCGCAAGGAGCGCGGGCAATGGAACAACATGCACCGCATGGCGCCCGGCGGAGGACATCATTATCCCTCGGAACGGATCGCAGCTTTCGACCGAGGGGCCGAAGGCGTGCTGTACCGGGAATGTCCGTATCGGCCCGTTATCTCCTCCGCCCATCCGAGTGACCGGGGCCCGCGTCCCCTTCAAACGGGACGCACGGACAGCGTGGCATATCCATCCTCGGGGCGTGCCTGATCGTCACGGCAGGCGTGGGCGCGCACGGTGCAAAGGTGAAGCCGTTCGGGAAGCCTAGAGAGACGGGCTGGGGCCAGCATGTCCGGCACTGGCACGGAGCCGCGCCCGAGGTGGCGATGCCGCACCTTTTCATGGCGGAGGAAGACGGCGGTACTGTCGTATAATGGCGGGAACCGATAAGCGAAGAAACGTATCCGGGCCAATAGACGCGGAGACGAGAGCCCGCGCGGCCGCATCGCCGTTGGCCCTCCTTGGCTATGGAGCCATTTATCCGCCCGACGCCGGCGCAACGGCCTCGGACAAGATTGTGCCCGGCGGCTGGGAAAGGTTTTTTCCTTTGTAGCCGGTCCGTACCCGCCGACGGGAGGCGGAGAACGAAATCCTTTTCGCGGTCAGGAGTTTTTTATGGCGATGTCGCGTTCGGCGGCCCGGCGGGTCGTTTGTATGGTGTTTGCGAGTATGATCATGGCGGCCGGATCATTGGCGGTCGCCGCGGAACAGCAGGACGGAGGTGCACGTATGGACAGGCCCACGTTGGCGGAACAAAACAGGCGGATGCTTTTCGGTTCCGTCCCGTCGCCTATGGCGGAAAGCGATCCCGATCTGGCGGCGATGCGGGAGCGCCTCATCTACGGTGAAATCGCTGAAAACGGGTCACTTGATGGCAGACGGCGTGCCTTGATCACGCTGGTCGTGCTGGCCGCGTCCCAGATGCTTGACGAGGTGAAGCCACAGGTGGGCGCGGCCCTGCGAGCCGGGGCGACGCCAACGGATATTAAGGAGGCGCTGTACCAGTGCGCTCCCTACATCGGCTTTCCCAAGACCGAAGCGGCATTGCGTCGGGTCAACGAAGGTTTGGCCGAGCAGGGCGTCCAGCTCCCGGCGGAAAGCCGAAGCACGGTGTCGGAAGGTACCCGCTACGCCGAGGGCCTCAAGGTGCAGAAGGTCATCTTCGGTGAGGCCATCGACCGGATGCACGAGAGCACTCCCGCCAATCAGAAGGCCATCGTCCAGAACTATCTCACCGCCTTCTGCTTCGGGGACGTCTATACCCGCAAGGGGCTGGACTTGCCGACCCGGGAACTCCTCACTTTCTCCATCCTCAGCGCACTCGGCGGCTGCGAAAGTCAGGTCAAGGCGCACGTGCAAGGCAACGCGAACGTGGGAAACAGCAAGGAAAACCTTATTGACGCCCTCGCCCAGAGCCTGCCCTACATCGGCTTTCCCCGCACCCTGAACGCGCTGGCCTGCGTCAATGCCGTCCTTCCAGAGCAGAAGACGGACTAGGGGGTATCGCCATAGGTTTTCCACCTATGGATTTTTACTCTAAAAGCATTCTTTGCCTCATTTGGGATGCTTCTAATAAGAGGAATGTATTATCTATTGACGGCACTGTCTGAAGCCTTGTGACGGGACATCGACCCGGACAGCCCGAGGTACTGACGTTCGGAAAGCGGGCCGCCCGCCAAGGATGGTGTGCCGCCCGGAAAGGAGCGGTCCGGCAGGATCAGCAAACGCCGACGCATGGACGGCTGGAAAGGAAGAGCCTATATGTTTCGGAAGCTTTCACGTCGTCCCTGTCCCTTTTTGAAGGGCGGGGCCGTTGCCGTGGGCGCGCTTGCTACGGGGATGTTCTTATAGGGACGCGGCATGGCCGCCCCGCAGGAAAAGGCCAAGGTCTTTTTTACGTGGGACATCAGCATCGAAGGCCTGCTCAGGGGTTATGGCCACATTAAGAAGGTCATGACCGGAAAGATCGCTCTCAAGCTGCACACCGAAGAGCCCCGCGGTTCCAATATCCTGCCCCGCGAGATGGGCAGGGCTTTCCAGGTGACGATTCCCGACAGTGCCATTGCGGAGTGCAACGTGTTTTACCCAAGCCCCCGCTAGGCTACGCAAGGCCCCGGGACAGGTTGCGACCAACGACTGGACCTTTTGCCCCGTGAACATCATGGACGAGGACGGCGACGTCAGCCTGTCCATCCCCGGCGGCAAGTGGCTCAAGGAAGTGGCCGTGGGCGAGCATAGCCTGAAGTATGATTCCATGCGGTCGATTACACATTTCAAGGGGCATATCGTGGGCGGTTTCGGAGGGTCTCTCAAGAACATTTCCATCGGCTGCACGTCCGGCAAGGTGTAACAGCAGATTCACCAGCGGCCCGAAGACGGAAGCTGTCCGGGCGGCCCGCTGTTCATGGAGCGCATGGTGGAAGGGGCAAGGCCATTACTACGCTGTTCGGGAAGCACATCGCCTCCATCACGGTGCTGCGTAACATGTCCGTGGATTGTAATTGCATCGGGCGGCGCGGCCAGGTTTACGGCCCCGGCTAGAGGGATTCTGGTTTTGACGGGCCTCCTCGCGGTTGACAAGGCGTCGATGGATATGGTCTACGCCTTGCCCGAGGCGCAGCGCCGCGATCTGATGGAGCGCATGGAATCCCGCAGCGGCCTGCGCCAGTTGGAGTATAGGAAGATACAGGGCATGAGCAGCGACGAGTACGAAGTCATAGAAGTCTGAGGGCCCTTTCGGGACTTTTTCGGGCAGGCGGCGGCCCGGAGCTTGCCGCCTCCTTTCGTGACGTGAGGAAACGCTATGGATCACGGCATCCTTTTTGATCATGCCCGCAGCGCGCGCATCGGGCTTCCCGAAGCGGTTTTTTGCGAAGGCAAACCCTTGGAGGCGCTCACGGAACTGCTGACGCAGTTCGGCAGAGGGTCCGGTCGCCCCATTCTCTTTACCCGCCTCGCCCCGGATGTATTCGCCGGGATGCCCGCAGCGGTGCGCAGCAGCTACGATTACCATCCCTTGTCGCGCACGGCCTTCGGGGATACGCTGCCGCCGAGGGAAAAGGGCCGGGTAGCCGTCGTTTCCGCAGGGACGGCGGACGGCTTCGTAACATGGGAGGCGGCGCGCACGCTGGCCTACCTCGGCATCGCGCACAAGGTTTTTGAGGACTGCGGCGTGGCCGGTCTGTGGCGGCTGGCGGAACGTCTGGATGAAATCAACACCTTCGACGCCGTGATCGTCGTGGCCGGGTTGGACGCGGCGCTCGTGAGCGTTATGGGCGGGCTGACGCCGAAGCCGGTTTTCGGCGTGCCGACCTCAGTTGGTTACGGCGTTGCGGAGGGCGGCAAGGCTGCGCTGTGGAGCGCGCTTTGCAGTTGCGCCCCGGGCGTCGGCATCATGAACATTGATAACGGATACGGTGCGGCCTGCGCCGCGGCAAGGGTGGTGAACGGTTTATGAGCGGCGAGGAAAAACATCATGAGGAAACGCCCGGCCATGCGCATGGCGCAAGCGTCGGCATAGCGGGAAAGGGGCGGCCCGTGGAGACGCACGGCCATGCGCACGGTGCAAGCGCGGGCGGCGGACACGGGCACGGGGCTGGGCGTCCTGAAGAAGGGCGCGTGCTGACCATCCGGGCGCATTCCGGGCTTTCCGGAGATATGTTTCTGGCCGGATTGCTGCGCATGACGGAAAGCGGCGAGGCTGAACTGAACGGCCTGCTTCCCGCCATCGCGCCCGAGCTCGCCGGAAGCGTGCGCCTCGTCCGGCGTCAGGTAAACCATATCGGCGGCTGGCACGCCGAGGTTTCCCTGCCGCACCAGCATGAGCACCGCAGCCTTGCCGACATCACGGCAATCATCGCCTCAAGCGGCCTTGGCGAGAAGGCGAAGGACCTCGCGGCCACCACCTTTACGCTGCTGGCGCAGGCCGAAGCCGTCGTGCATGAGAAGCGGCCCGAGGACATTCATTTCCATGAGGTGGGCGCGCTCGACAGCATTCTGGACATCTGCCTGACCTGCGAACTTTTCACCCGCCTTGCGCCCTCGCGCTTCGTAGTCAGCTCCCTGCCCATTGCGGACGGAAGCGTGGTCTGCGCGCACGGCGTTATCCCGGTGCCCGCGCCCGCCGTGCTGGAACTTCTTGAGGGTATCCCCGTGCGGCCTTTCCCGGCTGAAGGCGAAACCGTGACGCCCACGGCAGCGGCCCTTCTGCGCGCGCTCGGGGCCGACTTCGGCCCGTGGCCCGCCATGTTGGTACGGAAGACCGCCCTTGTCTACGGCACGCGGGTTTTCCCGAATGTCCCCAACGGCGCGGTCTTCGCCTGCGGCACGGCCTACGCAGGGTAATCCTCTGCCTTCAGCCTGCCTTTCCTGAAGGGCTTGCATTTTTCCCGGAGATGCTCGCCTGGCTGCGGCTCCACCCTTTTCCGGGCCCGGCATGCCTTTCCAAAACGGCAAGCTCAATACGATTAAGGCCGTTTCCTCCTTCCCTTCGGCAGGGAAAGACGGAAGCGGCCTTTTGACGTTTTCGGAATGTTGAGAAAGGGAGATGCCGCCGTTTTCGGATACCAAGGCAGTTACGGGCTGGAATAGGGCCCGAGTGGAGCCTGAATCCGCCGCGCCGTGCCTGAATCCGCCGCGCCGTGCGTGAATCCGCCGCGCCGGGCGCCACCAGCGCCGCCTTGCCCCTGAAGGAGCTTCTCTTTCAGGGGCGCCTCAGAAAAGCCGCGTCAGCGCAACCGATGCACGCCGTCGTAGACCGGGCCTCTTTAGAAAGGATATTCCACTATGTTTTCTTCCGGGGCGGCGGGGACGTGACGTTCTGGGGAGGGCGCACCTTCTCCGGCGTTGCGCCGATCCAGAAACTGGACGTGGTGGGCTCGGATTTCCGTCGTGGTCCGATCCTGCCCGTCGCTATCCTGCCATTTGCGGGTTTGCAGCGCCCCTTCCACATAGACGAGGCTGCCCTTGGCGAGATAGCGGGCGCAGTTTTCGGCGGTCTTGCCGTACACGACGATCCGGTGCCATTCGGTACGGTCGACCTTCTGACCGTTGCGATCCGTATACGATTCGTCGGTAGCCGCGCTCATGGAACAGACCGGCTTGCCTTCCTGCGTAGAGCGCAGTTCCGGATCGCGTCCGAGCCTGCCGATGATCATGGCCTTATTGAGCATGGCCTTCCCCCGCGACGGCGTTGAGGAAGTCACCGACCTCCGTCTTGGTCAGTTCCCGGCTGCTCTTGATGACGCGGCCGAAAAAGTCCGACAATTCCCGGCAGTAGGCTTCACGGTCGTTGCCGTGGCGCTTGTTCAGATAGGCCATGAGCGCCTTGCTCTGGGCCTCGGACATGGGATTCG
>OFEY01000701.1_pt1 | contig 26401 bp, 20 predicted proteins | sample 1521251 | NCBI WGS metagenome assembly OFEY01 (sample SAMEA3504100, study PRJEB24116) | mouse gut metagenome | biome: mouse gut; feature: mouse-associated habitat; material: faeces | place: Denmark | collected 2011
GTAACTATAAATTCCTTGATTTTTTAAGGAAAATCACTTGACAATATAGGGAGAGAAGAAATCTTTCGGAAAATGTATCGAATGAAGAAATTTTGGAATTGATGGCAGTTACGGTATGTAATGTTCCTACATTGGCTGGGATAATGACGTTTTCTAAATATCCTCAAACATACTTTCCCCAGCTCTGCATTACTGCAGTATGTTTGCCTGGAACGGAGATGGGAACAGTAGGAGAAAGTGGAGAACGCTTCATTGATAACAAGCGGATTACAGGCGCAATACCAGATATGTTGGAAGAGGCAGTTGAATTTGTACGAAAGAATAGTCGAACTAAGACTATTATAGATGATAATGGGAAGAGAAAGGATAAACCGGAATATCCAATTAAAGCAGTTAGAGAAGCAATTTTAAATGCATTAGTGCATCGTGATTATAGTCTGCATACGGAAAACACACCGATTCGTATAGAGATGTATCGAGATCGTATGGAAGTTATCAATAGCGGTGGATTATATGGAAAGATTTCTATTGATGCGTTAGGGAAGGTACATCCAGAGACAAGAAATGCCGCACTTGCCAATATGTTAGAACTATTGAGAATTACTGAAAATCGTTATTCCGGAATTCCAACAATGCGGTCAGAGTTTATTCAGGCAGGGCTGCCAGTGCCAATTTTTTCAGTTGTTCATGGAGAATTTAAAGTGGTTATGAAGAATGACTGTTATAAAGAAAATACAACATCAGAAAAAGCGATTTTAGATTTCTGCTCAATACCTAGATCAAGGGCCGAATTAATTGAATTTACGGGTAAATTTCGTACTTATACAATGATTAGTCTGGTGGCACCGCTTGTGAGTGCGGGTAAATTAAAAATGACATTACCAGATAAGCCTAAAAGCTCTAAGCAGAGGTATATAAAAGCATAATTAAAGAAGATAACAATGGACGTGGTTGAGAAAATCTTGTTGCAATTCCTATTATGGCAGTGGTAGTTCCCAAACAAGAAGAAAAGTAAAAAATATATAGTTAGGAAAAAGGAGAGCAGACTTTTTATTGATGCAGGAGAATTCTTTTTGCAACAGGTAGAGGGTGGAGATAATATCGTTGAAGATATGTCGAATCTTTTATCCAGAGAGAATATGAAAGAATTGGCAAAGAAAACGGATGAAGGAAGTCGATATTTATTAAAAGACGCTTTGCATAGAGAGATGAGAAGTTTAATGCTTCGATATGAGATTGCGGCACAAGAAGCAGAACAGGTGACGGAACTTAATGAAGCCTATAACAAAATGAAGGGCATAAGGAATAAACCGGATTTTATAGAGGTATATCAACGGGTAAGAGATATAATATATGGACTTGAGTTTCAAAAAGAAAAGGTAATTTCGAATAAGGAAAAATCGAGTTTGTATTTCATTGGTAAGTAAACAATAAAAAGACGGGGATATTATGCTGATATTTGGGATAATGTCTTTTCTATTTAGAAGCTAAAATTAGAAAAAAGGGTTAGGTAATCAAAAATAACTTAGCAATAATTTGACATCAACGGGGTGGGGGCGCTTTGTGTCGAAAATAGTCTGCCTGTGTAAAAGAGAGAAGATTTTTAGGGGAATAAGTACTTTGTTTTGTGACGTATGGTGTCGAATAAGGAGGACAGTAACCCCATAAGGAAAGACAGTTGAAGGTACGGATAGAAAGGAGTATAATATCACTGTACTGACAGGCCGGAACTTATAGAAAAATTGATGGCGGATCATCCGGAGTATACTCTTTTGCCGCAGAATATTTGGCAATCATTAGTTTATACTTCCATATATTCAATGGCATTAAAGGAGACACCCATGCAATACACCTGGAATGATATCGAGAACCACATCGCCGTCTGCACCCAGTGTCCTCTGGGGAAGACCAGAAACCGGCCTGTGATGGGAAAGGGAGATCATCAGGCTGATATTATGCTGATCGCCGAAGCACCCGGGGCGCAGGAGGATGAACAGGGGATCCCCTTTGTGGGACGTTCCGGAGAGATCCTGGACAGGCTTTTGGGGGACTGCGGACTGGAGAGGAAGGATCTGTACATAACCAACATTTTAAAATGTCATCCGCCCGGTAACCGGGATCCGAAGGAAGAGGAAAAAGAGGCCTGCCTTCCCTATCTGAAATACGAGACCTTTCTGTTGAAGCCGAAAATAATCGTCTGTCTCGGCCGGGTTGCCGCACAGCGCATTATTTCGCCGGATTTTAGGATCACCAGGCAGCATGGCACCTGGACACACCGGAAAAACTGCGCGCTGACAGCCACATACCATCCCTCCGCGATCCTGCGGGATCCATCCAAATATGAGCCTGTGAGGAAAGATTTCTTTGAGATTGTGAGAAAGCTGTCCGGGATGGAGGAACAGGCAACAGGGAAGCAGAATGGTTAGACTGTACCGGAAACAGGGCGGTATGGATAAAATCAGCTGCAGAAAAGGAGGCTCTATGAAACAGATCAGATTAGGAACGATAGGAACAGGATTTATAGTAAATAATATTTTGAATGGTGTGAAGGCTGTCGAAGGGATATCTCTGGAGGCAGTCTATTCAAGATCGGAAGAAAAGGGAAGAATGCTTGCCGGGCAGTATGGGGCAAAAAAAGTATATACGGAACTGGAAGAACTTTTGTCTGATGAGGAAGTAAACTTCATCTATGTGGCGTCCCCCAACGGTCTGCATTACGAACAGGCGAAAGCAGCGCTTCTGCATGGGAAAAATGTGATCTGTGAAAAGCCGATGTGCCCGCAGAAAGCACAGGTGATGGAACTGATCGCGCTGGCGGAAGCAGGAGGGCTTGTGCTGGTGGATGCCACACCGACGGCATTTCTGCCGAATTTGAATATCATCAGGGAAAAACTGCCGGAGATCGGCAGGATACGGCTTGTGATGTCTTCCTACAGTCAGTATTCCAGCCGCTATGACCAGCTGTTGGCGGGGGAGATCACCAATGTGTTCAGTCCTGATTTTGCAGGCGGCTGTCTGCAGGATATCAATTACTATAATGTATATCTGAATGTGGCGTTGTTCGGAAAGCCGGAAAGAGCGGTATATTACCCGAATATTTGCGGCAGCGGCGTGGATACTTCAGGGATCGCCATATTGCAGTATCCTGATTTTGTCAGTGAATGCGCGGGGGCGAAAGATACCTGGGGCGATAATCATGTCCAGATTCAGGGAGAGAAGGGGTATCTTTATATCAAAGGCGGACCGCAGGGGCTTACGGAAGTGCAGCTGTACACAAAGGACAAGGAGAACTCTTACAATATACAGAATGATTTGGACAGGTGGGCCTATGAGGTGCAGAATATGACAGGGCTGCTCTTACAGGGGGAAAGAGAAGCCTTCCGGAGAGATCTTTTAGTTACGACAGATGTCATTGGGATATTGGAGAAAATGCGCAGGGAGGCAGGAATTTTCTTTACCGGCGAATTGCAGGAGTGAAAAGAAAATAACTGCCACGATCAGGATGATGTGAGAAAGAGTTTTGCGGGATATGCGGAAGACACAGAGGAGTTCAGAGATGAATCAGAAAGCAGAGAAAATAGAATTTCGTTTCGGAAAAGCCGGAAAGTTTGCGCCGCTTTTCGTGGCGGCGGTAATGTGCGGCTGGGCGGCTTTTGGCCAGTCTAATGTGAATGGCTATGTGCTGGCATTTTTTGCGGCGCTTGTGACGGGAATTATTTTTGTAAAGGATGATAAGGCATATGGGGAAGCGTTGGTATATGGATTAAGTAAGCCGATGTTCGGGGTGATCGTGCTGGCGGTGATCCTGGCGGCCGTCTCGGGAAAGCTGATCTCCGCCAGTGGGGCGGTGCAGACGATTGCGGCATATGTAGTGGCAGCAGGTTTTACGGGAAAACTTTTCGTGGCGGCTTCTTTCTTTATCACCTGTCTGCTGGCTTTTGCCACAGGAACTTCGGTAGGCACCTACTTTGTGGTAATTCCGATTCTGTTTCCGGTGGGGGTGATGGCGAAAGCGGCACCCGAGTTTATGATAGGCGCCATTGTGTCCGGAGCAGCCTTTGGTGATAATTTGGGGCCGATCTCAGATACGACTATCGCTTCCTCGGCAACGCAGCACGCGGATCTGGGTATGGTAGTGAAGACAAGAACGCGCTACAGTCTGCCTGCGGCGGCGGGGGCCTTCCTGTTGTTTCTTCTGTTTTCAAAAACTACGGAGGGCAGTGCCGGAATCGGGGAAGGGATCGGCGCAGCAGATCCAGTCAGCCTGGTTATGTTATCAGTGCCACTGGTGATCATCACTTTGTGCCTGATGCGCAAACATCTGATCACCGCTCTGTCCTGGGGAATTCTGGCGGGAGTTGCAGCAGGGCTTTTCTGCGGAGTCTATACAATGGATGAACTGATTTCCTTTCCCGGCGGATTTTCAGTTTCGGGAGCGATCATAGAGGCCATCACAGGAACTGCGGGAACGGTGGCCATGTTGGTGGCGGCCTTCGCTTTTTTGGGGGTGCTTGAGTGCAGCGGCCTGTTTGAGGATGTGAGAAATCTGTTAGAGCGTTTTGCAAAAAAGGAGCGCAGTACGGAGACAGCCATTGTCCTGTCGGTGGGCATTCTCAGCATGGTGACGGGGGTGATCTCCGTGGCTATCGTGGCGCTGGGGGATCTGGTGAATGAGATCGGGGAGAGAGCGGGGGTGAACAGGTACCGCAGGGCAAACCTGATGGACTGTACGGGCTGTGTCTTCTGTTTTCTGGCGCCCTGGACGGTACATTGTGTGATTCCGGCGCAGCAGTCTGCACAGTTCGGTGAAGCTTTTGCGGTGGCACCGGCTTCTGTGCCCTTTGTGAATTACTACTCGCTCTGTATGCTGGTGATGTTAGTGGTGGCGTTGATTACAGGATATGGAAGAAAGCAGACAGAAAAATGAATGCTCTGCTGCAAAAGCAGAAGAAGAGAGAGCATGAGAGGCCTGGAATTAAGAAAAGTGCTCCTTATAGCAATAAAAACGAGAATACCGCTGTGTAAGGGAAACCTTCGCAGCGGTTTTTTGAAATTTTTACTAATTGATTTCAAAAAAGTGGTTTGTGTGATGTCTGTGTTATTTCGGAGTGGTATTCTCTATCTGAATTAAAAGGAAAAATCTTGTCAGGTTTATGCGGGAGAAGGGGCACCGGGGAACCGGGAGGAGGCCACGGCGGATACAGGAAGCGACCTGACTGATCGGTGAGGGGCAGTCAGTTTTGACTGTCCACCATGTTCAGAAACATTCTGTGAATCCTCAGATCTGAGTCCAGTTCGGGATGAAAAGATATGGCCAGCTGGTTTTTGTAGCGAACGCCCACGATATGGTCATTCACTTTTGCCAGAATTTCTACATCATCCCGGACGGATTCGATGTAGGGAGCCCGGATAAAGGTCATGGGAATATCTTTCAAACCACCGAAATCCTGTACGGTATGAAAGCTTCCAAGCTGCCTGCCGTAGGCGTTTCTTCTGACCATGACAGGCAGGGTTTTAAAGTAGGTGTGCTCATCGTTGCTGCTTTGTTGTGCAAGCAGGATCAGCCCGGCGCAGGTGGCAAGGACCGGCAGACCGGTTCTTATTTTATCCTGCAGCGATTCAAACATGTTAAATTCCCGTAAAAGCTTTCCCTGGGCAGTGCTCTCACCACCGGGCAGGATCAGTCCGTTGAAAGGTTCTGACAGGTCTTCCTTTTTTCGCAGTTCCATGCAGTCTGCCCCAAGTTTTTGCAATATTGTTTCATGTTCATAAAATGCGCCCTGAAGCGCAAGTACCGCAATTTTCATAATCTGTCTCCATCCTGGTACCGTATCTGTTCTCACCAGTACACGGTGCAGGAGGACGAATTTTCATATGCTGGCGCATCTGAAAATTATCCTGTGCACTGTACGAACAGATGCTGTTTCCGGTACATGCTTATTTTCCGCGCTCCGCCATCAGAAGCCCGATTTCCTGTTCGTTGATACCCACCATGGCTTGGCCAAGATCTTCGGATAATGCGGCAATCAGTTTTGCATCGGTGTAATTTGTGACTGCCTGCACAATGGCAGCAGCCCGTTTAGCGGGATCGCCGGATTTAAAGATGCCGGAACCTACAAAGACGCCCTCAGCGCCCAGCTGCATCATCAGGGCTGCGTCCGCGGGTGTGGCCACGCCGCCGGCAGCAAAGTTGACGACAGGGAGTTTCCCGTTATCATGGACAAAGCGGATCAGATCGCAGGGGACCTGCAGTTTCTTTGCCTCCTCGTAGAGTTCGTCCTCCCGCATGGATATGACTTTTCTGATCTCCTGATTCATCTTTCTCATATGTCGGACTGCCTGCACCACGTCGCCGGTACCAGGTTCCCCTTTTGTACGGATCATGGCCGCCCCCTCACTGATTCGGCGCAGTGCTTCGCCCAGATCCCTTGCGCCGCATACGAAAGGCACTTTAAATTTTGTTTTGTCGATATGATAAATATCATCTGCCGGGGAGAGCACTTCGCTTTCATCGATGTAGTCGATTTCGATAGCTTCTAAAATCTGGGCTTCGACGAAGTGGCCGATCCGGCATTTTGCCATGACGGGAATGGAAACCGCTTCCTGAATGCCTTTTATCATCTTCGGATCGCTCATCCGGGAGACGCCTCCTGCCGCCCGGATATCCGCCGGGATCCGCTCAAGCGCCATTACCGCGCAGGCGCCTGCGGACTCCGCGGTCTTTGCCTGTTCTGGTGTCGTTACATCCATGATGACGCCGCCCTTTAGCATCTGCGCCAATTGTTTGTTTAACTGATATCTTTCTTCTGCCATTTTAAAATCCTCCTGTTTTGTGTCTCAGGAACTCCGTGGTATGTGCTGTATTTAATAGCTGTTACCGCAGGCCTCTCTGAAACATCTGCCATTCAGTATAATACAAACTGACCATATTTAAATAACCAGTTTAGAAAAAAATGAAATGGTCAGATGTGGAATGTCTTTTTTGAGAAAACGCTTTACAAACTATACTAAACTGTGCTATTATCGTCTCAAACATATCTGGGAATCTAAAGTTCTGATATCACATCTGTGACAAATCATTTGTTTCTGGCTGGAATCCCTTATATGAAAAAGAGATGACTGCTTAATTCTTAAAGGAGAAACGGAATGCTTACATACACTTTTTCATCCACAGATACAGCGCCGCTCTATCAGCAGCTTTACCGGTTTATCAGGGAGGACATTGCAGCGGGCGTACTGGCAGCGGGAGTAAAGCTGCCGTCCAAGCGGAATTTTGCAAAAAATCTTGGTATAAGTACGATCACAGTGGAAAATGCCTATGAACAGCTGATTGCGGAAGGATATTTATATACACTGCCCAGAAAGGGGTTTTTCGTGACGGATATCGGAAATGGATTATCTGTGCGGAGAGAAAGAATACGTGTACAGGAGTGCGGAGTCCGGACGAAGCAGAAAAAGTATCTGGCAGATTTTACAAGCAATCAGACCTGCAAGGAACAGTTTCCCTTTTCCGTCTGGGCGAAGCTGATGCGGACAGTGCTGAAAGAAGACAGGGAGGGACTGATGATCAATGCGCCCTGCGCCGGGATCCTGCCCCTGCGGGCGGCTATAGCCGGACATCTGAAGGAGTTTAGGGGGGTGGAGGTGGAACCGGGACAGATCGTGATCGGGGCGGGAACGGAATACCTTTATGGGCTTCTTCTGCAGCTTCTGGGTATGGAGAAATGTTATGGCGTGGAAAATCCCGGCTATCACAAGATCTATAAAATATACAAAAGCCACCGGGTAGCCTGCAGCTGTGTGGAGATGGATGAGGCTGGGGTGCGTATTTCCGGCCTGGAAGAAAAAAAGGTGGATGTGGTTCACATCTCACCGTCCCATCACTTTCCTACGGGGATCGTGATGCCTGTGAGCAGAAGGTATGAGCTGCTTGGCTGGGCCGCAAAGCGGGAAGGGCGTTATATTATAGAAGATGATTATGACAGTGAGTTTCGTCTGACGGGAAAACCGGTACCTTCCCTGCAGAGTATCGATGTGCAGGAAAAAGTGATCTACATGAATACCTTTACAAAAACCCTCTCTTCCACAGTGCGCATCAGCTATATGGTTCTGCCAAAGCATCTGGCCGAACGGTTTTTGGAGCAGCTTTCCTTCTATTCCTGTACGGTATCCAATTTTGAGCAGTATGTACTGGCCGCTTTCATAAAGGAGGGGTATTTTGAAAAGCACATCAATCGGATGAGAAAGTATTACCATGAGAAACGGGATCTTCTGTTAAAACAGATCGGAGACAGCGGGTTGGCGGATTGCTGCAGTATCTCGGAGGAGGATGCGGGAGTGCATTTCCTGATGGAGGTGAATACGGAGCTTTCAGACGATGAGGTATGTACGGCGTTAGAAAGGGAAGGGATCAAAGTATCTTCCGTTGCACAGTACTATATGGAAAATGCCGGGAAAAAGGAACATATTTTTGTGATGAATTATTCCTCTCTGGAAGAAGCAAATATGAAGGAAACCATACGGAAACTGGAGAAGCTTTTTGTAAAATAAGTAAAAAGTGGAAAAAAAGGACGCTTTTGTGAATAAATATTATAAAAGAAAACTATATTCTTTTTAGAAGATATGTGCTATTATGGAATAGATAGTGTGCAGTGCACCGTTGCAGAATGGCAGTGGAAATTTGGCAGTGAGAGGCTCCGGTGGCTTTTGGAATATGCACTGCGGAGGTGATGAGGTATGGCTTCAAAACGACATAAGCGGAAAACCGGTTATACTATTATGATCGTGTCCGATTCTGTTGAAAAAAATCAGAAGAAAATTCACATCAATACAGGAATTCTTTCTATTGTGGCGTTTGTTCTCCTGGTTGTGGCGATCTGTTATGCGGAGTATACGACGATATTGATGCATGGTGCCACAGAGAGAAGCGAGACATACGTGGGAGAGATCGCCAGACTGCAGAGGGAAAATGAAGAGCTGCTGTCAGCGAAGGAGACGCTGGAAAAGCAGGTGGCAAATCTGAATCAGACTCTGAGCCAGAGAGAGGAGCAGGTCCAGATGCAGGAAGAGACGATTCAGGCGGCAGTGGAGACGGAAAATATGCCAAAGGGATTTCCGGTGAGCGGTGCGGCACAGATCAAGGAGACAGGGGCTGAGGACGATACGGGACTGCAGCCTGAACAGGCGCGGAAAGAGATCATTTTTATTGCTGCGGTTCAGACGAATGTTACGGCAACTGGCGCCGGTACGGTTCTGGAAGTGAAGGAAGCGGGCGAAGAGCCTGCGAATGTCAGCATTGACCACGGCAATGGTTATGTGAGTATGTACCGTAATATGGGGGAACCGAAGGTTGCTGTCGGAAGCCAGGTGGAAAATGGAACAGCTATATTTGAGATCGGGGAAGGCAATGCAGAGATCGGTTACAGTGTTTCAAAGGATGGAAATTATCTGGATCCGATGGAGATCATAGAAATCAAAGGATAAAAGGAGAGGCATGTTATGTTAAAGAAGCAGACGGAGCAGACAAACACAAAGATCAGCAGCATCATCGGCGCGGATATGGTCGTGGAGGGTAATATTAAGGCAAAAGACACGATCCGCGTGGAGGGAGGCGTCACCGGTAATGTGGAGACAGAGGGCGCACTGATCATCAGCGCTACCGGAAGGGTGAAGGGCAATGTAAAGGGAAGCAGCATTGTGATCGGCGGCGTGCTGGAGGGAGATCTGGTGTCCAATGGAAAAACAGAGGTGATCTCTACCGGAAAAGTGATCGGCAATATGCATACAAAGAGCCTGATTGTAGATGAGAACGCCGTATTCCAGGGACAGTGTATTATGAATGCGGAAGAAGTGCTGGGACTGCCGGGAGAGAATTTAAAACAAATCGAAGATAAAAAAGGAAAATAAGGCCATTTGTTTTGATTTTGGTCAGGCGAGAGCGGAGGATAAAGTTCAGAATGGAATGCAGAGGCGCAATTTTTGATATGGACGGTCTTCTCTTTGACACAGAGCGGGTGTATCAGGAGACTTGGGAAGAAATTGCGGAGGAGAGGGGAGTGAAACTGGGCAGAGGTTTTACCAGAGAAATATCCGGAACGACCGGGGAACGCTCCTGCTGCATTGTCGAACGATACTATCATGTCTCCAATGGGAATGATATCAGGAAAGAGTGCATGAACAGAGTGAAGGAAAAATTGAATAGATCCGTTCCGATGAAGAGTGGAGTGCACGAGATACTGGGCTTTTTCAGGGAAAAGGGGATTCCCACGGCTGTGGCCAGCAGCAACGGCATGGAACAGATCGAATCCAATCTGGAGAAGGCGGGCATACGGGACTATTTTACGGAGGTCGTCAGCGGCGTGGAAGTGGCAAACGGGAAACCGGCGCCGGATATCTTTCTTCTCGCAGCAGAGAGGCTTAACTGCGCTCCCGGAGAATGTTTTGTGTTTGAGGACAGTGAAAACGGTATAAAAGCCGGGCACGCCGCCGGATGTATGACTGTTATGGTTCCTGATCTGATGGAAGCTTCTCCTGAGATACTGCCTTACTGTACCATGGTGTGTTCCGATCTGATACAGGCCAGAGAAGAAATACAGAAATTTGACAGAGATAAATAATAATGTACTTTTTATATTTTCAGTACTACGTCTGCAAAAAATTCTTTCTCACTGTTATAAAAGTGTGCCGTGCCGCCATATTTTTCCGCGACGGCCGTGATAGAAGCAAGACCGGTTCCGGCTCCCTCATGTCTGGTGGAGCGGTATCCGGTCTTTCCTTTTCTGACGTTGCCGTCGAAATTGTTTGTGGAGACCACATACAGGCTGTTGCCATGGCGGATCTGGGCGGTCAGGCAGAAGTATCTCTTATCTTCTTTCAGAGTCTGACAGCCTGCAATGGCATTTTCCATTAAATTTCCGAAGAGAGAAGCCATATCAAGTTCTGATACCGTCAGAGGCTGCGGCAGTTCAATGCGCCAGTCCGTTCGAATCCCGGCGGAGAGCGCCGCCTCATGATAGTAGCCGAACAGGGCGTTTAAAGCCGCATTCCGACAGTAAGCCACGGGAGTATTTTCAGAGAGTCTGAGCTCGTACTCCGCAAGGTGGGAGCGGATACTGTCGAGATCGCCGATTTCCGCCAGGGAGGCGAGCAGCCTCAGGGAATGACGTAAATCGTGGCGCAGTTTTGCAGTCCGTCTGATATATTCCTGCAGTGTCAGGTATTGATGAGACTGCATCTCCAGAAGATGGGAGCGCTCCCTGAGTTTCGCATGTTCCAGAATGAGTGAGGAACTTCTGTAGAAAAGCATATAGATCGCTATAAGAATTATTAACGCGGCGCTCTCCAACAGCGGAAAGAGAAAAAACAGGCGTCCCGCCTGCAGGGTGCTGTAGGAGAGGGGGACCATCAGGATATTGGAAGCCAGGAATATAAAGGAGACCGCCACGGAACAATACCAGATTTTCGGGGAATCCATGTCGTCGATAACGATTGAAAACTTACGGCGGGCAGGCCGGATAAAAGCGGCCAGAAGGACGAGGGAGAGCGTCAGCTGAAAAAGCGCCGCCTCCGTGGAAAAATCTGCCGCGCCGGATGCCGGGTGCAGATAAGCGTCGAAACAGTAGGCAAACTGCGCAGGGAAGGTTTCAATAGCCCAGACTCCCACATAGATGGCGAGGGATCGGGGCAGATCGATGTCCACTGTATGGCGGTACAGAAAAAAGAACGGCAGCAGGGAAGGCAGGAGAATAATATCCGGATTGATCTGCAGCAGGGTAGCGGATGCGGAAGCGGCAAGGGAGTACGGAATCAGGACTGCGAGGCAGAACAGAGCTGTCTTCGCGGGGGGGTATTTCATATGGCGGCCTGCGGGGAGATAGCAGGAGGCGATCCCGGGCAGCAGGATCAGAAACCGTGACAGATTAGATAACCATTTATGCATATCCATGATCCATGTTCCTTTCACCGGAGAGTACTGTCGGGGAAACTGTCAAAGTGCGCCTGACATTTCCGCATCCTGTTAAAGTGATAATCCTGTACTGTCTGCTCGATCTTTAGCCGTTCCCTCACCCGGAGGGGGAGTTTTCTCCCGTTGTCGAGCAGGCAGCAGCTGTCCTCAAAATTGAGAATATGGTCGGCGTTTGCCAGAATGCCCTTGTTGACGGAGATAAACCGCGGATCATGCTCTGTTTTGTCAAGCAATTCCGACAGGGTCATACGGCAATGCAGACGGTTTCCGTCTGTCAGATCAATATCGACATAATGGGCGTCCGTGACGGCACAAACCATGCTGTCAAAAAATACCCTGACTGTTTTTCTGTCCACTGCAAGCTCGGCATATTTCTGTGATGCAGGGAGCAGTTTCAGAGCGTCGGCTAAAACCGTCATGACCCGTTCTTTGGTGAAGGGCTTTGTAATGTATTCAAAGGCGTGGCAGGAAAAGGCGTCCGGCATGAATTCCGCGCTGGAAGTCAGAAAGACGAGAAGGCATCTGCTGTCCCGCTCCCGCATTTTCAACGCAGTGGCAACGCCGTCCATCCCATCCATATAAATATCCATAAAGACTACGGAAAAGGTCTCTGAAGCCAGGGCGTCAAGGAATGCCTCGCCGCAGGAAAAGGAGGCAGTTTCCGCCTGACACTGAAAGCGATTTCCAAAGTCGCGGCAGATCTGTTCCATCTCACGGAGACATTCTGTTTCATTGTCCACTAAAGCAATCTTCAATTGAGTACACCTCATAGCTGTTATTCTGATATTCTCTGTTGTGTCAGTTCTGTTATGTCAGTTCCGTTATGCCGGAGAGGCATAAGCGTTCGGTGTTTGATACTGCTGTTATTATACGATAGAAAAAGATATTTTTCCACCTGTCCTGCGCCTGATCCGGGAGAAAGCGGATGATGTTTTTGCCGGAAAACTGACGTTCCTGCCAGAAGCGTTGTCTTGCGCGGAAATTTTTATAAAGTATTAACAAAGACCCCTGCAAACCGTGCAGGGTCATTTGAGAGGAAATAGTCTGCGGGCAGAGGGAATGGAAGCTGTCTGTGATGGAACTGAGGACAGAAGTGAGGTCGGATATGAGAAGTACAGTGAAAAAGATAAGGAAACGGTTATTTGCGGGGGCGCTGGCGCTGGCGGTATTTATGACAACGCCGGGGGCGGAATTGTATGCTGCGTCAAAGAAGGGGCCGGTGCCGGGAAACGGGAGCGGGACGGAGAGCATAGACGCGCCGGGAAATGAGGCAGGATCAGAGATTATAGATGAGGCGGGGAAGGATGTAGTGCCGGAGAGCACAGGCATACCGGAAAAGGGTGCAGAACCGGGGAGCATAGATGAACCGGAAAAGGGTGTGATGTCGGAGAGTACGGATAAGGCGGGAAATACAGATGCGCCGGAAGAGGGCGAGGAACCGGGGATCCGGGATGAGGCGGAAAAGAAGGAAAAATCCGGGATCGAAGACGTATCGGGAGGAGATCCGAAACCGGCGGACACAGACGTATCGGAGGAAGATCCGGATGCGGACATTATGCTGCTTGCGGAGGATGGGCTGACGGAGAACAGTGTGGCCTGCGTGACGATCGGGGGAGAGACGAAATACTATGACAGGTTTCCTGATGCATGGAATGCTGCGCAGGGGAAAGCTGCCACTGTCCGAATTTTGAAGAGTGTAGATCTGGATTCCAGGACAGATCTGATCATCAATGATGCGGCTACGGACATAACGCTGGAAATGTCCGAGGGCGTTGTATTAGAAGGTTACTCTTTCAGCTCGAGATGTTTTATGAATATACAGGCGGGAAGCCTGACAATGAAGAGTGGAGAGATCAGAAATAATGGTACGCTTCAGGTGCGCGGTGTGGATGTGCAGGGGGGAAGCTTTACACTGGACGGTGGTCGTGTCACAGCTGTGGCAGGCAGCGATGGAAGAGGGGTATATATGGAGGGCGGCTCTTTCACTATGCATGGCGGCGAAGTCACAGGGAGTCAGTACGGCCTGATTTTCAGCAAGGGCAGCGATATCAGGATTGACGGTGGGGAGATAACTTCTACCGGAGTGACAACGGCAGTCAAAGCGGCGATATTCGGGTATAACAGTACGCTTATAATCGACAGCGGGACGTTTAAAGCGCTGGGCAAGGGCAATGTTGTCAATGTGGAAGGCGGGACGGTGGAGATATCAGACGGCAGTTTTACAGCCGAAACATACACAGCATTGAGCTTGAAAAGCTGTGATGTGACAATTAGTGGGGGTACATTTCAGGGCGGCAGCAGTGGCTGTGCCATAGACGCGCAACCGGTGTGCAGCATGAAAATTTCCGGCGGTTTCTTTACCGGGGGCAGCTATTATTCTCTGAGGACAGCCGGCGACACGGTATTTGACTGGCTGGAGGAAGGTTATGCTTACCATGATGAAGACGGAAATATAATCAAACCTGACAAATCGCCATATCTGTTGCAGAAAAATAATGTTACAGTGGGAGAGTGCTCCCATTTATGGAGCGAGTGGAACGTTGACAGGGAGGGGAACCATAACCGCACCTGCAGCGCCTGCGACAAAACAGAGTCCGGCGCGCATACCTTTGACGGGAATGGAACCTGCAGCGTCTGCGGGCAGCAGGCGACTGCCGCTGTGACGGTCTCGGGCAAAACGGATTACTATTTCTTTATGGATATTGCATGGGAGGCGGCGCAGGGGAAAACTGCCGCGGTGAAAGTGCTGCAGGATGTGAATATGGCAGGGGAGCCGTTGGTGATAGAGGATCCTGGCAGCGATATCACGCTGGAGGTGGCGGAGGGGGTCACGCTTCTCAGCGAGAAGTACAGTAATATCGACGGGGAACTGATTCATGTAAAGGGCGGGAATTTCACGCTCGCAGGGGGATGCGTGAAGTTTGCGAATAAAGGAAGTGAGCATATTGATGGTGGCTGTACAATCCGCGTAAATGGCGGAAACGTTCGAATAGAGGACGGACTGGTAAAGACTTATGGTTCTGTCAGCGGTGCGGGGAATGGACCGGCGGTCAAGGTGGAGAGCGGAAGCCTGACGATCCTCGGCGGAAAACTCGAACAGATCGGCTACCCTGCTTCCGGCCTGTATGTGGCGGGAGGGGAGGCCGTTATAGAGGGCGGCGAAATTGAAGGAAAATATCGCGGCATCTATGCGACCGGTGGAAAGACTGTTGTGAAGGATGGAACCGTCATCGCCAGATCGGGTGCTATCACCGGAAATGACGCAAATGTATACGGGGGCGCTGTCTATGTCGGGGGCGGTGATGTTACGGTTGAAGGCGGCACGATCAGGGAAACAGGAGAGATGTACAGATTCAGCTATGGCATCTATGTGGACAGCGGCAGTATTTCGATAAGCGGCGGGGAAATAAGCGGTATCCGGGACGGAATATATCTGGCACAAAGCAGCGGCGGAACAATCAGGATCAGCGGAGGCAGTTTTACAGGGGATTCTGATTACGGGCTTCAGGCAAATGCAGATCAGAGCGACAGCATTACCCTTTCCGGCGGCACATTTACAGGCGGATGGAGAGCAATTCTCAGTGCGTCGAATAAACTGATGACACTGCCGGAGGAAGGCTATGCCTATTATACTGTAGAGAATGGGAAGAAAGAGCTGTTCCTGCCATCCTCCAACGACAAGTCTTCTTTTCCAAAAAATACCGCCGTGGTAGATCGATGTACCCACAGCTTCGGGGACTGGAAGAGCAACGGAAATGGTACGCACGCGCACATCTGCAGGGCCTGCGGCCTGGAGGAAGAGGTGGCCTGCGATTATCAGTACGAAGATATGTCCGGTGGAGACGGAACCGGTGTCGGCGCAGGGCACAGGGGAGTCTGCAGTGTCTGCGGTTACAGTCCGGGACAGGAGAGCCATACATACGGCAGCTGGACCTTTACCGGGAACAATCAGTGCGCCCGTGCCTGTACTCTCTGCGGACGCAGACAGACGGCGGGGATCACACGTCCTTTTGCCTGGCTTCAGAGGAGTTATCGGAATCCGAATGTGAATGTGCTGTCTGTCAGTGTTTCGGATGCGACGGCTTCCTATGTATGGAAGAAAAAAGGGGAGGAGGCGGTGCTGTCCACCACAGATAGTTATTCGATTCCTGTGGATCTGACGGTGGGGGATCATCCCTATGAATGCGCGGTCACACTGGACGGGGAGACGGAGCCTGTGGTGACCTGGGGTTATACGGTCAGGATCATGCCTGCGCCTCTCGCCGGGGCGCAGGTGACAGTGAACGGCGGGGGTCCCGTGTATTTTGACGGCGTTGCCAAAGAACCGTCTCTTGTGGTGACAAAAGACGGGCAGGCGCTGCAAAAGGACGTGGATTACACGGTGATCTATACCGACAATACGGCTGTGGGGACAGCGGGGTATACTCTGACAGGTATCAATAATTATAAAGGCACCCTGGCGGGGACTTTCCGGATCGAGCGCTATGAGACGGCTGAAACGGCGACGACGTCCGAAGGATGGAGCAACGGGGCAAAGATTACCGCGCCGGAAGGGTATACGGTCGGTTTTGAGGAAGGGGGAACGTTTGCCTCGTATCTCATTTATGATACCCAGACGGGGGAAGAGGGAACGGAAGTCAGCTATTATCTGAAACAGAATAACACCGGTTATATTACCGATGCGAAAAAGATCACGGTGAAGGTGGACACCACTCTGCCGTCCCTGTCGATGGCGGAGGAAGGGATTAAAATCACGGACAGGGACACCTGGTGGCAGAAGCTTCTCAGGGTTTTATCTTTCGGGTACTATAAACCCCAGCAGGTGACGATTCAGGCGAGTGATGCGCTCTCCGGCATTGCGGGGATCTACTATTACATTGAAAATACAGATATTCCCACTGACGAGGAGACGGGCAAGAGTGCGATGACGGCACAGGAACTGGATGCGCTTGAGGAGGGGGCGTGGACTGCCCTGACGTTAAAGCAGGCGGAAGGCGGAGAACAGACAGCTTCTGCATCCGGCAGTTTCGGGCTTTCGGCGGAAGGGTCTTACGTAATCTACGCCTGTGCGGTGGATCGGGCGGGAAACAGAAGCGCGTATGTCTGTTCCGACGGCATCGTTGTGGATACCACCGCGCCGGTGCTCACACTGACGGCGCCGACCGGGGAGGAGTTAAAGGACACGGCTGCTATTGCAAAAATGCAGATGAACGAGGCGGGAACTGTGACGTATATTCTGTCAGAGACGGAGAGAGGCGGCATCACGGCGCAGCAGATCAGAACGGATACCGACAAAAGGGAGCGTTCCGTCACCGCCGGGCAGGCAGGGACAGATCAGGAACTGCAGTTTACGGGATTGAAAGCAAATACAGCTTACTACGTTTATGCGGTGGGAACGGACGCGGCGGGAAATGAGGCAAATTCCGTGGCGGCCACACAGTTTACGACGCTGAAGACGGCCATTGCAGGCACGGTCACGCTGAGCGGAAAAGCGGTATATGGAGAGACACTGCAGGCGGTCATGGAAGTGACGGCGGCAAACCATGGGGCGGTGTCCTGGCGGTGGTATCGCGTGGACAGTGCCGGAAAGGAGACGGAGATCGCAGGGGCGTCGACGCAGTATCAGCTGACGGCGGAGGATATCGGCTGCAGCATTTGGGTTGAAGTGACGGCGGAAAACTGTTCCGGAAAGCTGGAAGCAGTGACGGATCAGGTACAGAAGGCGGATGCACCGTCGGAGTATGCACCGGCAGACGGCAGGGTACAGGATGAAAGCGGAACGGATACGTTTACCTTTACCGGGAAAGATAACATTTGTTATGAATATAGCCTCGACGGGGGAAGCACATGGATCGAGATGTCGTCGGATGCGTTTGCACAGGATACGCAGAATCCCGGGAAAGTGACGGGCACCATAGAGATCGGAAATTATGCATATCAGGTCGGGCAGGTACAGGTGCGCACAAAGGAGACGGAAATCTATAAGGCGGGTGTAGCGCTCCGAAATGAGGAGGCGTTTACGGCCGTACTGGAGGGAAGTGTCGTGTTGACCGGAGAGGTCAAATATGGGGAGACGCTGCGGGCAGAGACAGAGGGGACGCAGACCGGTGCGATTTTCACCTACAGTTTTTACAGAAATGGCGAGACTTTGCCTGTGCAGACCGGGGACGGCGCTTCCTACACGCTGACGGCGGGGGATATCGGGAAAGTCGTTTCGGTGAAAGTGACGGCGACAGGTTATACCGGGGTTCTGATGGCCGATACTTCCCGGACAGTGGAGAAGGCGGATGGGAAAGAAATTGCCGCCGCGGTGACGGGGAAGACCGAGCATGACGGGATGGTGTATACTTATACGATCCTTCCGGTGGTCGGGGCGCAGTACAGGATGGACGACGGAGACTGGCAGGATTCCAATGTATTTGCGGATATCACGCCGAATACGGCGCACACTTTTTTTGCCAGAATGGCGGAGACGGACTGTTATAAGGCGGGTGAACCAAAGGATACGGGAGAGATATTCTTTCCGAAGCTGACGCCTGCGGCGCCGGCTCTGCAATATCAGATAAAGGAGGAGACGGACGGGACGTTCACTGTGACCATCGAGGCGTCAGACAGGGCGGAGTACAGTTTTGACGGTGGAGTAAGCTGGGTATTCGGGGAGGACGCGAATGTGAAGACAGGCTGCGGCGCGTCGGATCAGATCACTCTTGCGATCCGGAGGAAGGAGACGGAGACCCACAATGCGTCAAAGCAGACATCCCTGACGATTGATCTGTCCAAAGGACAGCAGGATGCGCCGGAATCTTTTACATTATCCTATACGGCAAACGGGGAGACGGACTATAGCGTGACCATTCCGGCCACAGACGGGTGCGAGTACAGCTTTGACGGTGTCACATGGTCCAAGCAGAATGTGATAACTGGTGTGCAGGTCGGAGAGATCGTGACGGGCTATAAACGGTACAGGGAAAAAGAAGGATATAATGCAGGCAGCGCGGTGTCCGCCTCGCTGCGGCTGCCGAAGTTTACGGTGAAAACGCCGGTGATCTCGCCGGAGAGCGGAGGTTATGCGGGCAGTGTAACCGTGACCATCGCCTGTGCATCGGAAGGAGCGGAGATTTATTACACGACGGACGGCAGTGCGCCGAACCGCAGCACAGAGCGCTACACAGGGCCGTTTACGGTTACTGTTCCGGCAAGAGTAAGAGCGATCGCAGTCAAAGAGGGAATGGAAGACAGCGCGGCGGCGGATGTGAGTTACGAAAAGAAGGAGGATAGCGGCGGAAGCGGATCGGGCGACAGTGGGAATGGAAGTGGATCCGGGAACGGTTCAGGCAGCGGAAACGGAAGCGGATCAGGCGGCGGAAATGGAAGCGGTTCGGGCAGTGGAGACGGGAATGGTTCAAACAGCGAAAACGGAAACGGATCCGGAAATAATTCGGGCAGCGGAAGCAGCAATAACAATAGTAACAGCAACAATAGCAATCACAATACCGGGCTGCCTGCAGTGGATACTGACCGGGATCAGACACAGATTGATACGTCCATGAAGGATACTGATCAGGATGAAGCACGGAACGATACTTCTGCTGCAGGCAGGAGGCGAAATCAGAAGCCTTCCGCAAATACAGAAAAAGAAGCGGGAACGGGCGTACCCGAAGGCGCAGAACAGAGTGGCAGAACTCCTTTTATTAAAGGAGAAAGAGGAAAAGAAGGCTGGGATATCATCCGCACGGAGGAGGAGAGGGCAAAAGAAGGCAGTACGATCCATGTGGATATGAACGGATCCGTGGTTGTGCCGGGCAATATTTTTGACAGCATCAAAGGCAGAGATATCACGGTCACCTTTGATATGGGAGAAGGCATTCTCTGGAGTGTGAACGGGAAGGACATCACTGCGGATAGAGTGAAAGATATCGATTTTTCCGTAAGGAAGAATGAAGACAGGATTCCGGTAACGATCATAAACGGTGTCACCGGGGAAAACTACAGCATACAGATCAGCCTTGCCTACAGCGGGGAATTCGGTTTTACGGCGATGCTTTTCATAGATCTTGGGAAAGAGAGTGCAGGCTGTACCGCAAAACTGTACTATTATAACAGGGATGTGGAAGAACTTGAGTTTCTGTGCGCGGGCGAGATTGCGGAGGACGGAATGGCCGGCCTGACGTTTACCCACGCTTCAGATTATGTAATCGTTGTGGAAAGAGGCGCGGAGGACACGGATAAAACCGGATCTGACGGTACGACGGAGGAAGAGATGGGGCCGGGCCATGAAGAAACGGAAATAACCGGCGGCGGAAAGATCATTCTTTTCCTTCTGGCGGGAGTTATTGTGATTCTGGCAGCAGGCAGAATACTCTTTATTTTGGTAAAACGGAGAAAGGAGGAAGAGGAGGAGGAATCTGGGGATAGAAATCGGAATTAAAATTTATAAGGAAATGACTGAGAAAAAAACAGGGTACTGAAATCCAAAAAAATAACGGCAGGCTGTCCGGCCAGGGGCAGCCTGTTTTTAATGCGCAGGACCGCATATACGTCACAGTTCCCGCCTCGTTCATCTGCATTTTTGCAATAGCAGCCGTGTCCTTATAAGGAAATTTGCTGCCAGGGCGACGCACGTGGGGTAAAATACCACCTTTCCCAGTGAATTTAGAGCAAAAACAGCTGAAGTGATTTATAATATTAAAAAAGTAAAATATACTTGACAAAAAGTTAAACAAGGAATAAAATTAAAAATATAAGATATATTTTACAAAAAGTAATTTAAAGGAGGCATATGTGAAGAACCTGAAACTAAAGTCGGCCAGAGCGGCGCTTGATATGTCCCAACAGGATCTGGCGGAGGCAGTGGGCGTATCGCGGCAGACGATAAACGCAATTGAAAAAGGGGATTATAACCCGACGATCAGGCTGTGCAGGGCGATCTGCAGGGCGCTGGGGAAAACATTAAACGATTTGTTCTGGGAGGAAGAGGACTATGAGGAAAATGAAAAATAATCTGGATGAAATGCAGGAAATGAATGCTTTGAAAATCGCGGAGAGAAGCTTTTGGATCATGTTTTTTGGTCTTGTTATCGCAATTTTAGTACAGAACTTACTGTACAGAGAGAACTTGTTGCGATATGTGGCGGGAGAGATGATCATCCTGTGTGCGGGCGGCGCATACCAGGTGGCGGCAAATATCAGAAAGGGAATCTGGAGCAGAACCATAAAGGCGACGGCAAAGTCCAATTTTGTTGTAAGTTTTATATGTTCGGCGATATTTTCAGTAATGTTCGGCGTAATCAATTACATGAGGTTCGGTGAAGGGGAAATTGCACTGAAGAGTGCAGTCGTATTTTTTGGCTTTATCTTTATTTTGTGCTACATTGTACTGTCTGTGATGCTGATTGTCTGGAAAAAGAAAAACAGAGAACTGGAGGAAGATGAGGAGGAGTAAGCTTAGTCACGCAAAGAAAATGATCCGATGCATGCAGAGTGGAATTCAATGGAAAATATAGTATCAGCCGGGATGGAAAGAAACTCTCCACCCCGGCATTTTAGAAGAAACGTCATTTATTATGCCCCATTTCTGGCAATGTGAGCGAAGCTCACGATTCTATCGTCTGCATTCCTCGAAAGCCTGCATCTTCATGGCCCTCACTTTGGAAGAGAGGCCGAAGAGGTTGATGAAGCCGTTGGCATCGTGGTGATCGTACAGATCGCCGGTGGTGAAGGAGGCAATGCTTTCATTGTAGAGGGAATACGGGGAGGTAGTGCCTGCCTTGATAATATTGCCCTTGTACAGTTTGAACTTCACTTCTCCGGTCACATACTGCTGCGTGCTCTCGACAAATGCCTGCACGGCTTCGCGAAGCGGCGTGAACCATTTCCCTTCATAGACGATCTGCGCCAGTTTGTTGCCCATATCCATCTTCAATGCGTAGGTGTCGCGATCTAAGATCAGTTCTTCCAGCTGCTGGTGCGCCTCGTAGAGGATCGTGCCGCCGGGCGTCTCATAAACGCCACGGGACTTCATGCCCACCACGCGGTTTTCCACGATATCGATGATACCGATGCCGTGTTTGCCGCCCAGTTCGTTCAGGGTGCGGATAATATCGGAAACCTTCATCTTCTGTCCATTGACGGAGGTGGGAACGCCCTTCTCAAATGTCATGGTCACATACTCGCCCTCGTCGGGAGCCTTCTCGGGCGTTACGCCCAACACGAGGAGATGCTCGTAATTGGGTTCGCTTGCGGGATCTTCCAGTTCCAGCCCCTCATGGCTGATGTGCCAGATGTTGCGGTCGCGGCTGTAGCTGTTGTCCGCGGAGAAGGGGAGGTCTATGCCGTGAGCCTTGCAGTATTCGATCTCCTCTTCTCTGGACTGAAGCGTCCATTTATCGTTTCTCCAGGGAGCGATAATCTTCAAATCCGGAGCCAGGGCCTTGATGCCCAGCTCAAAACGGATCTGGTCGTTTCCCTTGCCTGTGGCGCCGTGGCAGATAGCGCTTGCCCCTTCCTTGCGGGCGATTTCCACAAGACGTTTCGCGATGGCGGGACGCGCCATGGAGGTACCGAGCAGATACTTATCCTCGTATACGGCATGTGCCTGCACGCAGGGGACAACGTAATTGTCACAGAAGTCGTCCGTAATATCTTCTATATATAATTTGGAAGCGCCGCAGAATGCCGCACGTTCTTCCAGCCCGTCCAACTCATTTCCCTGTCCGCAGTCCGCGCAGACACAGATCACTTCATAGTCAAAATTTTCTTTGAGCCAGGGGATGATAGCAGTGGTATCAAGTCCGCCCGAGTAAGCTAAAATTACTTTTTCTTTCATGGTATGTACCGGTCCTTTCTTTTATTATTTATAATTGGTTTTCTTATGCCATAGTACGACAGGGCGAATTTTGTTATGTGATAAGCCATTCGGTTCTGTATAACCCTGCATGAACTAATATACAATAGGGGCAGGATAAATGCAAGTGTAAAAATATACATTTTTTGAGGTTGGTTTTAGAAGTTTTTTGTAAGAATATGCAAAAATAATGAATATTATTCATTTTTGTTGTATTATTATGCAAAATGTTGTATAACTGATAACAGTTTGAAACGTATGCCTGCTAAAGTGTCTGTTAAAAGAAGTCAAAAGAAGGTTTAAAATAGTTGAGAAGTTTCGGCAGGTAGAGTATAATCAAGCAGATTGAAGCAGGTACGTATGCAAGTCGAAACATTTTGGCAAATTTTATGGAGAAGGAGAATCATTTTATGCAAAAAGCAAGATCTTATATGCTGGTTATTCCGGCGGACGGGAGCGATTTGGAAAGGCCTCAGCTTTTGGAGGAACGTCTGCGGGAAGCGGAAGGATTCGGGGTGGAATTTATAGAACCCGATGAGGATTCGGTATGGTTCAAAGTGGCCTGTGGAGAAGAAACTTTTTTGGTGGAGATATATCCCACAGATTTTGAGATAACGGAGATGTACCGTTGTCAGCATTTTTTCCCGGATATAGATATGGAGGCGATACAAAAGGTGGAATATGGGCTTGCGGTGGAGATGGAGTTCGGCGGGAATGCCCTTTTCTCGTATCACCTGCAATTGAAGCTGATACATGCGATGATACCGGATGCCCTGGCAGTGATCGACGACAGTTCGGAAAAGGTACTTTCCGGGCGCTGGGTTGCGCTGGCGGCAAAGTCCAAAGTACCGCCGGCACCCCGTTATCTCTATACGGCGCAGGCTGTGTCGGGGGAAGAAGAGAATCCCTGTGTGTGGCTTCACACCCACGGTTTAAACCGGTGCGGGTGTCCGGAACTGGAAGTGCTGGATTCCAATAAGGAGAACTATCAGGAACATTATAATGTGCTGGAAACGCTGGCAAACAGGATGATTGAAGATGAGGAAATCCCGGAATTTGGAAGCCCATATTTTCTGGCTTATGTGGCGGAGGGAATGCCTCTTGTGGTAACGCTGATTGACTGGGAGGATGCGGTGGATCTGTACGAGCCGGAGATGCTGGGTGGAAGGAAGGACCGGCAGGACGGGCACAATCAGGATACCTGTATCATCTTTGTTTATCCGTCTAAGGAGAGTGCGGATAAGGGAATGTTTTATCCGCTGGATATTTACGATAAATTCTTGAAGGAAAATCCGGTTTTTATGATCTCGCTTGAAGAAACGGCCCGTATGAGGACACAGGCGGTGGAGCGGATCTCTTATCTGTTTGAGGCGGCCCGGAATAAAGAAAATCACCTTCTGGTGAAACTCGGACTGAAGGTGGATGAGGAATACGGAACCGAGGATAATGAAAAGGAACATATCTGGTTTGAGATATTAGAGGTGTCCGGGGATCGGTTTCAGGCAAAGCTCACGCAGGAGCCCTATTGTATAAAAGATATCCACGAGGGCTATACGGCGGAATTTGGACCGGAGGACGTGACAGACTGGCTGATTTATACGCCGGAGCGCAGGATTTCGCCGGATGATGTGTACCTGTTCTCGATTGATGCTGATGAGCGATAAAGTTTTCAAAAGAACCGGATGAATTTAACCGGCATTGCCGGGAAAATACAGGTGATAAGGGAGTTTTCGGAAGGAGATGCGGCAGTTATGGCAGAGAATAATCATACAAAGATCAAAGTCGGTATTATCGGCGCCACCGGATATGCGGGGGCGGAACTTGTCAGGATTCTGCAGGGGCATCCGGCGGCGGAGATAAAATGGTACGGTTCGAGAAGTTATATGGAAAAGGAGTATGCCTCGGTCTACAGGAATTTTTTCCGGGTGGTGGAAGATATCTGTAAAGGGGATGATTTAAAGGAACTGGCGGAGCAGGTGGATGTGATCTTTACGGCGACGCCCCAGGGGTTTTTGGCTTCCGTAATTTCGGAGGAGATTCTGGGGAAGGTGAAGGTCGTGGATTTGAGCGCTGATTTCCGTTTGAAGGATGTGGCGGTTTATGAAAAGTGGTATGGAATCGAGCATAAGGCGCCGCAGTTTATCGGGGAGGCGGTCTATGGGCTCTGCGAGATCAACAGGGAGGATATCAGAGGGGCGAGGCTGATTGCCAATCCGGGCTGTTATACGACCTGTTCCATTCTGACGGCTTATCCGCTTGTCAAAGAGGGATTGATCGATGCAAAAAGCCTGATCATCGATGCCAAGAGCGGGACGTCCGGCGCGGGGCGAGGGGCAAAGCTTCCGAACCTGTTCTGTGAGGTAAATGAAAATATCAAAGCATATGGCGTGGCATGCCACAGGCATACGCCGGAGATAGAGGAACAGCTCGGGTATGCGGCTAAGAGAGAGATTGTGCTGAATTTTACGCCTCATCTTGTGCCGATGAACAGAGGAATCCTTGTGACGGCTTACGCGGAGCTTGCGCCGGAGGGAGCGGACGATAAAAAGGTGCGGGCGGCGTATGAGAAATACTATGGGAGAGAAACCTTTGTCCGTCTGCTGCCTCAGGGAGAGTGCCCGGAGACAAAATGGGTGGAGGGCAGCAACTTTGTGGATATCGGTTTTGTGATAGATGAACGCACCCACAGGATTATTATGATGGGAGCACTGGACAACCTGGTAAAGGGTGCGGCAGGGCAGGCGGTGCAGAATATGAACCTGCTCTTCGGACTGCCGGAGAGCACGGGGCTTATGATGATGCCGATGTTTCCGTAGCCTGGGGCGGGAGAAAGCCGTAAGGAGGCAGGATTCCGACTGCGAGTTTTTGGATACTAAATTGGTTAATTAAATCAGAAGTGAATGGGAAAAGGAGATACGGGCCGATGGAAGTGACGGTACGTTCCATGACAACAGAGGATTATCCGGCGGTGAAAGCGCTGTGGCAGAGCATCCGGGGCTTTGGCATCCGGAGCATTGACGATTCCGAGGAGGGCGTCGGGCGCTTTCTGGCGAGAAACCCGGGAATCAGCGTCGTGGCGGAACAGGATGGTGCAATTGTGGGCGCCATTCTCTGCGGACATGACGGCAGGAGAGGGTGTCTGTATCATGTCTGTGTGAAGGATGGCAGCAGGCGGCAGGGCATCGGAAAAGCCATGGTGGTCTTTTGTATGGAGGCGTTGAAAAAGGAGCGGATCAATAAAGTGTCGCTGATCGCGTTCACAAAAAATGATGTGGGAAATGCGTTCTGGAAAGAGATAGGATGGACCGGGCGGAGAGATCTGAACTATTATGATTTTGTGCTGAATGAGGAGAATATTACGGCCTTTATCAGGTAGGGGGCTGTGGGTATACGGAAATGCCGCCCTGTCGTCTTGCGGCGGCGGGCCCGACCATGCGCCGATGTGTGAAAAAAAGAATGGAACAGGAGACGGATTATGATGCAAAACGACAGACCGGAAAATATGGAAGCGGTTTTGAAAAAGGCTCAGGTGCTGATTGAGGCGCTGCCTTATATTCAGAAGTTTAACAGGAAGATCATTGTGGTGAAATACG
>OFEY01000707.1_pt1 | contig 26248 bp, 22 predicted proteins | sample 1521251 | NCBI WGS metagenome assembly OFEY01 (sample SAMEA3504100, study PRJEB24116) | mouse gut metagenome | biome: mouse gut; feature: mouse-associated habitat; material: faeces | place: Denmark | collected 2011
CAGAGCCTTACAGGCGCATATGAAGAACCACCGGCTATGCCGGTGGGTTCCTTTTTGTAATACAATCAATCTCCACTTTGGAGGGTGAAGGCTTTCATGTCGATATTCATTTTGAGGTGGAAAGGGATTACCTGCATTCCAGGATGCTTCACTACCGCATATTATGCATCTATAAATTCCTGATTTTTTGACTGTTGCTCCACAAGATATATATTTTCAAATTCTGGAAGTGCAGACTGTCTTAAATATTTTATGTCAGCATAAATGGTCATAATTCCATTATATTAGACTCACTCATTTTACACACCATCAAAGACTTCTCCAGATTGAAACATGCCAATAATAAATGTAAGGGTAAAGAGATATTTTCTTATTTGCATATGGGTTCTCATTTAAGACCCCATTTACCTTTAGCCATTTTAACTACGTCACTGTCTGGATCAATGAACTCCCAACCGAGTTCAAGGTAATTTTTGGCTGTAAGTTCATTTCCTTTGATGCCAACAAAAATTTCAAGTCCAAGAAAAGCGAGTGATAGTATAAGGTTTTCTGACACGACATCACTCCTGAGGAGAGCAAAGTTAAGAACCCAAAGTGCGAGAAATACTCCTCCCCACGCGTGGAGTTTGCGAAGAAATAGAGGTAGCCCAAAAAATCCAGAAAATAAAAAGAGAGTCCAGCTCCAACCGATTTTTACCTCTTTTAATTCGCCAGTTTTTGGATTTTTCATTGTGACTTTCATAGAATCCTCCTCGTAGTGTGAATGATGCGTCTAATGGTACTATAGTACCATTAGGTTGTCAAAGTTTTTCCTGTATGCCTATGGGATGGAAGAATATCCCTTTTTAAACGAGGCAGTGGCTAGTGTTTTGAGGACACAACGAGAGGAACACGACCTGAGCAAGAAAAGACTATCTGAACTGGCTAAGATCGAACGCGCTTACATCACTTCGCTGGAGCGTGGCGAAAAGAGGCCGACGTTGAACGTGTTGTTTTACCTCAGCGACGCTTTCGGCCTGCTGCCGTCCGATTTGGTCAAGCTGATAGAGGAGGAACTCAGGAAGTTAGACGGGGAGAATAAGGGAACGTAAACGAAACGTGTTCACGTTGACCCACGTCTTACCTAGGCATGAGTCACACGTAGCCTACGTGATTCACGTGGCGGCTAACGGCTAGCGGCTGACAGCACACTTTGGAACTCTCACACCCTCAGAGAAAAAATGACGATGCCCGAATCACTACGGTGAAACGGACATCGTCGTTAATACTGTGCTAAATCAATATGTTATATGTTTTCGCTAAAAACCATCAACCATTTATATGACACAGCCTTATTCTTCGACCTTACGACGCTTTTCCCAGAGCTTCATGTCTTTCATCTTTTTGCGGCGCTCGCGCTGGAGGCCCTTGCAGACGAGAGGGGTATCCTTCTTGAGGCCCCATTTCTCGCGGTACTCGGCAGCGTCGAGGCTGTGTCCGGCAAGATGCTTCCGGGTAAGAATCTTGAACGTCTTGCCGCATTCAAGGCAGGTGATCGATTTTTCCTTGATGGACTTGCGGGGGTCGCTCTGCACATCGGCGCTCGGCTCTTCAGGACTGCCTTCTCCCTCGGCCACGTTCTTGATATCGGTCGAAAGCCGACGCACCATCGAAATGATTTCGTCTTCGGCCATAATGCGAACGCTGGCTTGCGCTTTGACAATGTCCAGTGCTTCTTTCAAAAAATCATCCATTTGGGATGCCTCCTCGGAACGAAGTTGCTCAAAAGGTTGTGCCATGAATCCAGGAACCTTTCCTGTGCTCACTCCCCCCAGAGTTTCGTGTCGTACGAACGATCATCCCTCTTTTCCGTCTTCCCTCACCCCTTGAGGCAACACGGAGGAATGCAGGAACAGGAATCCAACGTCTCTCCCGGAAAGGGAAAACACGCACCGACAAAGCACCCCTACCTGCCGGTATTCCTGTTGAAGCCAACTCTAATCCCCATAGGGGGCTACGGCCGCCTCTTCCTGTATTCGTACCTGAAACCTCTGCACAACAAGTCACTCCAAAAATCATTTTGCCGAGTATTGCACGGGCTCTTTGCCATTGCAACTGCTTTTCCGGGACTTCTATTTTATATTCGGCAGGAACCTTTGATAAAAATCTTTGTGCCCCATTCCATAACATCACGATGCCGATGGAAAAATATTGCTCGGGCCGGACCAGCTCCTTCATGCCGGGACAGGTGCAAAAAAGAATTTCCTTACCCGAAAAAGCTCCTCGTCAGGGGCACAAGGGAAAAAAAGACCGCTGAAAAGGGAAAAAGGATTGGCTGCAAAAGGCGCGCCACCATTCGGCTCATGAGAAAAACGGCGCAAAAGCCTCTTCCGGCGCGGCGCAGGGCACACCGCACCCCGGCACAGCGCCGCCACAGACATGATACAGGCGGAAACCACTGAACAAGAGCGGATCAGGCGAATGAACGGGGGTCGATGTTGTACTTCTTCACCTTGTAGTTGACGATGCGGTAGCTCACCTGCAGATCGCGCGCGGCCTGCAACATGTTGCCCCGGGCGTGCTGGAGGGCATCCACGAGCAATTCCTGCTCGAAGCGGGCCACCGCGTCATTGAAGGGAAGGGCCGAGCGACTTTCCCCGTCATGCCGCAGGGAGGCCGGCAGATGGGCGGCACGCAGGACCAGATCGTCACAACCCTGTACGGCCTGCTCCATGCACCGGGCGAGTTCGTTCCCGTTGCCCGGCCACGGGTAACGCATGAGCATCTCCTGCGCGGGGGTGGAAATGCGCTCCACCACCCGTCCCGCCGCTTCCGCCGCGGCTTTGAGGAAAAGCTCCGCCAGAGGGAGGATATCTTCCGGCCTTTCACGCAAGGGAGCAAGGAGGATCGGAAATACCGAAATACGGTTGTAGAGGTCTTCCAGAAACTCGCCGCTTGCGACCAGTGCCTCAAGGTCCGCCGAAGCCGAGCAGATGAAGCGCACATCCACGCTCACGGGCTGCCCGCCGCCTACGCGGGTCACGGCCTGATCCTGCAGGACATGCAGAAGCCGGCTTTGCAGGGACAGCGAAAGGCGGTCGATGTCTTTCACAAACAGCGTGCTGCAATTGGCCAGCTCGAAAAGGCCCTTGCGGGTCTGCACCGCGCCGGGAAAGGCACCCTTGCGGTAGCCGAAAAGTTCGCGTTCGGCCTGTTCCTCGCTCAGGCCGTCGGGACCGGAGGCATTCAGGCGGGAACCGTAAAAACGGACCAGAGGCAATTCGTTGCGCATGCTCGCGGCATGGATGAAGGCCGCCACCCGCGCCTTGCCCGTGCCGGGCTCGCCGCGCAAGAGGACCGGGCCGTGCCCGTGCCCGGCGTAGGTCGCCCGCTGGAGCGCCTCGCACATGGGCGGAGACACGGCGACGATGCCGCCGTCCAGATTCCCCGCCACGTGGGGCCGCTCGCCGCGCCGTTCCGCCAGTCGCTGCTGCCGGGCCATGTCGTCCTGCAGGTACGCGGCCTGCGCCGCGATCATCCCCGCAACCACTTCCAGGAAACAGCGGTGCTGTTCCAGCACTTCGCGCGGCGCGCAGGGCGTATCAAGACTTAACACCCCGATCACCTTGCGGGCCTGCTCCCGCCCCGCTTCCCAGCCCGCCTGCGGCGCCAGAACCGGTACACTGAGGAAGGCCAGCGAGGAGAGTTCCTCTTCCGTTCGCACGAAAAACTTGCTCAAAAAGACGGGATGCCCCTTCAGGCATTCGACGATGACGGGTTTTCCGGTCACGAAGACCTGACCGGTCACGCCCATGCCCGGCTCGTAGACCACCTGCTCGCTGCGCGGCGCGCCCCCGGCCACGCAAAGGCGCAGGGTCCGCGTCTCAGGATCGAAAATGACGAGATGGGGACGCAAAAAACCATGACGCTCGGCCAGCAGAGCCAAGAGCGCCTTGAGCGAAGCCTGAAAGCCCCGCTGCGGCCCCATATCCGCCGCGATGCGCCGCAGGGTTTCCATATAGGGCACGGGATTCATCATTTCAGCAGAGAATTGGGTCATAGAACACGCAAAGGACGGGAGGAGTCGCCTCCTCCCGTCGCAGGATTTCGGAAAAGCTAGAAAAGACGCGAGGCGGCGAGGATTTCACGCCCCCGCGCCGCGGCCTTCAGGTTGACGTCCACGACCTTGGGCGGCAGGAAGGCGCGGATGCCCGCCTCAAGCGCCTCAAAGCCGAAGGGCAGCAAGCCGGAAGCGCACAGTGCGCCGAGCAGGACGTTGTTGCCGCTCGGTGCGGAGCCGAGCTCAATGCCCATGCTGCGGCAAGGGAAGAACCATGCGGCGGACGCCCGCTCACGCACGGCCTCTTCCACGGCATCAAGCCCCGGAGACACGGTCTGCCCAGCGGAAACCGCCAGCGGCGGAATGTCGTCGGTGCTCGCGAAGACTACGCCCCCCTGCTTCAGATAGCGCAGGCCGCGCAGCGTTTCGAGGGGCTCGAAGCCGAGGACGATGTCCGCCTCGCCAAAGCCGAGCTTGGGGCTTTTCCAGCCGCCGAGGAGGATGGTGGATTCCACCACGCCGCCCCGCTGCGCCATGCCGTGGATTTCCCCGGCCACCACATCGACACCCTGCGCCACGGCCACACGGGCCAGAAGCGTGGTGGCGGTCAGCGTCCCCTGGCCGCCCACGCCCGTCATATAAATGCGAATACGCTTTGTCGTGCTCATTTTCAGCTCCGCTTGCGGGCCCGGATCGCGGGCGTTATCTGGAGGCACACCATGCAGCCGGAACACTGCGACTCGTCGACGGTAAAGACCGGCGCTTCCCCGCTCCCTCCCCGCCGGAAGGCGGGGCAGGCCAGTTCCTGCAAACAGGTCATGGCCTCGTCGCACTGCTCGACGACCTCTGCCACCTGCGGGCGGCTCTGCTTCAGCGTGCGCCGGGCGAAGAGCATACAGGGTTCCTCAGCGATGACGACGCGCACGCCCGTGCGGGACTTCATCTCTTCAAGCGTCTTGAGGGTCCCGCGCAGGTTGAAGGGCTTGATCTTGGCCACATCGGTCACCCCGATGCCGCGCACCACGCTCTCGATGTCCAAATGCTCGCAGCCTTCGCCGAGCACGGCGGAGCAGACGCCCGGATTCGGCTGGTGGCCGGTCATGGCCGTGGTGCCGTTGTCGAGGATGACCAACAGCAGGTTGTGCTTGTTGAAGACCGCGTTGGCGAGGCCCGTCATGCCGGAATGGAAGAAGGTGGAATCGCCGATGAAGCCGACCACGGGACGGTCGGAAACCATCGCAAAACCGCTCCCGGCGGAGACAGACGAGCCCATGCAGAAGAGGAAGTCGGCCGCGCGCAGGGGAGGCACCATCCCGAGGGTGTAGCAGCCAATGTCACTGGAATAGACCGCCTCGTCGCCGAAGACCTTGCGCACGGCGTAGTAGACGGCGCGGTGCGAACAGCCGGCGCAGAGGTTCGGGGGACGGCCCGGCAGCTTCGAGACGTCGATGGAGGCGTCGGAAGCGGCCAGCGGCTCTTTGCCGAGCACGGCGGCCAGCGCACGGGCCACAGCACCGGTGGAGTATTCTCCGAAAAGAGTCAGGTGCGGTCCCTTGCCCACAATATTCACGCTGATGCCGCGCTCCTGCGCCAGAGCCCGAAGGTCCTGTTCGAGAAGGGGCTGGAGCTCCTCAATGACAAGCACGGTATCGCAGCCCGAAAGGAAATCGGCGATCAGGTTTTCCGGCAGCGGCCACGTGAAGCCCAGCTCAAGCACCTTGACCTGATCTTCCCAGCCGTTTTCATTAAGGGCGTCGGCAAGATAGGCACGGCTGATGCCGCTGGCGACGACGCCGATGCGCCCTTCCCCGGAAACCTTGTTCCACGGGGAGGCTTCCGCTTTGGCGCGGGCGTTTTCCAGATGCTCCACAAGTATCTTGTGGCGGGCCTGCGCCACGGCGGGCACGGGCACGAAACGCATAGGGTTGCGCTCGAAGGGCACGACCGGGGCGGGTTCTCCGAGCGGCCCGAAGGTGACGGGGCCACGGAGGTGGTTGACGCGGGTCGTGGTGCGCAGCATCACGGGCTGCTGGAGTTCGCGGGCCAGCAGGAGAGCGTCGCGGGCCATGTCCTTGGCTTCCTGCGCGGTGGCGGGCTCAAAGCAGGGCATTCCCATAAAGCGGGCGTAGGTGCGGTTGTCCTGTTCGTTCTGGCTGGAATGGCACAAGGGATCGTCGGCACTGACGAGCACGAAGCCGCCCGGCAAGCCCACGTAGGCGGCGGTGAACAGCGGATCGGCCGCGACGTTGACGCCCACGTGCTTCATGGTGGTCATGCTCATGGCCCCGGCAAGCGCGGCGCCTGCGGCCACCTCGACCGCGACCTTCTCGTTGACGGAATATTCCATGCGGAACCTTCCGCACGAGGCGATGGAGTGGAAGGTGTCCGGAATTTCGGACGAAGGGGTTCCCGGATAGCAGGTCATGACGTTGATCCCTGCCTCCAGCGCCCCCCGGACGATGGCCTCGTTGCCGAGAAGCAGGTGCCGGGCGCCCGCTTCCTCAGCCAGTAACGGATGACTCATGAAACTTCCCTCGTGGTTGAAGCGCGGCGGGAGTACGGGCCCGGCGCGCGTGATGCGAAAGAAACGGCCTCTGCACAAACGGGCTGGCGCCTTGCGGCAACAGCCCGTTTTCATCCCCGGCCTTGGCCGGAAAGAGACGGAAAGGCGGCGTTTCTCCGGACTCAGGATTTGGCGATGCGCGCCTTCAATTCTGCGATCTTGGCCTGTACGTAGCCGGCCTCGCCGGATTCGCCCACAGCCGCGGCGATGGCTTCATAGGCGGCGAGCGCCCGGTCGAGCTTTCCCGCCTGTTCCGCAGCCGTGGCCTGCCCTTCGAGGACGGCGGGACGCAGCATCTCGGGAGCGGACTTTTCAAGCGCGTCGAAAACGGCCAGCGCCTCGGCGTCCTTGCCCATCCGCTGGAGGATATCGGCCTGATTCAGCGCGGCCATGAGCCCCATCGGGCCCTTGGGATCAGCCGCGGCGATGGAAGCGTAGGCTTGGGCGGCGCGGGGCAGGTTTTCAAGCGCAAGGGAGGAGGTGGCGATTTCAAGCTCCACGCCCGTCTTCAGCGCGCCCGAGGTTTTGGGCAGGAACGATTCAAGCGCCGCAATGCGCGCCTCTCCCTGCGTGCTGACGAGGATACGACCGAGTTCCAGATGGGCCTCGCGTTCGACGCGCGACTGGTACCACTGCCAGCCGCCCACGCCGACGATGGCCAGCACCAGCACCACAACGACGCTGACGATGACGCGGCTGTTTTCGAGCACAAAGCGCAACAGCGGCGTGGCTTCCACGGCCACTTCCGACTGGATTTCACCCATGAGGCTGCCGGGAATCTGGGGTCCGGCCGGACGAAGGGGGTCTGCCATGTTCTTCTCCTTGAAATACTTCCGCTTTTCCGTGAGACGGCCCGGGACACGCAAGGCGTATCACGACTCGTCTCAAGACAACAATACATAGGTTGCTTCGACAGGAATGTCAAAAGAAATGTCCCGGTCGCACTTGCGGGAAAAGGCGCGGGACCTTATACATAACAACGCCGCAAGACACCGACCCTATCGCGCAACGGAGGCCACGCCATGACGTCAGATTCGCTCGCATTCCAGATGGAAAGCATGGGGCAGCGCGCCAAACGCGCCGCCCGCACCCTTGCCGCCGCCTCACCCGCGGCCAAATCGCAGGCCCTGCGCGCCCTCGCCTCCCTGTTGCGCGACCGGCAGGCCGACATCCTCAGCGCCAACGCCGAGGACGTGAAGGCCCCCCAAGCCGCGCATATGGACGCCCCACGCCTCGACCGCCTGACGCTTACGCCGCGCATCATAGAAGACATGGCCGCCGCCTGTCTCCATGTAGCGGCCATGCCCGACGAGGTCGGCGTGGTGGAGGAACAATGGCAGCGCCCCAACGGGCTCATGGTCGGCAAGATGCGCATCCCCCTCGGCGTCATCGCCATGATTTTTGAATCACGCCCCAACGTTACCATTGATGCGGCCATCCTTTGCCTCAAGGCTGGGGACGCCGTCATCCTGCGCGGTGGTTCGGAAGCTATCCGTTCCAACCTCGCGCTGGCGGGCCTGCTGCATGAGGCCCTTGAAAGCGCGGGCCTGCCCGTCGACGCCGTGCAGGTTGTGGAGACCACGGACCGTGCCGCCGTCTCCCTCCTGTGCAAACTTGACAAATATGTCGACGTGATGATCCCGCGCGGGGGGGAATCGCTGGTGCGCGCCGTCTGCGAGGCCGCCACCATGCCGGTGCTCAAGCACTACATGGGCGTCTGCCATCTTTATGTAGACGAAGGAGCTGATCTCGGCATGGCCCTGCGACTGGCCCACAACGGCAAGGTGCAACGGCCCGGCGTGTGCAACGCGCTGGAATGCCTCCTTATTCATCAAAAGGAAGCCGAAGCCTTCCTGCCTCTGCTGGCGGCCAGGCTCGGCGGCGACGGCGTTACGTTCCGCGCCTGCCCGCGCTCCCTGCCCCTGCTCAAGACCTCCCCTTCCCCCGTCGTCCCGCAGCAGCCAGACGACCTTGGGCAGGAATTCCATGATCTTATTCTGGCCGTCCGCGTCGTGGACTCTCTGGACGAGGCGCTCGATCACATCGCCCGTTACGGCTCCAACCATACGGAAGCCATCTGCACGAACAACCACGCCAACGCCATGCGTTTCCTGCGCGAGGCCGACGCTTCCCTGACCGCGGTCAACGCCTCCACGCGCTTTAACGACGGGGGGCAGCTCGGGCTCGGCGCGGAAATCGGCATCTGTACCTCAAAGCTGCATTCCTACGGCGCGATGGGTGTACGCGAGCTGACGACCACCAAATTCGTGGCTCTGGGCACGGGCCAGATCAGGGACTAGCCATGAACCCGGCCCAGACCATCGGCATCCTTGGCGGCACCTTCAATCCGGTACACATCGGCCACCTGCGTCTGGCTACGGCGGTGGCCGAGGCGCTGCACCTGCCGCGCGTGGAACTCATGCCCTGCGCCGTTCCCCCGCACAAGGCCGATTCCGGGCTCCTGCCCTTTGAAATGCGCGTTTCGCTGCTGGAAGGGGCGCTCGAAACGCCCCCCAATGGGCTCCCGCGCGAGGAACGGCTGCACGTCAGCACGTTGGAGGGTGAGCTTCCGCATCCTTCCTATACATGGAACCTGCTCATGGAGTGGCGCAAGCGCCATACATCCGAAACACCCCTCTTTATTGTGGGCGGTGAGGACTTCGCCCACCTCGACACATGGCGCAACGGCCTGAAGCTGCCGTATCTCTCCCATTTCGTCGTGGTGCCCCGCTGCCACGCGGACGAAAGCGCCTTCCGCTCTGCCATTTCCCAACACTGGCCTACGGCCAAGCTCACGCAGGACAACGAAAACGGCCTGCTCACCGCCGCCATTTCCGATGAAACATCCTGTCTTTTCCTCCCATTGCCCCATCTGGACATCAGCGCCTCCCTCATCCGCGCCAAATGGCTCCTTGGCGAAAGCATCCGCTATCTGACGCCTGACCCTGTCATCGAAATCCTTGATACCTACCGAGAAAACGTGCGCCACTGCTGGCGTTGACGCCTCTTGGAAACAACCCGCACAAGCCCTGTAAGGCGGCTTCCGTAGGCCGTCTTCCCGGGCTGAGAGTGTGGCTGGCATCTTTACTTATTTTTATAAAATTAACATAATGTTTTTGATTATGGTATTATACTACCCCGATTTTCTTTTTCCTCCACAGGAGAAAATTTTCACGAAAAAGAACAAAGAAGCTGGCTTCTTACCTCTACTCAAGAAATTACTTGCTCCCCTTTGACGTTCATAGGCTTGCTTTTAAGTCTTTTTCGCATTAGAATGCAAAAATGATTTAAGAATAAACGATATGCTATTAGAGATTTGTAGGAAATATATGATAAAAGAGTAACAAGAAACTAGTTATAAAGAATTACTCCTGATAATATGCCCCAAAAATTTGTGTTTCGAGTAGATACATTCAATTACAGTTCATATGGAGTAAGTATTTCATCTTCCGAGTGTCCCAAAGCATCCCCGAAAACCAACGACTTTCCCTCGTGGAGCCGCCTTTGATGCCTGCCACCCTGCCGACTCCTTTCCCTTTCTTTAAGACGGTCTCTTCCTTGAGTTCGTGGTTGGTTGGCGCGGTCTCTCTCTCTCTCTCTCTCTCTCTCTCTCTCTCTCTCTCTCTCTCTGCTGAAGCAGCATCAGCATGGTGTTCAAATCGTCCTTTACAGGACGCCCTCTTTTTTCTTCCTGTCTCCGGTAGAAAGGGCTTTTGCCCTGCCTGCTTCCTGCGTAAAACGGCGGCCCCCTGTGTTGTTGGGAACAACAGGACCGTCGTTTTTTATTCCCCCAGCATCTGTATGATACAGATGCTATGTATGCGTTGCGTTTAACCTACGGAACGTCAACTCTTAACTGGAGGAGCGCAAATGAAGAACCGAAAGAGCAACATGAAGCGGCATATGCTCAGCTTTGCTGCGACCATGGCTTTGGTTCTTGGTGGAGGCATGCAACTGTATGCCGCAGAGAAACTTGCGGATACGGTCTACCATAACGGTAAGATTTACACCGTTACGGAAACGATGGAAGAGGCCAAGGACGTCAAGAACGCGAAAAAGGCTGAAGTCGTCGCCACGCTGAACGGCAAGATCGTCTTTGTGGGGACCGAGCTGGAAGCCACGAAACTTGGCTACTTCGATGACGGCAAGGTCAACAAGATCGTCGACTTGCGCGGCAAGACCATGCTGCCCGGCTTTGTTGACGGTCACGGCCACTTCCCCAGCCAGGGAAACAATGACCTCTTCAAGGTCAACCTGAACAGCCCCCTCCTCGACGGTCCTGCCGATACAATGGACAAGCTCGTGGAAGAACTGAAGAAGAAGGCCGATACGCTGCCCGCCGGCAGCCCGATCATCGGCTTCAACTACGACGACACGCAGCTTGCCGAACAGCGTCATCCTTCCCGTGAAGATCTCGACAAGGCCAGCACGACGCATCCCATCCTGATCAGCCACATTTCCGGCCACATGTCCGTAGCCAACTCGGCCGCGCTGGAAAAGTACGGCATCACCAAGGATACCGTGTGCGAGGGGCTGGTAAAGGATCCCGCTACTGGCGAACCCACTGGTCTGCTCTTGGAAATGAAGGCTCAGCAACTGGTTCCTCTTGGCAATGAACTGAAGGTGAATGACGCACGCGGCGTTGCTCGCGCTTCCGAAGTGTACGCGGCCGCCGGCGTAACGACCGCCGACTCCGGCGGGGTGGGGCTCTCCGGCCAGATTCCCCTGCTTCAGGGGAGCATAGCCGCGGATGAGCTTGATCTGCGCGTGGTCATCCACCCCATGGCGTATTATCTGTATACCGACGAGAAGACTGGCATCAGCTTTGACGCCATGGGCCCCACCAACCGCCAGGCTCTCGGCTGGAAGAAGAGCAACGACGCTGACCCGTTCACCGACGGTTCCGATGCACTCCAGGCCGGCGCCGACCTGACGTCCCTGAACGCCGGCAAGGATGTGCCGGAAAACCTCCCCGCCAATCAGCTTCTGTTCGGCGCGTGGAAGATCATCTTTGACGGTTCCCCGCAGGGCTACACCGCGTGGATGAAGAAGCCCGGCTTCTACGACTGGGACGAGTATACCGCGGACCACAGCTTCGACAAGGCTGGCTACTTCAACGGTCTTGAGGGCACGCTGAATATGACTGTGGACGCTCTCAAGCAGACCATCAAGCTGTACCACGCCAACGGTCAGAGCACGGAAACCCACACCAACGGTTCCGGCGCGGCGGAAGCGTGGATCACTGCGGTTGAAGAAGCCGTTGCCGCGGCTCCCGATAAGAAGGACACGCGCCACACCTCCATTCATGGTCAGACGTTGGAACGCCAGCATATCCAGCGTATGGTCGGCGACTATGCCGGACTTGAAGGCACGGCCGACATGTACGAAGAGCTCGAAGGCGCCTTCAAGGACGGTGTTGTCGATACGACCCTGGGCGGGAAGCTGCCGGCCGGCAATCTGGGCGAACTCATGAAGGCCCAGAACAACTTCGTTTCGTTCTTCAACAACCATACCTACTTCTACGGCTACCGCCATACGAACAAGTTCTTTGGCCCCGGTCGCGCCTATAACATGAGCCCCGCCGGTTGGGCCACCGCCTACGGCCTGCCGTATTCGTTCCACAACGATACCTTCGTTACCCCGATCTCGCCCCTGCGCAGCATTCAGTCCGGCGTGACCCGTTTCTCGGGCGACGCCATCGCCGCCTCCGGGCAGGAAAACATCGAGGTCAACGGGACCGGCAAGGATTTGAACGCCAAGGCTCAGTACAAGGCCCGCATCACGGATAAGGAAACCCGCGACTTCTGGACCTATGACCAGCGCGTCAATACGTTGCAGGCTCTTCGCGCCGTCACCATCATGCCCGCCTGGCAGAACAAGGTCGAGGATCGCATCGGTTCTATCGAAGTGGGCAAGCTGGCCGACTTCACCATCATGGACAAGGACGTCTTTGAAGTAGCCGAAACGGCTCCGCGCACCATCGCGGATCTGCGCGTGGCGGCTACCATCGTGGGAGACAAGGTCGTACATGGTATGCTGCCCGACGGCGACGTCTTCGTCAGCAGCTTCCGCGCCGCGTATGATCAGCCCACGCTGAATACCGAAGTCACTATGATCGGCACTCCCGAATTCATCAGCCATGCCGATGCCGAAAAGGACTACGCATCTCTGAATGAAGGCGAAAAGCGTTTTGGTACCGTGAAGTTCTCCGCCTCCGTGGAGCCGGAGTCCAGCGCCGTCTTCCAGATGACGCTGCTCGGCAACGGCGACAAGCTCAGCAACATGAAGTTGTACAAGCTTACCGCGACCGAGAAGTTCGAGTATGAATACGGTCGTCCGGACGCCGGTTCCTTTGGTGATGCCTCCGGGCAGTGGTGGATTGCCGACTTCGCGAACCCCACCGTCGCGCTGTCCCTCGACGACGATCCCACGCTTGAAACCGACAAGCAGTACCTCGCATTCTTCGTCATTCGCGACAACGACGGCCGCTTTGACGTCGACGACGCCGAAGGCGTGATCACTGACCCGGTGACGCTGGTTTCCACCACCGGCGCCCTGCCCAACAACGGCGGTACGGCTGACCACGTCTATGACAGCGACAGCGGCAGCAGCAGCGGTTGCACCGTGGGCTCCACCCCGGCGTACGATCTGCTCGTCCTCTTCCTCGGCTTCTCGGCCATCGCCCTTATCCGCGTGGCCCGTCGCCGTAACAGCTAAATGAAAACCTCCCGTCCCGGATGATCTGTCCGGGGCGGGAGCCTTGCGCATAAGCGGGGTCGCACCCGCTGCACTTTTGTCTAGAAAGGTCGCATGGCGAATTTTTGCTATAAGGCTATAGCCGCGAACGGGAAAAACGTCCGTGGCGTGGTGGAGGCCGATAACGAACGGCAGGCTGTCGCGGCGGTACGCGACAAGGGCCTCGTGCCGCTCAGCGTCGAATCCGCCGCTGCGGTCGTTTCCGCTTCCGGGACGCCCGCGGACTCGCGTTTTTCCCTCAAGAGACTTCTGGCGGCCCTCCATCCCGTCCCCAAAACAGCTGTGGCGGCCATGGCCCGCCAGCTCGCTACGCTCCTCCACGCCGGGCTTCCCCTTGACGAGGCCCTCGGCAGCATCTGCGCCCACGATGACATGTCCCGTATGCAGGGCATCGTGGCCCGCCTGCGCGAACGCATCATGGCGGGCGGCGATCTGGCCGACGGGCTGGCCGAATTCCCGCATGTCTTTTCCTCGACCTTCGTCACCATGGTCCGGGCCGGGGAAGCCTCGGGTACGCTGGAACTGGTCATCGAACGTTTCGCCGAGCACATTGAGCAGCAGGTCGCGCTCGTGCGCAAGGTGCAGGCCACGCTTGCCTACCCGGTGCTCATGCTCTTTGTGGGGCTGGGCGTGGTCATCTTCCTGCTCACCTTCGTGATCCCCAAAGTCACGCAGATTTTTTCCGATATGGGCCGCGCCCTGCCGGTGCCTACGCAAATCCTGCTGGCCGTGAGCGACGGCATCCGCGCGTGGTGGTGGGTGCTGGCGCTGGCCCTTGCCTTTGCCCTCATCGCCTGCTGGCGTATGGGCAAGACACCCAAAGGCAGGCGGAGAGCCCACCGCCTGCTGCTGCGCTTTCCCGGTATTTCGGGCGTCTATCGGCCCCTCATCGTCGGCCATATGGCCCGCACGCTGGGGATGCTCCTCAAAAACGGCGTCACCCTGCTCAAGGCCCTGCATATCGTCCGGTCCGTGGCGGACAATACCCTCATGGTTGAAGCCGTGCAGGACATGATCGACGGCGTGCAGGCCGGGCGTGATCTCTCGGAATTCATGGGCAATCCCCTCGTTTTCCCGCCGCTGGCCCGGCAAATGGTCGCCGCCGGCGAACGCAGCGGCCAGCTCGGGGAAATGCTGCTCTGGGTCGCCAACGACTGCGAAAATCGCGTGGCCTCGCGCCTGCAAATCGTCACCTCGCTCATGGAACCGGTCATGATCCTCGTGCTCGGGGGGCTTGTCGGCTTCGTGGTCATCGCCATCATCCTGCCCATCTTTGAGATGAGCACGCTTGCGGGATAGCCATGCCGAAAAAACGCCTGCCCCTTACCCTCCTCACGCTGTCGAGCATCGCACTGGCCGCATGGTTCTTCGCCGAAGCGACGTTCTGGCTGCTGCGCGAGCCGTCCGCGGGCACGCCGTACAACGCTTCCGCCCCCGCCGGGCGTGCCGACGCCGAGACGCGTCCCCTGGCGAGCTTCGAGGGCATCAATGCCCGCAATCTCTTCGGCGCGGCGGTCTTCCCGCCGGGCAGCCGCCATGCGCGCGGCACGAAAGCCGAGGGTGCGGACGAGGAGGCCATCGAAGCCGGGGAAGCGGACGCCCTGCCCATCAGCAAGAAAAACTGGAAGCTCTTCGGGACCATCGTCAACAGCGGGGCGCACCGGGAGAGCCGCGCCGTCATCCAGATCGACGGCAAGGAACAAGCCTATCGCGAAGGCGACAGCATTCAGGGCTGGAAGATAGCCCTTGTGCAGCGCCGTTCCCTCGTCCTGTCCAAGGGAGGGACGCGCGAGCGCCTCATCATGGGCGATGCCGCCGCGCCCGCAAGGGCCGAAAGCAAGGCAGACGAACAAAAAGCCGTCAGCCGCAGCCGCCTGCGGGAGGAAATCGCCGACCTCGGCGCGCTCATGCGCAACGTTTCCGTCAGTCCGCAAGCCGTGGGCGGCTATCGGGGCCTGCGGATCGTCGCGCTCCAGTCGGGGAGTTATCTGGAAGAGCTGGGACTGCAAAAGGACGATCTGCTCCTCGGCGCGAACGAGAAGCCGCTGACGGGCTTCGGCGATCTGGCGAGCCTCGGCGATCTGGCTGACAAGGACGCCATCACCCTTGAAATCCTGCGTAACGGGAAAAAAACCATCATTCGCTATGATGTACAAAGCTGACGCCATGTTCGATTCGCTTGCTTCAACGGCCCCGGCCCTCCGCGTTGTCCTCCTCTGCCTCGCCCTGCTGCTCGCGCCGGGCCTGCCTCTCGTCGCCTCAGCCCCGGCGGAACCGGAAAGCGGCCTCACCCTTGATTTCAAGGAAGCGGACATCCATGCGCTCATCAAGTACATCAGCGAAGCTACGGGCCGCAACTTCATCACCGATCCCTCCGTCAAGGGCAAGGTGACGGTCTACTCGCCGATCAAGATTTCGCCCGACGAAGCCTTTGAAACCTTCGTCTCCATCCTGCGCGTGCAGGGCTACGCCGTGCAGAAAAGCGGAACGGCCTACAAGATCGTCCCGCTGAAAGAAGGTCTCGGGCAGGGCGAGGAGGCGTCCGTGGGCCGCAGCATGGGCGGCGAAACCGAAACCATCGCCACGCAGATCGTTCCCCTCAAGGTCGGAGTGGCTTCGGAGCTGGCCAAAATCCTGCCCTCACTGCTCGGCAAGGATTACGCCCTTTCCGCCTATACCCCCTCGAACACCCTCGCCATCACCGCTCCCGCCACCAACGTGGCCAAGGCGATGGCCTTTCTGGAGCAGGTCGAGTCGAGCAACATGACCGGGCGCGCCTCCACCATCGGCCTCCAGTACGGCGACGCCAAGACGCTGGCCGCTACCCTTTCCAAAATCCTCAAAAGCCGTGACGAGGAGTTTTCCAAAAAGGGCCGCCCCACGGTCAGCCTCGTGCTCGCGGACGAACGCACCAACAGCCTGCTGGTCTATGGCGATCCCGAATCCCTGAACATCGCCCGCAACACCATCGGCTCACTGGACATCCCCACGCCCAAGGGCAAGGGCGACGTGCATCTCATCTCCCTCTCCAACGCCAAGGCCGAAGATTTGGCGCTGGTCATCAACACGCTGGTGGAGCGCCAGCGCGCCTCCGGCACGGACGAGCAAAAGCCCGACACCGTCCTCTCAAAGGACATCAAGGTCGTGGCGGACAAGTCCACCAACAGCCTCGTGGTCACGGCCCGGCCCGACGAATTCGAGGCCCTCAGCAACATCGTCAGCAAGCTCGACGTGGTCCGCAAGCAGGTCTTCATCGAGGCGCTGATCATGGAAGTGAACAGCGAAGCCTCCTTCGCCTTCGGCATCAACTGGGCGGCGGCGGGCGAAGTCGGCGACGTGAACCTTATCGGCGGCGTGAGCCTCAACGGAGGCGCCGTTTCCCTCGGCTCCAACAAGATGGCTTCTCTGCCCTCCGGCATCAGCATCGGGGCCATTCTCAAGGACGCCTTCACGGTGGGCAACACGACCTACAACATCCAATCCATCCTGAACGCGGTCAAGGGAAACACGGACGTGGAAGTCCTGTCCACGCCGCAGCTCCTCACCCTCGACAACGAGGAGGCCAGCGTGGAAGTGGTGGACAACATCCCCTTTACCAAGGAAAGCACCACCCGCAACGACAATGACTTCACCACCCAGTCCATGGACTACAAGGACGTGGGCGTGAAGCTGAAAATCACCCCGCGCATCAGCGACGACGGTTCGCTGCGCCTTGAAGTGGAGCAGGAAGTCAGCCGCGTCACGCAGGGCCTCATCACCCTCACCAACGGCGAACAGCTCGTCGCGCCCACGACGCGCAAGCGCCTCGTCAAAACGACCATCCTCCTGCAGGACGGCCAGACGGCGGTCATCGGCGGCCTGCTTGACGATCAGAAGAGCTACAATCAGAGCGAAGTGCCGGGCCTCGGCAGCATCCCCGTGCTCGGCTGGCTCTTCAAGTCCCGCAGCAAGGACACCAGCCGCACCAACCTTTTCATCTTCATCACCCCGAAGGTCATCCGCTCCGCCGGGGACTCCCTCGATCTCACGCAGTCCAAGCAGCTCGTCCTGCACGAGACCAGCGTAGGCAAGGACGGGCTCGGCCTGCCGATCATGAGCAAGCCCAAACTTCTCAAACCCGTTTTCGTGAACTGATATGGCCGCACCCCTGACCGCCCTCCTCGAACGCCTGCGCCTCGATCCCGAGGTGCTGGAAGCCTGCGCGAAAAACGCCGAAGCCTCCGGCATCCCGCTGGAGCGCGCGCTTTTCGAGGCCGAGCGCATCGACGAGGCACGCTATCTGGAAACCACGGCGGCCATCCACGCCATGTCCTATGAGCCACGCCTCGCCAAGCTCACGGATCAAGAAGGGACGGGCTGGACGACCGATCCCGAACTGGTCTGCCGCGCTCCGCTCCTGTGGTTACGCAAGCACGTGGTCGTGCCCGTCCGAGATCGGGAAGGCGTGCTCGTGCTGGCGGCGAGCCAACCTTCCGGCTGGCTGCTGGCGCAGGAACTGGGCCTGCTGCTCGGGGAGCGCCTTGCGCGCCCGGTGCTGGCCCCCACCGCCGACGTCCTCGACATCATCAACCGCGTGTTCGGGGAATCCACACGCGGGGACGGTTCCGTTTCCGACGTGCTCGGGGACTCGGTCAACGCCATCGACGAATTCAACGAAGATGCCGTGGAAGACCTGCTCGAAGACAGCAGCGAAGCCCCCTTCATCCGGCTGGTCAACATGATCCTCGCTCAGGCCGTACGCGCCGGGGCGAGCGACATCCATATCGAGCCCTACCGCGACGTATCCCGCGTGCGCTTCCGTCTGGACGGCGTGCTCTACGAGCGCCACACCCTGAACAAGGCCCACCACGCCGCCGTGGTTTCGCGCATCAAGGTCATGGCCAAGCTGAACATCGCGGAAAAGCGGCTCCCGCAGGACGGGCGCATCGCCATTTCCCTCGGCGGGCGGCAGGCGGGCCTGCGCGTCTCGACCCTGCCCACCTCCTTCGGGGAGCGCGTGGTGCTGCGCCTGCTCGAAAAAAGCGAGCGCGTCCTTTCCCTTTCCGAACTTGGCCTTGGAGAGGAAGACCTGCGCCTCATGCACTCGCTCGTGGGCATCACGCACGGCATCGTGCTGGTTACCGGGCCTACGGGCAGCGGCAAAACCACGACCCTTTACGCCGTCCTCCAGGAACTCACCGCCCCGGACAAGAACATCCTGACCATTGAAGACCCGGTGGAATATGAACTCGAAGGCGTGGGGCAGATACAGGTCAACCCCAAGATCGGGCTGACCTTCGCGGACGGGCTGCGCTCCATCGTGCGTCAGGACCCGGACGTCATCCTCATCGGGGAAATCCGCGACGCCGAAACCGCCGCCATCGCCGTGCAGTCCGCCCTGACCGGGCACCTCGTCTTCTCCACCCTGCACACCAACGACGCGCCCGGCGCGGTGACCCGCCTTTTCGACATGGGCGTCGAGCCCTTCCTGCTCTCGTCGGTGCTGCGGGCGGTGGTGGCGCAGCGCCTCGTGCGTATGCTCTGCCCCCACTGCCGGGAAGCCTACCTCCCCGATGCGCAGGAACTGGAAAAGCTCGGCGCGGCCCGCTCGGCCTACGTGCCGGGCCAGCCGCTCTACCGTCCGCGGGGGTGCCCCGAGTGCCTCGATACGGGCTACCGGGGCCGCATGGCCATTTACGAGATCATGCCCATGAGCGACGCCCTCAAGCGGCTCGTGGTGGACAAGGCCGACGCCAACGTCCTTGGCGCGTGCGCCCTGCAAGAAGGGATGCGCAACCTGCGGCACGACGGGATGCTCAAGGTCGTCGCGGGCCTGACCTCTCTGACCGAAGTGGCGAGGGTGACCAATGCCTAGCCATGCCCTGCCCCGGCATCCCGACGCGGCACGGACCTTTCAAGCGGAGGAAACGCTCTGATGCGCGCCTTTGTGGACAGGCTGCTTTTTTCCCTGCCCTCCCCTTCCCGCGCCTCGCTGGTCCGGGGGACGGGATACCTGCTCTTCGGCCTGCTGCTCTACGGGCTTTTCCTCGGCGGCTTCATGGCCCGCGACATGGCGACGGCGGGGCTCGAACGCTGGTGCGCCAATCTGAATACGGTCCGCGTGCGCCTCAGCGCGCCGCGCCTTTCCTTCCTCCCTCCAGCATTGGAGGCGGACGCGGTGATCGTCCAGCCGCCCGCCGCAGCTTCCGCGCTCACCCTGCGTCGCGTGCGCGCCCGGCTGACCCTCTTTCCTCTCGGCCTTGCGGTGAGCGCCTCGGTCGCAGGAGGCACACTGCAAGGCACGGTGCTCCCCTCCTCCGCCTGGAACCCGGATCGCCTCGACATCCGGGCGGAACTCGCCGGGGCCGGGGCGGAAGCCCTGCTGCAAGCCTTCGGTACGGCGGGAGGAACGCTCGCCGAGGTGCGCGGCGGCACGCTGGACGGTTCGGCCTCGCTCGTCCTGCCGCTGCAAAAGGGCCTTCCCGCACCCACGGCCGGAGAGGGGGAACTGCGCCTTGCCCTGCGCGGCGCAGCGGCGGACCTCCGCCTCCCCATGCTGGCCTTCAGCCGCGTGGAGGCGCTGGAAGGCGATCTGGAAACGGAGTGGAAAAAGGAGCGCGTCAGCCTGCGCCGCATCGAATTGCGCAGCCCGCTCGTGGCGTGTTCGGCGCAGGGGCAGATTACCCTTGCCCCCCGCGACCTCCCGTCCAGCCGGATGGACATAGAGACCGTCCTGCGCGTCCCGCCGGAACGTCTGCGGCAGGAACTTGTGCCGGAACGGACCCTTCAATCGATCAAGGACAAGGGGGAAGTCCGCGCCCGCGTGCGCGGCACGTTCCGCCGCCCTTCCCTCGACGTGCAGCCCTGACCGGAACGGTGCCCCCATGCTTACCAAGGACAGTTTCATCTTGCTTCCATGCGGAACCACGCTCACGGGCGCGCTCTGCCGGATCGGCCTGAAAAGCCGCAACGTGCTCTGGCTGCACAGCGTCCCCTGTGGAGACCCGCAAAACGTCTCGGCAGAGGCGGGCGTCCGTGCCCTTCTCGACGGCCTCGCCGCCGCGAACCTGCCCCTGCCCGAGGACGTGCGCCTCTGCCTTTCCGCCGAAAACGCGCTTTTCCGGGACTGGGCTTTCCCCTTCTCGTCGCCGGGAAAGGTACGACAGGCCCTCGGGCTCTTGCTGGAATCGGAATTTCCCTTTGAGCCCTCCCTCTTGGAACATCGCATCCATCTGGCGGGCACGGCTCCCGGTTCCCGAAAGGGGGTGCAGGCCATCAGCGTTTCCCTCTTCCGGGACGAGATCGGGCTCTGGCTCGACGCGCTGGCCGCCGCCAAGCTTTTCCCCCGCCTCGTCACAAGCGATCCCTTCCCGCTCCTGCACGGCCTGCCGAAGGCCCTGAAGGGAACCGCGCTGCTTCTGCATGTGCACGACCGCTGTACCGTCGCCGCCCTGCTCGAAGGCGGGATCGTCCGCCGCGTCCGTACTCTTCCCGAGGGCTGGACGCCGGGCGACGGAACTTCCGAAGCCGGGGAAGCGGCCCTGAGCGCGCTGGCCGGACGGCTCCGCCATGCCTGCGCCCTCATGCTGGAGGGAACGACGTTCACGCCGGAAAGCCTGCTCCTCTACGGGGAGCCGTTTCTGAGAGACAGGGCGGCGGCCCGTTTCGCCGAGGCCTTTGAGCTGCCCGCGCGGACGCTGGGGCAGGACATGCCGCTGGCCGGACAACTTGCCCGTCTCGGGGAAGATGACCCTTCCCGCCTGCTGGCCCTCTGTGTGGCCGCCCTGCCCACCCCTGGGACGTGGCGGCAAAGCGTCCCCTCTTTCCATCGCCCCCGGGCCGCGGCCTTTTCCGGCACGCGGGCGCGCTGGGCCTTGCGGGCGGCGGGCTGCTTCGCACTGGCGGGGGCGGCGTTCCTGTGCTCGGTAGGTGCGGAAGGCTACGCCCATCGCCGTGACGCCCTGCGCTACGAAACGGCCAGCCGCGAACTCTTCAGAAAGGCCCTTCCCGACGCACGGGCCTCGGTCAACCCCGTCCAGATGGAAAGCATTCTGAAAAGCCGCATCGCCGCCCTCAGCGGCGGGGACGCGCAAGAGGCGTCCTTCCCGGTGCTCGGGCTGCTGGAAGCCATGCATACGGCGGTTCCCGCCTCCCTTGCCGTCCATGTCGACCGTCTCAGCCTCGATGCCCGGCGTTGCGGGCTGAGCGGCACGGCCGCCACCTACGAGCAGGTCAACGCCCTGCGCGACGCCCTCGCCGCCGTGCCCGGCGTGCGCGAGGCCAAAATCCTCAGCGCCGCCAACCGCACGGGCAGGCCCGATCCGAACCGTCCCACCGGGGCCGTCATCTTTGAAATGGAAATGGTTTTGGGAGGCCGCCCATGAGCACTTCGCGTCCCCTGCTCCTCGGCCTCGGCGGTCTGGCGCTTCTCGGCCTGACGCAATGGGTCGTCCTGCCCATCTTCGATTTCCGCGACGACAACGCTTCCCGCGCCGAGCGCGCCCGCCTGCGCCATGCCTCGCTGCAAGGGCTGGCCGACGAATACGGCGTTCTCTCCCGCACCCCGCAGGCCAAGACGGGCGGACGCTCCCTTTTCGGCATGGTCAACAAGGAGGCCGAGCGGCTGGCCCTGTCCCGGCGCATCGAGGCCCTGCGGCCCGCCGCCCGCAGCGGGGAAGACGGCGGGGAACGCATCGAGCTGCGTATGGCCGGGCTCTACCTGCAAGAGGCCGTGCAATGGCTGCACGCGCTGGAATCGCATCCGGGCGTGCGCGTCGACAGCCTGACCCTGCGGCGCACGGCCAAGAATCTGGTGGACATGGACATGAGCGTGTCCCTGTCCGGGGGTGGCCAATGACGCCCCGGCGCGGCGGCTTCACCCTCCTTGAGGTGCTCGTGGCCCTGACCATCCTGAGCACGGTGGCCCTGCTCGCAGTGCGCGTCAGCGGGGACAGCGCCGCGCAGCTTGCCGAAACGGGCTGGCAGGACGCCGTCTTGCGGGCCGGGCGCGGCAAGCTGGTGGAACTGCTGCGCGAATCCTCGGACAGCCTCGACCAGTGGGGGACGCTGGCCCCGGACTTCCCCGATGTGGAATGGCATTCCAAAACCGTCGCCCTGCGCAGCAGGGAAGGCAAACGGCTTGAGTTCCGGTTGACGGAAAGCCACGGCGCGATCCGCCGGGAGATGCTCCTTGAGTACGTCCTTCCCCAATAGCCTCGCCGGGCCCTCGCCGAGCGCGGGCTTCACGCTCGTGGAGCTGCTCATCGCCATGACCCTGACGGCGGTCATCGGCATGGTGCTGTTCAGCACCTACGCCGCGGTCATGGACAACGGAAAGAACGTGCGCAACCGGGTTTTGCAACGCGAAAGCGAGCGCGTGTTCTGGGGCATCCTCGACAATGACATTGCGGGCCTGTGCGTCAGCGGCGACAAGCATTCGACCCTGCCGCCGCTCGCGCGCGATCCCATCGTCCTCTCCGAGGACTACTACCGGATGACGGAGGCCGATCCTCCGGAAGCCTCGTCGGACGAGGTGCTCCTCTCCTTCCCCACCAGTTCCCATCTGGCGGACATTCCCGAAAGCGCGCTGCCCGGCCCGGTGTGCGTGGAATACGTGCTGCGCGACGGCAACCGCTCGGCGGCGCTCATCCGGCGGGAACGCGCCTTCTGCGGCGTGGAGGGCGACTTCCCGTGGTCCGAGCTTGTCCTCGTCCGGGACGTGAAACGGGCGGAGGCGGCCCTGTACACGCCGAAAACCGGATTCGTCGCTGAATGGCCCTCACCCGTCGATCCCGAGGACATGCCGCAGGCCATCCGCTTCCGCATTGAACGCGAAGACGAGGAAAGGCCGCAGGAAATCGTCATCCCGGTCTTTCCGCGGAGGAGCCATGCCAAAACGCGCTAAACGGTTTCGGGACCGGCGGCGCGGGGCCGTGCTCATTCTGGTCCTCTTCGTGCTGACCGGGCTCTCCGTGCTGACCGTGGAATTCAGCCGGGACGTGCTCCTCGATCACGCCCTGTCCTCGTCCACCCGTTCCCTCCTCGCCGCCAAACCGCTTATGGAGTCGGGCGAACGCCTTGCCTCCGTTGTGCTGGCCAAGAACAGCGAAGAGGGCACACCCGACCACCCCCGCGAGGATTGGGGCCTCTTCAATCGTGAGCTTGAGCGCCTGTCCGCCGAATTGCAGGGGGCCGAGCTTTCCGGGAACATTGAGGACGAAAACAGCCGCTTCCCCCTCAACGCCATTTTCTACGAGCGGGAGGCGGAACGCGCCCGGGCCGACGCCTTCGCCGATGTGCTGATCAAGATGCTGGCCGGGCTCATGCGCGTGCACGGCTACGCGGGCGGGGCCGACAACGCGGCGCGCGCCGCCCGGGACTACGTGGACTCGCTGCGGCAGTGGGGCGGCCAGACCGAGACGGATGAGGAATCCCTCAAATGGTATCTGAACCGCTCGCCGCGCCGCCTGCCGCCGGGACGTCCGCCGCAGGCGCCGGAGGAAATCCTCCTCGTGCGCTGGCCCCATATGGAAGAGGCGTGGGCCCGCCGCGTGCTGGAGGGCACCGAGACCTTGCCCGGCCTGCTCGAAACCCTGAGCGTCTGGACGCGCGGCCCCATGAACGTCAATACGCTGCGGCCCGAGGTGCTGGCCGCCCTCGTGCGCGACGAGCGGCAGGCCCGGGCCTTCGTCAGTGCCATCCTGCGCTATCGGGACAACCCCGACAACGAGCTGAAGGAAAAATGGTACCAGGACATCTTTTCCTCCTACGACGTCCCCACCCTTCCCAACGGCTGCCTTGACGTGCGCAGCCGCTGGTACCGCCTCAACCTCACGGTGCGGCAGGGGGCGCGGGAAAACCGACTCACCGCCGTAGGCTGGGCGACGCACGAATACGTGACATGGGAATACCGGGCGGTGCGCTGACGCGCCTTTCCCGGATTGGAAAACTCTGAGCCTCAACAGGAGAGAGGATATGGACACCACACCCCGGCAACGGAAAAACGGCGGCTTCACCCTGCTGGAACTGATGATCGTCATCGTCATTCTGGGCATCCTCGGCGCCATCGTCGCGCCCAAATTCATGGACGAGCCGCACAAGGCCCGCGTGGTTCAGGCCAAGATGCAGATCGAGAACCTGTCCACGGCGGTGAAGAAATTCTATCTGGACAACGGCTTCTATCCTTCCACGGAACAGGGGCTCGAAGCGCTGGTGACGCGCCCGGCCATCGGCAAGACCCCCAAGAATTACCCGCCCAACGGCTATATTTCCAAGATTCCCAAGGACCCCTGGGGCAACGACTACGTCTATACGGCCCCCGGCCAGAAGGTGCCCTTTGAAATCATGAGCCTCGGCGCCGACGGCGCAGAAGGCGGAGAAGGGGAAGCGGCGGACATCTGGGGCGAAGATGTGCCCGAACGCTAGGGTAACGAAACTCTGCGTCCCGGCGCGGATGCAGGGCTTCACTCTGCTTGAAATGCTCATCGTCCTTGTGATCATGGGCATACTGGTGGCCGTGGGCGTGGGCTCGTTCTCCGTGGAGCGCAACCCGCTCTACGCCGGGGCGCAGACGCTGGTGACGGCTACCGCCACGGCCCGAAGCCGGGCTCTGCTCCTCAACGCGCCCGTCACGCTGGAACTCGGCGCGGACTCGCTGGAAATCTCTTCCCCCGGCGGCGAACCGCCCCTGCGGGAAGACTTCCCCAAAGGCATGAGCGCGGCCTCGGTCAATGGGCAGTCCCTGCTCGGGACGCCCTATCGCTTCCTCTTCCATCCGCTTGGCGTGGTGCAGGAGCATGTCGTCCAGATGCAGGCGGGGCAGGACACGCTTTCCGTCTATATCCCGGCCACGGGAACGGCCCGCATCCTCGAAGGGCCGTTCTCGCTGGAACAGATTCGCAAGGAGTTCTTATGATGAAGGGCGCATCCGCACGCCTCAACCGTTCCCCGAGGGCCTTGCGCCTTGCCGCCGCCCTGTGCATCCTTTGCGCGCTGGCCACCGCCTCCGGCTGTTCCCCGCGCCAGCAGAGCGCCGCCTCCGCCCCGCTTGCGGAGGGTTCGTTCAACGAAGCCGTTTCCGCCTACCAGAGCGGGGACTGCCGCGCGAGCATCCTGCGCTTCAACGCGGCGCTGGCCCGGGGAGAGCACCCCGCGTTTCTCAACGGCCTCGGCATGGCCTATCTGGAATGCAACCAGCCGCAGAACGCGGTGCGGGCCTTCGAGCGCGCCATCGCCGTCGCGCCCGGGTCCGCGGCCCTGCACGCCAACGCGGGCACGGCCCTCTACGCCGCCAGCGACTACGACGGGGCGGAAAAGCAGTTCACCACGGCCCTACGCCTTGACCCGGCCAATCCCGAGGCCATCGTGGGCAAGGCCGGGCTTTTCATCGAGAAAAAACAGCCGGAAAAGGCGCTGCAAACCCTTTCCCAGCTTGCCGGGACCGACGCAGCCGCGCCCGAGGTGCTCTACAACAAGGCGCTGGCCCTCTACCAGATGGGGCTCCTCGACGATGCCGGGTCGGGCATCGCAGCCTACGCCCGCGCCCACCCCGACGACGCCGAAGCACAGAACGCCCTCGGCGTGGTGATGCTGCATCAGAAGGACTACGCCTCGGCCAAGGCCCATCTCGACCGCGCCATCGCCCTGCGCCCCGAGCAGGGGAACTATTACTATAACCGCGCCAACATCCTCAAAGAACAGAAGCAGTTCCGCGAAGCTGTGGAAGACTATGGCCGAGCCATCGCCTTCACGCCGGACATGGCGGCGGCTTATGTCAATCGGGGAGACGTGCGCTTTCTCCTGCGCGACACGGAAAACGCCTGCGCGGACCTCAAAAAAGCCTGCGATCTCGGACAGTGCGACCGTCTGGAAAAATACGAGGAGGCCGGGCGCTGTCGGGACTTCTTCTAAAA
>OFEY01000716.1_pt1 | contig 26125 bp, 30 predicted proteins | sample 1521251 | NCBI WGS metagenome assembly OFEY01 (sample SAMEA3504100, study PRJEB24116) | mouse gut metagenome | biome: mouse gut; feature: mouse-associated habitat; material: faeces | place: Denmark | collected 2011
CTGTTTTTGTCAGTGTCCTCTCTCGAAATTTCTGTCTGCGATCCCATGCTGAAATTTATGATTTGAAAAATAACATCCTCCGCATAGGTTATGTTTATATTCGTTTCATCCGATTCATAACCGGGAGCTGCAATACCTCCTTCCATTGAGCCATCCTCATTTATAATCAATGTCCGGGGAGTTATGGTGAAACCTGTATCCGTAAAATCAACAACTCGCCCGCTTAGATTTGCCCCGTCATAAAATACACCTTCTTCGTGATTATCTGCAATCTCGCCGCTGTTTTTCGCATCAGTGTTATTCATATCTTCCTGACCGCCCTCTGCCTCATTGCTGCTGTTTTTTCCATCCGCCGCAATTTCCTCGTTATAGCCGCTCTCATTTGTCATATGCACATCTGACGGCTCCGGCTGCTCATTTTCTTTTCCTGCACATCCCGCCATGCCCATACACAAAACCACGGACAAACAAAGAACTCCTGCAGCTTTCAACATCTTTTTTCTCATCTTCCATACCTCTTTTCTTTTTATTTGGCTTTTTGCCTGTTCTATGTTTCATTGAACATATTCAAAGAATAACATCCGGCCATCCTAAAAATCTCCTATTTCATCACCCAATATTAAGTATTTTTTAGAAGATTTTTAGGAATTGTTTTGCTATACTTAGTATAGGAATCTGACGGATTGGAGGCCGCTATGAAAATTCTATTATTAGAAGATGACAAATACCTGTGTGGCAATATAAAACAGCAGCTTACAAAAGAGGGATATATCGTGGATGCCTGCAATGACGGAGAGGAAGGTTTTCTACTTGCCTTAGACCAGGGAAACAGTTATGACCTGGCTGTTATTGACCGTATGCTCCCCGTTATAGACGGCCTTGCCATCATAAAAGCAATGCGGAATAAGAAAATACAGATTCCCGTTATTATCATTACCGGGATGTCCGAATTACAGGATAAAATTGAAGGGTTAGACAATGGTGCTGATGATTACCTTACAAAACCCTTTCACATCAGCGAATTATCTGCACGGATCAGGGCATTGACCCGCAGGCCGGCTATTATGGCCAGGCAAAACTATCTTACTTACCATGATCTTTCCCTTGACATTTCAAAAAGACAGCTTGGATGCGGAAACAATCATTTGGTACTGACACCGACAGAGTTCCATTTAATGGGTATCTTTCTTGAAAAGCCGGAGATTGTGCTTACGAGGGAGCAGCTTATACAAAAGGTTTGGGAAACGGATGCAGACGTGGAATCAAAGAATCTGGATAACTATATCTATTTTTTACGCAAGCGGCTCCGCACTGTCGGAAGCGAATGTGTCCTGTCCTCTGTCTACGGCTTCGGATTTATATTGGAGGTAAAGCATGGTACAAAGCCTTAAAAGAAATCTTTATTTTTTGATGGTTGGCTCCCTCATGTCCATCTTTTCTATCGTATTCTGCCTGATGGTCCATGAAAATATGAAGGCAAAGAGGAATTCGGAACTGGCTTACTTTAACAGGATGACAACCACCCTTGTCCTACAATTAGAGCATGAATCTGATTATCAAACATGTTTAAACCTTTATGAAGAAAGGCGTGATATGTATTTTCAGCTTTCTTCTGATACCGGGCGTTCTCTTTACCAAAGTGAATATTTAGGAGACAACACTGATATTATTGATACCTTTTTAACTACATTGCTTGGTACGGAGGGCGACTTTACCTTTAGTCCATCCAGCCTGAAAGACAATTATTACAGCAGGCAGAGCGGAGCTTATACCATCGAAGCGTTAAACGGAAAAAAATATTATTGTGTAAACTGTCTGGTTGTCACAGATTATGGCAGCATATATACAGTTACCGCAATAAAAGAAAAATCCAGCTTTGCCACATTGTTAAAACCGAAATCCGGATATTATTTCTGTATATGGTGCGGCGTCCTCGTTTCTATTATCTGCCTTTCCAAAATACTGATCAGAAAGGCTGTAAAACCCACCGAAAAAGCCATGCAGAGCCAGAAAGACTTTATCGCTGCCGTTTCCCATGAATGCAAAGCCCCATTGGCAGCGATCCTTTCCTCCGCTGAAATGATTGAATCTGTACCGAATATTCCAGATACTGTTACGGATCATGTACGGGTGATTGATGCAGAGGTATCACGAATGTCCCGGCTTATCCGTGATCTGCTCCTGCTCTCATCCATTGATGCCGGAAACTGGTCTTTCCACATGGATGAGGTCAATGTTGACACGTTATTGATAAACCTATATACAAAATTTGAACGTATCTGTAGAAAAAAGGATATACAATTACAGCTTAATATACCAGATGAATGCTGTCCGCCGCTTTATTCCGATGCAGACCGGTTAGACCAGATTATCAGTATTTTTCTTGATAATGCGGTTTCATACTCACCGCCCGAATCTGAAATTTCATTAAACGCATCTGTAAGAAAAAATGAATTGATATTTACCATCATAGATCATGGAATCGGAATCAGCGAAAAAGAGAAACCATTTATCTTTGATCGTTTCTATCAAAGTGACAAATCCCGTACCCAAAGGGAGCATTTTGGACTCGGACTTAGCATCGCAAATGATTTAGTCCATAAACTGGAAGGAAAAATTAAACTGTTTGATACGCCTGGAGGAGGATGCACTTTCAAAATATTTCTTCCCTTAAAACAGCAATAGATGGCATGGAACTACTATTCTCCAAAAATAAGAAGTACAAAATGAAAAGGGAGCCAGTACTGCTCCCTTTTCATTTTTACGCTCTCGCCCTTAATGTGCCAGCTATTTAATTTTCATATATCCCTTTCAGCGTAAACTGGTCTAAGATATGCCCGTCCATTTCCCGGTGAAGTTCATTCAGCAGAAATCCCTTTTCCAACTCCAGCATCTTATCCAAGGCATACACATGAAGTTCATATACGTGCGGCTTATCGGGCGGCGTCATCCCGCCGTAATAACAGGAAAGCTCCGTGGACTGCTCTCCGCCCTGTATGCTCGTCCAGCTATTCCTTCCCTGCACAAAGTCATCCGCCGTCTGGCTCTCATTCTCTTTGATCTCAAAACGGGTAATATTTGCCGCCAGCCAGTGTATCCATGCGAATCCCCCTGTCACCGGGTATGCGTCCTTGTCCTCCAGGACAATGGCAATCGACACCGTTCCCTGCGGCGTATCTTCCACCTTAAAGGGCAAAGAATAAGTAGGGATGCCATTTTCATTGAACTGCGTCCCATGCCCGCCATATTGGGGCTGGATTACTCCGTTTATAATGCCGCTGCTTGTAACATTCATCTTTGATATCCTCCAATTCGATTTATGATGATATTTTAAGCGGCGGTTTCCGGACAGTAAATTACCCACTTTTTCGTGGGTACTAATCCGGAACTACTCCCTTTTCCTCCAGAATATGCCCCATGCCGTTTGCTTTCAGATAATCAATCCCTATATGCTGCATGATCCTTAATGCCTCCAGTATCTCCCTTCCCATACCATCCGTTAAGGAATATTCCACATGGAGCGGGTACCCCTCATAGGACTTTTTTTCCACAAATCCGTAATCCATCAGTTCCTTTAACTGCTCCAACAACATTTTCTGTGTAATGCCGTCTATATCCCGCTCCAGCTTCGCCAGGGATGTTGCCCCTAAACGCAGCCGCCATAAGATGATCGGTTTCCATTTCCCTTTGATCATGTCATGCACCAGTTCCAAAGGGCAGGTATATTCTGTCCTCATTTTCATAGACGATGCCCCTTTCCGTTTCCTATTACTTCGACAGAAAACCGTTCCCGCTAAAGCAAAAGCATCCACTGAATTATACCATAAATATTTTCTGTTTTTCACCCAATGTCACGAAACGACTATTTTTCGGGAGTGGAAAGCAAAAAAGAGCCATTGACAGTCCTTGCCCTCCTGCTAACATTTTTCAATTTTTCTGTATACTAACAGGTAAAACCCCATACTATCACGGAAACTCATATACAAACACGAAAACTCCGAGCGGTTTCCGTGTTTGTATCATATACCCCGTTTTCCGACAGCATTTTCCGTCAGACTGATACCTTTTTCCGCAAAAACCAACAATATCCTACCCCTTTTTACCTTTCCGCTTTATACTATCACGGAAACCCCTGACTTTTGCGTGATAGTATACTTTTGCCTGATAGTACGATTTTTCCCCAATCGCCATCCTATCAGCGGCATCAAAAAACAAAAAAATAGGGGCCCACCACCCGCCGTGATGAACCCCACCAAACCTTAAAACCCTTGATTTTAAGCCATTCTTCAATACTTTCGCCTGCGAGTACCAAAAATCCTATGGCATCAATTGGAAATAGCCGCCTGTGCCGCTGTTAAGTTTAGTGGACTTTTACCCTGCCCAATTTGCTGTTCAACAAATTGTGCTTTTGTCATGACAATACTATTTGTCCACTATTGCCCATTACACTCCTCTCCATTCCCTTTTAGAATCCTATCTATTTCCATTTTCAATTCTGGAAGATCTTGCTGTATAGTATCCCATGCTGACTGACAATCCAGATTTGAATACTGATGTGCAAAAATATCCCTGATTCCGCACCATTCTTTCCACGGAATATTTGTTTCCTGCATTCTCAATTCTTCTGATATTACTTTGCATAACTCTCCTATCTGCAAAATACACATACAGCAGGCATTTTGGAAAACTGAACTACCCACAAAGTTATGGTAATCATTATCAAACATATCACATACTTCACTTAACTGCCTGCAATAATCCAAAATCTTTTTGAGGATAATCACATCTTTATTCTTCATACAATAAAATCTCCGTTCCGGCTATTTCTTTTCTAAAGTCATCCTCAATGCCCGTCGTGGTGACTAAATCTACCGGGAGATTCAACGCCTCCTGAACCTTCTGACGCATCCCGGAAAGTTTAAGCAAAGACATAGGCTTACCTTTTTCCACGAGTAAATCTATATCGCTTTTCTCGTTTGCTGTACCCTTTGCATAAGAACCAAACAAATATAATCTCTTTACACCATAGGAATATGCGATAGGAATAATTATTTTTTTAATTTCATTAATATCCAGCATGCCAAATCACCTCCATGGCGTAATGTGGAAAGAATATAAAAATAACGGGGAATTTCCCCGTCGCTCGGTGAACCAGAGTCTTTCGACCAGCCCAATCAATACCATACCTCTAGTTTATTTATACGTCAATATTAACGGAAATATACTTTGCTGTCAATGTTGTTCAGAAAAATATTCCAGTCTTTTTCTTTTCCCGCTTGCTACCCGCCAAAACAGAGTTAAGATACGACACCACGGAAAGAGGCATTGGATGAGAAAAGAATCTGCGCTGTACCAGCTCATGCTCGTCCGCATGAACAGAGTCATGAACGGCATTGTAAGCGGTGACGGGGAATGCCAGACGATCAGCCGCAAAACGGTTTTTGCTTTACACTTCTTAGATAAGTATACGCCTCTTCGCTTTCATATCCGGAATCAGCCGTTACACTTGGATAACGGAATCCCAGATTCTTGTCCATCATCTTTAAAAAGGGAACTAACGTCCAAACATCATTCCTATCTTGAAAAATATCAACTGCTACGATATATTCACTGTCCACTGCAATCTGTACATTATATCCGGGCTTTAACCGTTCATTTCTCATATGGTCATCTTTCATATACATAAAGGCTGCATCCGGATCCGTTTTACAATAATTATTTCTGCCCTGAAAGCTTGCTGTATGCCATTCATAAACCGTCTGTTTCCTTTTTCCACGTCCATGAACAAAAACCGTGTTGTCTGTTTGACAACGTTTTTCTAAAAACTGGACGATTTGCTACAAGTCCTGTGCCCTTGTTTCCATAGCAGACGAAAACTCCTGCAGGTACTCCTTGTTCAGAAGCTGTATGGCTTCCTGTACCTTTTGGAACATTTTCTCTTCCCATTTCCCCACAGACTTTTTCCAGACAAATGTATATTTCTTTTGACAACTCCCCGGTATCTTCCAATCGTTTTACCATCTGATAAAAGAGGTTTTCACAGACATCTGCTAAAAAGCCGCTACGAAAGCGGGCAGTCGTACTATGATCAGGTGCTTTCTGCCCAGCTAACAGCCACATAAAGTTGATGTCACTTTTGCATGCAGTTTCTATCTTTCTCGAAAAATAAATATTTTGAGAATACGCATAGGTCAGGATCTTGAGCATGGTCTTTGAGTCGACTCCGGCTATCCGGCATATTGCCGTGGCATACGAAAAGTATTTTAATCATAATAAAAATTCCTCCTGAAATGCCCCGATTTGCCGTGTTTTGGTACGATTTACAAGATTTTCTAAATTTCCTTTGTCTCACTAGAATCTACAAACTTCAATTCCATAATGTCAGAGAACCCACAATTAATCGCATTACATATACATATAAGCACATCCGTAGTAACATTCTCATTTTTTTGGATTTTCCATTGAACATAAACTAATACCTGTTACAGCCCTTAACTCCCGTTGTGCAAGAATTTTCGGGATTATTGAGATTTGCTCTAAAATGACGGATGTGGCAAATTAGAACAGATTTTAGCAAGTTATTACTACTTTCCCGGCAAGTCGCTAACCAATGGTTGTACTGTTTTATAAATATGTGAAACCACTGTTCCATTTGAATATAACTTCAACAGGCCATTATTCACTTGCTGTTTTGTTTCTGCATTTAATATAATCTGTACGATTTCTTCCTTACAATCTATATATATTTTCTTTTTGAAATGCTGACCGAAGAATGAACGAACCTGCGATTCTCTTTTTGCGACTTTGCTCTTTGATTGCACAAATTTCCCCAAAATGAATTTAACATCTTCATACACATCTGAATAGTCATTAAAAGCACTCTTCAAGTCATCATGAATTCCCTTGAGTATTCTCTCATCATTGCAATGAGCTATAACATATTTGCAGATTCTGTTTGCCGAATTTCTGTCATATCCCATGGCTGCAAGACCATGCTGCATAAACAGATTCAACTCGCTTCTGTCCTCACCTTCAAATTTATAAGCCATACCAGCACTTATCTTACTATTCACAGTCTGAGTATTGCTTTGTGGCTGAGCTGTTGTCTGTGTTGTTTTCTTTTGAGTTTGCGCGTTTCCCGGCAATTTCTCTTTACGGGAAATATTAGGATAACCCTCTTCTTTCCAAAACTTAACAATATTATCGTAATCCTTATCTTTACTGACAATAACATAATTACAACCTTTACCATGAACTCCTAATAGGTGTCCTAGATAAGAAACTAAATGCATATCCAATGATTGCTTACGAACAGGAACTAAATGTGATTTAATATCTCCATTTAACCAAAATATATCCTGTCTTATATTTGTTGCATTCTGTGTAGAAAAAATATGCACATGGTCTTCCTTGGTCATGCTTTCAATATTTGCTATTCCATCATTATGAACATTCTCAAAATCTATCAAATAAAATGTTTCCATCTATTCACATCCTTTTTTGACAAAATCATCTCGAAATATATTATACATTACGAATTAACTTTTTTCTACAAAATAACGCCCCATTTTCCTGAAAGCAGTATCCATACTGTTCAAATTCTTTCTGCAGGTTTCCCTTTTTCGCAAAAATGCTATATGTTTCATCCTGATAGTCTGCAATCGCCGTTTCCGGCAATACGGCAAGCTGCCAAAGGCAGTCCGGCTTTTCCGTTCCGAAAACAACTTCATTCTACCCTTTTGTAACGGCAAAGACATCTTCCTCGCTGAAACAGATAAATTCCGGCCTCTCTATTTCCAGCATCGTAGATTCGTTTATCCGTACAGCCTCTGTGTCTTCCAGACGTAACTGCTTTGCTGTCAGCCGGCTGTAATCCCTGTCTGATATACAAAAAACAACCGTTCCATTGTATAGGTATCCCTTTACTGCCGGTATCTCGATCCCGTCTCCGCCCATCATTTCCCGTGCCATATCCTTCATGCCGCTGTCTTGTATGACTCCCACAAAATCATAGGGGCATTCCAAACTGTCCACGTCTTCCGGCCTCTGTGAAATCACAGAGGCGCCCGTAAAATACAGAATGGCAAAGTTAAACACAAGCATGATAAACAACAGCCTGCAATTACCAGAAAGCAGGCCCTGTTATGCCCCGCCTCCTTTTTCATTTCCCTCAGACGCATTTCTGACAGGTTCCTTTTGCAAAAATACAACAATACCAATGGATATTCCAGCAAAACCAGCGTAAGATTTACTTTCATAACTACTTTGGCCGCCTGAACAACATCAGGCACGGAAACCGCAATCAGGTATTGAAACAAGCGGAGGATAAACAAAAGCAGGGCAGAAAACAATCCTCCCGCCAAAATACCCAAAACCGTAGAAAATGTATAAATGAAGAAAAACTCTATAGAAAAAAATTGAAAGATCCATTTCCTGCTGCTGCCCAACATGAGCAGCAGACTATAGTCTTTGTTCTTTGTCCTGACATAATACGCTGTTGAATAAAGGACAAAAAAGAGGGACATCATCCCCGCCGCCAAAAAGAAAATGGTGCAGAGCCAGTTCATACTGCCGGTTTTTTCGTTCAGCCCATACTTGTCATTTACTATAAAAGCAGTCCCAAAAACCGTCTCCAATATAATGGAAAGAATGATACTGAAAGAATAAAGCAGCATATTTTTCTTATCCATATTTTTGTAAACCATCTTTGCAAGCATTGCGTTTCCCTCCTAGAATGAATTTTCAAACACGCTCTAGGTTTCCATACTTTTCAGCACCTTTTCAAGCATCTCCACATATTCCTTAAAATTAGAGATCCCTGTTTCCGTAAGCCGGTATGAACTCTGCGGCTTTTTATTAACAAATTCTTTTTTACATCTGATATAACCCCATTCCTCCAATTTCAAAAGCTGTGCTCCCAGATTACCAGAGGTTGCGTCCGTATATTTTTTTAACTCAGTAAAGTTTTTTTCTCCCGTAACCAGTGCTGATATCACAGAAAGCCTCAATTTATTGCCAAATACTTCCGGCATTGAAGAAATCTCCATGCTATCTTTCTCCTTTTCTTTTCAGATAAATTCCAAGCAGTATCATCCCTGCCGAAACAACAATGCCTGTTAAAATGATGTCGATACCTATATTCACGTTATTTCCGAGTATACTTCCCACTTTGATCTCAATCCCCATTCCCGTCAAAAACATATATAGGATTACAATCAGAAAAACGGCCCATTGTATCAGCTTATCCTGTATCACAAAACCTAATACTAAACAGCCGATCACAGGAAAAAGAAACGTTAATGTCTTCTGATAAAAATACACATTCTGTTCTCCCCAATTTACAACCGAAAAAAATAACCGGAAAACCTCTCCGCCAATCAGGAGCGCTCCCCAAATATTGATCATGCTCAAACTCAAAGCGTTATTTCGGTCTTTCAGCTTATGCCGGTAAATAAAAAACAAAACGACATACCCTGATACCGATATGTAATTAAGCCCCCGGAAAAACATCCAAAATGAATATCCCACACGGTCCATCCCTTTTATGATCTGGAACAGGGTAACATACAATGCCCATGTCACTGTGTTGATAACACCGATAGAAATGAAAAAATTGGCTATTCTCGAAAAATCATTCTGGGTTTTGTCAATTACTTTTTTAATCCAGTTTACTTCCTCAATTGCTTCTGCAACATTCTGCATCCTGTTTTCCTCCTTTTAACCTCTTTTGCTTTTAGTCTATTTTATAGACCACTCTATATTATGGTCTTATTTTGTATTTTGTCAAGGGATTCTTTCTCATATCATAACCGATACCGGGCTATGGCCAATGTCCTCTCTTCAGACTGCGCTATGCTACACCCCATAAGATATTTCCGCGCCTGCGCCGTTTCTTTTCGGCTTTAGACCGCACTATACTCCCCCCAATCCCCGGCAGATCTCTCTCTATCACAGAATAGCTGGGCGACCTGAAACCATCCTGAATCAAATAAAGGAGCTTTTCCGCTCCCCTTCCGCACTGCATGGCGTACCCTTCCGGAATGTGCACCCGCCAAACGCACTCAATAAAAAAAGAGCCTGCACAGCTCCTTTTTGTCTACTTTCACTTTCCCCTTGTCCGCTTGCCATACCGGCGGGAAAAAACAAAAGCAGAATTGATCCTACGGGTGATTCCCCGTCTCATAGCACCATCTGGCAATATCGGAAATCAGTTCCACCGGAACCGGACTGCCGTATGGAAACTGTATGGTTCCCTTACTTGTCTTGTATTCCTGCAGACGTCCGGAAAACTCCCGGACAGCCTCCGGCCCCGGATACAGTCCGGCATGTTTTTTAAACCCGGCAAACTGAATGATATTATGCTTCTTCCAGAAAGTCGGCATACTCCATGAAATCCTCTCTTCCGCCTCCGGCAGCGCCGTACAAAGCACTTCCCTTATTTTCTTCAGGTACTCTTGTACCTCTTTCGGCTGTGCCGCAATATATTCTTCCACCGTTTCCGGCGCTTTCCCGCAATAATGGCCTTGTTCCTGCCTTTTAAAGGTACGCCCGCACTTTGGACACGTCCACATCCTTCATCCCTCCCGCTTCATTCCCACTCCCTGAAGATCCTATTTTACTAAACTGTCCGTAAAAAACTTTCGACTTCACTATTGAACGTAGTAGAAGATTACATATGTACTGTAAGATTTCTGATTGCCTGTGCCGGATTCACATGCACCATGATATGTTTGATCTTTTGGAAATTCCTTTCAATGTCTTCATGCACCTCTTCGGCGATCTCATGCGCCCTTTTCAAAGTATAAGAGCCATCCACTGCAATTTCTATGTCCACATACATTCTATTGCCAAAAATACGCGTATGTAGAGAGTCTATGCCTATCACTTCCCTGTTCTTCATAACACATTCGTAAATCTGTTTTTCTGTCTCCTCATCACAGGAATGGTCCACCATTTTGTCGATGGCGTCCTTAAAAATATCATAGGCAGCCTTTATGATAAATACAAAAATCACCAGACTGGCAATGGAGTCCATGACCGGAAATCCTTGCCTTGCTCCCACAATTCCTATCAAAGCCCCTACGGAAGAAAATGCATCCGAACGATGATGCCATGCATCTGCCAGCAGTGCGCTGGAATCAATTCTTACCGCATAAATTTTTGTATACCAAAACATCGCCTCTTTGAATATAATGGATACTACCGCCGCAACCAGCGCCAACACCCCCGGAGCCTGCAGGTCGCTATAACTGCCGGATAAGATGTTTCTCAGTGCCTCCATCCCAATACCCAGCCCTGTCATAAAAAGAACCATTGCCAATATAATAGCCGCCACACATTCCAAACGTTCATGCCCATAGGGATGTTCTTTATCCGCTTTCTTTGAAGCAAGCCTGATTCCAATCATGACCACCACTGTACTAAATACGTCCGATGCAGAATGAACCGCGTCGCTGACCATCGCATTGGAATGTGCCACGATCCCCGCTATAAGCTTAAATCCGGACAGTATCATATTACCTATCATGCTTGTGACGCTCACCCTGTCTGCGATTCTTTGGAAGTCATCTGCAAAATCATCCTTCCCCTTTTTCGTGATCCTGTTTTCATTCATATTAAGTTACCTCCAAAATGTAAGATAGCTCTATGACACCAATATATGTGGGGATTTTAGAAGAATGCCCGTATAAAAAAGCATTAAAAAACACCCACGAACAGTATTAGCAGCTACTGTCCCGTGGATGATGATTCCACTGCCACTTATGTGACCCGACTCCATGACGTTCGTCACGGCCTGTTCAGTTTGTACTGTAGATTTATATGCAGTGCAAAGAGTAGGTTTAGGATAACATGAATATTTCCCCCTGTCAATGGCTAACGGTCTGCGATTTTTCCAATTCATATTATTTTCACAGATGGGGGAAAGGGAGTTTTACATCCCTTTGACAGAACCGGACATTTGTTCTTCTTACCATCGCAGCTCACACTTACCGGTAACACTCTTAAATTCCCAGCGCAAATAATATCTATTTCTTACATCTAACTCTATTTTACATGCAGGAGACTGCGGGTTTAATTTCATTAACGGTTGCTTTTTCCTGTCCAATAGCATTACTTCTACATTCCCTTTTGATAATTGTGCATCCAGAAAAAACTCGTATGTCTTACTTTCACGAAATCTTCCTGCATGCTTAAGCCAGCCGGTACAGGAAGCCAAAGTTGCTTTATCTGCATTTTTGCCATGACGGAATACAATCATAATTGCAGAAGTTCTTCTCAATACTGCAAAACCTTGACAATATAGTATATATATAAAAGCAAAAACTACTACGAAAAACATAATAAATAATGGTATGTTCATACCTCTCTCTCCTTAAATGCCGGAACGTTTTTTAACTTTTAAATTTTTTTCTCTGCCATATTTATTCCCCTTTCACATATCGGTCTTTTAGTCCCTCATACCTGTCCGTAAGCACTCTGCTAATAAATTCTTCGTTCCACTCTAAATAGGAAGTGGCAAGCATAGCCGCTATACCATGAACATATATCCACATTTCAAGGTGGAACAAATACGCCGACTCTTCATCAAGGCCTAATTTTTGTTGAACCAATTTTAAAAGCGGCCCCAGTTCTTCTTTGTCATCTCCTATAATCTCATGGCTACGATCGCGCATAGTCAGTCTGATCTAACAGGGCTTTTTTGATTGTTAATTTATCCACTGCTCTTTACCTCCCCTTAGTTAAGAAATTTTCAATTGTACAAACACATAATTTAAGGGTTCTATTATTAATGATAATTTATTATTAAATTCTTGGCAAGCAAAAATAAGGTATTTCAATCAGTTCACAATTCCCGTATATTATGTGTTATAATGATTTATATGATTTTATTTCCCTCATTTTTTTCCTTATCAGGGTTCATAATGCCCGTGGGAAGATATAATACAAGGGAAAGTTCACCTGCAACAAAAAAGTTTATCAAAGATAAACTTAGACAATAAGTCGAAAAGGATATGAAAAAATGAAACCGAAATCTAAAAAGAAAAAGATTCTCTTTATTGTATTAGCTATCGTGGCCGTACTAATAATTGCCGGCGATTGGGCATTGTCTGTAACGGTATATAACGAGAATTTTAACCAGCGCTTTGAGAGCTATGAACCGCTTATGTTCTATGTTGATGATTTTGACGGATTGCATCGCACGAAATATGAGTTTAGTTCCAATGAGGAGCAGAAATTGGCGGGATATATGTATAGTTCGGGAGAAGACCAGCGTGGTATCGTTGTAATGGCACATGGTTTTGGTGGAGGTGGACATAATTCTTATATGGATTGTGTGAATTATTTTGCCTGCCATGGATATTATGTTTTCTCCTATGACGCTACGGGAAATGATGAAAGCGAGGGAGAGGGAGTCGGGGGACTTCCACAGGGAGTAATAGACCTTGACTATGCAATCACATTTGTGGAAGAAAGCGGGAAATTCCCAAATCTTCCAATCGTTTTATTCGGGCATAGCTGGGGCGGCTACAGTGTTTGCAATGTGCTTACATACCACCCCGAAGTAAAAGCCGTTATAGCATGTTCGGGTTTTAACGCTTCACCGAATTTGTTTGAATCAGAAGGAAAAAAACAGGTAGGAAACGGTATTTATTTGATGTTACCGTTTGTGAAACTGCATGAGAGGATTCAATATGGCAAGTATGCCTCAAATACTGCATTGGACGGCTTCTCAAAAAGCAATGCCGCTGTTATGATTGTCCACAGCTTTGATGATGAAGTTGTTCCAGTCGGATACGGCTACGAAATATATTATGAAAAGTACAAGGACGATCCCCGCTTTAATTTTATTCCGCTTGAGGATAAAGGACATAACTATTTCAATGACGACACATACCGCAATGAGTTTAATGCAGAATTTGATGAATGGCTCAAAACGCTTGACTATGACTATAACGCAGAGGAAAACAGGGAACGGTTTTCGGAGGATAAAGCCAATTATATAGATCAAAACCTTGACAGGGAAAAATGGTGCAATTCATTGGATTTAGAATTGTTCGGGGATTTTTTGGATTTTTATGATGAACATATCCATTAAACAAAATCTGAAAATTGCCGCTGCATAGGACAGCATATTAAAACAGTCTTTTCCCCGTAATAATAGCTGAATATCGGGGCTACGCCATAAGAATACCCTGTATACAGGGAATGAAATCGGGCTTTTCAAGCCTGCCGTGATCAATCCCGTAAACCGATACCGCTGCTATAACTACCTGAGAGCTTTCCATAAAGGGGAGTGGAGGGACATCCCGAAACGGTATCAGGAAATCCGGTTCTTTTCAAAAATCTGCTCCCCGTCCGGAACATCCGCCTGACGCCGTTACAACAGCTCACATTTTTCGACAAATTTCATAAAATATAATAAATATATTAAGAAGGAATTTTATTTATGTATCTGTGTTTCGGTATTTTTTTCCTCATCATCCTGTTTTTTTTCTGCATCAACCATTGGCGCAGAAAAAAGATCATCCGCAAAGTATGCGCGATGTGTATGAATGAGAAATGTGAGCTTTTAGACGAACTGCTTGCCCCCTTTGGGTATGCTTATGTGCCTTCACAGGATATTTTTACTTCCCGCGTGGACGCATGGCAGCGGGATTTGGGATACTGCGCCCTCTATGACAAAGCGGCCGCCCGGCTGAACATGGTATTTGACTCTCTGCCGGTCTATTTTGATTATCAGGGCCGGACATGGCTGATCGAATTTTGGAAAGGGCAGTACGGTATCAATACCGGCGGCGAGATCGGCGTTTATTATGCCGACCATATTCTTGCGGAAAACGAATTAAAGCGCACCCTGTTCAGAAGCGTATCCAATGAAGAGATGCCTCGCTTATCCTTCCATTTATGCAGAAAAGAACAAATGCTTGCCAAACTCTGTGCAAGGCACTGGTGGCTGACCGCGTTTAAAACGGGCTGCTTTTCCTCCCCTTCGGACTTATGCCTGCACGCCTGCATCACCTTTTCCTCTTCGGGCATGGCAAATGCTTTTGCCTCAGGATTGATGGATGCGGGTTACGACTGCTGCGATATCTGCGTCCGCTGTCAAACAGTCAGCTTTACCTTTGACCGCTGTACTCCTATACACGGTATTTTCCACAGACTGCGGATATGGATCGCCCAATGCTTTAACCGTTTTTGGTGCATGGTCTACCGTTTTGTAACCAGACCTTTCTGTTTATCGGTAGATCGGATCTTATACTTGTACTATTACCTTCCTGCTGCCTTTCGAAAAACATTCCGTATCCGGAAATATAAGAGAAATTGGCGGAAAAGACGATAACGCATTTCGGCGTCCCTGCGCTTATGCTGTCCGGCATAAGCGCCGTACATAAATAGGGAATACTTATACAAAAAACTCTCGTTTCCGTAGCGATATCTCACTTCCTATGTTATAATGAGCCTTAATGGAGCATCGTGCCGGTATTTCAGGCACACGGTAGGCTTTTTGCATTCAGGTCCGCGAACACGGACAGGAAATATGTAAATGAATGAAAAGAGGAGGATGATATATCATGTTTGAATTTACGGAAGACTGCCATACCGGAATAGAGCAGATCGACGACGAGCACCGATATCTGTTCGAATTATTGAACAAGGCATATATTTTGGCGACCACTGACTATCACAGCGATTATTACCGACAGTTAAAAGAAATGCTCACAGAGCTTGACCGCTATGCCGAAGAACATTTTTCACATGAGGAAGCATATATGACCCAGATACGGGATCCCGAGCTGATACTCCAGCGTACCCAGCATGCTTTTTTCCGTGAAAAAATACTGGCCCTTGACTTTGCCAATATAGATGATTTGGAAGATCAGCAGCGCATACTGGCCGATCTTGTAACTTTCCTTGCCAAATGGCTTTACCGCCATATTTTGAGCAGCGATATTCTGATTGGGAAATTACCGCCGCTGGAAGAATGGATGATCAAGGAAAACCCTTGCGAATTTACGGAAGACTATCTGGTCGGGATAGAACTGATCGACAGGGAGCATGAAGAGCTGTTCCGCATCGTGGACCGTGCAAATCAATTAGTCAAATCCATGGACGCCACCTCCGGTTATGACCGGATCATCCAAATACTGGACGAATTGAAAGCTTACACCAAAGAGCATTTTGGGGATGAAGAGGAATATATGGAAAGCATCCGGTATGAAGGACTGGAAGCGCAAAAACGGGCGCATGAGGCTTTTATTGATAAACTGGAGAACATCGATCTGGAAGAAATCGAAAATAATCCGGAAGAATATCTGCAGAAGTTATTGGAATTTTTACTGGGATGGCTGATCAATCATATCCTGTATACGGATAAAAAAATACCGGCGGAAACATAAAAAGCACGGACGCGCCAGATGGGGACTCCCCTGTCGGCGCCTGTCAGGCTTTCCTTTGTTTTCTTTCTGCATGCCGTTTCTTTTCCCTGACTCCCATCTGCCTGCTTTCACAGCGCTATTTTTTACTGCCCGCCTTAAAATTATATACGGGTTTTATCATTTCCGTTATTTCCACGGTGTCTTGGATCTGCCCTGCAATCTCTGTTATGGAACGATAAGCGAAAGGGCCTCGTCTAACGTATCCGCACCCACGCAGCTACTGTAGATTCCTTTCATCTCCTTTTTAAATTCGGATACGGTATATTTATTTTTCACATCTTCACGTTTTAACCGCCTGCCCGTTCCGTGAGGAGCCGAATCATTCCATTCTGCATTGCCTTTCCCAATCCCTAAAATGATCCCCTCTTTCATATTGGCCGGAATGATCACTTTTTCACCGCTTCGGGCGGAAATAGCGCCTTTCCGTAATATCCCCGCATCATCCAGATAATTATGTACCGATGAAAAGCTTTCTTCCGCTTTCCATTTCATTCCTTTTAAAATTTCTTTCACAATGATCTGTCTGTTCTGCTCCGCATAACGCTGAATGATCCGGACGTCTTCCATATACGCTTCTTTATCGCCGCCCTCCAAATAGCTCATATAGTAAGGAATTTCCTTTCCTTGTTCCTTCAGACGGCTGTTCGCCAGCTTTGTATAGTACTCCGCTACCTCTTCTCCCAAATGCCTGCTGCCCGTATGCACCACAAGATACAAACAGCCGTCGTCACTACGGTCAAGCTCTATAAAATGATTACCGCCTCCGAGCGTACCCAGACTCCTGCCGGCTTTATTTTGATTAATATGGTCAAAACAATGAAGCCCTTCATAAATGAACTCTTCCGCCATATGATGAGGCGCTTTACGAATGGCAAAACCTGACGGTATATTTTCCCTGATGACTTTATCGAGCTTTTGAAATTCCGCCCTTTCTTTGTTTACTTTTACGCAGGTCATCCCGCACCCAATGTCCACGCCTAAAAGCTGGGGGATCACCTTATCCGTTACCGTCATGGAAAGCCCGATCGGCGCTATTTTGCCGGGATGGATATCCGGCATCATGCAAATCCTGCTTTGATCCGCGACTTCATTGTCACATATCATTTTTACCTGCGCCTCGGCATATTCGTCCACGTCTTCCGTAAATATTTTCGCCTCGGCATAAATTCCTTTTATTATTTTCATAAATTTTTACTTAAATACCTTTCTGTCATATTTTATCGTTTCCCATTTTTTCCGATGCTAACTGCCCTCTGCAGCTTTCTGCCCTATATACTTGATTATAAAATATTTATCCGCTGCCGGCAATCTATATTGGCAGGCCCGCTTTCCATAAACGCACGGTGCCAAAAGGGATAGGCATACAAAAACCGGCATCAAATCCATCGCTGAATTCTTTGCCGGCCCTGTGTCTTTCCTGCTTATCTTTATTTCGATTATATGCCTTCCCATTAGGCACCGTTCTGGTTACAGGATTCCATCCGTTCCATGTATGCCGCAAACTGGAATAATACGCTTTCTGCGCCTTTTTACTTCTCTTATCGATCGTTACATAATTCTTCATGCTAACTCCCATCTGACCGCTTCAGCGGGCATACCAATCAGGATCGTGAAATTTCCAATTTCACGCTAACCTCCCTCTGCTCTCCGGTCCTTTCTTTGCTCCGTAAGTTCCTCGTCATGTAATCAGTATAAGACAGTCCGACGGATTTGTCATTATACCGCCGGTTTAAAACAGAAGCTCACTAAACGAACAATATCCCCGTCAATGACGAGGATATCTTCAATACTAGTATGCAGTAATCTGCTTAATATAATAAAATTGTCCAAACTCGGCAGCGACTTTCCGGATATCCATTTGTAAACTGCCTGCGGATTCTCAAATCCCATAGCGCTTTGAATATCTTTCACCGTATAACCGTTTTCCACAAGAAGCCTTTTGATCTGCCTGCCGGTCTCTTTCTGCCGGATCGATAGATACACCGGTTCCATCCCGCACCTCCATCATTATAAATACGCCTCGGAATACGGTTCTATCTTATCATTTTTGCAGGGAAAAATCCATATCTATTTTGGGCATATCTGCAGGACTATTTCAACAACCTTCCGATCTTGGCAATATTTCTTTTAGCGTCGGCCATCCCTGTCATGCCTTGAAATGTTATTTCTGAATATATGTTACTGCCTTTTGTATATAATCCAAGGCAAGTTCCTCCTGTTCACTACTTCTGCGCAGCATTTCAATAATATGATTTCTTTTTTCTTTCAGGGAATCTTTGGGAAATGAATCGCGCTGGTGAGCAATCGTCGCTATTTGGGTTGCAGCGGATATGATGTCATTATATTGATTTATTGCTAACGTCATCAATTCCTTATCCAGACCGGGAATCACGTTTATGCACAATTCAAAAAATTGTTTCGTTCTTAATTTATTTTCATAATGAATAAACGCATGTGGAAAAACACATTCGATTTGATCTGCATTTCTTTGGTTTTCTTCCCTTAAAAGATCGCGCCAATTTTGGTAAATAACCAAACCGTAGCCCTGCATTTTATCTTCTCCGCAATGTTCGCTATTTGATAACAGTGTTATTCCTCGAAGAAGTGCGTTAACACATGCCCGTTCTAACGGCATCTTTTCGTCTGAAGGTTTAATGATCATCATATCGCAGTCAGTCTTGTACCAACCGGCACATTGATTAAGCTGGTCAAAGTTTATTCTTGCATTTTTTTGATCGTCTCCCTCTAAAAAAACCAGCCCTTTTAAAATCTGGCCATTGCCGGAAAACCCGACGGCAAAAATAGTATCCGTATACTCTTTAGGAATAATAACGACAGGATAACCGTGTTCAATTTGTCTGCAGGCAAGAGCAATAAATTCATCTTCTGTATAATCTGCCTTTGCATGCATCTCATAATCCAAACCATATATTAAAAAACTATCATGAATATGCTGATCAGGAGCATAGGAATATCCAAAACATATATTCGCAATCGCCGACTGCAGAATATATTCTTCATCATCATTTATCTGGCGTCCTTTGGCATCCCTGCGCTGTTCCAATCCAAAAAACAATTTTACCGCAGTTAAAAAAGAAGCTGCTGAAATGCTTTTAGGCCACTCAGGGCCTGAATAATCAGCTACAGGAATCCGTGGCCTGACAAGAAATTCATAGTCAAAGTCCATATTGCGCAAAACACATGACGCCGGATCCAAAATCCGGTCTACAGAACAATTAAAAAATCTGGATATTTCACAAAGCATCGGTATCTCGGGCGTTGCTTTTCCATTCTCCCATTTGCTGACCGCCTGAGGCGAAACCTTTAATTCTTCTGCGAGCTGTTCCTGCGTATAGCTACGCTCCATGCGCAGACGTGCAATTTGTTCTCCCATTTTTTTGACATCAAACATATGCATTTTCTCCTTTGGCTTTCTAATAGCAGTTATATGCTACAACATGATTATGACCGCCATATAATCTAATGTCCATATATGACAGGTTGTTTTTTTCAAGAAAACTCAACTCACGGTTGCGGACTTGTAAAATACTTAAGGACTGCTAAACATATAGTACAAGAAAGCGATACTTTTCTCAAGCGTTTTTATGACGGCAATATTGCTGCTATGCTCTCCCACGGGGATCAAGCGGTATTTACCAAAGAAAGCGATAAATACCGGCAGTTTGTGTTGGGGCAGGAAAGCCGGTGTAAAGTCAAGGCATTCAGCGCAGAACAACGGGGACAGTCAAGATAGATGATGACCGGATGAAATCCGGAAGTAAGTTCGGGTAAAATTTAGTGGACTTGTATGTATGCTTATAGTAAAATAACGGCAATAAACAGATTAGGAATTAAAAAGGTGTTAGTCAATGAAATTAAAGAACGTTTTAATTGTTGTGAAAGATATTGAGAAATCAAAAAAATTTTATAATAACTTGTTCGGTCTTGATTTGGTACTTGACAATGACGGTAACATGATTTTAACGGAAGGACTGGTGCTTCAAGACGAAAAAATCTGGAAAAAATTTTTAGGAAGGGATATTATTCCTGAAAACAATTCTTGTGAATTGTATTTTGAAGAACAAAATATAGAAGCATTTATTGAAAAGCTGGAGCAGTCTTATCCCTCAATCCAATATGTCAATAAACTTATGACACATAGTTGGGGACAAAAAGTAATTCGATTTTATGATTTGGACGGCAATTTGATTGAAGTAGGGACACCGATGTAATGACAACATTATAATACCACGAATGCCGGCTTGTGCCGTCACCGCCTAATGAACACGTTTCTTCCACCATGAAGCGTTTTGTCACGTAAGAAATAATCTTATTGCTTTTCCTGCCTGCTTTAGGGCAAAAAACAGCGGTAAATCTGTGTAATAAGTTTACCGCTGTCTGGTTTGTTGCCATTATTTAGTTTTGAAATCGACAAGCTGTAATTTATTATTCTTTTTTCTTATCCTCCCACAATGCAATAAAACCTGCTGTAACTGCAAGAGCAAGTATAACGTCGTGTTCACTAAATGGGTCTGTTATGATCGAATAAACCAAAAAAGCTGTACATATTAGCAATACGGTCAAGATAATTCCACGAATGATTTTCCTGCCTTTCATTGCACAAATCCTCTCTCAATTTCTGATTTACCGCAGTCGACGACAGTGGAATTATAGCACATAACCGACTGGATTACAATGATACATCACACGTTGTTTTGACTTCTCCGCATCACGGAAATGTGCATAACCGGATATGTTCATAAAACTGTGAGAAACCTTATGCCCCTCTTCTCACAGAATCTTCCGCCATCCACAAGCTGCTTCAGCCTGAGATAGTCCTTTGAATCCCCGTCAGTTCACCCGGAAAAATCGGTCCGCCATTTTTATCGTTCTGAATGCTGTAATCCACCATATTGGCTCACATTCTTGAAATCTTCAATTTCACTTTTATAACACTTAGTTTCATGTGAAAAGTCAAACCTGTTTTTCTTACATTTTCACTTCTTCCTTATCGGAATCCACAACTCACAGAACAGTCCTTCCCTTCCGTTGTCAAAATACAGTTCATAATCTGTTTCTTCTTCTGATTCATATCCCATTTGAGGAAGGAACTCTTTGTAGAACTTTTCCCACATATCGCCGATGCAATCTCCGTTCTCGCCAAAGCACTCAAATACAACATAGGTTCCCGGCTTTACATCCCAAATACTGAAACCAGCCTTTTTAAGTTCCGCCTGGTCAAACTCTTCAGTATCCTCATCGATCAGCATACCAATCCCATAGTCAAAGGTATCGGCTCCTTCTTTCGTCGGAGTACATAATCCATAAAGATCCCTTTTCCCGTCAGGCTTGAGCATCCAGATTGGTCCCAGAAGGCTCTTAGCATTACACTCTGCCCAGAAATCCGGAATCTCCGTGTTCTCGTCGTCATTGATGATCTCATTCCGAAAGCTTCTAACCAGCGCTATAAACTTTTGTTCCTTTGTTTGCACGATTCTGTAATCCATGGTTTTTCCTCCTTCAACAGTCAGCTTGATTGTAAGAGGATTAAAAAGCTGAAGCTTCGCAGATGCTTTCCGGGCAGCCTTAGGCGCAATGCCGTGAAACCTTGTGAATGCTTTTGTGAAGCTTTCCGGCGTTTCATATCCGTACTTCAGCGCAATATCGGTTACTCTGTCATCGCTTTCTACAATATCCCGTCCTGCTAACGACAGTCTGCGGTTACGGATATAGGCGTTGGCAGTCATCCCCGTAAGAAAACTGAAACCCCTATGAAATTCATAGCTTGAAACGTGTACATGCTTCGCCACGTCCTCATAGTTAATCTCTTCCAAAAGATGCTCTTCCATATAGATAATTGCCTGCTGCAATGCCGCTATCCACTCCATACTTTTTCCTCCTGTCGAAGCCTATTATAGGAGCATTCCAAGATGGTTACATTTCCTGTCTTGCGAAGATTTGTCAGGTTACAGAAGGATCTCATAATACAGGTAACCAGTCCATACTTATCCGCAATATCGGGATTGTCGTAAAAGAAATCATCCGACTCCTTCCAGTTATCATCCCAAAGCACCCTGTTTCTTTCATCAAATGAATAGGCATCCCACAAAATGTCGTACATTGTGCCTCTCGGAAAATCAGTGCATTTCTGAAACTCTATCCTATCCACCATAAAACCTCCCTTATCAACTGTCGCCGGTCCTTTGTCAATGTCCACAGCTCCATAAGACGGGGCATTATACCCATTACCACAATGCCGACTGCCGCCGAATCACACTCGTTCCTTCCTGCCTTATTATAAAATGACGATATCGAAAGGCAGAAAAAAATCCTTGCGCAAAAGACTACATTCCTGTAATATAGTTTGCAAATCCATAAAAAATAGGAGTACCGAAGCCCCCCATCCTCTAAATCCTCTTGCAAAATTCGCAGTACTGGTTTCTAATCATCTTAAAAACTGAAGGATATTAGCGTGTCCGACAGTTGTATAACCGGAAACTTATAATACGTTAAAAAGCAACGGGTTACAAGGCTATCCCCATTCGTTCTAATCTGACTAAAAGAATTATAGCACGCTATGTTGAATAATGCTATAAAAGATTTTTGTGTTAATCCCCCGTTTGTTTTTGAGGATTGGTGTCTTTGTCCCTTTTTTCCTATATTCCTTGATAGCCTTGTTTCTAAGCGGTATGCCGACACCAAGTAGAAGCGCCACAAATAAAGCAGCGAAATCCATGTTCCCACCTTATATTTCTTTATTTTTCAATATCTTAATAGATACCAATATGGAAACAACATATCATTTATGCAATATACAATATCACCATAACAGCATTGACGTATACACTTATGCAGGTTACTTTTTGCGGATAGACTGCAATAAGGCAAAAGACAGTCTTGAACCGTGGCAATTTTATTAAGTTTTATTAAGCGTTCTTTCTGATTCAGCCCATCTTCAATCAGCACTGCAATTGATGTTTTCCATATTTGACAGGCATATCAATTCATTTATGCTCTCATAATCCCTGATATTGCCCTTTTTATCAGGATTTTTATCCCGCCATTGTTTTGCTGTCATGCCAAATAATGCCATATTCAGCACATCAGCTTCTGATGCATATACAACCTCAATAACCCATCTAAATCATTTTTCACTATTTCTCTAATCATGCATAGCATCCTTTCCTATTGTTCATTCCATTCATCATAAAATTCTTTCCGAAACTCACGCATATATCCATCCCGTTTCCGGACAATAGATTTTGCACTCTGTCCTTAATAGTTTTGTCAGTGTCTTTACTAAAATGTACTTTGACAGTGGGGCTGTTGCTCGTTTTTAGTTTCTGTCATATTCTCTGCTCCTTTACATAAAAATAGAGCGCATAGACTTTTCTATACGCTCTGACGCTGTGTTATTTATTTTGTTGTAATGATAGTACTTATATCTCCGACAAAAAAATTTCCGCTATTCCCATTAGTCCATATCGGGATGCCAATTCTTTTACGCCTGACTTTATCTCATCTCTGCTAAAACCATATTTCTGTAAAAATTCATCATCTTTGTCATTAAGATAAGAATAAAACAACAGTGCCACCTCCGTTTTGCTCGGCTCTGTTGCCTGTTATGCTGTCGGCTCTCGTTCTGAAGTTCTCTCTCAAGGTTCTTTTTGTTATAGTTGATTACCTCTGCATATGCTAACTCTGTAGCGGTCTTGGTCTGCTCCTTGCCGATACTGTCATACTCGGATTGTAAGGACTATATCTCGGCTTTCCACGCCCCACACTGACAGCTTATCACTTCCTGCACAGTTTTCCCTTCTATTGACTTCGGAATAGCTGTTTCTATGCTTTTAAATGAAATCTCCCTTCGTATTCTCTGTAAGATAGCAATCTGACATAATACGTCGTGCATTTTCGTAATCTTCTGTTTCAAATATCTTTCTATCATCCGTATCATGCAGCAATCATCATTATGTATTCGTCACATTTTTCTGACTTTGCAATTTTCTCCGCATTATTTAAGACTCTTAAGCTATGCCAATGATCATGTCCTGAACAATCATTTTCAAACAATTCCTTTATTTTTTGTTTAAGCATATATTGGGTCTGTTCATATGCATACCTTAAATTATCCATTTTTCCAAATAAGCGGCTACGCCATCCTCCTCGTTTGAAAGTGTGATATCATCAGCAATGTCTTTGACCTCTTGTACTGCATTTCCCATTGCCACACCAATACCGCATATCTTTAACATACCTATATCTGCATGGCACGCTTCACATACTGCCAATATTGCTTTTTCTTTTGTAATCCCGCTTTTCGTAAACTTATACCAATCGCCATCCGAAAAATGCTGACTGTCAAGTTCTGAAAAATGTTCACATAAGTTCTGTGCCAAATCGGGATGGTGTATCTCAACACATATCTTTAAAGCTTCGCCCTTAAAGTCCGTAAAATCCGTATATATGCTGTCTCCCCAGCTTTTGTCCTGCTCTTTTGGATTCGTTTTATAATTCCAATAATGTGCATCCAATGTGTCAACCGTAATTTCACAATCCATACCACATATTTTTCTTGCTGATTCAATAAAGTCCATTGTCTCTATTATGGAAAAAGAAGAAGAAATGATGATTTTTCCGTTTGCCCGTACCAATGCCCCGCCGCTGGAAATAAGGATATCCGGCTTCAGTTCTCTTAAAAAGCCCAGACAATTTTGTTCGCCTCTTGACGTTGAAATACCGATTAAATACCCGTATTCTTTACATCCGGATAATATTTCCAGCGTATATTCAGATTATGTAGATTTCGAATATATTTCATATCCACCTTGTATAATTTAAAATCCCTCTGCATATATTTCCTCGTGAAAGCAGCGTCGCTAGGCAGCGACACATTATGAGAATGCAAAGCCATTTTTCAAATGGCATACATTCTTCCAAAATGGTTTACACTGTTGCAATTTCTTATAAAGTGAAAAACGGCTATGCGTTTCCGCATAGCCGTTTGTGTAGTAACTCCATTAGAGTTGCTAACGCTTTTAGCAGTCCGCTTTACGGTAGGACTCACCACTAATATTATAATACTATATTTTTAAAAATAGTCCACATTTTCTGAAGTTTTTTGGTATTCTGTAATCAAATCAATTGTAACAGAATCGAATATTTCAACCTGCAAGCGAAAATATTCGCCATTTTAAGTGAATACAAAATCCTTGGTTTTTGATACAATTATAAAAACAAGAGAAAACTTATAAGAATCTCACAATTTAGGAGGTTTTAGAGATGAATAAAATATTACTGCGTATTGCCGACTTGCGTAAAAAAGCAAAGGTAACACAGCAGGAACTGGCAGACAACATAGGTGTATCATTTCAAACGATCAGCAAGTGGGAAACCGGAGTTTCCCATAGTTAAAGATACCACACCAAATATGATGAACCCACGCTTATACACTACCAGCTATAATAAACCGCAAGGACAGCAATTTGATGATACTGCTGTCCTTTCTTTTATAAAATTGCAGTACACATAAAAAAGCTGTAAAATGATAAATATATTTGTCCTTGTAACAATTCTCGGACATTTGCCTGTTATACTATCTGCAAAAAGCAAAGGAAGTGAGGATATGAAACAGATTTTAATTGTCGAGGACGACAGTTTTTTGAATAAGATGTTGGCCTATAACC
>OFEY01000724.1_pt1 | contig 25974 bp, 21 predicted proteins | sample 1521251 | NCBI WGS metagenome assembly OFEY01 (sample SAMEA3504100, study PRJEB24116) | mouse gut metagenome | biome: mouse gut; feature: mouse-associated habitat; material: faeces | place: Denmark | collected 2011
CACTCCGGCGAAGGCCGGGCGGCCCCGCTTGAGAAAGTCCACGTAAAAGGAGAGCTTGCGGCCCGGCATTTCCTCTTCGAGCTGGTTCCACAGGCCCTTATAATAGGTGAAGCTCGCGCCTGCGCTGTAGGGGCAGGGCGTGTGGTGGTGTTCGATGTCCTCAAGGAAGGCGTAGGTGGCCGTCTCGAATTCGGTCAGCCGCCAGAAGGGTTTCACCTTGCGCGCGAAGCCGTCCTCGCCGTCCAGCCGGGGGCCCTGATCCGAGAGGTAGCCCACATCCCAGCGCAGCGTATTGCTGAAAAGCCGGGCGATCTCGTCGTCGAGGTTGTGCCCGGTGGCGAGGGCGGTAAAGCCTTCCTCAAGCGCGGTCTTGTTGAAAAAGTGGCGCTTGATCTTGCCGCAGGCCGAGCAGACGGGCCGTTTGAGGCGCTGCTTGACCAGCGGGATGGCGAGCCCTTCCGCAGCCATTTCCTTGACGATGAGCCGGAAGCCGTGCTTGGTGCAGAAACGGTCGATGACCCCGCGCACCACTTCGGAGGTGCCGGGGATGCCGAGATCGACGTGCAGCCCGGTCACGTCGTAGCCCTGCCGCGAGAGTTCGAGCATGAGCGAGAGGGAATCCTTGCCGCCGGAAAGGGCTACGAGGATGCGGTCCTCATGCGTGAACAGCTTGCCGGTTTCGATGCCGCGCGCCACCTGCGCGGAAAAAAAGTCGCGGAAGCAGGCTTCGCAAAAGCCGGTGTTGTGACTCGGCAGGGAAATGATGGCGGTGGCGGACTTGCAGCGTTTGCAGATCATGAGGCGGCGGACTCCGGGGCGCGACGGCGCGGGATAAGGGCGTGAAACCGTTTGAATCGACGTTTCTAGCTGGGGGGCGAGAGCCTTGTCAAGCCGCGCTTCGGGGGCCGGGCGTGTGATTTTTTTTCGGGAAGCGCATGATTGTGATCGGGATCACTGTCTTTTTCCGCTATGGGGGAGAAAAGGGAGCACGAAAACGACAGTCCATTCAACACGGGAGGTTCCCATGTTTTGCAACCAATGCGAACAGACGGCCGGAGGCACCGGCTGCACGGTTTCCGGCGTATGCGGCAAGCAGGCTCCGGTATCCGATATTCAGGACAGGATCATCTACGCGCTGCGCCTTCTGGCCCGTACCGCGCTGAAGGGCCGGGCCAGAGGCATTGTGGATCAGGAAACGGACGACTTCACGGTCCGGGCGCTTTTTTCCACGCTGACCAACGTGAATTTTGATCAGGCCGCCCTTGAGGACATCGCCCACGAAGCCATCCGGCGGCGCAAGGACCTGGCCCGCAAGCTCGGCTGCAATCCCGATACCTGCCCCGCCGCGGTCAACGCCACCTTTGAGGCGCTGGGGCGGGCGGACACGCGCATCGATCATTTGAGCGACGATCCCAACGTGCGCTCGGCCATGCAGTTGCTGCTCTTCGGTTTGAAAGGCGTAGCGGCCTATGCGGATCACGCCGCCGTGCTCGGGCAGCGCGATCCTGCGTTGAACGCCTTCATCTACGAGGCGCTTGACGCGGGGATGCCAGCCAAGGACGGCGCCCCGGACACGCGCAGCCTTGAGGACTGGCTTGATCTGGTCCTGCGCTGCGGCAAGGCCAACCTGCGGGCCATGGAACTGCTCGACGCCGGGAACACCGGGACGTTTGGGGACCCCGTGCCCACGCCCGTGTCGCTGGGCCACCGCAGGGGCAAGGCCATCCTCGTTTCCGGGCACGATCTTGAGGACCTTTACGAGCTTTTGAAACAGACCGAAGGCAAGGGCATCAACGTCTATACCCACGGCGAAATGTTGCCCGCCCACGGCTACCCGAAGCTCCACGCCTTCTCCCATCTGGTGGGGCATTTCGGCACGGCATGGCAGAACCAGCGCAAGGAGCTTCCGGCCTTCCCCGGCGCGGTGCTGTTCACCACCAACTGCATCCAGAACCCCAAAGGCTACGACGAGAAGGTTTTCACCTCGGGCGTGGTGGGCTGGCCGGGCCTGACGCACATCAAGGGCCGCGACTTCTCCCCGCTCATCGAAAAGGCGCTGGAGCTTCCCGGCTTCGACGAAGACGAGGCGGGCAAGACGGTCATGGTCGGCTTCGGGCGGCGCACGCTCCTTGACGCCGCCCCCGCCGTGCTCGAGGCGGTGAAGGCCGGGGCCGTCCGCCATATCTTCCTTGTCGGCGGCTGCGACGGCGCAAAGCCGGGCCGCAACTACTACACGGAATTCGTGGAGAAGACGCCCGCCGACACGCTCGTCCTCACGCTGGCCTGCGGCAAGTTCCGTTTCTTTGACAAGGACCTCGGCCAGATCGGTCCCTTCCCCCGCCTTATGGACGTGGGACAGTGCAACGACGCCTACGCCGCGGTGCAGGTGGCCCTTGCGCTGGCGGACGCCCTCGGCTGCGGCGTCAACGATCTGCCCCTTTCGCTGGTGCTTTCGTGGTATGAGCAGAAGGCCGTGGCCATCCTCCTGACTCTGCTGGCCTTGGGTGTGCGGGACATCCGTCTCGGACCCAGCCTCCCCGCCTTCGTGTCTCCCGACATCCTCGCCCTGCTGGTGGAAAAATGGGGCATCCGGCCCATTTCCACCCCGGACGAGGATTTGAAGGCCATCCTCGGCTGACGGGACTGACGGCGCGGCCTGCTCGCACCCTCTTCAGGGGCGCTTCCGTAAGGGGAAGTGCCCCTTTTGCGTCGGGGCGGCTGGACAGGCCGGAACGCCTGCCGTTGTTCGGCCTAGAAGGGTTGCACCCGCATTATCACGCCTTGTCCAACATTCTAACGCTTCCCTTGTACCCGCTTTCATGTTGTGTCGGGCCTTTTTGTATATAAAGACGGTAAGAAGCGAAACAGAGCGTTATAGTTTGTTTTTTGAAGAACGGCTGGACAGGACGGCCTGCATGAACTAAGAGTCGTCGAGAGTAATTGTTTACCATTTCACATTAAGGAGAAAAACGTGATGACGTGCCTGAAACGCTGCAGCAAAGCCGTTGTTGCCGGACTTATGATGGTTGCCCTCGCCGTGCCCGCGCTGGCCGCGGAAGTCTCGACCAAGTACTTCACCATCGACTTGCCGGACGGTTGGACGCAGCCGCAACCCGTTCAGGAAGCGAACGGCGCGGTTATGGCCATCTTCCAGAATACCAAGGACGGTTCCGCCGTTACCCTGACCATCGCCCCCGCGCCCATGTCCGCCAAGGACGTGGCCGAACAGACCGTCGCCAACATGAAGCAGGGCGGCCTTGAGGCCAGCGCGCCTGTGGAAAAGGATGGCATTTACGAGACGACTTTCGAGCAGGGGCCGGGTAAGGGCGTTTCCTATTTCGGTTCCAACGGCAAGGAATTCGCCGTGACCACCATCCTCGGGTCCACCACGGAGACGGGCAAGGAATTCCTTAAGAACCTGAAGCCCAAAGACGACAAGCTCTTCCCTAAATTCTAGGCGCGTGCCGCTTTTTACGGTACGTTTGCCATCTTCGGAGCCCGGTTTTTTCCGGGCTCTTTTGCTATGGCCGGTGGAAGCGTGCGAAGGGAAGCACGAGGCTCTCTTTCTCTCTGTAATATATCGGGGCTCTTTCTGTTGCGTGCCGCCGGGCCATTCTGTATTTGGCGGCCACAGCGGGCTTTTTCCGCAGGAGTACCGCTGTCCTCTGTTTTTTGGGCGGCATCCGCAGGCTCTTTCCATTCTTTTGCGGACGTGAGGAAGGGGCGTTTTGTACGTGGGTGGATGCCGGATGGCGGGCGTCGCCCGGGATGCGCTGCATTCCTTCCCGGATACTTGTGTTCGGGAAGATGCTTTTTTTGGAATTTCAGCCTGATATTTATGTCTGCAGGCTTGCTTTCCCTCCTTGCTCCGGTGTATTTTTATCACTCATTATGTCTACCGGGACGGGAGTATGAACGGGGAAAAAGTTGCGGCCTTGGGAACGTTGCCCTTATTTGAACCACTTTCCGAGGGGGAGCGGGAACGGCTTGCCGCAGGATGCCGGATACGCACGTTTACCAGGGGAGCCTTTCTCTTCCGGGAGGGTGAGCGGGCAGAGGGGATGCTCATCGTCCTGAGCGGCGTGGTCAAGGTGGTCCGCTTTACGCCGGACGGCCGGGAAACCGTGCTGCATCTGGTACGCCCGGGCAACACCCTCGGCGAGGGCGCGATGTTCCAGCGGGGGACGTTCCCCGCTTCGGCTGTGGCTGTGGACGACGTGCGCGCTCTTTTTCTCGAGGCTGAGGCTCTCTTCGGGATGGTGGCCGAAAACCCGGAGCTGGCCTTGAAAATGCTGGCGGCGCTCTCATTGCGCCTGCGGATGTTCGCCCACAAGCTGGCGGCGCAGGGGCAGGGCGGGGCCGCCGTGCGGCTGGCGACCTACCTTTTGCACCGCAGGCAGATCGGAGGCGGCGATGTCGTCCGCCTCGGCGTGTCCCGCGAGGTGCTGGCGAATCTTTTGGGTCTGGCGCGCGAGACGCTCTCGCGGCAGTTGTCGCGTTTTGCCGAGAACGGATTGGTGGCGCTGGAGGGGCGGGATATCGTCCTTCTGGACGTGCCCGGCCTGCGCGAGGTGGCCGCCGAAGGCGGGGCGGTCGGTGAAGCCTAGCCCTCGCACGCGGCGCAAGCGACGGACGGGGCAAGGGCGGAAGGGACGGCATGGCGTGGCTGGCGGAAGCGGCGCCTTGACTTGGGACGGGGATACTGGGAGAGCGGAGGCGGCGGTATGCGGAACAATACGGATATATTCAATAGCCCCGAATGGATGAGCGAGGCCCTGCGTATCGGGAACACCGGGCTTTGGGCCATTGAGCTGGACACGCGCGGAGGAGCGCCCCGCATGATGGTCAACGAAACCATGCTGGGGCTGCTCGGCCTTGAGGCCCATCCTGACCCGGAGGCATGCTACAGCCATTGGTTTGACCGGATCGAGGAAGGATACCGGCACGGCGTTGAGGAAGCGGTGCAGGCCATTATTGCGACCCGGCAGCACCATGAGGTCCAGTATCCGTGGCGGCATCCGCAACGCGGCGTCATTTTCGTGCGCTGCGGCGGACGCCTCCTGTCCGACGTCGACGGCGTGCTGCGGGTCAAGGGCTACCATCAGGACGTGAGCGAGCTTGAAACCATGCGGGGCCAGTTGCGGGAAAACCTGTCCCGGCTGGAAAGGGCCTGCCGCATCGGTGGCATCGGGGTTTTCGAGTGCGTGCGGGGAGGCAGGCTTTCCTTTTCGGCCAATGATATTTTCCTCCGGCAGTTCGCCCTGTCCCCGCAGGACCTCACGTTGCCCGCCTTTCATGGGCTGTGGCGGCGGCTGGCCCCCGCCAGCCGGAAGCTCATCGTGGAGAAGCTGCGGCGATCCGAATGGAAGCCGGGCCACAGTCCGCATTTTGAGATCGAATACATGCATCCCGAGCGCGGGTCCATCTGGTACGACTTCCAGTGCGAATTTTCCCGGGACGGCGACGCGCTGCGGGCCGTGGGCTACACGGCGGACGTGACTCAGCGCAAGGAGCACGAGGCGTCTCTGCGCGCCGCGAAGGAGGCCGCCGAAGCCGCCAACCGCGCCAAGTCGACCTTCCTCGCCAACATGAGCCATGAAATACGGACGCCCATGAACGCCATCATGGGACTGACGTATCTGGCTCTGAAAACAGACCTTACCGCCGAGCAGTACGGCTATCTCTCGCGTATCAGCGAGGCCAGCGCCACCTTGCTGGGCCTGCTCAAGGATATTCTTGATCTGACCAAGGTCGAGGCCAACCGCCTTGATCTTGAGCAGCGGGATTTCCATCTGGAACGGGAATTGTCTGTCCTCTCTTCCGTCATGGGCCAGCGGGCCGAAGAAAAGGGGCTGTCATTTTCCCTGCACCTTGCGCCGGGCGTCCCGGTGCGGCTGGTGGGCGATCCTTTGCGCCTGCGGCAGATTTTGTTGAACCTGTGCGGCAATGCGGTGAAGTTTTCCGATGAGGGCGAGGTCTCGCTGGACATCACGCCCGTGCAGGCCTCAGGCCAGAGTGTCCGTCTGGCCTTTTCCGTGCGGGATCGCGGCATAGGCATCGCGCCGGAACATATCGACCGCATTTTTGATCCCTTTCTCCAGCTTGACGATTCCAGCACGCGGCGGCATGGCGGCGCAGGGCTGGGGCTGGCCATCAGCAAGCGGCTCGTCGAACTCATGGGCGGCGCACTGACCGTGGAGAGCAGCCCCGAGCACGGAAGCGTGTTCCGGGTGGAATTGCCTTTTGGACTGTCCGCGCCCGCCCCACGCGAGAATCTCGATGCCTTCTACGGCGGGATTGACGTGCCGGATACCGATCTCCCCCTGGCCAAGCTCAAGGGGCAGCGCGTCCTTATCGCTGAAGACAACGAAATCAATCAATACGTGATTGAAAACATGCTCACCCGCTTCGAGGTGACGACCCGCCTTGCCCACAACGGGCAGGAGGCCCTGGAGATTTTCCTGAAGGATCAGGATTTCGACGTCATCCTCATGGATGTCCAGATGCCCGTCATGAACGGCTATGAGGCCGTGCGGCGCATCCGTTCCAGCGGGGTGCCCGGCGCGGAGGATATTCCTATTCTGGCCATGACCGCCCACGCCATGTACGGCGACGCCGAACGCAGCCTCGCCGCCGGAATGACCGCCCATCTCTCCAAGCCCATCGACGTGCGCGAATTGGCGTGCGCCCTCGCCCGCTGGGGAAACGCCGCACGGCGGAACCGTACCTAGCAGAGGAATGGCTGCGGAAGGGGCCGGAATCCCGAGGAGGAGCTTATGCGAAAGGGTGTAGCCTTGTTGGGCGCGGGACTGCTGGCGGGATGCTGCCTGATGCATTTCCATGTCCCCATTGCGGAACAGACGGAAACCAACGCCCGGACCTTTGGAAGCCTCGGGCAACGGTTGCTGTCGGAAGACACGCCTCCCGAACGGAGTGCTGCGTTTCGGCAATGTCTGAGCGAAGCCTATATGGAGCACTACGGGAAAGGCGAGGCGGGCGCGGCCCGGGAACGCGAGGACGGGTATGCGCTATTCTGGCAAACCCTTATGGCGGCGGCTCCGACATACGATCACTTGGCGACCTACGATATTCAGGTGCAGGGCCGCAAACGCTACGAAGCCGATCCGCGTTCGTTCGTGGAGGCGGGGAGGGCATGGGCCCGGATTGTCTTTGAACTGTGCGGCGTGGGCGTGTTCCCGGACGAGGATCGTTACCGTATGCTCGGCCTGTTCTCGCGTCTGCCCGCATGGTGTGACCCGCCGACCGAGGTTCCGCCGTCGTCGCAGCCTGTGGTCGACATGAAGACGCCGCCCCCGGCCAGCCCGGAACGTCCATAAACAAGGCGCACGCCGTTCCCGCCAAGAAACGCCGTGCGCCGCTCTTTAAAAACGTCGAATCCTCTGAAACGACGAAGCGGTTCCGAATATTCATTCGGAACCGCCATTGTCATCTGGTAGCAAGGGGGAGATTTGAACTCTCGACACTACGGGTATGAACCGTATGCTCTGACCAACTGAGCTACCTTGCCATGTGTGCTACCGAAGCAGCGAGGACATTTAATAAGTGAGATTGAAAAAATTGGCAAGTCTTTTTTGCAAGAAAATTTTGAAAGAGGCAACCTGTGGATTTTCTTGCCTCAACTTCCGGAGGGAAACCCGCTTGTGACGCGGCGTCCTGCTGCACGGCGTACGGGGCCGCCCTCATCACCCTTTGAGGGGGGTGGGGCGGTTTCTTTTCAGTTGATGGCGTACAGCCAGTAGGCCCACGTCACGCCGATCATGGTGAGGGTGCGCAGGAGCTGGTTGCAGAGGATGAGCTTGAAGGCCAGTCCGGGGCTGTAATAGCCCGCATAGGCCGGGAACTGGTGCCGGATGGTGCGCATGGGCGTGGACAGGATATTCCCCACGAGCAGGGCGATGATGACCTCGCTCGGCGTGAGTCCGCCCATATGCAGCGCCGAACCCGCGGCGGAGAGGGACGCCCCGATCTCCGCCGCGAGGCTCAGGAGTACGATCCCGAGCGCCTCGGGGCGGATGAAGCCGAGCCACGGCGTATGTTGGGAAAGCCAGTCCTGCGCCGCGCGGAAGAGGCCGTAGTGCTGCATGACGTACATGGCGACGTAGACGGGGATGGTGAAGACGACGAGTTTGGGCAGGCGGCGGCGGAAACGCTTCCATGCCTTGGATGCGGCGCTTTTGAGGGTGACCTTTTCCTGCGGCAGGCGGCATTCGAGGCACTGTTCCCCTTGCAGGGGCGGCAGCAGGGCGTGGCCAAGGCCGACGGTGAAGAGCGTGCGCAGGGCGGCCGCCCCGAGGGTGAGCCCGGTATATACGAGGGCGGGCGCGCCGAGCACGGGCCAGAGCATGAAAAGCATGGTGGGCAGGTGCACCATATAGGCGGGGAGGCTGTTGAAGAGGTTGGCGAGCACCAGTTCGCGCAGGCTGGTTTCCCCCTTGGCGTGGCTTTCGGAAAGCAGAGCATTGGCGGCGGCGGGCGAGAAAAAGGCCATTGAGAACGAGGCGCCTGCCGTTTCCCCGAGGCGGGCCAGCCTTACTAAAGGCGCGGAAAGCCGGGCCAGGGGCTGCGTCCAGCGCAGGGCCTCCACCACGTTGGCGACGAGCAGGCCAAGGCACATGGCCAAAAGCAGTCGCGTGAGCGGCCGGACGAGGCTTTCCCAGAGCGGCATGAGTTCTGAAAGGTTCATAAGGCTCGGATAGCACGCTTTTTTCATGGACGCCAGAGACTGTTTCCTCACTCGGTCCGGCATTGTGCGCGGACGGGAAATCGTGTAGATTCCCATTGCTCGCAGAGCGCCCTCTAACCCTTGCAACTCCCGGTCTCTTAAGGAGGTTCCCATGCTGATCCGTGAGTGGATGACCAAGGACGTCATCACCGTGACCCCCGACACATCCATGCTCAAGACGTCCAAGTTAATGAAGGACAACAATATCCGCCGTGTGCCCGTGATGGACGGCAACCGTCTGGTGGGCATCGTATCCGACAGGGACATCCGGGCCGCTTCCCCTTCCAAGGCGACGACGCTCGACATGCACGAGCTTTACTATCTCCTGTCCGAAGTGAAGGTGAAGGACATCATGACCAGCGAGCCCGTCACCGTCTTTGACACCGACGCGGTAGACGACGCGGCGCTGATTATGGAAAACAAGGGCATCGGCGGCCTGCCGGTCATGAACGGGGCCGGGGAATTGGTCGGCATTATCACCGATCACGATATTTTCCGAGTGCTGGTGGATTTCTGCGGCGCGGGCAAGGGCGGCCTCCAGCTTGCCTTCCTGCTTCCCGACAAGCTGGGCGTGCTTTCTCCGGTCTTTGACGCCATCAGCCACAACGGGGGAAACGTCCTTTCCGTGCTCACCTCGCGCAGCCGCACGGAAGACGGCACCAGCTACGTCTATATCCGTCTGCATCCCATGGACGGGGACAAGGAAAAGGCGCTCGTGGAGAACCTGCGCCAGTCCATGCCCCTCGAATACTGGATGGACGACGAATACCACTGCAACCGCAACTGCGAAGGCAAGTAGGCCCTTCACAAAATTTTAATGTAAAAAGTGAGGGATATTCTTTAAGTATCCCTCCTTTTTTCTGATATTTAAAGTTCTTAATAAAGAGTATTAGGAAAAGTAGATGATAAATAATAGTTTACATATTGATAATGAATATTCACCTCAAAATAGAATTGTTTTATGTGAAAATGATACTTTAAATGGAATGAAGCGTATTCCAAGCGGGGTGTTTAAGCTTATTATTTCCTCACCTCCCTATAATATAGGAAAAAAATATGAAAAAAATCTTCATTGGAAATATATTTGGAATGGCAGGAACAAGTTTTAAAAGAATGTATAAGGGTTTTAGATGAAAATGGAAGTATAGTATGGCAGGTTGGTAATTACGTAGAAAAAGGTGAAGTTTATCCTCTTGATGTATTGTTTTATCCAATTTTTAAAAAATTAGGTTTAAAGCTTAGAAATAGGATTATTTGGCATTTTGAACATGGATTACATTGTAAAAATCGTTTCTCAGGGAGATATGAAACTCTTTTATGGTTTACAAAAAATGATTCTTATACATTTAATTTAGATGATGTAAGAGTACCTTCAAAATACCCTGGTAAACTACATTATAAAGGACCTAAAAAGGGACAACCAAGCGGTAATCCTTTAGGGAAAAACCCTTCTGATTATTGGTATGGAATAAAAGAAGAATGGATTGAAGGTGTTATGGATATTCCTAATGTGAAATGTAATCACCCCGAAAAAACAGAACATCCATGCCAGTTTCCGGTAGAGTTGGTAGAACGTTGCATATTGGCTTTAACAAATGAAGAAGATTGGGTATTTGATCCTTTTGGTGGGGTAGGGAGTACAGCGATTGCTGCTTTAAAACATAATAGAAAAATTATGATGATAGACTTGGAAAATAAATATATTCAAATAGCAAAAAGGAGAATTGACCTTTTTTTGAAAGGTCAATTAAAGTTAAGGCCATTAGGAAAAGAAGTTTATAAACCTACAGGGAAAGAAAAAGTAGCTCAAGTCCCTCAATCTTGGAAAAAGCAGCAAGGTATACTCTTATGAAGATAGTGGCTGAATTTGATTTTAACGGGGGAAAAGTGCAGTAGAAGATAAATATTTTAATGAATTAAAAGAAATAAAAGAGGTAATAAAATCTGTAGATGCTTCACTTTATAAAACGAAAGAAAGTCATGAAATTACTATGAGAGGAAAATGGTTATATTCCCCTAAAGAATTAAATAAAGCATTTAAAAAAGAATTTTCAAAGTTTAAGTGGAAAAATTACGCTGTTCCATGTGAATATATATACGGTAATTATTTAGATGGGTATATCCCTGCGTGTGGAAGAAATGCCAAAAGAGATATGGATTTCTTAAAAGAAGGAGTAAAATTAGGGGTAGAAGTTCAATTTGGTAAATACGCTTTTATGGTCTATAATGTATGTGCTAAAATGACCATTTTTTCTAATTTGGGAAAAATTGATACGGGTATTGAAATAGTTCCTGTTAAACATCTGGCAGATGAAATGAGTACAGGAGTTTCATACTTTGAACAGTTCGCATGGGATTTAACGAAACGAGGAACTTCCAATATAGATATTCCTGTACTCATTTTAGGGATAGATATTTAACTAAGTATATAAGCTTATTTTTTGAGGCCCAGTTCCTCGTCAATGGCGGCCATCGCGCCGATGGCGAGGGTCAGGAAGTCCCCGAGTTCCATCCCCAGTTCGGAGCACTGGCGGATGCAGTCGCGGTTGACGCTGGCGGCGAAGGCCTTATCCTTCATTTTCTTTTTGAGGCTGGAAGCCTGCATCCCGTCCATACCCGTGGGGCGCACCAGCGCGGCGGTGACGACAAGCCCGGTGACGGTTTCCCCGCAGCGCAGGGCGTAGTCGAAGGCCGATTCGGGCTGTACGCCGGTCATTTCGCCGTTGTGGGCGCGGATGGCGTGCAACGCCTCCTCAGGGAGGATGCCGTTCAGACGGTCGGCTCCCACAAGGCCGTGCCTTGCGGGATCGTCGTGGGTGAGGGGATAGTCAATATCGTGCAGCAGCCCGGTCAGGCCCCAGATGTCCTCATCCTGTTCAAGATGGCGGGCAAGGGCGCGCATGACCGCTTCCGAGGCCAGCGCGTGCTGGATGAGGTGTTTTTCGGGACCGGGTTCCTGCAACAGTTCCAATGCCTCTTCGCGGGTGATCATGACGTCTCCGTGGTTAAGGGAAAGGGTGTAAGGGCTGCATACCGCAGCGGGGGAGCAAAATCCAGCCCGCCGGAGCGATTGACACGGCCCCGGTTATGGCCGAAAAGAAAGGGCTCTACCCTTATCCTCTTTACCCGGTTCGCCCCGGTGCGGACGACAGACATACATGAAGCGCATACTTGGCCTTAAATTCAGTCATTATGGACAAATATATTTTTTTTACTGCGATGATCCCTTCATCGGCAGAGGGGATCGCGTTCTGGCGGAAACCGGGCAGGGCCTCGGCATCGCCACGGTGATGACCCTTGCCGAGCGTCTTCCCGACGACTTGCCTCCTGAAAACGTGCGCGAGGTTTTACGCAAGGTGACGGACGAGGACCTTGTGACCGTCGAGGAAAACGACACCCTCACTTACGACGCCCACCGCTTCTGCGAGGCGCGCATCCGCGAGCGCCAGCTTGATATGAAGCTCGTGGACGTGGAGGTACTTTTCGACCGCAGCAAGCTGGTTTTCTATTTTACGGCGCCCACCCGTATCGATTTCCGGGAACTGGTCAAGGACTTGGTGCGCGAGTACCACACCCGCATTGAGCTGCGGCAGATCGGGGTGCGCCACGAAACGCAGATGCTCGGGGCTGTGGGCAGTTGCGGCATGGTCTGCTGCTGCCGCCGTTTCCTGCGCAAGTTCGTGCCCGTGACCATCAAGATGGCCAAGGAACAGAACCTTTTCCTGAATCCGTCGAAGATATCGGGCATCTGTGGCCGTCTGCTGTGCTGCCTCAGCTACGAGCAGGAAAACTACGATATTTTCCACAGCAGCTGCCCTCGGCTCGGCAAGCGGTATCAAACCAATCGCGGCCCCATGAAGGTCCTGCGGGCCAACATGTTCCGCAACAGCGTGGCCCTGCTGACCGACGCCAACGAGGAGCTTGAGCTGACCCTCGACGAGTGGCAGGCGCTTGAGCCGCGCCGCCCCGACGCGCCGCCCCGTCCGGAAGGCGGCGAGGTGCGGACGGAAGGCAAGCCCGCCGCGTCGCGGACCCATGACGAGCTTATGGTGGTCATGGCCGACCCCGAGACCATTGACGACGCTTTCGCTGACTGCGACGAAGCGGATCAGGCGGGCCTCGACGCTCTGGGCGACGCCGAGTCGGACAACGCGGAAGAGGGCCTGCGCCCCCGCAAGAAGCGCAAGCGCAAACGGTAGTTTCCCACTGGGGAGGCGCCGGGCCTTTTCCCTTTTCAGGGGATGGGAAGCCCGGTCCGCCGAGCCGCCGAATACAACGAAAGGAGCTTTTGCAGTGGCCTCCACTTTCTACATCACCACGCCGATTTACTACGTCAACGCCAAGCCGCACCTCGGCCATGCCTATACCACCATCGTGGCCGACAGCCTGCGGCGTTTCCACGCGCTGCTCGGTGAGGATACGTGGTTTTTGACCGGTACCGACGAGCACGGCGACAAGATCGTCAAGGCCGCCGAAGCCGCCGGGCAGACGCCGCAAGCCTTCGTGGACGGCATCAGCGGGCAGTTTCAGGCCCTGTGGCCGAAACTGGGGATCAAGAACGACCAGTTCATCCGTACCACGGACCCGGATCACAAGGCCCGCGTGCAGGCGTTCCTCCAGAAGGTCTACGACAACGGCGACATCTATTTTGGTGAGCACGGCGGTCACTACTGCACGGGCTGCGAGCGCTTCTATACGGAAAAGGAACTCGAAAACGGCCTGTGCCCGCAACACCTGACCAAGCCGGACTTCATTCAGGAAAAGAACTACTTTTTCCGCATGTCCAAGTATCTGCCGTGGCTGGCCGAGCACATCCGCGAGAATCCCGACTTCATCCGTCCGGAACGCTACCGCAACGAAGTCCTGTCCATGATCGAAAGCGGCGTGCTGGAAGATTTGTGCATTTCCCGTCCGAAGTCGCGCCTTGAGTGGGGCATCGAACTGCCGTTCGACCGCGACTACGTCTGCTACGTGTGGTTCGATGCGCTGCTCAATTACATCTCGGCCCTCGGCTGGCCGGACGGCGACAAGTTCGCCGCCTACTGGCCGGGCGAGCATCTCGTGGCGAAGGACATCCTGAAGCCGCACGGCGTCTTCTGGCCCACCATGCTCAAATCCGCGGGCGTGCCCCTCTATCGGCACCTCAACGTGCACGGCTACTGGCTCATCAAGGATACCAAGATGTCCAAGTCGCTCGGCAACGTGGTCGAGCCCATCAAGATGGCCGAACGCTACGGACTGGACGCCTTCCGCTATTTCCTGCTGCGCGACATGCAGTTCGGGTCCGACGCCAGCTTCTCGGAAGAGGCGCTGATCACCCGCTTCAACGCGGACCTCGCCAACGACCTCGGCAACCTGTTCAGCCGCGTACTGTCCATGAACGCCAAATACTTCGAGAGCAAGGTGCCTCCCTTGGGCGCGCTCTCCGAAGAGGACAAGGCGCTGATGGAACTGGCGGAAAACGCCCGCCGCAACTACGCGCAGCTTTTCGGCAACATCCGTTTCGCGCAGGGCCTTGATGCCCTGTGGGAACTGGTACGCGCCCTGAACAAGTACGTGGATTCGCAGGCCCCGTGGACGTTGTTCAAACAGGGGGATACGGCCCGGCTCGGTACGGTCATCCGCCTCTTGCTGGAATGTATGCGCAAGGTGGCGCTCTGCCTGTGGCCGGTCATGCCGGGCACGGCGGCGACGCTTTTGGAGCAGCTCGGCCAGCCCCTTCCCGCCTCGGAACGTTTCGGCGTCGCCCCCGCCGGGAACCTTGACGCTGAAGAGGGCGCGTGGGCGTGCCTTGCGGAGGGCTCTGTGATCGCTTCCGCCTCCAACCTCTTCCCCCGGCTGGATATCCCGGAAGAAATGAAGGAAGACAAGAAGGCCAAGCAGAAAAGCCCCAAGGCGGCCAAGCCCGCCCCGGCTTCCGTTCCGGCCCCTGCCGAGGCTGCGGCCCCGGGCGTGGCGGAATACGCCGATTTTCAGAAGCTCGATCTGCGCGTGGGCACCATTCTGGAGGCGGGCCGCGTGCCCAAGGCCGACAAGCTGCTCTGCTTCAAGATTGACCTTGGAGAGGACGAGCCCCGGCAAATCCTTTCGGGCATTGCCGAGCATTTCGCGCCGGAAGACCTTGTGGGCCGTCAGGTCTGCGTCGTCGCCAACCTCGCGCCGCGCAAAATCCGTGGGCTGGTTTCTGCGGGTATGATCCTGACTGCCGAAGACCCCAACGGCACGTTGACCCTTCTCGCTCCCGGCGGGGCCGTTGCACCGGGCAGCAAGATTTCCTAAATCCGGCCCCCGTCACGGGGCCGTCCGCGAAAGGCCGTTAAGGGCCGGCGGAGAAAAGGACGTCCAAGGCGCAACTGTGCCGCAGGGACGTCCTTTTTTCTTGGCAATGCGTCAGGAAAGGTTGCTGTGCCGTACGGTTCCATCAAGCAGGCCCAGCGGGAAGGGGGAGAGCGTTCGCCTCTACCAGAGAGGATGAGAGGCTCTTCCCGATATCGAAGATGGGGAACGGCCCGTTTCCCGTGCGACGCGATGGCGTCCTTTCTTCCTGTGGGTGAAGAAACGGGAAGGCCGGAGAATGAATCTCCGGCCTTCTTCTTTTGTGGAAAGGCGCTTCCGGCGGCTGGCTCTGCCGCCTGAGAAAGGCTGCGGAAGAGGAACCCCCTTCCGCAGGGAACGTTTAGATAAGGATGGTGGCGACGATGCCGACCACGACGCCGTAGAGCAGGAAGGGCCAGAAGGTCGTTCTGATGATCATGCCTTCGCGCCCGGAGAGGCCCACCACGGCGCAGGCGGCCACGACGTTGTGGATGCACACCATGTTGCCCATTGCGCCGCCCACGGCCTGAGCCGCCACAATGATCTGGCGGGGCAATTCAAGGTTGGTGGCCATGTTCCACTGGAATTCCGAGAACAGCAGGTCGGACACGGTGTTGGAGCCGGTGATGAACGCGCCGAGGCCGCCCACATAGGAGGCCAGCGCGGGCCATGCGGAACCGGTGAATTCGGCCACGGTCTGCGCCAGCGCCAGCGGCATGGAGGGCATCCCATCCGGGTTCACACCCGAGCCGCGGAAGATGGACACGAGAGCCACGGCCGCGAGGAGGGCGATGGTGGGCGCCTTCATCTTGGCGAAGGTGGTGGTCCACGCTTCCTTCACCGCGTTGGCGTTCATGCCGTGCAGGAGGATGGTGATGATCGCCACGAGAGTGAAGGGAATCGTCCCCGGAAGGAAGAGGTAGTCAATGGAAGCGCTGACGCCCTGATAACCCAGGATGTCGGTGAAGCCGATCTTGAAGGAAGAGAGCCACGCCTTGAGGCCCAGTTCAGGGATGCGGGTGATGACGAGGATGGCGCCGATGAGGGCATAGGGCATCCACGCGCGCACCTGGCTCATGTGAGGATGGAATTCCGTCTTGCCGGTGGCGGCGATGCTGCCGGTCCAACTGGGGTCCCACTTTTCGTGATGTTCGAAATCCCACGTCTTTTCAGGCACGCAGAAGCCCTTCTTGGTGCCGTAGACCAGCACGCCGAGGCCGATGAGCGCGCCCACGAGGGAGGGAAGTTCGGGGCCGAGGGTCCACGCCACGATCATATAGGGAATGGTGAAGCAGACCGCCGCGAACATGCAGTATTTCCATGCGGCGAAGCCTTCGGACCACGTGCGGGTCGGGCCGTAGTAGCGCGTCAAAAAGCCGAGCATGAGCACGGGCAGGATGAAGATCATGGGCAGGTGCATGAGCGTGGCGTTTTCGCCCACAACCTTGCAGAAGGCGGCGTAGGTCATGCCGCCGTTGGCGATGTCCGCTTCCAGAATGCTTTTCAACGGGGAAAGGCCGACCACTACGGGCGTGCCCACCGCGCCGAAGGTCACGGGGAAGCTGTTGAAGACGAGGCAGACGATGGCGGCGGCCATGGCCGGGAAGCCGAGCGCCAGCAGCAGGGGCGCGGCGAGCGCGGCGGGCGTGCCGAATCCTGCCGCCCCTTCAATGAAGGCCGCGAACATGTAGCCTATGATGATGGCCTGCACGCGCTTGTCACGGCTGATGTTCTGCATTCCATACTGGATGGTTTCCATCCCGCCGCTTTTCTCAAGGGTAAACAAGATGAGGATAGCCCCGAAAACAATGATGAGTACGCCTATGGCCGTAACGAATCCCTGCAGCGTCAACGAAAGGACATAGCCCGGAGTCAGCCCCCATACCACTATGGCGCTGACCGCACAGACAAGCCATGCGAGTGGCATGGCTTTGGTCGCCGGCCATCGCATACCGACCATCAGGATGAGCGCCACCAGAATGGGCAGCACAGCCACTGCTGCAAGCAGTTCTACGGACATAATGACTCCTTTACCCTGGTAAAAGGTGAAAATGGAAAAACGCCCTTTCAAAAGTTCCATTGCACTATGTTGTGTTTTTGGCGTGAGTGCAAGTCTCCTTGATTGGTTGCGCGAAGAGTCACAAGAGGGGGGCTTTTGGAAGCGTCTTATTTTTTCTTCTCTTTTTAAACTTTTAGGGTAAAATATCGCCCTTTGGGGCCAGAGGGGTGGACACTATTTTTTATTTTATAAGTCAACTGGTTGCCTGACCAAGTGGAAGGGCGCGGGGAACACTTTTATCCCAAAATGCGAGGTGTGGAAGGAAAGGGTTTCCGGTCGAGGCGGAATGGGTTAGAATGGAGATTATGGATATCCGCACTTCTTCCTCTCCCACAAGGGAGACCGTCTATTGTATCGTCAATGAGAAACACCTGCGCAGGTACTGGCCGGAACTGCTTTCCGAGCCTGTGCCCTTCGTCCCGGAGGCGCGGCCCGAGCGGATTGTCTCGGGGCTGGATTGTTGGCCTCTGCTGACATGGGCGCGTCTGAGCGCCGTGGAATGTCCTTTTGAGGTAAGGCTGGCGACCCGGGCCGTAGATGGCGCGGTCTGCCTTTTCCATTGGGATGACGCGGTACCGCGCCTTGGCGTACACAGTTGTTTCGCCGTGGTTGTGCAGGCGGACAGACCCGTTCCGGCTCTGGCGGATATGACCGTGGTGCAGAATGCACTGGGAGGAGAGTGCTCCCACCGGAGCTATATCCCTCTCTGGACGCAGCCGGGGCTCATCCCTCGTGATCCCGGAAGGGGCGACCGGCTACAAACGCTCGCCTATCTCGGCAGTGATCAATACGAGCCGGAGTTCGTGAAGGCCCCTGCTTTCCGTAGTGCCCTCCGTGAGCGGGGAGTGACGTTCGTCAACCGTTTTCAGGGGTGCTGGCATGATTATCAGGGGATAGATGCCGTGCTGGCGGTGCGAGACTGCCCTCCCGTGGTACTGGGCACCAAGCCGGCTTCGAAGCTCATCAACGCGTGGACGGCGGGCGTGCCGGCCCTGTTGGGGCTGGAACCCGCTTATGAGGAACTGCGCCGTTCCCCGCTGGATTTTTTGGAAACGCCGACCGCCGAAAGCGTTCTTGAGGCGCTGGATCGGCTGCAAAACGAGCCGGGTCTGTATGCGTCCATGCGGGGCAACGGCCTGCGGCGGGCCGAGGCGTTCACGGATGCCGTGCTGACCGAGAAATGGATCGGGCTTTTGACCGAGGCGTTGCGGCGCAATGCTTCCGAAAGGCGTAACCCGGTGCGGCGTTATCTTTCGTATGTTTTCAACCGGCAAAGGATTCGCTGGGAAACGCGCAGGCAGGGTTGGCGGGACTGATGTCTCTTACGCAGGCTTGCGGGCTGTCCCGGCGGAACGCCATAAAGGAAGTTGATATGGATGGAAAAGGCGTTTCGGAGGAAGGGCGCAGGGGGAGGGGGAGCTCGGCGGCCTTTCCACGCGACGACGTCGGCCACGGCGGGCGCAGAGGGGCGGGGAGCTCGGCAGGCAAGGCCGGCTTGATGCTTATCCTCTGCGTGGCGCTCATCGGCGTCATGGGCGTTTCCGTCACCTTGCCCATCCTGCCAAAGCTGGGCGACGTTTTCCATCTTGATGCTGCCGGTATCGCTTTGCTCATCACCTGCTTTACGCTGCCGAGCGCCTTCATGACGCCGGTCGCGGGGGTCTTGGCGGATCGTTTCGGCCGCAAGGCCGTCCTCTTGCCGGGCTTGGCGCTTTTTGCCTGCGGGGGGGCGGGGTGCGCCCTGTCCGGCTCTTTCGGATCGCTGCTGGCGTGGCGGGCCGTGCAGGGGCTGGGGGCCGCGCCTTTGGGCATTTTGTACGGCACGCTCGTCGGGGATTTGTACGAGGAAGCGGAACGCCCCAGGATCATGGGTATGGTAGGGGCGACCATCAGCCTCGGCACGGCGCTTTATCCGGCCCTTGGCGGCATCCTCGGCGAAATGGACTGGACGTGGCCGTTCTGGGTGTCGCTCTGTGCGCTGCCCGTGGGCCTTTTGGCCTTGCGCGTTCCTCTTGAGCGTCCCCATGCGGGCATGGACTGGAAACGCTACGGCCGGGAGAGCCGGGCGATCATCCTGCATCCCGCCGCCGTGGGGCTCTTCGGGCTGACCTTCCTCTGTTTCTGCATTCTGTATGGGCCGACCATCACCTATTTCCCTTTGCTTGCCGATGAGCTTTTCCAGGCCTCTCCTTCGCAGATCGGCGGGGTCTTCACGGTCGCTTCCATCGGGACGGCGTCCATCGCCATGAATCTGGCGTGGCTCGGCAAAAAATATCCGCACCGTCGCCTCCTGCTCGCCGCCGTGGGGCTGTATCTGGCGGCCCAGAGCCTGATGCTGGCCCTGCCGGACCGGGTGGGCCTCTTATGGTGGCTGGCCCTGCCCATTTTCCTTGGCGGAGCGGCGCAGGGGCTGTCCTTTCCCTTGCTGAACGCCCGCATGACTACGCTGGCCCCTACGCGCAACCGGGCCATCGTCATGGCCATGAACGGCACGGTGCTGCGGTTGAGCCAAAGCGTCTCGCCTCTGGTTTTCGGCATCGGCTGGTCGGTAGTGGGATGGCGCGGGCCCTACGCGATGGGCGTGGGCGTGGCGCTGCTCATCTGGGTGCTGGTCTTGTATGTGTATCCGAAGGAGAACCGCATCGGGGCCTGACCATGACATTTTTCCTCCAGAATAAGGCATCGGCGCGCTTTTTCCAAAGCGGGGAGGTGAACGATCAGGCCGCATTTTTCCGTTGACGAGCGAAATCCTGTAGCATAGTGTGCTGATTGCTCAACTAACCAGCGTTGTTTCTTGCAGATGTTTTTCGGGGGGATACTATGACCACAATGACGAAGAAGGAGGCCTTGCTGAAGGCCGCCAAGGAGCTTTTCGGCGAATGCGGGTACACGGAAACCACATTCAAGAAAATTTCCGAGCGGGCCGGTGTAGCGCTCGGGCTGCTGACCCATCACTACGGCAATAAGGAAAAGCTTTTTCTGGCCGCCGGGATGGACGTTCTCGAACGTTTTCTCGAAGTCCTGCAAAGGGCCTGCGACGAAGGCAGGAACGGCCGCGAGGGGGTGTTGAACTTCTGCAAGGCTTATCTGGATTTCTCCATCGATCCCAACTCCAACTGGCTGGTTCTGGTGCGCTGTTCGCCCTACAGCGACATGAAGACGAATGACGACCGCGAGCTGATGTTCGAGAAGTTCAACGAGGTGCACCGTCTGCTTGAACAGCAGTTGTGGCGCGGCCTTGAGGACGGCTCCATCCGGGAAATCCTCGTGAAGGAAACCGCGCAGATACTCATTTCCCTCATGGTCGGCGTGAACCGTACGCGCGTGCTCACGCCGTACGCGCCCCCGCATCTGTACCGCGAAACGGTGGCGTTCGCGGCCCGGGCCATCACCCCCTGTAACGCCTGCGAGTAATTCATGGACGGATGGTTTTCCACCGGCCTCATCATGGGGGCTGTACAGGGGCTCACCGAATTTCTGCCCGTCTCGTCCTCCGGGCATCTGGTCATCGCTGGCGACCTGCTGGGCTTTACGGGGCCCAAGGCCAGCACGTTTGAGGTCGCCATTCAGCTTGGTTCCATTTTTGCCGTCCTGCTGGTCTACTGGGATCGTTTCATGGGGCTGCTGCTGCCCGGGCGCGTTCATTCGGCTGCGCCGCAACCCTTTGCGGGCCTGCGGGGCATCTGGCTTCTTTTCCTGACGACGCTGCCACCCTCCATCGTGGGGCTCTGGCTGCATTCCTCTATCAAGCAGCTCTTCACGCCGCTCAGCGTTTCCCTTTCCCTTGCCGTCGGCGGCGTCCTGATGCTTTTTGTGGAAAGCTGGTGCGCAAGGCGGCCGCCCAAATATACCAGCATCGACGAAGTGACGCCCAAACTGGCGCTCGGCATCGGCCTTTGCCAGTGCATGGCCTTATGGCCGGGTTTTTCCCGTTCCGGCTCCACCATCATGGGGGGGATGCTGCTCGGTGAAAAGCGTGCCCTTGCAGCCGAATATTCGTTTGTGGCCGCCGTGCCGATCATGTTCGCCGCCACTGGCTATGATCTCCTGAAAACGTGGTCCCTGTTTACGGTAGAGGATATCCCCCTGTTCGCCACGGGCCTCATCTTCGCGTTCATTTTCGGCTGGCTGGCCATCAAGACCTTCATCGCTCTTGTGGGGCGCATCACCTTGCGGCCTTTTGCGGTGTACCGGCTTATCCTCGCGCCCATCGTCTATTATTTTATGGTAAGGATGGGCTAGCGGCCACAATGCCCTGAGGATTGCGGGCAACGCCCGTTCTTTCGTGCCAAAAAGGATCGTCCACATCGGGCGATCCTTTTTGTTTGGGAATGCGCCGCCGGGGGACGTGCGCCTCCGGTCAAGCCTGCATGTCTCCCCGCACGTCATCGACCAGAGCGTCTTTGGGGAGGGTAGGGGAGGTTTGGAAGGGGCAGGGTTTTCTCCAGAAAGGCCCGCCCGTCCCCTCCAATCTTTCCTAATCAAAATCTGCAATAATCGTCCCAAGCGAGAGCGGGCCGAGCGTACGATGGCGGAAGTCGGCACGGATGCGGGCGATGGCCTCCTGAAGATTGGGGGAGGAAATGCCGGTGCGCACCGAGGTGTGGGCCTCGATGAAGGCCGCCAGATTGTCGCAGACTTTCAGGAGCGTCCCATCCTTGGGATCGAAGCCGTCGGCGTTGCCGTTGGCGTGCAGATCGTCAAAATCTTGCAGACGCCGGACCATGCCGCAGGCTTCGCGGATGGTGTCGTCAAACTCCGAGGTCACGTCCGCGCCGCCGAGCCCCAGATAGTAGCGCAGCCGGGCCACGATTTCCGTGTGGCCGCCTGCGGTGAGGGGGCCGAAGACGCGGCGTTCCAGCTCCTGCAATTCGTAGTCCCGGAGCAGCTCCGGCAACTGGTTGACGGATCGTTTGACCGGGGTGATGATGTCCCGGGTGAGGAGTTCCGGGAGGTCGTGAAAAAGCCCGGCGAAAAAGTTGTTGACGCAGCGGGCGGGGCAGGCGTCGACGGTGAGGCTGAAAAAGTAGGCGTATCCGGCGACGAGGAACATGTGGCCGAGTACGGACGTTTCGGGGGTCCGGGGCGTATCCGCCCAGCGGATTTGAAAGCGCAACTGGCCGCAGAGCTTGGCGAAGCGCCCCAGAGCCGTGGGCGAGTCGCTGAAAAAGGCATGGCCCTGAATAAGATCGCTCACGCCCCGCAGGGAGGTCTGGCTTTCGAGACGCTTGGTAAACGATTCCGCAATGGACTGGTTTTCCTCGTCAAAAAGATTGAATGGCCTGATGACGTTGTACTCCCAGCCCGAGGCGTAGTGGTGGGCGGCGCTGAGGATGCGGTCGGTAAGGCCGCTGCGGTCGCGGCTGCGGTGGTAGCTTTCCATGCGGCGCAGAAAGCCCTCGTCCAGCGCACCGAGCGCCGGGCGCAGTTCCCTGAGCACCCATCCGGTGAGTTCCGCATGGTCTTTTTCGTTTTCGCAGATGCGGTAGAAGACCGGCGGCTTGATGTCGGTTGTGCCCAGCCGGTAAAGATAATCGAATAGCCCTCTTTCTATAACTTCCTGTTGCAATTTGAGACGATCTGAGGCAGAATATCCAACGCTGTTCAGGAGCGTGAGCATCCAGGCGACGATCATCTTGTGCGCCTGCTTGTCGATTTCGTAGAGTTCCACGGGACGCAGCTTGTCGTTCCAGCGGCGCATGTACGAACCGGAAAACATAAGCTGTAAAAGGCTTTTTCGGATCGCGGACATCAGCTTCCCCCTTGTGAACCGTTACTCGCATGGTAGTCGCTGACCGCAATGATTTCAAGACGTTTCGAATAGCGTATCCCGGGGCGCGGCAAGCGCCCGGTGCCAGCCTCTTTTCCTCACGGAATGCGGCATGGCGGCCGCCGGATGGTTTCGGGGCGTTTTCAGGATGATGGGACGCCCTGTTATGGAAACCGCTGCGCAACAACGCCCGCAACGGTTCTGTTCTGCCGGGCGCAGAAAGAAAACGGTTTTGTCGCTTGACAAGCCTGCTCTGGCATTTTATACATTTCGTTCCACAAGTTTTAGCAGAGGAGACGCTTCAGCATGAAGACGTTTAGCCCCACTCCGGAGCATATCGACCATCAGTGGTTTGTCGTGGATGCGGACAATCAGGTTCTCGGCCGTCTGGCCTCCCAAATTGCCCACCGCCTCCGCGGTAAGCACAAGCCCGAATTTGCTCCGCACATGGACAATGGCGACGTGATCGTCGTTGTCAATTGCGAAAAGATCAAGGTCACCGGCGCCAAGCTGGAAAAGAAAAAGTATTACCGTCATTCCGGCTATGTGGGCGGTCTGCGCGAAACGACGCTCGACAAGCTCCTTGCTGAAAAGCCCGCCGAGGCCATCAAGCTCGCCGTGCGCGGTATGCTTCCCAAGAATCGTTTGGGTCGTGCCATGCTGAAGAAGCTCAAGGTGTATGCCGGTCCCTCGCATCCGCATAGCGCCCAGAGCCCGAAGCCTCTGTCCTTCCCGTACTAATGACAGGAGTCAAGCATGTCTGAGTTTGATTACGGTACGGGCCGGCGCAAGAACGCTACTGCGCGTACCCGTCTTTATGCCGGTAACGGCACCATTGAGATCAACGGTCGCAAGGTGGAAGACTACTTCCCCCGCAAGACCCTTCAGATGATCATCCGCCAGCCGCTGGTGCTCACCAAGCTTGTGGACAAGTTCGACGTGAAGGTCAACGTCTGCGGCGGCGGCGTGACCGGGCAGGCCGAAGCCGTGCGCCACGGCATCTCCCGCGCGCTGCTCAGCGTCGATCCCGCCTTGCGCGGCGTTTTGAAGCGTGCCGGGTTCCTGACCCGCGACGCGCGCAAGAAGGAACGCAAAAAGTACGGTCAGCGCGCCGCTCGTGCCCGCTACCAGTATTCGAAGCGTTAAGCCGCGAATCTCTTTCGGATTCATCAAGGCCGGGGGCAACCCCGGCCTTTTGGCGTTTGCGGCTGGGCGCATCGGCTGCGGGAAGGTTTGCGTGTTCTTGCGGGGCAGGTTCTTTCTTTGACGTTTCCGGCCCCTTCCTTTCATAGATAACGGCTTGTGGAATCATGGGGCTTCCGATAAACTTCCCGCAACAATCTACGCACAGAGAGCATAATGACGAATACTTTTCTGACCATCACGCCCCTCGGGGGCTTTGGCGAAATAGGCATGAACTGCCAGATGTGGAACACGGCCGAGGGCTGTGTCCTCATCGACTGCGGGATCATGTTCCCCGACGATCAGCAACTTGGGGTGGACGTGGTCATCCCGCCGCTGGAACCCATCCTCAATCAGCGCGAGCGGCTGCTCGGCGTGGTCCTGACGCACGGCCATGAAGACCACATCGGCGCGGTGCCCTGGCTGGTTTCCTTCATCAAGGGGCTGAAGGTTTACGGTTCCCCCCTGACGCTGGCCCTTGTGGAGCACAAGCTGCGCGAGCGCGGCCTGCTCGACCGGGTGGAGCTGATCACCGTGACCCCGGAACATCCTCTGAAGCTCGGCAGCCTGTGTTTCCACTTTATCCCCGTCAGCCACTCCATCCCGCAGGGCTATGCGCTGGCGGTGGAAACCCCGGCGGGGAAGGTCGTGCACAGCGGCGATTTCAAGATCGACGAATTCCCCACGGACGGCGTGGGCACCGACTTGCCCGCCCTGCGTCGTTTTGCGGGGAAAGAGGGCATTCGCCTTCTTTTGTCGGATTCCACCAATGCGGAAAGCGAAGGGCATACGCAGTCGGAAAAGATCGTACGCGAAACGTTCCACGATATTTTTTCCGAAGCGCGCGGGCGGATCGTCATTACGCTTTTCTCCAGCCATATCGAACGAATCCAGATGGTCTTCGACATGGCCCGGGAGTTTGATCGCGTGGTTGTGGTCAGCGGCCGGAGCCTTGTGAACAACATCGAGCGGGCCCGTGATCTCGGCTTCATGCGGATGCCGCCGGAACTTTTTACCGATCAGTGCATCCCCGACGTTTCTCCCGATCGCATGGTGATCATTGCCACAGGTTCGCAAGGCGAGCCGCTTTCCGCCCTCTCGCGCATCGCCTCCGGCGAACACCGTCAGCTTTCCATTCTGGAGGGGGATACGGTGATCATGTCCTCGCGCGTTATTCCGGGCAACGCTCGGGCGGTCAACCGTCTTATCAACCAGATGTACCGCATGGGTGCGGACGTCTGCCATGACGGGACCCGCCCGGTCCACGTTTCCGGTCACGCCCGGCGCGACGAGCTGCGGATGATGCTCGACGCGGTACGGCCCAAATTTTTCGTGCCCATCCACGGTGAATACCGGCATCTTATCCAGCACCGTGATCTTGCCCGCGCCTGGGGTATCGCCCCGGAGCGCACCATCATTCTTGATGACGGCGAGCCCCTCACCCTGCTGCCCGATGGCATCCGGCTTGAAGAGAAGATTCCCGCCGCCTCCATCCTCGTGGACGGCAAGGGCGTGGGCGACGTGGGCAATCTGGTCCTGCGCGAGCGTCAGTTGCTGGGCGGCGACGGTGTGGTCGTGGTTGTGCTTGTGCTCGACGAGGAGACCGGGGAAGTGATCCACGGCCCGGACATGATCTCCAAGGGTTTCGTTTTCGAGCAGCAGTTCAGCCATCTTCTCGAGGACGCCAAGTGTCTTGTGCTTGATCATCTGGAAGCGTCCCCGCGTTTGGGCATCCCCCGCCTCAGCGACCGTATCCGCTCTTCCCTGCGCGGCTTCTTCCGCCGTGTCGTAGGCCGCGATCCCGTGGTTGTGCCGGTTATTACGGAAGTTTAGGGGAAGGGGAGAAAGAGAGAAGATTGGGGAGGGGAAGGAGAAACTTTCTGGAGAAAGTTTCTCCTTCCCCTC
>OFEY01000729.1_pt1 | contig 25785 bp, 24 predicted proteins | sample 1521251 | NCBI WGS metagenome assembly OFEY01 (sample SAMEA3504100, study PRJEB24116) | mouse gut metagenome | biome: mouse gut; feature: mouse-associated habitat; material: faeces | place: Denmark | collected 2011
TATGCTTTGATTTGATTGTAGCAGATATGGTTTTCATTCGTCAATGGGTATTTCAACAATAAAGTAGAATTGAACAATAAAAAGAAAAGCTGCTGCAATTGGTATCATACCTTTCATAAAACAGGTTTCTATTAAATAGTTGACATAATATGAAAATCGGAATATAATGGTGTTGTTATCAAAATAGTGTACAGATAGATGTAATTAGTTTACACAGGGGGAAAACATATGAAATGTCCGTTTTGCGGCCACGAAAATACCAGAGTGATTGATTCAAGACCGGCAGAGGATAATAATTCCATCAGGCGCCGAAGAGTTTGTGACGAGTGTGACAAGCGTTTTACAACATATGAGAAGGTGGAGACGATTCCCCTTATTGTAATTAAAAAGGATGACAATCGGGAGACCTATGACAGAAGCAAGATTGAGGCAGGCGTGCTTCGGGCATGTCATAAAAGACCAATCAGTGCCAATCAGATCAAGCAGTTAGTTGATGAGGTGGAAACGGAAATCTTTAACAGAGAAGAAAAAGAGATTTCAAGCCGGGTAATAGGTGAATTGGTGATGAATAAGCTGAAAGACTTAGAGGCAGTTGCCTATGTGCGTTTTGCTTCTGTATACAGGGAATTTAAGGACATCAATACCTTTATGGATGAATTGAAAAAAGTATTGGAATAGAGAAAAATTTTGTGCGCTCCCAAGTAGGAGCGCACTTGCTTTATATAAGGATAGAGCGCAAAGCGTAGAATCTGCTGGATAAAAACAGAATGAATAAAACAAAATATAAAATAGTAATTGACAATATAAAATAAAGTGATATAATGAAATTAATCGCAAATCAACTATATTACGTTTTGTATTATGCATAATGATATAAAATTAATTGTGAAAAACGAAAAGCTTATATACCTCAATTTCTAAAGCGGCAGCGATATTGAATAATAAATCTATTGAAATTTTGCGTACAATATTAGGTGCTTCAATAGCACTGAGATGGGATCGGCTGATACCGACCATTTCAGCTAATTGTTCCTGAGTCAGATTAGCATGTTTTCTGTAGTAGGCAATATTATAGCCTATTTCAATAAATTGATCTGAATAATCGTGATTTCTTACAACATTTCTCATTTTAAATTCTCCTTACTTACTATTTTAGTTAAAATAGAAAAAATGGAAATTATGCAATAAATAGCTATTGATATCTATCAAATAGCAAATTATAATTTATACATAGCATTTAATTAAAATGAAATTACCAATATAAAGTTTTAATAAGAATTTATGACAAACATAATGTTGAAAAATAAGACAAATTATTCCATAATTACATTACCAAATAATGGAAAAGGAATAATGCTATGTATAATATTGCTGTTTGTGATGATGAAAAGAAAGACAGAGAAAATCTGGAAATGCAAATAAGAAAATATTTAGCAGGGAAAGATGAGAAGTATTTGATAAAAGCTTATGAATCAGGAGAACAGCTTCTGGCAGATGATATTACTCATGATATTGTATTTTTGGATATAATAATGAATGAAAAAGATGGTATTCAGGTCGGTGCTGAATTAAAAAAGAGAAGTTTGAATGTAATGATTATTTATACAACAAATCTCAATGAAAAGATAACTGTTGCTTTAAATCAGATACATTCTTTTGGATATTTGGTTAAACCTGTTGAAGAAAAAGACTTGTTTCAGATCATGTCTGATGCAATGAACCATATAAAATGTAATATTAATGTAAATGCGAACAGCGAAGTGTTCATTTCGGAATGTAATACGCCTATTAAGTTCCCTGTTATGGATATCTTTTATTTTGAATATAGTGATCGCCGGGTAAAAATAGTATCTCAAAAGGGTACCCATATATGTAAGGATAAGATCAATAATATAGCACAAAAGATGAAACCTTATGGTTTTGCAATGTCACATCAGAGCTTTGTTGTGAATTTATACTACGTGGATAAGATATCAAACCAAATGTTAATTATGAAAAATGGAGATAAAGTGTATTTAGCGCAAAAAAGAGCATCAGCATTAAGAAAACAATTAATGCAGATTGCTAAGGAATCGATTAATCGTGGAGGAAGTAAGAGATAAGCTTACGCACAAAAGATGAATAATATTTTTATTGACAGTCAGGTATTTGATCTTGTAGGAAAACTTATGTCCTGTATGGTTTCCGTATTAATGGTATTTCAATATTTTGATACGAAATATTTACGTACATATCATTCAAAAACTTTGTATATGGGGATGAAGATGGTATGCTGTTTGCTTAATTTAATAGTTTATCTTTTTAACAGTCCGCTTGCAAACAGTTGTTTTTGGGTTGTGCTGGTAGTATTATCCAGTAAGTATTTTTATTATGATGATAAATTAAAAAAAATGAAATATTATCTTATAAATATTGCATTTTTTTTAGCGCTTTCGACTTGTGAATCTATTGGTTGTATATTAGTTGGTGCAGGAGCTAAAATAATTGGCATAAATCAACAGAAATCTATAGTTTCTTTTGTTTACACGGTTGGAGGTTCGGTTTCAACAATTCTTTTTTATTATCTGATTTTGAAAAGGCTGTTTATTAATGAAAAGACAGGAAAAATATCCATAAGTCAGTACACTATATATGCGGTTATCACAGCTTATGTTCTTGTTAATATTGGAGAAATTCTTTTTTTGATCAGGCATGAGCTTAGTAATAAAGATTATCTTTTTTTAATGGCAGATGCTGTTTTTGTGATACTGATCAATTTGTATCTGTTTTATTTATTGGATACATTTGCTGAAAATAAAGATTTAAAATATAAACTTGCATTATATGAGCGTCAGGCACAAAGCAATTATGAATATTATACGAAAAAGATAGAAAGTCAAAAAACTGCTATGGCAGTAATTCACGACATAAGAAAACACATAAAAGTGATGGAAGAAATGAAAGTGTATGATGCTTCCGCAGAAATGGAAGCATATACGAAATCTTTTGAAGATATGATTACTCCTTTGCTGGTAAGGCAATATTGTGATAATCCCATTTTGAATATTATTATCAATGACAAAGCCGATTTTTGTGCAAAAAGCGGTATTGAGTTTAAGGTGGAGGTAGAGAAGCTGTCATTCGACTTCATAAAGCCGATTGATATTACTACAATATTTGGCAATATCCTGGATAATGCAATAGAAGCCTGTGAAGAAACAGAAGATAAGAAAATATATTTAATGATACATCCATTTAATGATCTTATTTACATACAGCTGTCTAATAGCTTTTCAGGAAATGTTAAATGGAGCACAAAAGGGGTTCCTTTGTCAAACAGGGGTGAACAGCATGGAATAGGGCTGGATAATGTAGAAAAGGTATTGGAAGGGTATAATGGTAACATGCAATTTTCAGTAGAGAAACAAGTCTTTACAGTAGAAATTATGATAAGCCATCCATAAATATACAGAAAATGAATTGGTGAAGTCAGGGCGGAGGTTTTTGAAAAATAGAACTTTTGCCCTGATTTTTTGTCGATTAAGCATGAATATTGTCGAATATGTAAAATCCATTGATAATTTTTCTCTTTTTGCTAGGATTATAAAAAAGAAAAAGGAGGAATAGACCAATGAAAAATGTAAAAAGGGTTTTATTAGAAAAAGTTGCAAAAACTGCATATGAGACTGCAAAACAGGAGGCAGATTCAGCTTGCTTATGCTTTGCATATCAGCCGGTAATGCCCCAAAAAGTAAAAGAAATGAAAAAGAAAAAATAGGCAGTTAAAGGAAGACGCTATGACGGATAGAATATTAAGCCAACTGATTCAGATGAATATGATTGATCGTGAAGATGAGGAAATTTATCGTTTTGGATTAGAAGGACTTTCTCTTAAATTAATTCATTATACCAGCTATCTTGTCATAGCGTTTTTGGCCCATGAAATGATGCGTTTCCTGATTTTCTTTGCAGCATTTCTGGTTCTGAGAAAAAATGCCGGTGGATATCATGCAAAAACAAAAGCAGGATGTTATATCAGTTCATGTCTTACAGTTTCAGGCATAGTGGTATGTTTTAACTTGATTGATAATTTTGAAATTTTTCTTTCAGGCGCAAACATTTTAATGATTCTTGCCGATCTTTGTATTTTTATATTTGCACCGTTAGGAAACAGGAATCGGGTGTTAGAACAGGAGGAACTTATGGTTTTCAAAAAGAGGAGCTGTGAATTTCTGATTTTTGAAAATTTACTTGTAATATTACTTGTAGCGATTGGACAGGGAAAATATGCCATACCTGTTATTTTGGCAATTATGTGTGAAGCGTTACTGCTTTTATTAGAAAAAACGAGGAAGAAGAGCAGTAGCTTTTTAATATTAGCGATTGCAGTGTTCATGACTGGTCATATAAAAACGTATGCACAGGAAATACTACCTGACCAGACAAAGGAAGTTGTAATTGTTGTTGATTGCAGTCAGTCAATGCAGGATGCGGACGAGCAGAAGAAAACATCTGAATTTATTGGAGAGTTGGCAGCGGTATTGCCATGCAATTATCAGATTGGCCTGGTTGCTTTTCAGGATGAAATTATTTTAAGCCTTCCAGTTGGCAGCAGTTATGATGAAATCAGTGAGGCAATAAGCCAGATTACATATAAAGGCTATGGAAATGCAGGAGCAGGATTACAAAAGGCTGTGGATCTGTTTGATAATGAACAGGACGATAAGCAGATCATTATGATTTCGGATGGAGAAATCGTGATGAAAACTGAGGAGGCAGCGCAGGAGGCGGCAGATTTATTTGAAAAGTCTTCTGAAAAAGCAAAGGAGAGAGGAATTGTAATTAATGTACTTGCATTAGGAAGTTTGCTGGAGGAAGGAGAAACAGTATACCCAGCGGCAGAAATGACAAATGGTATGCTGTATAAACTGGAGGATGGAGACGCCCTCGAAAATTTTGCAGATGATTATATATTGGAGGAAATGAAAGTAGCAGCGCGTCCCGTTGGCAAGATTGATGGCGCCAGTGGCGAATTACAGATAAAATTACCAGATTGTCTTATGAAAAAGGCAAGGATAATTCTCACAGGCAGACAGCAGAACGAAAATCTTACGGTAAATTGTGAAGCGGACAAAATTAATATCCTAAAGGGAAACTGCTACACAGTGCTTGAATTGGAAAATCCTGTTTCAGATGAAATAACAATTCATATGTCATCAGAAGAAGTGATGGATGTAGAGGCATACGTGATGGCGGAGTATGAATTTATTTCCGAAAGTACAGGTAATTATGATGTTGACCTACAGCAGGCGGAAATTACAATTTGTCTTAAAAACACAGAAGGAAGAAATATGATTTCAGGACATTTGGCTGATGATGGATTGAAAGTCAGGATTAACGGAGAAGAAAGCCAGTACAGGATTGAAAAAGAAGAAATTATTCTAAACAGGCAGACACTGGAAGATGAAGTAATAGAATTAGAACTGATATTTCAGGATAATTTTGGATTATATTTCGGAAATCATATTTTAAGTCAGGAAATTATTGTGCCGGAAGTAGAAGAGCCTGAGCCGCAAATAGACTGGTTTTTCTGGTGTGTAATTCTCCTTTTTGTAACAGCGCTGTTACTATTATTTTTCTTTGCCAAAAGGAAAAAGAAAAAAATGCCTGCCGGCAGGAAAGTAATTGATATAAGTGGAACCCTTCCTGATGAAAGCAGAATACCCAAAAACGATTTTTGCGGGAAGCTTCAGATTTATGTAATACACAATAAAGAGGAGATTGATTACCCGCCGGAGAGCATTAATTTATTTGCCAGATGCAATCGGGAAGTGATTACGCTTGAGTGGATTTTAGATGCCTGCAATCTGCCTTTTGACCTTAAGGGGGCGGAGAAAGTGGTAATAAGGCCGGGAGAGGATAAGAGCCTGCTTATTAAAAACAGCGGCAGGGTAACTGCCATGAAAGGCCGGGAGCTTTTAGAAAAAGGACACATTTATCATTTGTATTATCATGAAAAAGTAACTTTTATTTTTGATCAGGAGGATACGGAAATAGAAGTTCACTATAAAGATTTAAAACCAAATGAAAGATAAGGGGGTAACAAATGAGTATTATCAGACAAACCAACAGAACAATTTTGTTTGAAGAAATCAATCCTGAGAAGCCGGATCTTTTGACACTGGTAGGGGATGTGAGGGGAATTGACAGCTTAAGTGATGAAAAAATCAAAGAGATGAATGAATTGCTTTTAGTCAGAAGCTTTGATGAATTTGTATCCAAATTTGAGCCGGTGGTTTATTCCTTCTTCAATGCAAACAACCAGAAGATCATGTATACCCTTGAAAAACCGGAAACCATTCCCGAGGATATGCTGACACCGATTCACTTAAATAAGCAGAATGATTTTTTGAAAATGCTTATGTCGTTAGTGGAGGCAAAGCGCTCACAGAGTATTATCAATGTGGATTTTCAGTTTGATAAGCTGACAGATATGATTTCGCCTAAAAAGGTGATGGAGGATATTAAACAGAACAGGAAAGAACTACAGTATACCTACAAGGCATATGCGGAACTTGAGGAGGGAGATCCTCATAAGCTTGATCTGGCGGACAAATTAAATGTCATGTTTGAAGAAGCCAGCACGAACTATAACAATGTTCTTGCCATGCTTCCTCTTGCAATCGAGGATATTAAAACCAGACTGCTGCTTGGCGAGGCGGAGGAAAAGAAGGACAACATACCCCTTGCGTTAGGTGTCTTAAGCATGGACGAAAAGGGTGAGCTTAAGGTCTTGGAAGCTCCTAAACCGGAGACAACAGAGCTGCTGGTGGTGGACGATCAGGTAAATACTGGTCTGATTACTGCGCTGGAAGAGGATTATGAGGCTCTAAATGAAGAAAGCAGCGATTATGTGAAAGCCCTTGTAACCAGAACCTACTGTCCGCTGGCTTCCACGATGGTGAGCAACATAGATGTGAAACAGGAAGTCAGCAATTATAATTCTTATCTGGAATTTTATAAGACAGCCAAGGATGATTTTATTAAGGTGGTTAAACCGCTGATCGAAAAAATTTTGGGCGTATGGGCATTTTTTGAACAGTATCCATCTAATTTAAAGGGGATGAAGCCTGCCCTCTTTATCACAAATATTTCAAACGATATGCTTGTCAAGAGCAGCAACCTGCCAAGGCTGATTGCTTATTTAAATTCTGTCAATGCCAAAAATGATTTTGATAATACAGTATGGTATGGAATCATGCCATCCCTGTCGCTGGATCAGAATTCCAATATTAAACTGACCAGACAAAGGTTCAAGGGAAATGAAACTACGGAAAAGACAGGCGTCAATAGTGTAGAGGCGCTGGTGCGGCTTCTTGATGTGTTGAAGGATTATTCGGTACAATGCTTCTTCAGCTATGAAACGGGGGATAAGACCACCTTCAATACTATGGCGACAGAGGGCATCGAGAAATTTGAAGACAGATGCAGTTCTTTAACCGGAAAAGCCTACAGTGAATTTGCCATTCCCTGTATTCCCAACTTTACCATTATTCCAAAGGAAAAATCGGGGGTTATTCTGGATAAACGAATGACAGTAAACGAAAATGACATGGCGGAGCTTTCCCGGGAAAAAGAAGATATTATGAAGCTTTGGATTGATGGCGTTTATGTGGGAGCAGCCTATATTGCAGCCGGACTTGTGGCAGCATATCAGTGCCCTGACTATCTGAAAGAAATGTTTAAGAAAAACGTGGACGAAGAGCTTCCGGGAGTCAGATTTGACATAGAAGCCGGAGACCATCCGCTGCGGGTCCATACGGTGATGGCAAAGGAGATTACCGGTTTTACCAATTCAATTAAAAATGAGATCAACAGACGCAGCTTCGGTTTTGTATTTTCTTCTGAAAATGCCATGCTGGGGACTGAAAATGTACATAACATTATGGTTTACAAGGCAAGAAATCTGATGAGTGACGGAAAGACCTATGAGCCGATTTACAAGACGCAGGTTACCACCTACATAGAAAGAGTACTGCGTCATGCTACCAGCGATTATAAGCAGGAAAATATCGTACAGTTCTTTTCCAATAATCCCAACAGCCAAAAGAGCAGATGGCTGGAAAAGAAAAACTGTGTGAATGCGGTGCTGGGAGCAGGTGATGATGTTGAATATGAGATTGACGAGGCCAACGGATACTGTACACTGAACATTACATTTAATGGAAATGTAAAGAATCTTGAGGTTGAAATCAATCGATTCAATTCAAGCAATAGAGCAATATAAAAAACGCACATGAAACCCGTGCAGAAAAGGAGGATGAAAAATGGGATTCAGATTAAAGGTAACAGGAGGAGCAGAGCAGATTGCCCTGGATGAAAAAAGCATCAAAAATGTTGTTTTTGGTTCGGAGTCAGCAGTTGATTCAAACGCAAGAGCGACAGATTTTGGGGTATCAATGAAGATCTGGGGCAAAATGCTCTACAAGCTGGGGGGAGAAGGCAGTGACGGAACCCTTGGGCTTTCCAAGTGGTCAGTAGTTCCCTCCGAAAAGGCAGACTGCTATCGAAGCGTGGCTGTTGAGGTGGTTTCTGCAGGACAGGTAGTACGTAAATACGAAGTTCCCAACGCATTTGTCATGGAGTATTCAGAGGAAATGGATGATGAGACCGGTGTTGGAACCTTTTATCTGCATGTAAAGCAGAAAAAGGATGAAAATGACAAGGTAAAAATTGAAGGCGGATATGCAGTATAATCCGGCACGAAGAAAGAGAGGAGAAGAGAAAAATGGCATTTGTAGTAAAAGTGGAAGGTGCAGAAGCCTTTGAAGTATCCAAAGAATGCGTAAAGAGCGTGAAGATGACTACCGATATTCCGCTGGATTCCAACGCAAGGACGAAGGATGTTGGAGCGACTATGATTATCAAAGGGAAAATTCTGACAGCGGTTGGAGGAGATCCCTTTGACAGCACCAGAAAAATGGCGCTGTGGTCAGTGGTTCCGGCAGAAAGAGCAGACAGCTACAGAAAGGTAACGGTTGAGTATGTAGCAGCAGGAATCATGGAAAGAAAATACTGCTTCCCAAATGCTTTTGTCGTAGATTACAGAGAAGATTATGGCGATGAAGAGGGAACAGGAACCTTTACACTGATGATTAAGCAGAAGAAGGATAAAATCAGTACTGTTACAGTGGAAGGCGGATATTCTGCATAATACCGATGTTGGCACGCTTTGATGGCGATTTGCCTGACAGAAAAGAGCGTATGCAACTATGGTTGGATACGCTCTTTCAAAAAAAGGGGAGTAGTGTGAAAAATCACACTGATGTGCTGATTTTTCACACGGCTATTTGTGCCGGAGCGTCACAAATAAGCCTTGATGGCAGACGCAAATTGGAGATTTGCGTCGCCCCGTCGCGTAAACGCTCCGGAATGGGGATTAAAATGGACTACTACAAGATACTGGGGATAAATGAACAGGCGGATGAGGAACAGATCAAGCAGGCCTACCGCAGGCTTGCCAAGAAATACCATCCTGATTTAAATCCGGATAATCCGGAAGCAGAAGCAAAATTTAAAAATGTTGTAGAGGCATATGAGACGCTGGGGGATACCGGAAAAAGGCGTGAATATGATTTAAAGAGAAAAGGAAGCGGAGGTCAGGGCAGGCACAACGGAAAAGGCACTGCCAAGGCGCCGGATATGAATGTAAACTTCGGAAATTTTACAAAAGATATGGAAAAGTATTTTGGATTTTCCTTTGCGGAAAAGAGAAGTGGGAGCGTAAAGACCGGCGGAGGGGAAAAGAAGAATCCGCTGGATGTGACAGATATGTTTGAGGCGTTTATGAAGCTGAAATGACGGGGTGTGAAATAAAGTTTTGACTGTAATGGTTTTGTAACAGTTATGATGCAGAAATGATGCATGAATAATTTACATTGTTTGTAACGAAAATAAAGGAGATAGAAACTTGGAAAAAGAGTTTAATGATGAAGTTATTTTAAAAAAAAGAGAAGAAATAAAAAAGCAAAAATACGTTACCATAGAAAATGGTTGTTATGTTAGAGGAAAAATATTGAAGTTTATTCTTAAAGACATGTTCCATATTTTTTCTTTATATATGCCTGATAATATGTGTAAAATGCCTGAAGAATTAGCAAAAATTAAGTATCCATCAGAATATAGGCCTGACAGTATATACACAACATTAGATTTAAGTGTAAATATAGGATTTAATATTCTGGGGGATGAATTACAAATAAAAGATGTTCAAAAGGTTGCGGAACGAATGAGGGCAGCAATTCAAAGGTCAAATTCAAGCTTTCAATTTTATGAAATAGAAAAAATCAATAAAAATTCTGGATGCTATTTTGATTTTCGAAGTCATGCCATAGATGTTGATATTTATAATATGATTTATCTTGTTTCTATCGAAAATAATTTGATACAAAGTAATTTTAACTGTTTGTATCAACAAAAGAACGACTGGAAAAAAGTAGTTAAATTAATATGGGAATCCATAGAAAAAATAGATGATAGGAAGGTGTAATAATGAGAGAAAACAGAATAGTTGTAGAACCTTTTCATTTTTTGAATTATTTAAAGTTTGAATGTATAAAAGAAATTAATGATCATGGAGTACTTAAAATAAGGGGATTAGTAGCAGATTGTGATGTAGACTTGTACGAGAGATTAGTGGTAAATGAGTTATGGGTATGTGTAAAAATCATGGATGAAAACGAAAATATAAGGATATTTTTTCGAGGGCTTTTAACTTGGTGGGAAACAGAAAAAAATTATGGAGGCAATATTCTCTCAATAGAACTACACACGGGTAGCTTCCTTTTAGATATTGAGCCACATATTCGTTCTTTTCAGCAGAACACGATGTTGTTTGCAGATGTGATAGAACAATGTTTAGAAAAAACAGATAGTAAATTTATAATACATGATAAAAAAGATATTAGAATAAATCAGTTTTTGTTTCAATATAAGGAAACCAATTGGGAGTTTTTGCTACGATTGGCGGAAGATGCGGGTACAGTATTGATACCGGATTATACTATGAAGGGTAAAAACTTTTATTTTGGATATTTTCAGAGCAGTAAGGAAGTGGAAATTAACTCTAATGAATATACAATTATAAAAAATTTTGGTGAATGTCAAGAAACATATGTTGTTTGTTTAAGGGAAGTTTACGATTTAGGCGAAATTGTTAGGTTTAGAAATAGAAAATTAATAATTAGCAAAATATTTACATATTTAAATGGGAGTGAACTATATCATAAATACTATTTGATGTCGGCAGAAAGCAGAAAATCCACTATTAAAATGAATAAAAAAATAAGAGGTGTATCTTTATTGGCGCAGGTAGTACAAGTGCAAAATACATGCGTTCAGATAAAAATTCAAAGTGATGAAAATAAAGAGAAAAGTGGGTATAAGTGGTTTGATTACGCAACGATATATTCAACTCCTGATGGAACTGGCTGGTATTGTATGCCAGAAGTTGGAGATGCCGTTAGAATAGTTTTTCCAGATGAAGATGAGAACAATGCGTATGTTATGAGCAGTGTTCATTTAGAAGTAGAAAATGTAAGAAATAACCCAGAACACAAATCATGGAGAAATCGGCAAAATAAAGAAATATTATTTACTCCAGATTCTTTAGTAATTCGAAATAACAAAGGACTTGTAGTGGAATTGTCTGATCAGGACGGGATTGTAATATCAAGTGATAAAAATATAACTTTGAATGCAGATAAAAATATTAATTTAACAAGTCAAAATTCAGGTATAACAGTTAATGCAAATTCATTATTATCTTTGATTCAAGGATGTGCCAGAATTGATATGAATGACACAATAAATATTGCTGGCGGAAAAATATTTATGAATTGAGCTGATAGAAGTTATTGTATGGAGAAAGAATAGATGGGACTAGAACGTGTAGTAAAAATGGAAGAAGCAATAGCAGAAAATCTAAGCGCACTATTAGAAAAGAGAATTTTAAAAATAGTGGATAATTACCAAAAAGAAAATGAAGAAGGCAGAAAGATACCTGATATTTTAAGAGCATTAACAAATTCTAGAGAGGGTTCTCTTATTATTGGATATCTAAGAAGTAGTATTGTGTCTGAAAGTCATGCCTTTTATTTTGGATTCTATACGAATGAGCTTTTTGTAGAAGAAAATCCAGATTATGTAATGGTTAAGTTGCCTGCTTTTTTTGATGGAATTGAAGAAGATATTATTGAAATAGAAAAATTATTAGAAAAAAATTTTATACGTATTTTTACAAGTGAAATAGAAGAAATTAGAAGGCATTATATGGTAAAAATTTATGAACGATGTGGAATGTTGTTTGAGCATGTATTAGAAGATGAAAGCAATGAAATAAAGGAAGGCATAAAAGTTTTTTATGGTGAATACATGGGAGAAAAAGTAACACAGGTAGGTATTGTTTAAGGAGGAAACGATGTGGAATATTATATTTTAGAAGTTGATAAAAGGTATGTTGCGCCTGTTCCAGTAGACTGGTATGGAAAATTAGATGCAAAGACTGTAAAAAATGCGGAAAGTTTGAATATGCCTAATCATACAATTTTTTTTGTAGAAGAAAATATGCAAATGGTTTATACAGATGTAATTAAGTTCCCCTGTTTTATGGTTAGTAAGAAAATAAAAGATATAGTAATGTTATATGATCCTTCTATTAGGTTTGAACGTGTAATTTTCTTTTCGAAAGAAAGAGGTAAAAGTACAGCATATTATTTTCCTTTTTTGGAAGAGATTGATTGTTTACTAGAAGGAAGTGAATTTAATAAAGTGAAAAGTGAGGTAAAACATGCAAGAGTAGAAAAATTAGCAGGTAAGTCTATTATACGTATCGGCGGCTTAAGTAAAACATGTATTCTCATTAGCATGGATTTGGCAAACAGTTTTTTGAGACGGGATACAGTGGGGATTGGTTTACGAGAAACGGAATCTGTTTAAAGAAAGGAGTAGAAAATTGAACTCTATAGGTTGTGATAAAGTATTGGTTATAACAGAGTTGCCAATTTTGTCTATATTGAATTTGGAGATAAGAATAAAAGAAAATGAACATGGAAGTTTAAGAATAAAGGCTGTCGGAAATAAAGAATACAAAGATGATTTAGAAAATAATCTACATAAAGATAAATTGTCTATAGTTGTGCTAGAGAAGGATAGTAACATAGTGTTATTTTCCGGAAAAATAGAAGAACTAGAAATTAGTCAAGTGAAAGACTATTGTGAAATATATTTAGTAGCATATACAAATACAATTCGTATGGATAGGGAAGAGAGAAAGATTTCTTATCAGGATGTTGAATTGACATATGACCAGATTTTAGAAATAGTAGCTACTAGAAATAGTAAAGCGAAATATATGCAGAATGTAGATAGATTTAGACAAATAAAATTTCCTATTATACAGTATGAGGAAACAGATTGGGACTTTGTAAAACGTTTGGCAAGCCATTTTCAAACAGTTGTTTATCCAGATATGTCAAATAAGGAACCAGCTATTCAGTTTGGAGTACGAAAGGGAAGACAACAGAATTGGGAAGGCATGAAGATATTGAGATATGGATATGGAAGATCCTATTACACCAGTGGAATACATGAAAAAAGAAAATCAAAAAGAATAGCAAAATATATGGAATGCCAATCAGACAGATTTTATAGAATAGGGGATTTTTTTTATTATCAAGGTTGTGTTTATATAATATTTCAATTAGGACATAAATTAGTAAATGGGGCTATTTCAAATACCTATATTCTAGGTATAAATGGAATGATACAGAAAATAAAATATTTCAATCAAGCCATTTCAGGGGCACAATTGAGGGGAACTGTTAAGGGAAGGGTTGGAGAAAATGTTCTAATGCACTTAGATATAGATAGCAGAGAGCAAAAACTTTTCAAATGGCCATTTATGCCAATTACAGGGAATTTAAGTTATTGTATGCCTGAAATTGGTGCAAAGGCAATACTATACTTTCCCACATCCGATGAAGCAGATGGAGTTGTATCTTGTATTGTATATGAAAGTAATGCGAATGATAATATGGATTCACAAAATAGAGAATTCAAAACTGTATACAACAAAAAGATATGTATGTATCCGCAATGTATGGTATTTAGTGGGCAAGTAGGGCAATTGTTGTTATTAGATAGTATGGGAATTGAGATTAAATCTAAGGTAGGGATTAATTTATGTGCTGATAAAGGAATTTCAATAAATGGAACAAAAGTTTTTTTACAATCACCATTAGAAATAGCATGTAAAACTCATAAATCTAATATCGATATTTGTCGTGACTTCAATTTTTATGCACCTTCAGGAGTAACAACTCAAGGAATAAATAACATAATAACAGAAAACAAAATGATTTCTGTATATGAAGCAGAGACGATAGAATACTGGAAAGCAGCATTTTCAGCAGTAGCATCTATACCGATGATGGATTTGAGAAGAGGGGATCAGGATAGCATTATAGATTTGAAAGCATGTGGGTGCGTTGCTTTATTTGCCAAAGGTTCTACGACTTTTGCAATGAAGGAGGTTATGGAAGGAAAAAAAGAAAGGGACACAAGCTTTCCTAATGTTTTTAGAACTATGGAATCATATACAGTAAAAGGTGGATATTTTTTACCTGAAATAGATGAATAATGGAAAGAAATTTTTAAGGTAGATGGAGGAAAAAGATTGTGCGTGGAACACTTTTATTATCATGCATACAGAATACAAATTTATCTTCAATAATAAAAGGAGCTAATAAAAGGATAAAATCTGGAAATGGCGTTGGAGAAGTAAAAGCGGAAAAGATAAAAAAGGGGATAACTCAGGAAGAACCCAAATTGGATGAAGAACCTGTGAATGGGGCTGCAGTTTGTTGTACTTCTGCAGAAACGCAGGATAAAGTCTACATTTTAGATAACGAAGGAAATGCAGTTACTTTAAATAACCTTTCAAAGTTATCTCGAATAGATATAGCAATGTCGGGGGAATTTACGAGATGTAGATTTAATAATAAAGTTTGCCCTAAAAATAAGAAAATAGAAGGTAATGAATGGCAGGACTATGATGAATTTAATGGTATGGGAAAAGGAAAAGAGGGTTTAAATAAAGATTCATCATATATGGTGTGTTTGACAGGGTATGGAGTAATATATTTTGTGGATTCGGGGCAAAAAATTAAAGGTTTTTCAGCAGAACTTGCTACGTTAAACCAATATGTAAATGAAGAAGCATTTAGTGGAATGGGGTGGAATTTAAGTGCTTTTTATAATACATATGGAAATGACGCCATAGAAGTATTAAAAAATCAAATGTATAAATATGGTATAACCAATACAATCAGTGTTTGTATGTTTCTTGCAACTCTTGGGGCGGAAAGTGGAGATGGAAGGGAGTTAATAGAGGGGAGAAAAGATTTTACGGATTGTTTTTATACAGAAAGGACAAAAGGTGCTGGATTAATACAACTGACAGGTAACGATCAAAAGAAATTTTTAGAGTATATTTTCTTAACTTTGGAACCCTCTGATCCTTTATATACAGAAATAGATAATATTATACAAAATTTTAAAGAGAGAACAAAGACAATATATATTGGGACAAATAAAGAAACTAAGGGTACAGAATGCGATAATATAGTTGATGTTTCGGCATTTATATCGGAATATTATCCGATTGAGTCAGCAGCTTGGTATTGGGGTGAATATGGAAAAACTACATATTATACTGATCCGCTAAATGCGACAGGCGGAAAAACTATGACGCTTAATGAGTATGTAACTCAAATAAGTGAAAAACAGGCTAATTTTAATGCAACATCAACAAACTTGAGAGATGATTATATGGGAAAATTGTTTGTTGTAACACAATATTATGTAAATGGAAGTCCTTGGTCTTTGGAACGACTCCAAAGAATGGCAGAAAGTACTAATGATTCAGAATATGAAATAAAAAATAATCAAATGACCTTTACAGTGCCAGCAGGAGAGCCGAAGGCAGGTCCTCATAGTGATCGTTTACCAAATGGATGGGAAGAAAGAAAAGCTGATTGGGAGAATATGGGATTCATGATTTTCGGATAATCAGGACAGTTTCATAGTGGGGGAAGTATGAAGAAAAAGACATTCATTAGCCTGGCTATTACATTAACTGCGATATTGATGCTGTTTAATGGAAGCCAAAGCCGCTATTTTGAAGAAGAAAGCGAAACGACTAGAAGGTGTTTAACCAATATTGAAATAGACACAGTAGCAGTTTGTAAGCAGATAACGCCTTTAGAAGAATTTGGGCAGTATATAGAGCAAATGTGCAGAGAAGGAAGACGGGCGGAGATAGATGATTATGTTATTTCTGAATCCATAAGCCTTGAAGAAGCAGCGGTTTTATCAGAAAAAACACCTATTATGAAGTATTTGAAAAGTTATGCAGAAAATAGTTTTACGATTCCAACTGATGGAATATGTATAATAACTGCTGATGTGAACAGTGATGGAATAGATGATCTTATAGAATATGGTCCGGCAGATGACAATGCCTTATGGAATTGGGAGATAGCGAACCGACTGGTAATTTATCTGGGAAAAGAGGATGGGAGCTATGAATTGGCTTATTTTCAGCCTGTATTTGATACAGAGGTTGGATGGACAGATCTGATCGAAGTGCTTCGATATAAAGATGAAGTTTATTTGTTGTTTTGTGGACAAAGAGAGCAGTATAAGATGACAATATACTGGCTGTCAGAGGGTATTCCATGTGGAAAACTTATTTTTTCATATCAATGTACCAGTGTAAATGTAGACCTTGAGGAATATGATAAAGATTTTAACTGTGATTGGCTATTGAGCAAAAGCTTGGAAATATACCATACAATAAATTATTATCATTGCAATTGCCGGACATATGATAGGTTATTAAATTTAGGAAGTGCAGAAATAGAGGTATCAGATGAAAAAAGGATTAAAAATTTACATGACAGATATGGGGAAAAGGAAATTGCTGAATTAAATGAATTATTGGATAAGTATAATGGCGTAAAACTAAGTGGGACAATACCAATAGGTGAATCAACGAAACCATTAATGAGTGATATAGATAATGATGGTATATGGGAAGAATATATAAAACTTACAGGACAGGCTGTGGTTGAGGAAAGTGGTATGCCGGAAAGGGGGCTGCACAGATATTATGATGTTCTTCCAGGTGAAGCAGAGTGGATGCATAGTGGCAGACACGGAGGGAAGAGCAGACTGTTTTATTATATGGAAAAATCAGGTGAAGAGACTGATTTTATGAAGTTATGTGGTTTAGATATCTGGATGGAAGGATTAGTGCCACAAAGTTTTTTTGTGGAAGAAACACCGAGAGGAAATATTACCTATATTGTATATCAGGATATTAATGAATTCGTGCAGCAAATTGAGGGCTATTTGATAAAGGAAGGCACATATGAAAAAGTAGTATCTCTTAGGTATACTCCAATTATGGAATTCAGTTTTCAGTATGAATTCAAAGAAGAAGGTGCAGGAAATAGAATAACTTATGTTACATGTCTTACAGAGGATAATAAAAGTGTAAATATAAAATGGAAAGAGAATAATGGACTGGAGGATAAGATAAACCAAAATATTCAAAGGGTAATTGAGAAAAAAATGGCAGAAATAGATTGGGAAGAAAACCTTTTTTTAATTTTAGATTATTTTCCAATAAAAGCAACAGATGAAATTTTTGTAATGGATTATATTATTTATTATAAGGTTCCCTGGGAAACTGTCTGGGATGAGAAGCATACAGAGATATTCAGCATGGAAGTAAATCTTGTAACAGGGGAATGTAGAGAGATAGGTGGTGAGGAAAGAAATGTAATGAGTAAGGAAGGATGTCAGCAGTGGTGATGATAGCTTATCGGCTTGGATTAACATGTGGATTTATGATTTTCGGATAATCAGGACAGTTTCATAGTGGGGGAAGTATGAAAAAAACATTCATTAGCCTGGCTATTACATTAACTGCGATATTGATGCTGTTTAATGTAAGCCAAAGCCGCTATTTTGAAAAAGAAAGCGAAACTACCAGAAGATGTTTAACCAATATTGAGATAGACACAGTAGCGGTTTGTAAGCAGATAACGCCTTTAGAAGAATTTGGGCAGCATATAGAGCAAATGTGTAGAGAAGGAAGACGGGCGGAGATAGATGATTATGTTATTTCTGAAACCATAAGCCTTGAAGAAGCGGCACTGTTGGCAGAAAAAGAACCTGATTTGAAGTATATGAACGGATACTTGAATTTGTTTGATAAAGTCTGTATTCTTTCCGCTGATATAAATAATGATGGGATAGAAGATATTATAGAATATGCACCGGCACAGGACCGTTACGACATGAAAGGGGAAATCTCAAATAGGATTTACATTTATCTGGGAAATGAAAATGGAGAATATACATTAGCATACTCTCAGCCTGTATTTGACCAAAGAGCAGAAAATGATGATATTATACAGGTTCTTTTATATGAAGATGAAATTTATCTTTTGTTTTGTGATCAATATGATCAGTATAAAATGGCAATATATTGGTTAGTAGAAGGAATCCCATGTGGTGAATTTGAGCTTGAATACCAATGCGTGGATATAAATGTAGAAGTAATAAAAAATAAAGATGGAATAATGAACAGTGAAATATTGAATAAAAGTATGGACATATATCACAATACAAATCTTAGCCATTGCAGCTATTGTAGATATTTTGATTCATTAAATTATGGAAGTGCGGAAACTTTGATAACAGACGAAAAGCATATAGACGAATTAAAGGATAAGTATGGAAAAGAAGAAATGTCAGAATTAAGTAGACTCTTGGAGGGATATGAAGATACATGGTTATGGATGTTGCCCAATGCTGAAAAAGCATTTATAAGCGATATAAATAATGATGGCGTTGTAGAGGAATATATAAAACAGACATCCAGCGCATGGATATGTGATTCGAATGTAATAGAGACTGGACAAGGTAGAAGATATAGCATTCTTTTTGGAAATGGAGAATGGAAATGCAACGTCAGACATGGAGGTAAAAACAGATTATTTTACTATATGGAAACAGGTAAAGAGAAAACTGACTTTATGAAGTTATGTGGTTTGGATATCTGGGCAGATGAATTGATACCGCAGCATTTCTTTGTAGATGAAACGCCACAAGGAAATGTTACTTATATTGTATATCAGGATATTAGTGAATTTGAACAGAAAATAGAAGGGTATTTTATAGATAAAGATACATATGAACACGTAGTTTCAGTCCGGTATACACCTGTTTTGGAGTTTAGCAGTAATTATGAATTTGGAGAAAGTAAAGGAGTGAATTATGCCATATACCGTACAGAAGATTATCGAAGTGTAAGAATCGCATGGAAAGATGAAAAAGAAGCATTAAAGGAACAAATAAACCAAAATATTCGATTGATGATTGAGAAAAAGATAGCAGACGTTGAGGAAAAAGAATATTCTTTTGTACACTTAGGATATTGGCCAATTAAAGCTACTGATGAAATTTTGATATTGGATTATTCGATTGTTTATGATATTACATGCGAAAATAAATGGAATAGAAAAGAAACAAAGATATTTAGTATAGAAGTAAACTTTGTAACAGGGGAATGCAGGGAAATATACCGGAAAAGGATAAAGGGAACTGCTGGAAATAGTGGATGAATTGGAATTTATAGGAAAAATATAATATGAAGAAAAGGACAGTTATCTTATTACCTGGATTGTTATTTTTAATTATGGCATTATGCATGAGCAGGAGAGAAAAAATTTTTCTTATTACAGATCTCAATGATTATTACGGTTCCAGTGGGGCAACTGAATAAATTTATTTAAAAAGGACAGCCTGCTATGAGAAAAAAATACTTTTTATTTATCATATTTTTCCTGACAATCATTTTAGGGTGGTTATATAGCGGTAAATGGTCAAAACCGAAGCAGTTATGCTTTACGACGAAAAGCAGTGAATTTGAAAAGGTAAAAGAAACAGTTAACTCCTATTTGGAGGAACAACAGGAATCAATACCTGAAATTGTAGATATAATTGCGGATGATTTAAAAATAACTGCACTTTGTAAGGATGGAAGTGTGTGGAGCTGGGAGAAAGATCAAAGTGAGGATTCTGCTATTCAAATAGATAATTTAAAAAATATTAAAAAAATTTTGTATGCTGGACCGGCAATGTATGCTTTATCAGAAGACGGTCGTATTTTTGCATGGGGAAGCAATGAGTGGCGGCAAATTAGGGCTGATGAGGCAACTGATAAGAAGTTGTTTATGAAAGCTGAGCAAATTTTTGGACTGAATAATATTGTAGATATAGATGTCAGTATTGACTACGATTCGAGTAGAGCAAAGTTGTTTGCTGTAGATGAAAATGGGGACCTCTATGTATGTGGATTGTATCTTTATTGGGATGAAGAGAAAGATTATAAGCTTGGATTTCCAGAAGAAGATGCCCAACTAGTGCAGGGAATTAATAATTTATTTGCAGGTGCAGGGAATTTTCACTATTTTATCAGAAAAGATGGAACTGTTTTTTCAATTATGGATAATTCCATATGGAAAGATAACAGCATAAATGATTTTATATTTCCGCAGTTTCCAATAGAACCGGACAAGTTGGATACCGATAAATTGCCTTTATTTTTAGAAGATTTTCCTTATGTGGATTTAAGAGAGGGGACAAAGTATGGAACTACAATTTTATATGAACTTGGTCAGGACAAACATATTAAGTGTATAGATGCGGATAAATATACAGTATTTGTGGCCAAAGAGGATGGTACGCTTTGGTATTGGAACAGCAAGATGATAGATTATCATGACTGTAAAGATGCCTTGGCTGATGCAGAAAACTGCCAGGAAGATTACAGCGGGTATTGGGAAAAAGTAAATATAAAAGAGATTTTGAACGTGACAGATGAAACCGTTGGTGTGCCTTATGTTGTTGCAATGTGTGCCGAAAGTGAGAATGTACTGTTTCTTACAAATGATGGACAGGTATTTATGAGCAAATATGTAATCAGTGAAGTAAAAGATATTGAATATTATAACCAGGAGAATACCAATCCAGATAGGGAAAGAATAAAGGTAGTAAGGGATTTCCCATTAAAAACAATAGCTTTTCAAAAGTTGGATTGGGAAAATATAACACACATTAATTCCAATGGATTATATTGTTTTTCAGCAGTAGATGAATCGGGGAGGTACTTTAGTCAGGATAATTTAGCGGAAATAGATGAGGAAAAATGCGAAAAAATAGACTTTATATCAGCACATCATTTATTAAATCAGAATTTGTTTGAAAAAAGTTTGGCACAGTGGTTTGATGATTCATTGGAACAGGAAATATTCCTGTATTCGGAGAACGTGAAGGGAGAGTTTGTAGAAGTACGAAATGAGGATAGTATCTTTCCGAAAGAACTGATAATCACCTTGGAGAAAATGATCTATCAGTCTCTTGACAGTACATTACATAAAATTACATGGGAGGAGACTCAGCAAAGTATTTATTTTAATACGATAAGGAAACTGGGGGCGAAGGAATTTGAATTAAATCTGGAAGAAATGAATGATTTGTTTCCGGCAATATTAAAAAACTCTGATGTGGAGAGTGTCTATGATGCTTATAAGTTAATCAGTGGTGAAGAAAATTGCGAAGAAATCTTCCATTTTCAAATGGCAAATGATCAGGATAATTATTTACTGGTAGTGAATTCAGGCGGTTCGGCAGGAACAGTAAATGTCAGGCTGACGAGGCGGGTGGAGGATGAATTTATTTTAATCAGTGAGTTTCAAACTTCAAATTCCGGATATGGTAGAGTGATTCGATTTGATAATGATTTTTATTATGTTTTTCTTGAATATAATTATAATTTGAAAAATTATGATGGAGTCCGAATTTATAAGCTTGGCAGTAATTCAGAGAAAGAAAACTTAAAAATTAAATATCTTCCGGAAAGTTATATATGGAAAAATATTTATAATACTTCCGAAGAAATAGAATTAAATAGTTATATAGAAAATATAAAGGCAGAGCTTACATCTGATAAATATCTGGAAAATGGGAAAATGGAAGAGGCAGAAGTTTTTTATGGAGATGAGGAAGAAGCAGAAGGATTTATAGTTCCGGCAAATGAAGAACTATATTTTAGTAATGAGTATTATATGATAGATTTTGCAAACATGGGAGTTCCTGTGTATATGAGAAAATCAAGCTTTATTCCTTCAAGCTATAGGGATATATGGCATTTACGAAGCAGCTTTTATTTGCAAAATCCTGAAGATGATTCCATTACAGAATTGGATAAACTGGAAATTGGATATTCAGCCACGGGCATGGGAAAGCCGGCATTGGTTCAAATGTGGTTTAAAGAAATAAAGGGACAAATTTATACCTGCTGCCTGTATCATGTATCTGATTATAATTATGTGTTAAATATTTTCCTGTTGGAGGGAGAAAAAATAACTCGAATACGAACTGATATGATTTGTCCTAAGAGACATTTCAACATTTTTTATAATGACAATTATTTTTTTATATGATGCTGTCTATTTGAAGCAGCTAAAACAGGATATAGGATCTACTCCTTAAAAAGTAATTGGGGGATGAAAGTTTCTTTAGAAACGTCGAACAAGATTTGACCAGTGGGAATTTTCAAGACGAATAGTAGAATGGGATGAGGGAGTGGAAAGTAATTTTAGTGATCTGGGAGTGGAGGAATTAAAATGAGTTTGACAGGTGCATATAGAAATGGCAGTTATAGTGTCCAGCGGATACAATTTATTTAGATTTTTGCGGTTTGTGGGAAATGAAGCGGGATGAGGAAAACTATAATACGAATGGGAAATATACTGGAAAAGGATAAAAGGTACTGTTGGAAATATTGGCCGGTCGTGTGCTTTGCAGTTTTTTTGATTATAGGATTATATTTTTGGAGAAAGGAAATCTTACATAATAAAAGTATGGAAAAGATTGACATAGTCGACGAAGAAAGGTATGTCAATCCGTATGCCGAGTACACTGAGACATTTAGTGGCGGTTACTTGTATGATATTTATGAAGCTAATAGAGGAAGTGATGCAGATGGAGATTGGTTTATAGATGGGAGTGAACGGTTCATATATTATAAATCAAGTAATCCATTTAGTGATGAAAATCGAAGTATAAAATGGAGCATTGAACTTGCAGAAATGAAAGGTACGCGTAATCTTGCAACAGAATTTAATCATTACCATAATAGTCTTTTTGAGTGCCGAAAAGAGGAGATGGAAAACGAGCAAGAAAAGGTTTCAGGAATGAATGAGGATGATTTGAACGTTAGCCGGGAACGACATGGTTCCCAAATTTATACGAAGGCATCATTTGAATGGGGAAATATTTTTACAGTAGTTGATATTGTAGATCCACACTATAGAGGATGCAGTACAGTAATTGCTAATTTTAATAGTGAGTCGGGAAAAGTATATAAACTGAATGATTTATTTATAATAGAAGACTATGAAGAAAAATTGATTGAGATTATTAAAGCAGAATTAGACGGATTTGATCAAGGATGGAGTATAGAGTTGGAAAACCCTGAGTGGTTATCCTTTGTAATAGGATATAGAGGTTTATTGCTAATTGATAATATTTCAGCGAGATCAATACTAATTGGATGGGACAAGTTGAAAGATATTTTGAGTCAGGAAATACTTAATGAGTTGGAAAGTGCTGGACAAATAGATATTTGAAATAAATTATATGCAGTTATAGAGGTGTTTAATGAAAGATAGAAAAAGATTATATGCAGGAATTCTAATAGTTTGCCTGTTAATTGGTTCCTTAAGCTACTTTAATTTTAAGTTGCATATATCTATTGAAAACAGCCAATTATGGGTAAATGCACCCAAAGAAATAACATTCTTATGCGATAATCAGGAAATGTACAGGATTACCAAAGAATTAAAAGGCTTTACACAGGATAATTTTCTGGAATCTTCAACAGTGAATTACCCAAGGATAGAGTTTTCAGATGAAGAAACAGGTGAAAAGATCAATCAACTATTTTATGAAATGGCAATGCTGCATTATGATGAAGAACTTGAAAATGAGGTAAATGCTTTCTATTCCTGTGATTTTTTCATTACGTTTGCTGATGAAGAGTATATTTGTATTTATTTTGTGGAATCTATCAGTGCTGGAATGTCAAGTGTAACTACTTATGAAGATGCTGTTACGGTATCTCTAAATACAGGAGATAAGGTTCCTTTGGAAAATTTCGGAGACATAGATACTATTATGAAGAAAGTGGATAATTACAAAGGGACAATATATGCGGATGTACTTTTTTCGGTGGAAGATTGGGAAAAGAACAAAAAAGAGTTTATAGAACAGTGGAAGGAAAATGAAGCTTCCCATTATTATGGCTATTATTTATACGATGGCAGGCTCGGCATTTTATTTGACTATTATAAAACAGGAAAAGTAAAAGCAGGAGTGGAGTTTCAGGAGATTATTAATATGACTGACAGCACTTTGATGGAAAAAAAGAACCCATTGCTGCGGATACATATATAGATGTTCAGAAAAAAATAGAGTCATTGATAGAAAATAATCAATTCCCGGAATTTACATTTCAAACAGACGAAAAAGCTATCTGCATTTATGAAGGAGAAGCAGGTATTGACTTAAAGGGTGAACAATGGGCTTTATACAAAGAAACTGAAAATTAGAAACATTGAACATTTATGAACAGGAAAATGAACAGGATTTATTGTTGGAAAAGGTTACAGAAGATAACTTGCTGAATGAGCTTGAAAAAGTATTGAACAAAAATGGGTATATCAATATAAAACTAATATATGATGGAACACAGAATTTTATTAATAGGGAATATTATGTAGTCAGTGCATATGACGATTTTGAAGATCACATTATCAGGACGTGGGAGTTTTACATTGATATGGAAAACGGAAATATATACATCGTAAGTGACGAAAATGAGTTTATGAGAAATGAATTGTATTATGTGAATAATGTGAGCAGTATCGTAAGCATCGCCTGCGATATGCACGGGATTAATATGAAAGGAATCAACTAATATGTCAGCAATCACATCAGGAGAAATCAAAATTGAAACCGCCATAACCATAGAAGACCTGCAGGAGCTTACTATGGAGGTAAAAAAGAATTCCCATGCGGTGGTCTTAATAAAGGGCTTTGTGCCCCAGGAGATGGGGGAAGAAGCAATGTTTGTCCCTATGGAAAATACCGGCCTTAAGGTATGGGCAGGCGATAAGCTGCTGTTTGGCGGTCTGAACAGTAAAGTGGAGATGACGCATGAGGGATGGGGATACCAGATTACAATTCAGGGAATTTCAGGCACCATACAGATGGATTGTGAAAAGAAAAACCGCACTTTTCAAAACAGTAACAGTACCTATCAGGAAGTTATGAGGGAAGTTTTGAAAGATACTTCCGGTGCAGGCTTAAATTTTTACGCCAGTGACCGCAGAATAGAAAGCCCTCTTTACCAGATAGAGGAAACCGACTGGGAATTTATAAAACGTCTGGCAAGTCATTTGGAAACTGCTGTTGTTCCCAATGCTTTGATGGAAAGGCCGGAGGTTTCCATTGGACTGCCGGAAGGAAGAATCTACAATCAGGACAGACTGAACGTAAACGTCAAATCATACGCCTAGTCAGATTATAGATTTTCTGTCAAACTTTAAA
>OFEY01000734.1_pt1 | contig 25746 bp, 22 predicted proteins | sample 1521251 | NCBI WGS metagenome assembly OFEY01 (sample SAMEA3504100, study PRJEB24116) | mouse gut metagenome | biome: mouse gut; feature: mouse-associated habitat; material: faeces | place: Denmark | collected 2011
AAAAAAGGAATCTGAAAGCCTTATATTTACTGGCTTAAAGATTCCGAGAGATTATCACTGTGTCAGGAGGAAATAATTTTAGAGAGGCAGTCTATGAAAACATTCCGGATTACATTGAGGCCAGTGTGTTTATATTTGCCTCTATGGTCACAAAAGGCTATGTCAAAATAAAAAACATCATACCGTGCCATCTCAGGGCGGTACTTCATAAATGTGAGGAATTAGGTGCGGAAATTACTGTCCTGGATAATGCAGTCATCGTGGAAATGAATGAGCGCCCCAAGGCTGCAAGGATAGATTTTAGCCCGTTTCCCTGCCTGCCGGACTACTATTCGCCTCTCTTTCTGGTGGTTTCATGGCTGGCAAGAGGTACTGGTACGCTCTGCAATGATGGATTACAGGATTATTTTTCTGTTCTGAAATGCTTAAAGGATATGGGGATGGGCATTGGGTTTAGCGCGGATGGGGGAGTGTGCGTCACTGTTATCGATGGGATGGAAAAGTATCCTCTCAGTGATGATATGCTATACTCTGAAGGGGCTATCAGCTGTATTGCACTGATTCTTATTATGCTATCCATAAACGGAAGAAACTTTCTATGTAATTGTAAAGATCTGGACTCTGCTTTTAGCAGGATAGTACAAAAATTGAATTCCATTGGAGCATTTATTACAGGCAGAACTGATCAGACAAAGGATTTACACGATCATGCAGCTGAAGAGGCAAAACGAAAATATTCCTAGGAAAGTCTGTCAGATTGAAAATGCATGGAAAAAAATATTGGATGTTAATGATGCCATTACTTGTTGAAAACACGAGTAATGGCATTTTCACAAATTGTCCCATTTCCATATCAAATCATACCAATCAGATTTTCTTTTTATTCTTCTATATCATTTGTATCATATCAATATTATGAATATCAGTCATGACTAATGACAGGACACAATGACAGAACAAGTGACAGAGGAGGATTGGGGTATGAATTTTTTAGACGGGTTTGGGAAGACTGTGCAGGAAATGCCGGATCAGACTGCAATTGTGGATATGGGAGGTGCAAGGAGCATCTTTCAGATGCGCCTCTTTCGCTAGGGATGGCGTTAAAGGGCAGAACGCCGGAAAAAATTGAGCTTCTTTTGCAGGAAGAGGCAGAGAACAAAAAAGAAGAAAGCTGCATGGAAATACGAAAGTCTTCGACAGAACGGAAAGAATGGAATCTTACGGATTCCCAGATGGGGGTTTACTTAGAGTGTGTAAACGATCCAACGAGTAAGATGTACAACATTCCCATGTGCTGTGAACTTCCGAAAGACATTGATAAAGACAGATTCCTGCAGGCAGTGAAAAAGGCTATTTCCCTGCTGGATATGGCTGTTTTTGAGGAGACAGTAAAGGATACTCCCAAATATCAAAAGGCCAGAGAATATTTTAAAAATAAACTTATGGATACGGAAGCAGGGGACATTCTTTTGAAGGACTATAAGCCAAAGACAGTCAGCGCAGAAGGCGGAACAGTTCGTATGGCGCTGGGAGAAGAAGTTTCCGTTATGTTGGTGGAACAGTTTGCAAAGCAGAAAGGAATTTCAGAAAATACACTGTTTCTGGGCGCCTTTGCCTATGCTCTTGGAAAGTACACAGGGGAAAACAAAAGCCTGTTCTGCACGGTAAATAATGGAAGGCATACGGTAGGACTGGCACAGGAATATGGAATTGCATCGGATATTTTGTTTGTTTATCAGGGAGAAATGTTGAATGGCCTGTATTTACAGGGAAAACATTACCCGGCGCAGCCCCTTCCGGCAGGCCAGGTACAGGCGGATATTTCCGTTATGGTGATGAAGAGGAAGGGCAGTTATGAAATTTCTCTGGACTACCGTAAAGATCTGTACCAGGAGGAAACAGCAAGAGGCTTACAGAGAATGCTGGTACAGACATTAAAGGGAATGCTTTCCTGTCAGAGCCTGAATCAGATTGCACTGGCTTCGGAACTGGATATACAGATTCTGGAGAGTTTTCATGGAAAAGAAGTTCCCTTTGACCGGACAAAGACCATTGTGAATTTGTTCAGGGAGCAGGTGGTATCCGTATTAATTCCCCGATGCGAGTATATGGCCATTGCGTCTCTTGGGGTGCTGAAAGCAGGAGCAGCCTATCAGCCTCTTGATCCCAGCTATCCCAAAGAGCGGCTTGCCTTTATGATTCAGGATGCAGATGCACAGCTTTTGATTGCAGAGGAAAGCCTTTTGCCCTTGGTAGAAGGTTATGATGGAAAGATTCTTTTGACAAAGGAAATTGGCGCTCTGCCTGAAGCAAAAAAGCTGCCTGGGGCGCCTAAACCGGAGGATTTGTTTATTCTTCTTTATACTTCCGGCTCCACCGGCGTGCCAAAGGGATGTATGCTGGAGCATGGAAATCTTGCGGCATTTTGCCATTGGTATCAAAACTATTACGACTTACAGCCGGAAAGCAAGGTTGTTCAATTTTTTCTGTCTACATTTATATACTAACACCAGATTATGGTTATCGAGGGTGATATTACAGATGCGGATAAGGTGAATGAATTAGGGCAGTATGACTTTGAAAAGATAATCAACTGTGCGGCCTGTGCAAAGCATTTTTCCGCAGATGATACGCTGGAGATTGTAAATTACCAGGGGGTTTTGAATTTAATTCATTTGTGTGGGGAAACAGGAAGAGAGCTGATTCAAATCTCCGCCGTAAGTGTTGCCGGAGAAAATGTCAGGGAAAAAATCCCCAAAGAAAAAAAGCTGCACGAAAACGAGCTGGACTTTGGCCAGAATATTTCCAATAAATATATTGATACCAAATTCCGGGCGGAAAAGGCAGTTTTGACAGCAGTGGCAAAAGGGATGAAAGGGCAGGTCATCAGAGTAGGCAACTTAATGAGCCGCTCCAGCAACGGAGAGTTTCAGATAAATTCCGTTACCAATGGCTTTATGCGCACCCTACGGGGGTATGTGGCTCTTGGCAAGTTCCCTGTATCCGGACTGGATATGCCTGCGGAATTTTCATCCATTGATTCCACAGCAGAGGCAATTGTAAAGCTTGCCGGAGCAAAGGGAGACTTTCATGTATTTCATGCTTTCAGCAGCTATGTAATTCAAATGGCGGATGTAATTGAGCAGATGAAAACAAAAATGAGCTGATTTCGGGACTGATTGCGTACCTGCCGGGAGATGAGGATGCAGGCGGCGTTTATATTGACGCGGATAACAGCTTTACCACAAAAATCCTTTACCGGCTTTCCTTTAAGTGGCCCATGCCGGTGCTTTTAATTTTGCAGATGCTGGCAATGGGAGGCGCGGCGGAGGCTGCGGTGCTTTTGAGAAATGATTCTATGGCGTGTATTCCGTCTGCGCCAATGCGGTGCTGATTGCAGAGCTGTGCGTGGGAGGTGTGATTGGGCTGGTTCCCAACATTGCCGGAATTCTTTATGGAGAAAAGGATTATTATGGAATCCGGGTGCTCTGCAAAAAAGTACTGATTTACAGCTATCTTGCCATTTTGGGGCTTTTATTTTTTGGATTTCCACAGGGAATTGCAGGGCTGTTTGGAATTACAGAGGGAGAAATGCTCATAATGTGCAAAATGGCCCTGCGCATTTTTGCGTGCAGTTTTCCCTTCTATGTATATAACAAGTTTTTAATGTCCTATTATCAGACCATTTTGCAGCCGGGGTTATCAACCTTTATTACAGTGCTGCAGGGATTTGTGGTGGTGGTACCCTTTACTCTGGCTGGAATATTCTGGATGGGACTGCCCGGAGTATGCATTGCCGCCGCGTTAAGCGAGGCATTGACTATTTTGCTTGGAATGCTTTTCCGGATATGGGGGCAGGGCACCGGGAAGTTTCCTTCAGGGGACAGGTACATGCTTCCAAAGGTAAAAGAGGAAAGGTGCTTTGACTTTTCCATAGAAAATCATTTGGAGGATGTAATCAGACTGCGGGATACTTTGTTCTCCTTTTGCAGGGAAAATCATATTGATGAAAAGGATGCCAATTTAATCGGGCTGGCACTTGAAGAAATTTGCGCCAATATTGTCCGCTATGGTTACCGGATTGATAAAAAGAATTATATGGATGTGAGCTTTACCATACAGGAAGACACTCCAGGAGCTTCCTCTGGAAGAATATAATGCCTGTGTTTATTGGATGGATGTAAGGGAACTGGAAGATAAGGATTTGTTTTCCAGGTGTTACAAAAGATTGTCTGATGAGAGACGTAAAAAGATAGATTCCTATTTATTTGGAAGAGATAGACGTTTGTCTTTAGGGGCGGGAATTCTGCTGGATAAAGGATTGTCCGCCTATGGACTGAGTGAGGGGGAAGTTTCCATATCTTATGGGAAAAATGGGAAACCCCGTTTATCCAGATATCCTCATATCCACTTTAATCTGTCTCATTCCGGGAAAATGGCGCTGGCGGTATTTTCCAGCGTGGATGTGGGGGGCGATATTGAAAAGGTGCAGAAAGCGGATTTGGCATTGGCGGAAGAGTTTTTTACGAAGGGAGAATACGATTATATTATAGGGCAAAAGACAAAAAATAAGCGGGATGAGGCTTTTTACCGCATATGGATGTTAAAGGAAAGCTTTGTAAAAGCGGTGGGAAGCGGGCTTATGCTTCCCTTTAATTCTTTTGAGATTAAAATAATGACAGATGGCCAAATTGACCTTATCCAGAATGTGGATCGCAGGAAATACTACTTTAAAGAATATCGCTTTGAGGATTATTGCGGAGCGGTCTGCTTTCAGAGCAGCCACTTTTCAGATATTTGTTTATTATAAAAAATATCAATATTGACCTATAAATAAACCAAGATTGGGCATAGAATTAAGAGCATATTGGGGATACAATTAAGAAAAGTGAGAAATTACTTTGTAACGGAGGAAAGTTGAATAAAAATGCGTATTCAACTTATTGATTTGTATGCGCGTCGCAACGCGCAGATGGGTTAAAATGAAGATGAAAAAATGGACCAGAGTAATGTATCAACCTAATTTGCCTCTAAAGGATGGTAAGTATGTGACTGCGTCAAAAGAACATATTTCACTTTCAAAAGAAGCTGCCGGTGAAGGTATGGTACTTTTAAAAAATGAGAATGGCCTTTTGCCGCTTAAGGAGGGCAGCCGGATTGCTCTTTTTGGAAAGGGCAGTTTTGATTATGTAAAAGGCGGCGGCGGAAGCGGCGACGTATTCTGCGCCTATGTACATAATTTGTATGATGGCTTTAAGCTTTTGGGAGGAATCAGTATTTATGAACCTTTGTCAGATTTTTACCGGCAGAATGTGAAAGAACAGTATGAAAACGGTTCAGCGCCGGGAATGACTGTGGAACCGGAATTGGATAAGGAGCTTTTAGAGGGGGCGGCAGCCTGTGCAGATACAGCAATTTTTGTTTTAAGCCGCTTTTCAGGAGAAGGCTGGGATCGCTCCAGCATTGAATATAATGGGGAATATAACCCCTGGGGCGACGAAACTTCCATGCCAAAGACTGCGGGAAATATATTTCCCGACGGAGATTTTTATTTAACCAGAGAAGAGAAAGCTCTATTAGAGCAGATAAAAAATAAATTTGACAGAATTGTTGTGGTATTAAATGTAGGCGGAGTAATAGATACCTCATGGATCAAAGAAGATGACAGGATTGGGGCGGCGCTTTTAGCATGGCAGGGAGGAATGGAAGGCGGCCTGGCAATGGCGGAACTGCTTACAGGGAAAGAAAATCCTTCCGGGAAGCTGCCCGACAGCTTTGCAGCAAAACTGGAGGATTATCCTTCCACAGAAGGCTTTCATGAATCACTGCAATATGTGGATTATACGGAGGATATTTATGTAGGATACCGATACTTTGAGACTATTCCTGGAGCAGGTGGGAAAGTCTGCTATCCCTTTGGGTTTGGTCTATCCTATACCCAATTTGAATTAAAGGTGCAGAAGGCGTTTGAACAGCAGGGGAGGATTACTCTTTTTGTGCAGGTTACCAATACCGGAAAAATGGCCGGAAAAGAAGTGGTGCAGGTATATTACAGCGCTCCCCAGGGGTGCCTGAAAAAGCCTTACAGAGAGCTTAGCGCATTTGCCAAAACAAGAAAGCTCCTTCCCGGAGAGGCGCAGGTGGTAACTCTTGACTTTGCAAAATCGGATATGGCCTCTTATGACGATTTGGGCAAAATTGCAAAGTCTGCATACATATTGGAAAAGGGAATTTATGAAATTTATGTGGGCAATTCAGTAAGAGATGCCGAAAAAATTGATTTTACAGTCACAGTAGAGACAGATGAAGTGGTGCGAAAGCTTACCAGAAAAGCAGCGCCCACCAGCTTGAAAAAACGTATGCTTTCCGACGGAACTTTTGAGGAACTTCCGCTTACAGAGGCTAACGATCCCAACGAATGTGTTCTTGAAAAGATGGTTCCCGGTACGGAGGAGGCCTTGGTTCCGGAGATAAAGGCAAGAGGACGTTATCTTCTTATGAAACCCTATGGGGAAGGCGTAAGGCCGCTTATTGATGTAGCGGAGGGCAGAATGACCATAGAAGAGTTTATGGATCAGTTGCCCACCGAGGATTTGATAAGTCTCCTTGGCGGACAGCCTAATACCTCAGTGGCAAACACTTTTGGCTATGGGAATCTGCCAGAATATGGTGTGCCTAATCTTATGACCGCAGACGGACCGGCAGGGCTTCGGATTAACCCGGAATATGGAATCCATACCACGGCATGGCCCTGTGCAACACTTCTTGCATCCACCTGGAATCAGGAGCTGGTGGAAGCAGTTGGAAAGGCCGGAGGAGAGGAAGTAAAGGAAAATAACATTGCAGTGTGGCTGACTCCTGCGGTCAACATTCACAGAAATCCTCTTTGCGGCAGAAATTTTGAATACTATTCGGAAGATCCCTATCTTACTGGAAAAATGGCGGCGGCAATGGTAAGAGGCATCCAGTCAGAGCATATTGCAGCAGCAGTAAAACACTTTGCCTGCAATAATAAAGAAACCAACCGGAAGCATTGTGATTCCAGAGTGTCAGAACGCGCCCTTCGGGAAATATATTTGAAGGGATTTGAAATGATTGTTAAGGAAGCTGATCCCTGGGTAATTATGTCTGCTTACAATGTGATTAACGGACATAGAGCGTCGGAAAATAAAGAACTTCTTGAGGATATTCTGCGGGGCGAATGGGGCTTTAAAGGGATGGTTACCAGCGACTGGTGGACCAGAGGGGAGCACTATAAGGAAATTAAGGCCGGCAATGATGTGAAAATGGCAACAGGCTTTCCAGAGAGAGTAAAAGAAGCAATAGAAAAGGGCGCCCTTTCAAGACAGGATCTGGAAAGATGCGCAGGGCGCGTGCTGGAATTGATCCTAAAAGTGGATTGACGACAGATTCCCGCAATAAAAGTTAAATCCTTACAGGTGCAATTTTCCTTTCCATATGTTAAAATCTATTTAGGCAGGCTGGGCAAATAAGAGTCAGCCTGTCTACTATACAAATCATATGGGAGGGAGACCATGTTAGAAGAACTGAAAAAAAAGAGTATTAAAAGATCACTATTTTTAGTGATTATCCTGATCGGAATAGGTGCTGTATTGATTGGGATAGAATTTTCAGGTGCTGTGGCAATGATACGCGGACCTGTTGTATTTGAAAGTTTAGAGCCGGATGAGATCAACAGCAGCTATCTGGTGAATGCATCCATTGATACCAATTTTGGTGCATTTATGGAGCGGTATGAGACCAACACAAAAACTCATTATTCAAGGACAACGGACGTATACTATGTGATATGGACCGGAGACGCTTACGCGGAAGAATACAAGTATATGGGGCTGAAAGTACCTGCGTCACAGGAGTCTGCAATGGAAAAGGTTGCAGATGCAACCTATTATGAAGAATACATAGATCCTGTTGAATATACCGGCGCTATCAGAAGGATGTCTGTTAAAGAGCGGGAGTATTTTGAAGATTACTTTAAGGAAGCAGGATGGAGCGATGAGGAAATTGCGGAGTATACTCTTCCTTATTATATTAATGTAGGGGCGTTGACCGGGGGTGCTGCTGTTTCAGCATGGGTTATCCTTGGAATAGGCGTGGTATTATTTCTTTCAGGCGTGCTGCGTCTTATCTACGTATTGCGTGGTGGATGTCTGAAAAACTTTAAAAAAGAGCTGGAAACAATCGGCATCGGGGAACATGAACTGGAAAGCGAGTATGCTGGCGCACGTACATTTGGTAAAAAAACAGAAATACGAATCGGCAGACGCCTTACCTTTTTTGTTTTAGGCACCAATCCTCATGTGCTGTCTAATGAAAAAATTGTGTGGGCTTTCCAGAGAACCACCACACACCGGACAAACGGAATCAAAACAGGAACTACCTATGAGATAGCCTTAAAAAATTATGAGAAAAAGAATTTTCAGGTTTCAGTTCCCAACGAACAGACCGGACAGGAAATTCTACAGTATATTGTTGAAGCAATGCCCTGGGTGGTAGTAGGATACAATAATGATTTGAATAAGATGTTTTCAGGCGATTATCAGAATTTCCTTCAGCTCCGCTACAATCAGGTTCCCCGTGATCCCTATGCAGGATTTTCCGCAGGGGAATCTGTAGAATAAATACGATATTTTATAAATCATAAATGCCTCCTTTTATCAGACAAAAAATCTGACAGAGAGATGACACAGGAATGAGTTTTCATCTGGTTCTGCCCATGATATATTAAGTGAGGGAAGATTTTTGAAAGAATGAGTATGCCGGTGGAACTGCCATATTTGGTAACTGCCGGAATTAAGATAAAATTTAGTTGACAAATACGGGATAAAGTAATATATGTATATATCAGAGTATATATTTTTTCAGGAGGGAAAAGGAGAGTATGAAAAAATCAACAAAAGCAATGCTGATGCTTGTTATGATGCTGGCACTGGTTCTGGCAGGCTGCGGCAGCAAAGAAGTAACAATGAAGGAGTTTGCTTCTTCAGACGGAACTGTAACAATCAGCATGGATGAGAAATGGCAGCTTGAGGATATGGGCGTTGGAAGTGAAGGCTGGGTGGCAGCATTTACTGAAGATGGTTCCGAGGGAATCCTTGTTATGCAGATGTCAAAGGAACTGTATGGCGCTAACATTCCGGATATGGACACATGGAAGAGCGTAATTGAAAGTTCCTACCCCATGTCAGACTTAAAGGAAGAAACAAATCCTTCCATTCCGGGCATGAACATTGCAGGAACTTATAGCTGTACAGTTACTGCCGAGGGTGTAACAGGTGCCGGACGTGTTGTATATGGCGAGACAGACTATGCATATTACAGTATTCTGTATGCATCTCCCAAGCTTAATGATGCAAAGGTAACGTATTTCAACAATGTATGTGCATCCTTTAAGGAGACAGCTCAGTAAATCAGGAAACTGATAAGATGAATTTTTAATGTACATAATGAGTAACGAAAAGCCGCTTGTATAAGCGGCTTTTGTGATAATATTTTTAAAAAGAAAATCAGACACGCGGTGTATTGCGAAGAACAGGAGAAAATATGGCAATTGATAAAGTACGGGAATATTTTAAAGGCTATGGAATAGAAGCTCGTATCAGAGAGTTTTCGGTATCCAGCGCAACAGTAGCATTGGCAGCCCAGGCGCTTGGATGCGGACCGGAGAGGATTGCAAAGACGCTTTCTTTTCTGGTACAGGAATCCCCCGTCCTGATTGTGGCGGCGGGAGATGTAAAAATTGATAATTCCAAATATAAAAAGCAGTTTGGAACGAAAGCAAAGATGCTTTCTCCCGATCAGGTATCAGAGATGACAGGCCATCAGATCGGCGGTGTCTGTCCTTTTGCAGTAAATCGGGGAGTTAAGGTCTATCTGGATGAATCCTTAAAGCGGTTTGATACGGTGTTTCCAGCCTGTGGCAGCAGTAACAGCGCCATTGAGCTTACCATACCGGAGCTGGAAAAATATGCGAAAGAAGAAGGCTGGGTGGATGTGTGTAAGCTGGTAGAAGGCTAATAAAGGGAGATATAAAGTGAAAATTGTAAATTTAATTGAAAATACAAAGGGAAACAAAGAATGCCTTTTTGAGCATGGCCTTAGTTTTTATGTGGAAACTGCTAATCACAAACTGCTTGTGGACACAGGCGCCACAAGCGCTTTCATGGAAAATGCGGATAATCTTGGGGTAGATTTATCCCAGGTGGATGCACTGATTTTAAGTCATGGACATTATGACCATGCAGGAGGGGTTTTAAGTTTTGCAAAAGTAAATCCCGGAGCACGGATTTTGATGCAGCAAAATGCAGATGGAGAATACTATCACAAAAACGATGAAATTGAAAAATATATAGGCATTGATCCCCGGATTATGGAACTTTCCCAGGTAGAGCTTATAGAAGGAAACAAAAAAATAGATGAGGAGATTTTTCTGTTTAGCGGTGTAACTGAAAGAAAATTATGGCCTTTGGGAAATAAAGAGCTAAAGGTGAAAAAAGAAGGCTGCTTTTATCAGGATGAGTTTATTCATGAGCAGTATCTTGTGCTTATGGAAAATGGGAAGAGGATTTTACTGTCAGGCTGTGCCCACAATGGTATTTTGAATATTCTTGAAAAATTCCGTGAGATATATAAAACAGATCCTGATGCGGTGATCAGCGGCTTTCATATGGGGAAGAAATCCGGCTATACCGGGGAAGATATGGAAATGATTCAAAAAATCGGCAGGGAGCTTAAAAAAACAGATACAGTCTATTACACAGGTCATTGCACGGGAGAAAGGCCTTATGAAGTTTTGAAAGAGATTATGGGCAGCCAGATCATATATGTGCACAGCGGGGATACAATCAAATTGTAAACTAGAAATAAAAAATAGTTGACAATATACCTTTTTAGATTTAAACTTCTATTTGTACAGTTGCAAAAGAAAAGGAAAGCGGATTTATATTATAAAGATCTGCAAAAAGGAAAATTAGAAAGGTACATAGGAAAATGAACAGGCTGGCTGATGAAATTATTGAAGGAAGGCGGTTAACAGAGGAAGAAGATTTATCTATATTATTGAAGGCTGATTTAAAAGAGCTTTGTAAGGGAGCGGATAAGATCAGAAAGGCTCTTTGCGGCCATAAGGCAGATCTTTGCAGCATTATAAACGGGCGTAGCGGGCGGTGCAGTGAAAATTGTAAATTTTGCGCCCAGTCCTCTCATAATTCTACGGACTGCGAAGTATATGGATTTTTGGAGAAGGATATTCTTTTGAAGGAATGTGGACATGCCTTACAGCAGGGAATCAGCCGCTATTCCATTGTTACTGCCGGGCGCAGCATGGAGGGAGAGGATTTAGAGAAAGCAATAGAAGCCTATCAGAGTATGCATAAGGCTTATCCGGATATGATTTTGTGTGCTTCTCATGGACTGGTAAAAGAAAATGATTTAAAACGTCTCCATGAGGCAGGAGTTACCATGTATCATACCAATGTAGAAACTTCAGAACGCTTTTTTCCGGAAATCTGCACCACTCATACATATGCTGATAAACTGGAAGAGATCCGTTTGGCAAGAAATGCAGGGCTGGAAGTCTGCAGTGGAGGCATTTTTGGGATGGGGGAGAACTGGCAGGACCGCTTAGATATGGCAGCTTTGCTTGCAAGATTTAAGGTCAGTTCCATTCCATTGAATTTTCTGATTCCCATTAAAGGTACGCCGCTGGAAAACAATGAGCCTTTGACGCAGGAGGAGATTCTTCGGATTGTTGCAATTTTCCGCTATTTAAATCCCACTGCATTTATTCGGATTGCAGCAGGAAGAAATTACTTTGATAACAGCGGAAAAGCTTTGTTTTGCGCAGGTGCAAATGCAGTACTGACCGGTGACATGCTGACAACTACGGGTAGTAAGACGGCACAGGATAGACAAATGCTGGCTGAAATCGGATACACGTTTGCTTGAATGTGTGAGAAAGGAATGGAAAAATATGAGTGAATCAACATTGGCAAAAACTTCATCAGGATTTAAAGTAAAAACGATTGTATTAATTGGACTTATGACGGCAGTAACTTGTGTGTTAGGTCCTTTATCTGTTCCGCTGCCCTTTAGTCCGGTTCCCATTTCACTGACAAATCTGGCGATATATTTTACTGTCTATGTGATCGGAACAAAGCGGGGAACAATGAGCTATCTGATCTATTTACTGATTGGATTTGTAGGAGTTCCTGTTTTTTCCGCATTTACAAGCGGGCCGGGAAAACTGCTTGGTGCAACCGGAGGCTATTTGATCGGCTTCATTTTTATGGCTGTGATTTGTGGAATTTTTATTGAAAAATGGCCTTCAAAGTTATATTTACATTTTATAGGCATGGTGCTTGGAACGATTGTATGCTATTTGTTTGGAACAGTTTGGCTTGCCTATCAGGCCGGTATGAGCATTCAGGCAGCAGCACTGGCAGGTGTGATTCCTTTTATCCCGGGAGATATTGTGAAGATATTACTTGCAGTGATGGTAGGACCACAGATCAGAAAAAGACTATATGCTGCCGGATTAAATGAGAGTAAAAGGGAATAAAATATATACTCAGTCAACAACATCATCTTCTTAAGCAGAAAGGAATCCTTTGGGTTCCTTTTTGTTTGTGGAAATGCTGAACACTGTAAAAGAAATAAAGTTTTTTGATGTACGGATCGAAAAAAAACGAAAAATATAAATAAAAGCATATAAAAAGATGGACTGATTCAAATAAAAAGTGTAAAATAAGTGTATGGGTTTGGTGATGCGGGGGCGTTACCTTATTAGAAATATTATTTGACATCACAGGAATGGAGAAGAGAATGGTATTTAGTAATAAGAAAGAAAAAAAGAAAGACCTTCTGAAAAAGGAACCTAAGATAAAAAAAGAAAAAACAAAGAAAGTAAAAAAGTCAAAAGGTAAGGGTTTAGGGAATAAGAAAATTAATTTTAAGTTATCAATGAAATCCAATATTAAGGGAACCCTGATCAAAGCTTTTCTTGTGCCCATTATATTGATTATTATTTTGGGAGTTGTATCATACATAACAGCATCAAAAACAATTAAAAACAAAGTGGAGGAATCTTCTGAAAATACCATATCGGCTATGGCAATGTATTTTGAACTGCTGACCAGTACTGTGGCATCTAAAGCCCAGGAAATGGTTATGGGTAATGATATGTCCTCCTATTACGAGTCTTACTATAAAAGAAACGACGGTATGGCTATGCAGTGCTGGCGCAATGCAAAAGAAGACCTGCTTCAGCTTAAATCAAGCGTATCTTATTTGTACAGTTATAATGTAATACCTGAAAATGGAATTTCAATTACCTCCACAGCCGGAAGCGGAAGCATGAGTGAAGGAATTTATTCAAAATTTGCAGAAAGCGCCGAGGGGAAATATCTTGCAGACAATGGTTTGAGAAATGCATGGCTTGGGTATCACAGTGCGCTTGATGAGGATCTTAAAATTTCTCCTAATCAGTATGGAATTGCTTATTTCCAAAAGTTTTTCAGTGTTAATACCTATCTGGTGCTTGATATTACTACCGGGACGATAGAAGAGATGCTGGATGAAATGGATTTTGGCGAGAACTGTATTAAGGCGATGGTTTCTCAGGATGGACGTGAGATTGTCCGCATTTCAAAGAAAGATGGAAATGTTACTGTGTCAGGGGAAACCCCAATATTTAGTGATAAGGAATTTTTTACAAAGAGCCTTCAGGCAAGTGAAGCAGACGGCCGGTACGTACGCTATGATGGAGAGACGTATCTGTATGTCTATTCACCGGTGGGAGAATCCGGAATTATGCTTTGTGGACTCATTCCACAGGACAATATTGTTAAGGAAGTCAGCTTTATCCGTAATCTGTGTATTGCAATGATTATTTTTGCATGTATTATTGCCTTTCTGATTGGAAACTGGATTGCAACCGGCATGGGAAAAGCAGTTAAGGTTATGGTTAAATCCATGGATCAGGTGGCTGCCGGGGATCTTACACAGAATTTTGACATTAAGCGTAAGGATGAATTTGGAACCTTAGCCAAGGGATTAAATGAAATGATCACAGGTATGCGTATGATCATGACAGATATGAAGCGGTTTGGCAATGAAGTAAAGGAAATGGCAGATGGGGTTGCCGAAAAGTCCCAGAATATCAACACAGCCGTCAGGGAAATATCCATTGCGGTAGATGAGGTGGCTACAGGCGCACAGACACAGGCTCAGGAAGCAGATGCCAGCAAGACGAAGATGAGTGGCTTTGCAGGTAAGATTGATAATGTGTGTTCCGGAACGGAAAATATGGGAAATACTGTGGATAAAGCTACTGCAGCAGTGGAACAGGGACGTATCATTGTTGATGAATTAAGTAAAAAATCAGGTACTACGGTGGAGATTACCAAGATACTTGTAGATAATATTAATGATGTGCAGGAGAGGTCTTCAGAAATTGAGGCATTTATAGATACAGTAAACAGCATTGCCCAGCAAACCAATCTGCTCTCTCTCAATGCTTCCATTGAAGCAGCCAGAGCCGGTGAGCATGGACGAGGCTTTGCAGTGGTTGCGGAAGAAATCAGAAAACTTGCGGATGAAACAATTCAGGCAGGTAAGAATATAAAGAAGATAGTGGAAAATATTGTTGATACAACACAGAAAACCACAGATTCTGCAAAAGAAGCGGAAATGATCGTTCATGCACAGGCAACATCTTTAGAAGAAACAATTCATGTATTTGGAGAAATAGATCAATGCGTTGAAGTCCTTGTAAATGGACTAAAGGAAATTGCTGACAGTATGCAGACAATTGATGCGGAAAAAGAACAGATTCAGGATTCTATTAGCAACATTTCCGTAGTTTCCGAGCAGGCGGCAGCAGCCACCCAGGAGGTTACCGCAACCCTGGAAAATCAGGTACAGATCATATCTGATCTGGCCCAGGGGGTAGAGCAGCTCAGGCAGGAAGCAGACGCTTTGGATCAGTCAATAAGCATATTTACCGTTTAACCGTATGGCATAATGTTTTGCAAAGCATCGGCAGTCCTCCTGCCGGTGTTTTTGCATGAAAGAAACGCTGATTACAAAAATGCTTCTTTTCATTACAAGAAAATTTATTTTTTCAATTTTTTACCGATATAAATATAGATGAATTGATAAACAATAACTTTATCTATACAGTGGAGCAGTGGCATTTGTTCCGGAGGGAGGCTGTTTGGATGCTTCAAATAGCAATTTGTGATGATGAAAAGAGTATGGCAGAATATCTGAAGCAATTGGTAGAAAAAAGACTTGAACGAGAGAAAGACTGCAGTGTTATGGTGTTTTCATCCGGTACAGAGCTGCTTAAGGAGGGCAAGAACTTCGATATTTTTTTTCTGGACATTGATTTAAAGGATATGAGCGGAATTGACATGGCAAGATGCCTCAGAAAAGAAAAAGAGGCAGTAATCATATTTGTAACAGCACTAAAGGAATATGTTTTTGACGCATTTGATCTGCAGGCGTTTCAATATTTGTTTAAGCCGGTAGATGAAACACAGTTTTTTAAAGTATTGGATAAAGCCCTTTTGGAATGCCGCTTAAAAAAACAGTCAGAGCCGCTTTTAATCCGTGTAAATGGCACTTATCGAAATATACCCAAAAATAATATTTTATATGCAGAAAATGAAGCCAGAAAAATAGTTTTACATTTAAAGGACGAGCAAATTTCCTTTTATGCTAAAATGAGTGAATTGGAGGGTATGCTTGGAGAACATTTTTTTCGCTGCCACAGAGGATATCTGGTGAATTTAAATGCAGTGAAAGGGTATGATACAGGAAATATACAGTTGAAAAACGGAGAAGTTATTTTGATGGCCAAGCAAAAATACAGTGCTTTTGTAGCGGCATACATGGAGTTTCTGCGCAGAAAATAGGATGGAAGAAGAGTATTGAAGGAAGTCTTTGATATTGTTATAGATCTGGTGGAACATCTTTTAAAAAGATGTTTGATTATATATTTACTTCATGGTCTTTTGGCAGTAAAGCAAAGATATATCAGGCGGGAACGCTTAGTAGAAGCTGGATTTTTGATTATAACCACTTCCTATTATGCGGCAGTTAATTATCTGCCTGTTTTGAAAAAGCTGCTTTATGGAAATGAAGAAGGGATTGTGGAGAGCAGAGGAAGCATTTTTCCCATGTTTCTCAGTATGCTGGTCATGCTGGCATATTGTCTTTACTTCTATGATGGGAAAAGGAGAAGGATTAGTTACCTGATATTTACTGCATATACAATAAATGAGCTGACCATGTTTACCCTGCATACGTTTTTTACATTGCTTTTCAGGGTAACCTCTGATTTAATGCTTCGTCTTGCAATGGATGCAAATGAGTTTATACTGAAAAACTTTGTAATTATATTATATGTGATTCAAATTCTTTGGAATTTGTCCTTTCAGGTAGTTTTTTTACTTGTATATTATTATTCCGTTAAGGCTTTAAAGAACAACTTAAGCTATGTAGGGAAAAAAATAAACAGGGTGCAGGAGCTGTTTCTTGCAGTGCCCAGTGCAATGGGGCTTTGTCTGTGTATTCTGCTTCGAAGTATTTTATATGCTTATCATGGAAAGCAGATCAGATTTTTAATTGACGAATATCCGGAAACAAATGTACTGATTCCACTGGTATCTTCCTTAAGCCTGCTTTTAATCATCTTAAGTGCGGTGATATTGAAAAAGCTGGTGGAGAGTAGTGAAAATGAAGTACTGGTAGAGGTCTATCAAAACCGGCTGAATGATATGGAAGAACATATGAAAGATGTGGAGCATCTTTATGACGGGATCAGAGGAATCCGTCATGATATGAAAAACCACGTGGCAGATTTGGAAATTTTGTTAAAGCAAAACCATACATCAGACGGGGAATATAAAATAGAAATGCAAAAATACCTGGATGACATGTGCAATACCATGGAGGAACTGGATATGAGCTGTAATACAGGCAATCCGGTTACGGATGTGGTTATCAGCAGGAAGATCAGAAAAGCCGGAGAAGAAAAGGTACCTATAGAATGTAATTTTATTTATCCGTCTGCCTTAAATATCAGTGCTTTTGACTTGAGCATTCTCTTGAATAATGGCTTGGACAATGCGCTGGAGGCATCGGAAAAAGAACAAAAACCATACATCTGCTTGGACTCTTATGTGAGAGAAAGGATGTTTTTTATAGAAATCAGAAATGCATTTACTGGAAACCTGCCGGAAAACGGAGAGGGACTGCATACCACTAAAAGTGATGCAGCGTTGCACGGCATGGGAATGAAAAACATGAAACGGTGTGCGGAAAAATATTATGGCGCACTGAAATGGAAAAGCAGTAATGGGGAGTTTTTATTAACTATTATGCTTCAGGGAATGGAGGAAAAGTATGCGAAGTAGAATCAATTCAATTATCACTCAAAACAGACTGATCAGCCGGGCAAAGTCACGTGCCAGAACGCAGAGCACTAACATTGGAAAAGTGCTGAATAACAGTTCAAATAATGGCAACAATACGTCTAAGGCGATCAAGAATCAGGCAACCCAGAATAATAAAGAATTGAGTAAAGCCGATATGCAGGCGAAGACTAACTTTACCAACATCAGGGATGCAGCAGAAGATCTTAAGGGGCATACAAAAAAGCTCCTGCTTATGCCCGGAAAAGATTGGGATGAGCTGACGGAAGACGAAATTTCCGGATTTAAGGAAAAAGCAGTTTCAGAAGTCGCTTCTATGATTGAAGACTATAACAAAATGATCAAAAGCATGACCAAGGAAGGCGGCAGGGTTAACGAGCTGTATTTAGATCAGGTGAAGAATTACTTTAAAAGTTCTAAGGCTGATTTAGAGGAAATGGGTATCACACAAAGTAAGGATGGAACTTTGGAAGTTAATTATGAAACATTAAAGACAGCAGATGCCAAGAAGCTGAGGGATGTTTTCTGCACAGCAGGAGGTTTTTCAGACCGGGTGAGTAAGAAAGCAGAGGACATTATTTCAAATGCGGAAACAAATCTGGTAGTGATCAATAAAAACCAATATGCAGGAAATTACACCTACAACAGGTATGGAAGCGATATTTTTGATTATATAAGCAATGGCGGCAAGTATAATGCCAGAGGATAAAGGCTGTAGGTTGTGTTTTATATAATATATAGATAACCCGGAAGGATGGACCTTCCGGGTTATTTTGTATCACATGCCTTTATGGATTAATAAACTGAACAGGTACATTTCATCCATTTCAATTTCCATGCATCTCAGCCGTACAAAAGTGCATCCTAATCAAATAAGTATTACATAATAAAAAAAGTCTGATACAATACAAGCAGATACGGAAAAAAGGGCAGGCGCTGGCACAGATATAAAGGGCAGGTAAAATAAATGAAGCTGACAATGAACAGAATCACTCAGGGAGAAGATGAGGTGATCATTAAATTCAGGGAAATGAATGAAAGAATTGAAGCTATAGCGGGTATGGTTCAGGGGAATGGCTGTAAAATATGTGCATATGAAAATGGACAGATGTATCTGGTTTTGCCGGAACATATTTACTATCTGGAAAGTGTGGATGGGATTACCTTTGCTTATTTGAAAGACAAGGTCTGCAAAGTGCAAATGAGCCTTTTAGAGGCGTCAGTCTGCTATGGAGACAGAGGTTTTTTTCGATGTGCGAAATCTATGGTAATTAATATTTACAGAATTGATCATCTAAAAAGTGAGCCGGGCAATCGCATTCTTGCAACGATGGAAAATGGAGAAAAAGTAATGATATCCAGAAAATATGCAAAAGGTCTGCGGCAGATTTTAAAAGGAGGTGCAGAAGAAGATGTTTACGAACTTTAAAGAGAAATTTAAAATCTGGCTGAGTGCAGAGGTTATGATTGAATATAAGGCGTGTATTTATTTTGGGTGTATATTAACATTTGCCTGCTTATATTATTTATGCCAGGGAACTTTTTATGTCAAAATTGTACATTTATTTGAAATTATGATGACAGCTTATTTTGTGGGTTACCTTCAGGTTTATTTTTTCCATAATTTTGATGAGGCGGAACAACTGGATGTCCACTGTATTTGGGGGGCAATACTGTGCACTGGCATCTACACAATAGTTTCCCTGCTGCTTAACTGGTTTGAAAGAAACCTGATAGCGCAGATCTTTTTTGCCGGTTATATGTTATTGCTGTTTTTTTGCATTTATTTAATTAATAAGGCAAAAAGAATGGTTGATACGGAAAAATTAAATGGAATGCTTACAGAATTTAAGAAAGGTGGGGGAGAAGATTGAAAGATAAAGCAATTGAGATTAAAAACCTTACGAAATCCTATGGAAAGAAAAGAGGGGTTGACCATATTTCCCTTTCTGTGGAGAAAGGAGACATTTTTGGATTTTTAGGGCCCAATGGAGCGGGAAAATCAACTACTATACGAAGTATGCTGGGGCTGATTCGGTTTCAGGAAGGAGAAATCAGGCTTTTACAGATGGATACAGTAAAGCAGCAGACGGAAATTTTAAAGCAGGTGGGATACATGCCCTCAGAAGCAATGTTTTATCCTTCCATGAAAGTAAAAGAAGTGATCAGGTTTGCTGCAAAGGCAAGGAATATGGATTGCACTAAGGAGGCGGAAAAGCTCTGCGGAATTCTTGAGGTGGATGGGGAAAAGAAAATAGAGGAATTGTCATTGGGAAACAGAAAAAAGGTAAGCATTGTATGTGCTATGCAGCATAAGCCTGAAATCCTTATTTTGGATGAACCCACTTCCGGGCTGGATCCTTTGATGCAGGAAGCATTTTTTCAATTGATTATGGAATATAACAAACAGGGGTGTACCTGCTTTTTATCTTCCCATGTACTTTCAGAGGTGAAAAGCTACTGTAAAAATGCTGCCATCATAAAAGAAGGAAAAATCATAAAAAAAGACACCGTAAGTAATTTATCCCAATCAAATATGCGAAAAATTTTTGTCCGTGCAAATGGACAGGAGAAGGAGTTTTCATATACTGGTGATATGAAAGAACTGATTCATAAGCTGGATGGCATGGAAGTAGAGGATGTATTAATCAGGGAGCCTTCTTTAGAAGAGATTTTTATGCATTATTATGAACAGAGCAAAGAAAATAATCAGGAAGGCAGTGAAACGAAGCATTAAACGTTTCAGAATGGAGGAAATAATGGCTATTTTAAAACACGAATTAAAAATGAATATAAAGCTGCTTTTTATCTGGATGATCTGCGTAGGCGCTTCCTGTCTGGGATGTATTTTATTATTTAACGGACTTAAGGAGAGCATGGAAGAAATGGCTTTAGCCTATGCACAGATGGGAACTTTTTCCACAGCGCTTGGGCTGGATAAAATGAATGTCAGTACAATGGAAGGTTTTTATGCCACGGAAGTTGCAATTATTTTTGCCATTGGCGGAGCGATGTTTGCAGCTATGGCAGGAGTTATGGTACTGTCAAAAGAGGAAGAAGGTCATACCGCAGAGTTTTTATATACCCTGCCATTAGGAAGATTTGTAATTGTATTTTGGAAATACTTATCAGTGGCGGTTCAGATTTTTCTGTTTAATTTTGGATGCATCTGCTTATGCCTTTCTGGATTTGCGATAGCAGGAGAAATGCCTCCAGGCAGAGAACTGCTGCTTTTTCATGGAGCACAATTTTTGATGCACTTGGAAGTGGGGAGCGTATGTTTTTTGATATCTGCCTGCTGTAAAAGAAAACAGACCGGTGCAGCCCTTGGATTTGCAGTGCTTTTGTATGTTGCGGATTTGATGTGCAGAATTGTACCGGATATTGAAAATTTAAAATATGTAACGCCTTATTATTTTTCCAATGCAGCTGATATCTTTGTTAAGGAAAGTGTGGATGGAACCATGCTCTGGCTTGCTGTCTGGGTTATAGTTCTGGCAACTGGTTTGGCAGCAGTGATTTATCAGAAAAGAGATTTGTCATAAAAAGAATATTTCTCACAAAAAAGAACATACTGACTTTAGAAAATGAAGAAAAAATGTTATCAGATAAAGAGGTATGTGATGGAGAAGTATTATGAGATCAGGCTGGAAAGTATTGGCGGCCTGGGCGCCAATCTATGTGGCAAAATGCTGGGAGAACTGGGGATAAAATACCTGGGAAGAAACAGTACCAGCTTTTCCAGTTACGGTTCGGAAAAAACAGGGACGCCGGTAAAAGGATATATACGATACTGCGATAAGGAAAAGGAGATCAGGATTCATTCTCCGATCATCCATCCTGACCTTTTGGCGGTTTTTCATCAGGCACTTTTAAAAGATATAGGAGTGTGGGAAGGGTGTGATGAAAATACGGAGGTGATTGTAAGCATTGACAGTGGGCAGGCAGCAGAGGAATTTCAGGTTCCTGTATCGGTAAAAGCCTGCCATATCATAGATGCACAGCAAATTGCAATTGAAACTCGTTCCCGAATTAACATGGTAATGCTGGGGGCAATCGGCAAAGTAATGGGATTTGTCAAACTTTCTGATTTAAATCAGATTTGTGAAGATGCTTTGGGAAGCAAATATCCTGATGCCTTAAAAGGCAATCTTGAGGGCATCCGCAGGGGATATGAGGAAGTCAGTAGTGTAAAAGTATCCGGTCTTAGATCAACATCAGATAGAAAGTTAATAAGCGGGGAATCTTCTAAGAAATGGGGTTATATTACAGCTCCCATAGGCGGAATCAATCCCAGGTTTGGCAGCAGTGTTGCGGCAGATCTTTCCCCTTCCAGACAGGGATATATTCCTGTTTTTATTAAGGAAAGGTGCATTAACTGCGGGTTGTGCGATTCTACCTGTCCGGATATGGTTTTTCAGTTTAAAAAGGGAGTGTACAAGGGCAAGGAAATGATGGTAAATCAGGGATTGGATTACTATCATTGTAAAGGATGTTTAAGATGTGTGGATGTATGTCCTGTAAATGCGCTGGTACAGGGACTGGAAGCAGAGCATCCGGATAAAGATTATTTTCTTCCTAATCAGGATATCATACGAAAACCGGAGTACTATATTAAGGCCGGAGCTGACGGATATATTACTTCGGAGTCTTACCTGACGGAAAAAAGAATGGAGGGTGGAGAAGTATGAGAGATCAGGTAGTAGAATTTGCAAGCGGAAATGAGATTGCGGCAATTGCAATCAAACAGATAGGCTATGATCTGATGGGGTACTATCCTATCACTCCATCCACACAGATTGCAGAGAATCTGGATATTATGAGGGCTAAGGGAGAAACAGACCTGATTATGATTGCAGCGGAAGGGGAGCACAGTGCGGCAGGAATATGCTATGGGGCGGCTGTAGGAGGCGGAAGGGTAATTAATGCCACCAGCGCCAACGGACTTTTGTATGCCATTGAACAGTTTCCTGTACAGTCAGGAACCAGGTATCCTATGGTGATGAATGTGGTGTGCAGAACCGTATCGGGGCCCTTGTCCATTAAGGGAGATCATAGTGATATTATGTTTATGCTGAATGCGGGATGGCCTATTTTGTTTGCCCATACCGTGCAGGAAGTATATGATTTTAATTTGATTGCGTTAAAACTGGCAGAGACAGTTCTGCTTCCGGTAATTGTGGCTTATGATGGATTTTTTACCAGCCATCAGAAGAGAAGGTGCCTGCGTTTTAAAGAGGATCAGACGGTAAAGAAATTTTTAGGCGCCAAAAAGGAAATGTATCCTTTTCTTGATTTGGAGCATCCTATTACGGTAGGTTCCTACATGAATGAACCGGATCTGATCAACAACAGATATCAGCTTCATCTTGCAATGGAGAGGGCAGACCGTTTGCTGCCGGAATTGTTTGAAGAATATGGAAAGCTTTCCGGACGCGTCTATGAAAAAGCAGAAGGCTATCAGGCGGAGGATGCGGAAACTATTTTAATTTTCCTTGGCTCTTCCTATGATACTTCTCTGGAAGCAATAGATGATTTAAGGAAGCAGGGGCAAAAGGCCGGAGCAGTTACCATTCATACATTAAGACCTTTTCCCGCAAAAGAACTGTTCAGTCTTTGTAAAAACGCAAAAGTTCTGCTTGTGGCGGACAGGCAGGACAGCTATGGCGCCGGAGGAGGAAATCTTTCCATAGAGGTGCGTTCCGCAATGCAGAAGTATGGAGGCACTGCAAGAGTTAAAAGTCTGGTTTACGGTCTTGGCGGAAAGGATTTTTTTGCAGAAGACGCATTAAAAATGTATGAGTGGGCAAAAAATCCGGATACCTCAGATTTTGAATATTATGGAGTTGAGCCGGGTGAAGACTTTGAGGAAAATAATTTTTACGCTCCCTTAACAGAAAAAGAAACAAAGCTTGGTCTTACAAAGGTGGAAAAAACTGAGGATGGGAAGGTTCAGATGACAATCGGGAATTTAAATGCGGCTACGGCAATGCCTAAAAGGCTGGCTCCGGGACATGGCGCCTGCCCAGGCTGTGGAATACCGGTAAATATTAATCTTCTTTTAAAAGCCATAGAAGATCCCGTAGTCCTTTTGTTTCAAACTGGCTGTGGGATGATCGTAACCACTGCTTATCCCCGAACCAGCTTTAAGGTTCCTTACCTTCACAATCTGTTTCAAAATGGCGCTGCTACTTTAAGCGGTGTAGCTGAAATCTGTTACCGAAAACAGAAAAAAGGAGAAATACCTCCCGGAGATATTATATTCATTATGGTAAGTGGAGACGGAGGTATGGATATCGGCATGGGCTCTGCCATAGGAACCGCCCTTCGGGGACATAGGCTGATTCTATTTGAATACGATAATGGCGGCTATATGAATACCGGATATCAGCTTTCCTATTCCACGCCAAAGGGAGCAAGAAGTTCTACCTCCCATGTTGGTAAAAACCAATATGGTAAAACCTTTTTCCACAAGGATATGCCTCAGATTATGGCGGCAACAGGCATTCCTTATGTGGCAACTATGGCGGAAAGCAATCCCATAGACTTTATCAAAAAAGCGGCCAAGGCAGCGTATTATGCCAAAACCACGGGAACTGCTTATGTAAAGGCATTATCTGCCTGTCCCTTAAATTGGAATGATGTGCCATCTACGGAACGGAAGGTAATTGAGGCGGCTGTAAACTGCTGTTATTTTCCTCTATACGAGGTGGAAAAAGGGAAAACCACTTTAAATTATGATCCGGAAAAACAGAATAAGAAAATTCCTGTGATTGACTGGCTTTCCATGATGGGAAGAACAAAGCATCTTAAAAAGGATATTTATGCAGATATTGTAAAGGAGCTACAGACAGAAGTGGATACAAGATTTAACCGTTTGAAGGAAAAGGCGGCAAATCCGATTTTGTAAATGCCGCGAGGGTAAAATACCCCCACTGCCTGCTGAGTTACAAGTTTGATGCCCGTCAGCCTGCGGCAGGGTATTTAACTTTGGCAAACAGGAAATGATTTGAAATATTTAATGAAAAGAAAGGAAAAGATTATGAAACCGGTATTTCTAAAGAAAGAGGAAGAAATTTTATTTTTAGTAGAAGGGAAAGAAAGCAACTTAAATAGCTGTACCTGTCAGGGATTTTCCATTTTAGACAGCAGTACAGCAGAAGGCGCCGGAGAGAAACACCTGCCGGTGGTTGAAAAGGACGGAGACAAAATTACAGTGTCAGTGGGAAGCGTTTTTCATCCCATGACGCAGGAGCACAGCATTGGCTGGATTTATCTTGAAACCAAAAAAGGCGGACAGTTTGTAAAACTGTGTCCTGATGATGAGCCCACAGCGGAGTTTGTAATGGCAAAGTCGGATGAGGCAGTGGCAGCCTATGCCTACTGTAACCTGCATGGGTTCTGGAAGACGGAGATTGGATAGGCACGCATTATCTATCGTTTATGGTTCTTGCCCCATCTGTGATAATAATGCTAGAATGGCAGTCAATATTAGAACTTTGGTAAAAAGAAACTGAATTGCCGAAGTTCTAATATTTCGCGTTTCAAAGCAAATATTTCTTGACATATAAATAGAATTATGGTAGTTTATTAAAAAGTTTAGGAGAACATAAAAATGCAGAACTTACATTTTACAATGAATTATATGTACATGTATTACAGACGTACTTAGTAGTAATTGTGTTTCGATTGGATGCACAGTTACGCAGGCAGGTCTGATATGTCTGTGCATATAAATCGGAAGGTGTAAGTTGTAATTATGGCGGAATGCCTGTAATAGCCGATTGTTTTAAGAGTGCACTGGACATATTGTATGTTTAGTGTATTTTTTTGTTCACATAAGGATAGCTGGGGAAGCCTGGCACCCATTGTTTAGAAAGGAGTTTTTTATGAAATTATCAAATGGAATCGAAATTATTGTAAGGCCCTACAGGGAAGAAGATGCGGAAGAAATTGTCAAGCTGATTATCAGAAATTTTAAAGAAGTCAATGTGAAAGATTATGGAGAGGAAGCTGTGGCTGCTCTTGCTGCCTCCCATGATGTAAATTGGTTCAAAGGAGTGGCGGAATACGCACATGTGTATGTATTTTGGAATGAAGATAAAATTGTGGGTGTTGGTTCCATATCAAGTTTTTGGGGGAGCCCCACGGAAAGTATATTACTTACTATTTTTGTGTTGCCGGAATTTCATGGGCAGGGGATTGGCAGCCAGATCATTGATACCCTTGAAGCCGATGAATTATTCTTAAGAGCAGAAAGAATAGAAATTCCCGCATCTATTACTGC
>OFEY01000736.1_pt1 | contig 25684 bp, 21 predicted proteins | sample 1521251 | NCBI WGS metagenome assembly OFEY01 (sample SAMEA3504100, study PRJEB24116) | mouse gut metagenome | biome: mouse gut; feature: mouse-associated habitat; material: faeces | place: Denmark | collected 2011
TGATGAAAAATATTGAAATAATGGGCGTTTGCGGGTTTGCAGACGCCTTTTGTGACAATGTTGTGACAAAACAGTTACGACAAAACCTGTCCTTTACTTGCCAGATGGGATTTGTTATACTTAGCTTAAATATAGTTATCAGATAGTAAGAGGAGGCGAGCAGATGAAAAGGACGGTAGGGATAGGGCATCAGGATTTTGAAACTTTGATTCAAAAAAACTGCTTTTATGTAGATAAAACGAATTTCATAAAAGAGTGGTGGGAAAACAATGATGTGGTTACTTTGATTACCCGTCCCAGAAGATTCGGAAAAACACTTACGATGAGCATGACGGAGCAGTTTTTCTCCGTAAACTATGCCGGAAGGAGTGATCTGTTTGAGGGGCTTTCTGTCTGGAAGCATGAAAAATTTCAGAAGCTGCAGGGAACTTATCCGGTGATCAGTCTGTCTTTTGCCAATATAAAAGAGCGGGACTATGTTACGGCGCGCAGAAAAATCTGTCAGATATTTACCAATCTATATTCCCGTTATGGTTTTTTGATGGAGGGGGATCTGCTGAATGAGAAAGAAAAGGATTTTTTTGATGCCGTCTCCGTGGATATGGACGATGTGACGGCGACACTGGCTTTGAATCAGTTGTCTCTGTATCTGTCACGCTATTATGGGAAGAATGTTATTATTTTGCTGGATGAATATGATACGCCTATGCAGGAGGCGTATGTGTATGGGTATTGGGAAGAGATGGTGGAGTTTGTCCGAGGGCTCTTTAACGCTGCATTCAAAACAAATCCGCATTTAGATCGGGCGATCATGACAGGGATTACCAGAATAAGTAAAGAGTCGATTTTTTCCGATCTGAACAATCTGACGGTAGTGACCTCAACTTCCGACTTATATGGGGACAGTTTTGGCTTTACGGAGAAAGAAGTATTTGCCGCATTAGATGAGTACGGAATGGAAGATGGGAAAGAGGAAGTTAAGCGCTGGTATGACGGTTTCACCTTTGGAAAGACAGGAGAGATATATAATCCGTGGTCTATTCTGAATTATCTGAAGACAGGAAAATTTTCAGCTTACTGGGCGAATACCAGTTCCAATGCGCTGGTCAGTGTTCTGCTCCGTGGAGGCAGTAAAAATATCAAGCAGGATTTTGAGGAACTGATGCGCGGAAAAGCGCTTCAGATGGAGATAGATGAACAGATCGTATATGATCAGCTTGCTGTAAAAAAGAATGCCGTGTGGAGTCTTCTGCTGGCGGGAGGATATCTGAAAGTTCTTCGGAAGGAGTATGTGGAGAGAACCGGGCGCTGGTACTATACATTGGCTTTTACCAACAGGGAAGTACATCTGATGTTTGAGGATCTGATCAGCGGCTGGTTTGTGGAGCAGGAGGATAATTACGGCGATTTTATCCGGGCGCTTCTGGGAGATGATACGGATGCAATGAATACTTATATGAACAGGATGGCACTTGCGATGTTCAGCAGTTTTGACACGGGAGGGAAGCCTTCCGGTCAGACGGAACCGGAGAGATTCTATCACGGTTTTGTGCTGGGGCTTATGGTGGATCTTGGGGATCGGTATATTATCACTTCCAATCGGGAGAGCGGTTTCGGGAGATACGATATTATGCTGGAGCCAAGAGATGCCGGTAAGAGTGCGGAAGCGATCATTATAGAATTTAAAGTGATGAATCCGAAAAGGGAAGGTTCTTTAGAAGATACGGTACAGGCAGCTCTTACGCAGATTGAGGAAAAGAAGTATGAGGAGGTTCTGAGGACAAGAGGGATACCCGGGCAGCGGATCAGGAAATACGGTTTTGCCTTCTGCGGAAAGAAGGTGCTGATAGGAAAATCCGAGAACGGAAAAGAGCAGCAATGTCAGGTCCGGGACTTCTAAAACATATGGAAAGGGTGGGAAAATCCACCCTTTTTCCTGTTATAGTTATATTACATCAGGTGATGATAAGATTGAACATTAAAATTTTCAACCCACAAAAAGGAGGATTTTTATGCGTTACATTGTTTCAGATATACACGGTTGTTATAAAGAGTACAAAGAACTTCTTGAAAGGATCCGGTTTTCCGAAAAGGATGAACTCTATGTTCTGGGGGATGCGATGGACAGGGGGCCGGAGCCGATCAAAGTGATCCGTGATATGATGATGCGCCCTAATGTGATATATATTGTCGGAAATCATGATTATGTTATGTTGAGTGTACTCAGAAGGCTGGCGGTGGACATCACGGAGGAAAATCTTAAGAATCTGGAATCGGAGGATTTGCTTTTATATTCTGATTGGATACTAGACGGCGGAGGCATAACGGCAAAACAGTTCCGGGCGCTTACGCGGGAAGAACAGCAGGAGGTCCTTGCATACGTGAGCGAAGCGCTGACCTATGCGGTGCTGAAAAACGGGAAGGAAGAATATGTTCTGGTGCATGCGGGAATCAGTTGTTTTGAGGAAAGCAGACCGATGGATGATTATGAGTTCTGGGATTTTCTGTGCGAGAGGGCAGATTACGGAAGCAGATATTATCAGGATCACAACAGGTTTCTGGTGACAGGGCATACACCGACATCATTGATACGGCGGGATGGAAAAGCGGAGGTATATCGGGAGCACGGACATATCGCTGTTGACTGCGGCTGTGTGTTCGGTGGGAATCTGGCGGCATACTGCATTGAGACAGGAGAAGTTTTTTATGTGGAGGGGAGGAAATATTGCTGACAGGGTAAGGGAGGGGAAAATCCGATAGAACAGAGTTAAAGATGATGGAAAAAGACAGAAGGCTTTCAGAGTGAAGGTGAGATGGGATGAGGCAGCAAAAAAAACGAACGGAAGAGCAATTTCGAGAAGTGTTTCAGAATTCTGGAATATCTGCGCCGATATTCCGACAGGGAACATCGGCTGGATCAGGCGGATTTGCGAAAAGTGAGCGGGTTGTCCGAATGCATAGGAGATAAAGGGGCATTTAACGATAATATCAATGCCATGGCGATTCCGTTATCTGCGGTTATCTTCCCTGGTATGGTTGGGAATGGAGTGAGGCGTATTATGAGGCGCTAAAAGGGAAAATAGAGGCATTTTACAATCTGCCGCCTGATCAGGAAGAATAAAACGATGATAAGGCGGCAGAAGAAAATCCGGCGGTTCGGCGTAAAGAATACCGGTTTCCGGAAAGGACTTTATAACAACTCCAAAACGGTATCCATAACCCTTTCCACGGTCCCTTCCGCAAAAGGATTGCTCAGCCGGCCAAGAGCGAGAAGTTCCGGGTAGCTTTTGGTGTCTCCGGCGCGGCAGAGGCGGTGGTAATCCTCAAAAGCACCCTGAAAATCATCTGCCATCCGGCCATAGTATTCCAGAGATCCGATCCGTGCCAGAGCATACTCGATATAATAGAAGGGGCATGCAAAAATATGCAGTTTCTGCATCCAGAATCCGCCCTGTTCCAGAAACGGATCGCCGTCGTAATCGCGCCAGGGCAGATATTTCTTTTCCAGCGAGCTCCACACTTTTCTGCGTTCTGCGGCATCCGTCAGTTTTTCCCGATAGACACGGTGCTGAAATTCATCCACACAGGCGATATAGGGCATAAAAAGCAGCTCATTCCACAGGTGGGATTTGCGGTATTTTTCCGCCTGATCTCCAAAAAATAACTCCATCCGGGGGTAGGTGAAAAACTCCATGGCCATGGAATGGATCTCGGCTACTTCCACGGGCGCAAAGACCTGATCGGAGAGAGGCACATTGCGGAGAGACTCAAAAGCCTGAAAAGCATGTCCGGCTTCGTGTGTCAGTACATCCACGTCTTTGTCTGTTCCGTTGAAATTTGAGAAGATAAAAGGTGCCTTGTATTCGGCGAGCATCGTGCAATAGCCGCCCTGCTGTTTGCCCGGCTTCGTCTCGAGATCAAACAGATCGTAGCGCAGCATAAAATCAAAAAATATGCCTGTGGCATCGGAGAGTTCCCGGTACATTTTTCCCGCGTTCACAAGCATTTCATCTTTTGTTCCGACAGGCACCGCATTTCCTTCGGGAAACAGGAGGGCTTCATCGTAGTAATGAAGTTTTTCGACGCCGAGACGGCGTTTTTGTTCTTCCGCTAATCTGACGCCGAGCGGTACAATGTGACGAAGAATCTGTTCACGGAACACTGCCACATCGTCAGGAGTATAGGTGTAATGTTTATTCTGCAAAAAGATCATTTCCTCATAGCCGGGAAAACCGAGGTTTTCCGCCAGCCTGAGGCGGATGCTGATAAGTTCACTGTAAATATCGTCCAGCTTTTCGGAGATGGATTCATACAATGCGGACCATGCCGCCATCGCTTCCTTTCGGAGTGCCCTCTCCGGCGCCTGCATTTTCTTTAAAAGGCCGTAGAAGTTTAAGGGTTCTCCGTGAAATTCCGTTTGCGGCGCGGCAGTAGTCCGGTAATATTCCTGTACCAGCATACTTTCTCTGACCTGAAGGTCTATATTGCATTCTGCGGCAAGACGTATGCGGCTTCTCACATGTTCGATATATAATTGTCCCAGTTCTTTCTCAAAATCGGAGAGGAATCTGCCGGCTAAAAATACTTCATGGAATTTTTTCATCTCCACATGGATTCTGGGCTTGATACTGTGGAAATACTCCATTTCTTTTTCGTAAAAAGTATCCCGCGTATCAATACTGTTGCGGATGGAAGCCAGTTCTTCCATGGTATGAAAGTGTTCCTGTTTTTGATTTAAGTTCAGGAAAATTTCTCTGGCAGTCGGGTAGTCACCGGCATGCTTCAGTGCGCTTGCCGCGCTGTCTATGGCGGCAAGCAGGGATTCGCCGTCAGGGCGAAGATAGTGGAGTTCTGAAAAACGTTGCATGGCATTTCTCCTTTTTGTTTTGATATGGAATGTGTCTTTGAGACGGAACCGTTTCTTAGACTATCATAGCGTGGTTGATCATTATGGTCAATCCATATCTTGAAAGGGAGAAAAACATGCCTGGTTTGTATGGAGTATGCGTAACAGTTCAGCATATAAAAATGTGTGATGGGAAATCAGACCGAAAAGAAAATATTCCCATTCCCGGAAAAGTCTGTTATAATGAAGCAATAAGAGGAATTTCAGAAATGGAGGGATTACAAATGGACTACAAAGAGCAGTATAATTTCTGGTTATCGGATGCATACTTTGATGAAGCGACAAAGCAGGAGCTTCGCGGTATTGCGGCTGATGAAGGCGAGATTGAAGATCGTTTTTACAAGGAACTGGAATTCGGTACGGGCGGTCTCAGAGGGGTGATCGGCGCGGGCACGAACCGCATGAATATCTATACGGTAAGAAAAGCCACTCAGGGGCTTGCAAACTATATTCTGAAACAGGGCGGCCAGGAGAAGGGTGTGGCAATTGCTTATGATTCCAGAAGGATGTCCCCCGAGTTTGCGGATGAGGCGGCTCTGTGCATGGCGGCAAACGGCATCAAGGCTTATGTGTTTGACGCGCTGCGTCCCACACCGGAACTTTCCTTTGCGATCAGAGAACTTGGCTGCATTTCCGGTATCGTAGTGACGGCAAGCCATAATCCGCCGGAGTATAACGGCTATAAGGCATACTGGGAGGACGGTGCACAGGTGGCTGCGCCCAGAGACGGCGAAATCATCGAAGAAGTCCGTGCGGTGACGGATTACAATGACGTGAAAACCATGGATAAGCAGGAAGCCATGGATAAAGGATTGTATCAGGTGATCGGAAAAGAGATCGACGACAGATACATGGAAGAACTGAAAAAGCAGATCATCCATCCGGAAGTGATTCAGGAGATGGCTGACGATATCAGGATCGTTTACACGCCTTTCCACGGGACAGGCAACGTGCCGGTAAGAAGGATTCTCTCCGAGCTGGGCTTTAAGCATGTGTATATCGTGCCCGAGCAGGAACTGCCCGATCCTGATTTTACCACCCTGGATTACCCGAACCCGGAAGATCCGAAGGCATTTGCGCTGGCACTGAAGCTGGCGAAGGAGAAGGATGCGGATGTGGTGCTTGCGACAGATCCCGATGCCGACAGACTGGGTATTTATGCGAAAGACAAAGCGACCGGCGAGTATGTTTCCTTTACCGGAAATATGTCCGGCATGCTGATCGCGGAATATATTATGCGGGAGAGGGCGGCTACAGGCAAGATGCCCGAAAATCCGGCAATGGTAACCACCATTGTGACCACCAATATGACGCGCGCCATCGCGGAAGACTACAAGGCAAAATTTGTGGAAGTGCTGACCGGCTTTAAGTACATCGGCGAGCAGATCAAGTTCTTTGAGCGGGATCATTCTTATCATTATGTATTTGGCCTGGAGGAGAGTTACGGCTGTCTTGCGGGAACCCATGCGAGGGATAAGGACGCGGTCGTTGCGGTGATGTGCCTGTGCGAAGTGGCCGCATGGTGCAAGAAGCAGGGGATTACGCTCTGGGATCAGATGATCAATCTGTATGAGAAATATGGCTATTATAAAGAGACACAGTACGCGATCACGATGAAGGGTATTGACGGTTCAAGGCAGATTGCCGCGATCATGGATAAACTGCGCAAGAACCCGCCGAAAAACTTTGGCGATCTGCAGGTAGTGGAGATGAGGGACTATGATCTGGATCAGACGACCAATATGGCAACAGGGGAAATAACGCCTACCGGCCTGCCGAAGTCCAATGTACTGTACTTTGAACTGGCAAATGATTCCTGGTGCTGCGCCCGTCCTTCCGGTACGGAGCCGAAAATCAAATTTTACATGGGCGTGAAGGGGACCGATCTGGATGACGCGCAGGCGAAAGTCGAGGCGCTGACCGAGGCGGTGAAGGCGCTGCTGTAATCCCCGCCGGTTGTGGTGCCGGGATGTAAGCGGTATCGGGGAAATGTGTTTTCTGAAAATGGTTTTGGTATGTTTAATGAGAATATCATGAAAACAATCAATTACATGAAGCGTAACGGCATCAAAAAAGCGGTGGGCACGGCATATGAGCGGCTCACCGCTCATTATGATGCGGATTATTTTTATGAGCCGCCGGCAGAGGAAGAGCTGGCGCGGCAGAGGAAAGCCGTTTTCGGGAAAATACCGCTGATCAGCATTGTGGTGCCGGCCTATGAGACAAAAGAAGAGTTTCTGACGGCGTTGATCGATTCTGTGACGGCGCAGAGTTACGAAAACTGGGAACTGATCATTGCGGATGCCAGCGAGAGTGAGACGGTAAGGGGATGCGTAGAGAAAAAGAAGAGGACTTTGTCCTCCGGGCAGGCGGGAAAAATAAAATATCATGCGTTATATGCCAATGAGGGCATTTCGGCAAACAGCAACCGGGGTATTTCCCATGCGGGCGGAGATTATATCGGGCTGTTGGATCATGATGATGTGCTGACGCCGAACGCACTGTATGAGATGGTGCGGGCGGTCAATACTCTGGATGAGCAGGGGATACGTGCGAGGCTGCTGTATTCCGATGAAGATAAATGTGATGAGAGCGGACAGCATTTTTATGAGCCTAATATAAAGTGTAATTTTAATTTTGATTTCCTGCTCTCCAATAATTATATCTGTCATTTTTTATTGATGGAAGCGTACCTGGTGAAAGACCTTGGCTTCCGCTCCGCTTTTGACGGCGCGCAGGATTATGATCTGATTCTGCGGGCGGTGGGCAGGCTGCAGGAGGAGGAGATCGTGCATGTGGGGAAAGTGCTTTATCACTGGCGCTGCCATCAGCTTTCCACAGCGGCAAATCCTGCCAGCAAGCTTTACGCCTATGAAGCGGGAAGGCGGGCGCTGCAGGATTTTCTGGAGGAGAAGGAAATAGCCGGACGGGCGGAGGATACGGAGCATGTGGGTTTTTATCGTATTTCCTACAAGCCGGATATTCTGACGGCGAGGCAGGATGTGGGAGCGGCAGGCGGCTCCGTGCTGGATCGAGATAATAAAATAGCAAGTGGTATTTTATTGCAAAACGGACTTTGCCCGTTTGCGGGGCTGCCGGGCTTTTTTTCCGGTCCGGCAAATGTGGCTTCGGTCAGCAGAGATGCCTTCGCGCTGGATGCCAGGACAATGATCCTGCGCAGGGAAGATATTTCTGTTTTTGAAGAGATCATGAAGGTGCCCTATGTGGAAAATCCGAAAGAGCGGGATGAGGCGTACTGCAACAGGCTGGACGAGGGGATCTGGAGGCAGCGGAGCCTTGCGTTTTGCGCCCTGCTGCGGGAGAGAGGGTTGCGTCTTGTCTGGAATCCGATGATTCGGGTGAGGAGATAGGGGGCTTTGTTCTTTGGATAAAGAGCAAAGTCCGGCGTTTCAAAAGAGGGATAAATATCTGAATGAAGTCAACCATTGTGATTCCCAACTATAATGGAATAGAATATTTGGAAAAGTGTCTTTTTTCGATCCGGGAGGATACGAAGAGCCATCCGACAAGGATTCTTGTGATCGATAACGGCTCCGGGGATGGAAGCTGCGAACTGGCGGAAGGATATGCCGGAGTGGAAGTGATCCGTATGGGAGAAAACAGGGGCTTTTGTGAGGCGGTCAATGTCGGGATCAGAGCGGCGAAGACACCTTATGTTATATTGCTGAACAATGACCTGACCGTTGAGAGAGGGTTTGTGGAAGCGATGGAGCGGGCGCTGGAGAGGGAGGTGCGGGCGTTTTCCGCGGGGGCGCAGATGCGCATGATGAAGGCGCCGGATCGTATGGATAATGCCGGTGATTATTACTGTGCCCTGGGCTGGGCGTATGATTACGGAAAAGGGAAAAAAGTGGCGGAAAAGTATGTAAAGCCCCGGAAGGTTTTTGCCGCCTGCGGCGGTGCTGCGATTTATCGAAAGAGAATTCTGGATGAGATCGGGCTGTTTGACGAGAAGCATTTTGCCTATCTGGAAGATGTGGATATCGGGTATCGGGCGCGGATTTACGGGTATTATAACCTGTATGAGCCGGCGGCGCTTGTGTATCATGCCGGCAGCAGCGTATCAGGTTCAAAATATAATGCATTTAAGACAAACCTTTCTTCCGCTAACAGCATCTATCTTATTGAAAAGAATATGCCTCCCCTGCAGGTTTTGATCAATCTGCCCTTTCTTTTGCCGGGATTTTGTATAAAATGGCTGTTTTTCTGCCAAAAAGGGCTGGGGAAGAACTATCTGAAAGGGCTGATGCGTGGATTTCGGATGTATTATAAAGAGGGCGGCAGAAAAAATCATGTGCCCTTCCGCATCAAAAATCTTGGAAATTATGTGGCGATTCAGTGGGAACTGTGGATAAATACGGTCAGAAGATTTTTGGGGTGACTGAGTTACGGCCGTTTTTGTTCCTGTTTTCGGTGAAAAGAGGCGCTGAAATAAAAATATTGTAATTTCTGTCATATTATTGTAGAATATCAAAATGTGGAAAAATCCACATATTTTGTTAAGTATGGGTGTAGTATGATAAAGAATAATCAGAAATACCTGAACGGGTTACATGTAATCATCGATGCCCTGATCATTGCAGGCTCTTATATTCTGGCATGGTGGCTCAAATTTGAAAGTCCCTTAAGCAACGTAAAGCCGGGCGATTTTTATCTGCCCATGGAGACGTATTTCAGCGCCATTCCCTATATTGTGGCGGCGTATCTGATCATTTACAGATTCTGTAATCTGTATACTGCGAAACGGGGTTCCGGTCCCGGCGGAGAGTTCTGGCGGATTGTGGAGGCGAATATCATCGGTGCGGTGAGCTTAACCTCCGTGCTGTTTGTGATCTGGCAGCAGCATTTCTCCCGTTCCATGATCTTCCTGTTTGTGGTTTTGAATATCACACTGACAACCGCTTTTCGGTTCAGCCTGCGGGAAATGCTTGTCATTGCGCGCCGCAGGGGCTATAATATGAAGCATGTGCTTCTGGTGGGATATTCCCGGGCGGCGGAAGAATATATTGACAGGGTAAAGTCAAATCCCCAGTGGGGCTATGTGATTCATGCGATTTTGGACGATGTGGTCGCCCGTGGGACTTTATATAAAGGAATAAAGGTGGTAGGGCGGATCGACAATCTGGAGATCATCCTGCCGGAGAACAAGCTGGATGAGATCGCGATCACACTGCCGCTTGCGCAGTACGGCAGGCTGACGGATATCGTGGCGCTCTGTGAAAAATCGGGTGTGCATACAAAGTTTATCCCGGACTATAACAGCATCATACCGAGCAGGCCCTATACCGAAGATCTGATGGGGCTTCCGGTTATTAATATCAGAAATGTTCCGCTGACAAGGCTGAGCAACAGAGCCTGCAAGCGGGCGCTGGACCTGGTGGGGGCGGTAGTCGGGCTGATCCTCAGCTCGCCCCTTCTTCTTGTGATTGCCGTTCTGGTAAAGGCTACCAGTAAGGGACCGGTGATCTTTATGCAGGAGCGCATCGGGCAGCATAACAAACCTTTTCATATGTACAAGTTCCGTTCCATGCGGATGCAGAGTGAGGCGGATGAGAAGAAAGGATGGACCGTAAAGGACGATCCGAGAGTGACGGGAGTCGGAAAGTTTATCAGGCGTACCAGTCTGGATGAACTGCCGCAGCTCTTTAATATATTAAAAGGCGATATGAGCCTTGTGGGGCCAAGGCCCGAGCGGACGCAGTTTGTGGAAAAGTTTAAGGAAGAGATTCCGAGATATATGATCAAACATCAGGTGCGCCCGGGGCTTACGGGCTGGGCGCAGGTGAACGGCTACAGAGGAGATACTTCCATCAGGAAACGTATCGATTATGATCTGTATTATATTGAAAACTGGACCTTTGGCTTTGATGTCAGGATCATATTCCTGACCATATTCAAGGGTTTTGTAAATAAAAACGCTTATTAAAACAGGTAGAATCAGTTTGCGAAAGGATAAGGGAAAGATGGCACCAAGATATCAGGACGAGGACGACTGGGAATACGAAGCACCGAGAAGGAAATCTTCTTCCGGCGGGAAAAAGAAATCCTCAGGCAAAAAATCATCCGGGAAGGGCGGTTCCGGTAAAAAGGTTTCTGCGAAGGCAAAGGCCAGGAAAAAGAGAAAGAGAATTTTACTTTTCATGGGCGAGATTGTTGTGCTTGCCGTGATGCTGCTTGTGCTGTGGGGCGTGACCAGAACGGAGAAAGTAGGGCATCTGGAGATCAAGGACGAGGAGATCAAAGTCAATGAAAGTGTCAGCGAGGAACAGCTTGAAGTGATGAAGGGCTATCGGAATGTGGCGCTTTTTGGCGTGGATTCCACGACAGGCGCGCTGACCAAGAATACCCGAAGCGACTCGATTATTATCGCGTCAATCAACCAGGATACGAAGGAGATCAGGCTGCTCTCGGTATACCGTGATACCTTTATGAATCTGGGCAATGACAAATACAATAAGTGCAACGGCGCCTATGCGGCGGGCGGTCCGAAGCAGGCGATGAGCATGTTGAATGCCAATCTGGATATGAATATCAAGGATTTTGTGACGATAGGTTTTGCCGGGCTGATCGATACGATTGATGCCCTTGGCGGGATTCCGCTGGATATCACAAACGAGGAGATTCATTATCTGAACGACTATCAGTATTGTATCGCGGAGGATTTAAAGAGGCAGTATACGCCTGTGAGCAATGCGGGAATGCAGGTTGTGGACGGTATGCAGGCGACCGGTTACTGTCGTATCCGTTACACTAAGGGCGATGACTTTAAGCGTGCGGAACGTCAGAGAAATGTGCTGAAAGCGATTATGGATAAGTCAAAGGAGGCTTCCGTGGGACAGCTCGTGGATATCGCGAACGATGTCTTTGATGAAGTATATACATCCTTCGGTATTGCTGAGATCACGGAACTTTTGGGTGAGGCATCCCAGTACAGGGTTGTTGCCGACGACGGATTTCCGAGGGCGGACAAAAGGTGGAGCGGCAATATCGGTTCTCCCGGTGACTGTATCGTGCCGAATAATCTGGCGGATAATGTGAGCTGGCTGCATGAGTTTTTATTTGACGAGAGCGGCTATGTACCAAGCAGCGAAGTGCAGAAATACAGTGATTATATTACGGGCGCAACGGAAAAATATAAGCCCAAAGGGGTATAAAACGGACAATGAAGTCAAAGTCAGGCGTAAAAGCCTGACTTTTTATGTGCAAAAGTGATAATAGTATGATATAATGAGCGTTAGCGAGAGGAATAAGTTTACTTATTCGGCGAGCGGCGATATATAAAAGAACACGTACATCATGAAGTGGAGGAGTTATGTATAAAATTTTAACAAAGGAAGGCAGGGCAAAGCGTGCCGAGTTTACAACGGTACATGGCGTGGTGCAAACCCCTGTCTTTATGAATGTCGGTACGGCGGCGGCGATTAAGGGAGCGGTTGCCACTTCGGATCTGGAGGAGATCGGGACGCAGATTGAGCTGTCCAATACGTATCATTTACATGTCAGGCCGGGGGATGAGCTGATAAGGTCCGTGGGCGGACTGCATAAGTTTATGTCCTGGGAGAAGCCTATTTTAACGGATTCGGGCGGTTTTCAGGTGTTTTCCCTGGCAAAGCTGCGCAAGATCACGGAGGAGGGCGTGGCGTTCCATTCCCATATTGACGGCAGGAAGATCTTTATGGGACCGGAGGAGAGTATGCAGATCCAGTCCAATCTCGGTTCCACCATCGCGATGGCGTTTGATGAATGTCCATCCAGTAAGGCGGACAGGCAGTATGTGCAAAATTCCGTGGACAGGACTACGAGATGGCTTGTGCGCTGCCAGGAGAAGATGCGGAAGCTGAACGGACAGGAGGGAACGATCAACCCCAATCAGCTTCTGTTCGGCATCAACCAGGGGGCGATCTTTGATGATATCCGGATCGAACACGCGAAGCGGATCGCCGAACTTGATTTAGACGGTTATGCGGTAGGAGGGCTTGCGGTGGGAGAAACCCATGAGGAGATGTACCATATTCTGGATGAGACGGTGCCCTGTCTGCCGGAGCATAAACCTGTTTATCTGATGGGCGTGGGCACGCCGGCAAATATTCTGGAAGCCGTGGAGCGGGGTGTGGACTTTTTCGACTGCGTATATCCGTCCAGAAACGGCAGGCACGGGCATCTGTATACCAACTACGGGAAGATCAATCTGTTTAATCAGAAATATGAGAAGGATATGCGCCCCATCGAGGAGGGATGTCCCTGCCCCGCCTGCAGGCGTTATTCGAGGGCTTATATCAGACATCTTCTGAAAGCGAAGGAGATGCTGGGGATGCGGCTGTGCGTGCTCCACAATCTGTATTTCTATAATACGATGATGACGGAGATCAGAGATGCGCTGGATCAGGGAAGGTTTGCTCTTTATAAGAAGGAGAAGCTTGAGCGGATGGCGCAGTTTGTTGGCATTAATTGAAAATAGGGCTTGTTTTCAGCGGTAAACTTGTGTATGATAGTAAAACAGGCTTTGCTTTTGCACTTGAAGAGGGCGGGAGCGAAAGCTTTGAAAGAAGGGATAAGCGCGGATGTGCGCGGAAATGAGGATGAAAGAATGTTAAGTTTGCTGACAGGAGATGTTGCCGCACAGGGCGGCGGTATGATCATGATCGTTTATCTGGTACTTATCGTGGGATTTTTCTATTTCTTCCTGATGAGGCCTCAGAAAAAGGAACAGAAAAGAGTGGCGGGCATGCTTGCTTCTCTGGAGATCGGGGATGTGGTATGCACAACCAGCGGTTTTTACGGTGTGGTGATTGATATCACGGACGATACGGTTATTGTGGAGTTTGGTAATAATAAAAACTGCCGTATTCCGATGAAGAAAGAAGCGATCGCCGATGTGGAGAAGGCGGAAAGCTAAAGGAAAATAAAATGCGGAAAGAAAAACGGACAATACGCCTGGCGGACTGTCCGTTTTTTGGGCTTTTCTGCTGTTGCGCGGGTGCTGCCCATCTGATAAAATAAAAAAGTAAAACAGGAAAGAAAACAGGAAACAGACGGAGGAAGAAAACATGATCTGTAAAATTGCATGCATATCCGGAGACGGGATCGGACCGGAAATTGTGGCAGAGGCTAAAAAGATACTGGAGAAGGTGGCTGAAAAGTACGGCCATGAAATGGTGTTTGAGGATGTGCTGATGGGCGGGGCGTCCATCGATGTACACGGGGTGCCTTTGACGGATGAAACGATAGAAAGCTGTAGGGCGGCGGACGCGGTGCTGATGGGAGCCATCGGCGGCAATACGTCCACTTCGCCCTGGTATCAGCTCCCCCCTGAGAAAAGGCCGGAGGCGGGGCTTTTAAAGCTGCGCAAGTCTCTTAATCTGTTTGCCAATTTAAGGCCGGCATATTTGTATGAGGAACTGGCGGGAGCATGTCCTTTGAAGGAGGAGATCAGTGCGGCAGGTTTTGATATGATGATCATGCGGGAGCTGACCGGCGGGCTCTATTTTGGAGAGAGAAAGACCGTGGAGGAGAACGGCGTAAGGAAAGCAGTGGATACGCTGACCTATGATGAGACGGAGATCAGAAGGATCGCCATAAAAGGATTTGATATCGCGAGGAAGAGAAGGAAGAAAGTAACTTCCGTGGACAAGGCGAATGTGCTGGATTCCTCCAGATTGTGGAGAGCCGTTGTGAATGAGGTGGCAAAGGATTATCCGGATGTGGAACTGGAGCATATGCTGGTGGACAACTGTGCCATGCAGCTTGTGAAAGATCCGGCGCAGTTTGATGTGATCCTGACGGAAAATATGTTTGGGGATATTTTATCGGATGAGGCGAGTATGGTGACCGGTTCCATCGGTATGCTCTCCTCCGCCAGCTTAAATGACAGCAGGTTCGGCCTCTATGAGCCAAGCCATGGTTCCGCGCCTGATATCGCAGGCACAGGAAAGGCAAACCCGATTGCCACGATTCTTTCGGCGTCCATGATGCTGCGTTACAGTTTCGACCTGGATAAAGAGGCGGATGCCATCGACGAGGCGGTGCGGCAGGTATTGAAGGATGGCCTTCGGACCGTGGATATTATGTCGGAGGGATGCAGTGAAGTGAACTGCGCCGGGATGGGAGATGCCATTGCGGACAGGATAAAGTAAAATCAGTGTGATTTCATTGAATCATTTATCCGGCCGGGAGGGAGCATTTTATGTCCTTTCCGGCGTCCGGCAATCGGAACAAAATGGCATGGAAGCTGCATGATAGAAAGTGTGAATAAAAATGGAGCGAAGTATTATCAGGGCGGCGAAGATGGCGGACGCGGAGCGGCTTGTGGAAATCTATGCGCCTTATGTCAGGAGGACGGCAATTACCTTTGAGTATGAGGTGCCTTCCGTGGAGGAATTTCAAAGAAGGATAGGGCATACACTGGAAAAATATCCGTATCTGGTGGCAGAGAGGGATGGAAAGATTGCAGGATATGCCTATGCCGGCCCCCTTAACGAGCGCCCTGCCGCTGACTGGTCCGTGGAGACGGCTATCTATGTGGAAAAAGGCAGCCGGAGGATGGGGCTGGGCAGAGAATTATACGCCGCTCTGGAAAGGGAGTTGTCTCTGATGCATATCATAAACGTAAACGCCTGCATCGCCTGTCCTGAGGTGGAAGATGAGTATCTCACCTGCAACAGTATCCGGTTCCATGAACATATGGGCTACCGGCTGGCGGGAAAGTTTCATCGGTGCGGTTATAAGTTTGGGCGCTGGTATCATCTTGTGTGGATGGAAAAGCATCTTGAGGAGCATTTGGAGAAGCCGGCGGCGGTAAAGTGGTATGGTTCCCGGGAATAATGCACAAAATTCACGGAGTAAAATTGTGAAAATTTGATAAAATAAAAATGGATCTTATAAAAAAGGACTGTAGTCCTTTTTTGCTTTTGGGGCATATGCCATAATTTTCGTAGTAAGAAATGCTGCAGGGTGTTGTATGGAGCGCATTTTTGTGCGGAATATATGCCGTTTGGGATAAACGGCGGAAAGCGGGGAAGATTCATTGAACAGGGAAAAAGTAAAAAAGATGATACTGGCAGTGGTTGGTATTTTATTTGTAGGAACGGGAATTGCTTTTAATGCGGCGGCTTCTTTGGGGAACGATCCGATCGGCATTGTGTATGACGGGTTAAGGAACGCGCTGGGGCTTTCCGCCGGGCAGCTTGGAATGGCATCCAATATTGTAAATTTTGCGCTGACGGCGGTTGTTTTCTTTGCGGGACGGCGTTATGTGAATATCGGCACATTTATTTATATTCTTCCCTATGGCACTGTTGTGGATCTGGGCGGAAAGCTTTATTCGCTGCTGTTTCCGGTGCAGACACCGGCGCTGCAGATCCTGGGGGCATTGATCGGGTGTCTGTCTCTGTATTTCGGTGTCGCGATGTTTATTGCGGCGGATATCGGGCTTGATCCTTTTACCGGCGTTGTGATGCTGATCAAAGACAAAGCGGGGAAGGAGTACCGGACCATAAAGATTTGTTTTGATATAGTATGTGTAATAACGGGTGTTATCTTAGGCGGCAGGCTCGGTTTTATCACTGTGGCTACGGCGCTTTTGGCCGGACCGGTGATTCAGTTCTTTTCGGAGCGGATCAAAAAGTATATGGTACGTGCCGCCGCTTATCAGGCAGAAAGGAAGGTTTCCGCATGAAGCGGGATCAGATGTGTGATCTGTCGCCTTTTTTAAAGGAGACGGAGAGTAAAAAACGGAAACAGTTTGAAGAATATTTCAGGGATGCTCCGCAGTGGCTTATGGAAGCGTGCAGGGTGGAAAAAATAAAGAAAGATACGCTGCTGGTAAAGGAGGGAGAGCCCGCCGATACGATTTATTATGTGATAAATGGCGTTGTGGAGGCGGCGGATTACCGGGTGTACGGTGTGCCTTTTAACTATATGAGGTTTGATAAGCTGTACGCCTTTGGCGGCATGGAATTTATGACGGACGAGGAGCTCTACAGGACAAACCTCTGGACGGTGACGGACTGTGTGGTTATGAAACTGCCGAGGGCGGTATTTCAGAGGTGGATGTATTCGGATATTCAGGCGATGAAATATGAGGCGAAACAGATCTGTGAATATCTTCTGACCGAAGGGAGAAACAACAGGCTTTTTTTGTTTATGCAGGGGGCGGACCGGCTAGCACTGTATCTGGTGGACTATTATAAAAAGTACCATCAGGACGGTTTTCTGGAGATTCCCGTCGGCAGGCAGTCGCTGGCGGACGAGACGGGGCTGTGTCTGCGGAGCATTAACCGCAGCGTAAAAAAATTTTACGAAGAGGGGCTGATCACGAAAAAAGGGCAGAAAATCACGATCAGCAGGGAGCAGTATGAGGAACTGAGGAAGATCGTCGAAAAAAAGATCGACCTGTCATAATGTTATTGCAAAAATGCGGTTAGAATATTAAAATAGTGATATGTCAGAAAATTTATGTGATAACGATAAATTATACGGCAAAAGTGTAAAGCGGTTTTTCGGATAAGATGAACTGTTATAAAATATCACACAGAGACAGGAGAGAAGGTATTATGAAGAATTATTCAGAGGATGAGAGCAGACAATATCATATTCAGGTGGCGCAGGGCGAAGTCGGCAGGTATGTGATTATGCCGGGAGATCCCAAGCGCTGTGCCAGAATTGCGCAGTACTTTGAGAATCCGGTGCTGATTGCGGATAACAGGGAATATGTTACCTATACCGGCACCCTGGACGGGGTGAAGGTCAGCGTTACATCCACCGGTATCGGCGGTCCTTCCGCTTCTATCGCCATGGAGGAGCTGTATCGCTGCGGCGCGGATACGTTTGTCCGTATCGGTACCTGCGGCGGGATGCAGACGGAGGTAAAGAGCGGCGATGTGGTGGTGGCAACGGGCGCGATCCGTATGGAGGGAACTACGAAGGAGTATGCTCCCATTGAATTTCCGGCGGTGGCTGACCTTACGGTAACAAACGCGCTGGTGGAAGCGGCAAAAAAGAAAGGCTATCCGTTCCATACGGGAGTAGTGCAGTGCAAGGACGCTTTTTATGGCCAGCACGAACCGGAGACAAAGCCGGTCAGCTATGAACTGATGAACAAATGGGAAGCCTGGAAGAGGATGGGCTGTCTTGCCTCGGAGATGGAATCGGCGGCGCTGTTTATTGTGGCCGGTTATCTGAGGGTGAGAGCGGGTTCCTGCTTTTTGGTAGTGGCAAACCAGGAGAGGGAAAAGCTGGGGCTGGAAAACCCGGTGGCGCATGACACGGATATGGCAATTCAGGTGGCAGTGGAGGCTATCCGTGAACTGATCAAAAAGGACAGGGAACAGGAATAACGAACAGGAGGATATGGATATGGATGTAAAGGAAATGGTAAAACATGTGGATCACACGCTGCTTCTGCAGCCTTCCACATGGGAGGAGATCAGACAGATCTGCGATGACGCGGTAAAATACGGGACGGCTTCCGTCTGTATTGCGCCTTCCTACGTGAAGGAAGCGGCGGATTATCTGCAGGGAAAGGTGGCTGTCTGCACGGTGATCGGCTTCCCCAACGGTTATATGACAACGGCGGTAAAGGAATTTGAGACAAAAGACGCCATCAAAAACGGGGCGGCGGAAATTGATATGGTGATCAATATCGGCTGGCTGAAGGGCAAAAAGTACGGCCTGGTGGAGGAAGAAATCCGCACGCTGAAGGCGGCATGCGGGGATAAAATACTGAAGGTGATTATCGAGACCTGCCTTCTGACGGATGAAGAAAAGATAAAAATGTGTGAGATCGTAACCAAAGCGGGAGCGGACTATATTAAGACGTCCACCGGATTTTCCACCGCAGGCGCTACGTTTGACGATGTGAAGCTGTTTGCGGAGCATGTGGGAGAGAAGGTAAAGATCAAGGCGGCAGGCGGCATTTCTTCTTTGGAGGATGCGGAGAAGTTTCTTGCTCTGGGAGCGGACCGTCTCGGCACAAGCCGTATTATCAAACTGCTGAAAAAGGAAGAGGCGACCGGATACTAAAGATAACTGAGTCAGGGGAACGAAAGAGATAACAACCCCCAGGAGGTGCAGAGTGGAAAAAAAGCTGATAGAAGAGATGATTGATTTGGCGATTGGACAGATGGAGTTTTCCTATGTGCCCTATTCTCATTTCAGAGTTGGGGCGGCGCTGCTGGCAAAGAACGGATCACTTTATACGGGCTGCAATATCGAAAATGCCGCCTATACGCCGACGAACTGTGCCGAACGGACCGCTTTTTTCAAGGCGGTCAGCGAAGGGGTGCGGGAATTTGATGCGATCTGCGTTGTCGGGGGGAAAGAAGGAATCCTTACGGAATACGCGGCGCCCTGCGGCGTATGCCGGCAGGTGATGATGGAGTTCTGTGATCCCGACACATTTCAGGTTATCATGGCAAAGAGCCGGCAGGAGTATGAAATTTTTACATTGAAGGATATACTTCCGTGGGGCTTTGGTCCCGCGAATCTGGTGTGATAAAACCGGGATATGCAGAAGATGGGTTAAGAGGGCTATGGGCCAGGGTGCCCTGTCGTATATACGGGCTTTTGTGGGGCTGAAATAAAAAAACAGCGCCGTAGTCCGCAGTGGAACAGGAAGGGATCATGACAAAAGAGGAATTAAAGAAGCTGCCTAAATTGGAACTGCATTGTCATCTGGATGGTTCGCTCAGCCGGGAATTTATCGGGAACCGTCTGGGGAGGCTCGTGGAGGAGAAGGAACTCAGAGTGTCTGAGGACTGCGGCAGCCTTTCGGAATATCTGGAAAAATTTGTGCTGCCCATTGCCTGTCTGCAGGACGAGGCGGGGCTTACGGAAGCCGGGATCGATATTTTAAAGACAATGGGCAGTGAGAATGTCAGGTATGCGGAGATCCGTTTTGATCCCCTTGCCTGCGGGAGCAAAGGCATGGATACAAAGCACGCCATTGAGGCGCTGCTGAAAGGGCTTGATGCGGGAGGACAAAAGTTCGGCGTGGCTTATCATGTGATCGTCTGTGCCATGCGCCATTACAGCGAAGAGAAAAATATGGAGATGATCAGGACGGCGCGGGAATTTCTGGGAGCGGGCGTCTGTGCCGCGGACCTGGCGGGAGCGGAGGAAGTATATCCTATGTCCGGGTTTATGAGCCTGTTTGAGCAGGTGAGAAAACTGGGGATGCCTTACACGATCCATGCGGGGGAATGCGGCAGCGCGGAAAATATCATCGGCGCGGTGAAGGCGAAAGCAGGACGGATCGGGCACGGTATCGCCATGGGAGGCAGAGCTGATGTGCAAAAGATCGTGAAAGAGGCCGGCGTCGGAATCGAGATGTGCCCCATCAGCAACCTGCAGACAAAGGCGGTAAAAAGGCCGGAGGATTATCCCCTTCGGGAATTTCTGGATCGGGGGCTTTTGGTCACGGTCAATACGGATAACCGGACCGTGAGCGGTACATCGCTGACGGAAGAGTTGGCATTTATCCAGAAGATGTACGGTGTGAGCGATGAAGAAATTATGCTGTGCATGAAAAATGCGGTGGAGGTTTCGTTTGCAGGGGAAGAGATCTGTGAGAAACTGAGGCGGTATTTTTCATAAGGCTTACCGGTGCAAAATGACATTTTTTTGTGATTTCCATGCATCGAGAAGGGTGGCGGCGGAGCATTTTATGTTCCTGTCGGCGGCCGGCAATGTGAGAACGAAGATAGATAGAAACGGGATACGGGAAAAAATATAGCGGGAGAGATAAAACTATGAGTGAATTTAAAAGAATTTTTGTGATCGTTCTGGATTCCCTCGGCATCGGCGCACTGCCGGATGCGGCGGATTTCGGGGATGTGGGCTCAGATACCTTCGGGCATATTCTGGATCAGATGGGAAGCATGGAGATACCGAATCTGACGAAACTCGGTATGCTCAACCTCCATGGCGGGGGAGAGATGAAGGCTGCGGAGAAACCCCTCGGCCGGTATATGAGGCTGAGGGAGGTGAGCAGAGGAAAGGATACCATGACAGGGCACTGGGAGATCATGGGCATCAAAACCGAAAAGCCCTTTCAGACCTTTACCGAGACCGGTTTTCCGCCGGAGCTGATCGCGGAGCTGGAGAAGCGCTGCGGGAAAAGAGTGATCGGCAATAAGAGTTACAGCGGCACAAAGATCATCGAGGAACTGGGCGAGGAAGAGATCGAGACGGGAGCGATGATCGTCTATACTTCTGCGGATTCCGTGCTGCAGATCTGCGGCAACGAGGAGACCTTTGACCTGGAAAATCTCTACCGCTGCTGTGAGATTGCAAGGGAATTGACATTGCGGGATGAGTGGAGAGTCGGGCGCGTGATCGCACGCCCCTATGTGGGAAAAAAGAAAGGGGAGTTTAAGCGTACCAGCAACCGCCATGACTACGCGCTCAAACCCTCCGGAGCGACAGCGCTGAACGCCCTGCAGGATGCGGGCTTTGATGTGATCGGCGTCGGAAAGATCCATGATATTTTCTGCGGCGAGGGCATCACGGAAACCCATCATTCCGACAGTTCCGTACACGGTATGGAACAGACGCTGGAAATTGCGGACAGAGATTTTAACGGGCTTTGTTTTGTCAATCTGGTGGACTTTGACGCGCTCTGGGGACACCGCCGGGATGTGAAGGGATATGCCGAAGAGATTGAGAAGTTTGATAAGAATCTGGGCGTTCTGCTGGAAAAGATGCGGGAGGATGACCTTGTGATTCTGACCGCGGACCACGGAAACGATCCTACCTATACGGGAACGGACCACACAAGGGAGTATGTGCCTTTTGTCGCATATTCTAAAAAGATGGAACATGGCGGCGCATTGGAACAGGAAGATACGTTCGGGGTGATCGGCGCTACCGTTGCGGATAACTTCGGGGTGGCCATGCCGGAGGGGACCGTAGGCAGGTCGGTACTTGACAAGCTTCTGTAAAAGAGCAGGTATAAGCGGTGTTTGGAGGAAACGTAAATGGGTGAGAATAGCACAGAACCGAAAGAGAACGGTATCCATGACGGTATCTCTTTGATAAATCTTCCCAATGAGGACGATGAAGAGAAAGCATTTCAAATGTATTGGGATTACCTTGTTCCGCCCTGCGGTAAGGCGCAGACGGCGCAGGGGGAAGTGATTCGGATTGCAGGCAGGGTACAGCATGAGTTTTTAGGCAATGGCTGTATTAACTGGGATGAGGATTTTCAGAAAATGCTGGATGCCTTTTTGGCGTATCTTCCGTTAGGCAACGGATTTGATGAGGATGATTTGAAAATTGCGGGAGTCCTTGTACAGTTACTGAAAGAAAACGGGGAAAAAGGTTTTATAGATGACAATTTGACCGCAACTTTATGCAGCTGCGCTATGGCATGGGTGAAACAAAACCCTGAGGTTATGGCTCCTTTGAAAGCGGAGTATAACAGATAGGCTCAAAAAAGATGAGCGATTTCAGCAGAAAAATAAGAAAGAGGCATAAAACACACTTAAATACGGTTTTAGGTGTGTTTTTTTGCTATTGCTTTATCCATTTTTTTATATGCTGCAACATCTTGTAAAAAAGTAAAACATTGTGTTAAAATAGACTGGACCGAACGTGAAGTATATAAGCAAAAAGTGAAATGTTTGTAAGTGGAACGTTTTAATGATCTGAAATAAATACATCAGAATGAGAAAGGATGAGGCAATGAGGAGTGATCATGTAAAAACCGGGATGCAGCAGGCACCCCACAGAAGTCTGTTTCATGCATTAGGATTTACGGAGGAGGAGATGAGAAAGCCGATGGTTGGTATCGTCAGCTCCTATAACGAGATCGTGCCCGGACATATGAATCTGGATAAGATCGTGGAGGCGGTGAAAATGGGAGTGGCGGAAGCCGGCGGCGTGCCGGTGGTATTTCCGGCAATCGCAGTCTGCGACGGTATTGCGATGGGACATGTTGGGATGAAGTATTCCCTTGTGACGAGGGATCTGATTGCGGATTCCACGGAATGTATGGCGCTGGCGCATCAGTTTGACGCCCTGGTGATGGTGCCGAACTGTGATAAGAACGTGCCGGGGCTTTTGATGGCGGCGGCAAGGATCAATGTGCCCACCGTGTTTGTGTCCGGCGGCCCGATGCTGGCGGGGAGAGTGAAAGGACAAAAGAGAAGCTTATCCTCCATGTTTGAGGCGGTGGGTTCCCATGCGGCGGGTACCATGAGCGAGGAGGAAGTGCGGGAGTTTGAGGAAAAGGTGTGCCCTACCTGCGGTTCCTGTTCCGGTATGTATACGGCAAATTCCATGAACTGCCTGACCGAGGCGCTGGGCATGGGGCTTAGAGGAAACGGTACGATCCCGGCGGTGTATTCCGAGAGGATCAAGCTGGCAAAACATGCCGGTATGGCTGTGATGGAGATGTTAAAACGGAACATCTGCCCTAGAGATATCATGACTAAGGAAGCTGTGCTGAATGCGCTGACCGTGGATATGGCGCTCGGATGTTCCACCAATTCCATGCTGCATCTGCCGGCGATCGCCCATGAGATCGGTTTTGATTTTGATATCGCGCTGGCAAACGAGATCAGCGAGAAGACGCCGAATCTCTGTCATCTGGCGCCTGCGGGACCGACTTATATGGAAGATTTGAACGAGGCGGGCGGCGTTTACGCGGTGATGAGAGAGCTGTCTGAGCTGGGGCTTTTACAGGAAGAATGCATGACGGTAACGGGAAAGACCGTCGGTGAAAATATTAAGGATGCGGTAAATAAGGATCCCGAGGTAATCAGGCCTCTTGACAATCCTTACAGTAAAACGGGAGGGCTTGCCGTGCTGAAAGGCAATCTGGCACCGGACGGTTCCGTTGTGAAACGTTCCGCAGTGGTGCCCGAGATGATGGTGCATGAAGGACCGGCCAGGGTGTTTGAGTGCGAGGAGGATGCCATCGAGGCGATCAAGTCCGGTAAGATCGTGGCGGGAGATGTTGTGGTCATCCGTTATGAGGGACCAAAGGGCGGCCCCGGTATGCGGGAGATGTTAAATCCCACATCCGCCATCGCGGGGATGGGGCTCGGTTCGAGTGTGGCGCTGATCACGGACGGACGTTTCTCCGGCGCCAGCAGGGGCGCATCCATCGGACATGTATCGCCGGAGGCGGCGGTGGGCGGTCCCATCGCGCTGGTGGAAGAGGGTGATATAATCCGTATTGATATTCCGAATTATTCTCTGAATGTGAAGGTCACGGATGAAGTGCTGGCGGAGAGAAGGGCGAAATGGGAGCCCAGGGAGCCGAAGGTGAATACGGGGTATCTGGCAAGGTACCGCGAGATGGTGACAAGCGGCAACAGGGGAGCGATTCTGGAGAAGAAATAGGCGGACGCCGGGATGGAAATAAAATGCTCCGTCGCCACGCTTGCGCTTGGTAAAAAGCGTAACGGTACTAAGCTCATACGAAATTTTGTACCCAAATTCCGCATTCGCTAAGTGCCGACGCTTTTTAACGGGCTCCTTGAGCATTTTATTTCCATCCCGGCTGGTCGGTTTCATTCAGAATCTTGATATAAATAAAACAGATTTGATTTACAGGAGGAATTCAGATGCAGCTTACAGGCTCGGAAATTGTAATAGAATGTTTGAAAGAACAGGGCGTGGATACCGTTTTCGGATATCCGGGCGGAACGATTTTAAATGTGTATGACGCATTGTATCAGCACAGTGAGGAGATAAACCACATTCTCACAAGCCATGAGCAGGGTGCGGCACATGCGGCGGACGGGTATGCCAGGGCGACCGGAAAGGTGGGTGTCTGTATGGCAACCAGCGGGCCCGGCGCGACCAATCTCGTAACGGGAATAGCAACGGCTTATATGGATTCCATTCCGGTGGTGGCGATCACGGCCAACGTAAACCTGCCGGCGCTTGGCAAAGACTCTTTCCAGGAAGTGGATATTGCGGGCGTGGTGATGCCGATCACCAAGCACAGTTATATCGTGAAGGATGTGACAAAGCTGGCGGAGACGCTCAGAAAAGCGTTTCATATCGCGCAGTCGGGGCGCCCCGGCCCGGTACTGGTGGATATCACAAAGGATGTGACGGCGAATACCTGTGAGTTTACGCCGAAAGCGCCGGAACCGATCGAGAAGAAAGTGAAATATTCGGAAGACGATATCGAGGCGGCGATCGCGCTGATTGAGAAAGCGGAGCGTCCTTACCTCTATGTGGGCGGCGGTATTATCTTATCGGGGGCATCCGGGGAACTGGCGGCGTTTGTGAAAAAGGTGGATGCGCCGGTCTGCGATACGCTGATGGGCAAGGGTGCCTTCAACGGAAGGGACGCGGTGTATACGGGCATGATCGGTATGCACGGCACGAAGGCATCCAATCTGGGCGTCAGTGAGTGTGACCTTCTGATTGCGCTGGGGGCAAGATTTTCCGATCGTGTGGTGGGAAATCCCAAAAGATTTGCGGAGAAGGCAAAGGTGCTGCACATCGATATCGATGCGGCGGAGATCAATAAAAATATCAAAACGGATGTATCGGTCGTAGGAGATCTGAAAGAAGTCCTGCAGATTTTAAACCGGAGGCTGACAGGAAAAAAACATCCCGAATGGCTTGCGAGGATTGCGGAACTGCAAGAAAAATATCCTCTTACATATGACAAGAGCGCGCTGACCTGTCCTTATATTATAGAAGAGATCGACAGGCTGACGGAGGGGAAAGCCATTATCACAACGGATGTGGGACAGCATCAGATGTGGGCGGCGCAGTATTATAAGTATACGGAGC
>OFEY01000740.1_pt1 | contig 25489 bp, 23 predicted proteins | sample 1521251 | NCBI WGS metagenome assembly OFEY01 (sample SAMEA3504100, study PRJEB24116) | mouse gut metagenome | biome: mouse gut; feature: mouse-associated habitat; material: faeces | place: Denmark | collected 2011
CTGTCCGGCCATCCTGCTGTGTCTCTCCCGGCTGCCCTGCAAGCTGTATCTGAAGCCTGAGAGATTCTAGCAAGCTGTCTATCAGTTCCTTCTCCCCTATTCTGACATCCAGACAGGGAGCCTCCGGAAGCACCTTCCCAGTGGTGCAGTAATAATACGTCTCTTTCCCGCTTTTCGACAACGCCCTGCCGCAGTATGCACATTTCAGCAGTCCCCGAAAACGCTGGTACGGTTTCCTTGGTGTTTTTGTATGGCAGCAATGCCTCAAAACGATTTGCGCCTGTTCAAACAATTCTTTCGATATGAGAGCTTCATGGGCATCCTCCGCTATGATCCATTCTTCTTTCGGCAGGAGTTTGGAGACCTTTGCAGAAACATCTTCCTTTGCCCGTGTATGGCTGACCAGCCTGCCCGTGTAACGCTCATCGCACAAGGTACGGCGCACATTTTCCCTGGTCCAGCATGTCATATCTCCCGCCACCCGCCAGCTGTGCCCTGCGTCCGTATGATTTTCCCTCCGGTACATCAGCGGAGACGGGATGCCATCATGGTTCAGTTCCCTGGCAATATTTGTTGGTGTGATTCCTTCCGCCGCCATCCGGAAAATCCGGCGCACTACTTTAGCGGCTTCTTCATCTACAATCCAATGCTTTTTGTTGTCGGGGTCTTTCATGTAGCCATAGGGCGGGTTACTGCAAAGATGTTCCCCAGCTTCCCCCTTTGACTTCATCACAGCGCGGATTTTCTTACTTGTGTCCTTTGCGTACCACTCGTTTATGATGTTCAAAAACGGGGTAAAATCGCTGTCCTGCTGGTTCGCGCTGTCTATGCCGTTGTTAATAGCAATAAACCGCACGCCTTTCTCTGCAAAGAGGACTTCGGTGTAAAAGCCTACTTTCAGATAGTCACGCCCTAACCGCGACATATCCTTGACAATCAGTGTTGACACTTCGCCGTTTTCAATCCGTTCCAGTAGTTCACCCCAACTCGGACGATTGAAGTTCGTACCAGAATACCCGTCGTCCACGAAAAACAATGTGTTTGAAAAGTGGTTTTCTTTTGCGTATTTACTTAAAATCGCCTTTTGGTTTACAATGCTGTTGCTGTCGCCCTGTAATTCGTCATCGCGTGATAAGCGGCAATAGAGGGCGGTAATTTTGTCAGACTGCCTTAACATAATTTCTGCTCCTTTCGTCGGCGGGCAGTCTGCCAATACAGGATTGCTTGAAGCTATTATAGCGGCTTCCCGTTCATTCTTCAACATCTTTTTCTGCTTTTTCCTGTCCCATAAGGCGCAGAACCTTGTGGGGCAGGCTCCTTTCCCCGTCATAGCTGCCCGTAAAGCGATAGAGCGTCCTACCGGATTTTATTGTTACTTCATGCGTTGGTAATTCTTGAAACAGCGGATTTTCCACTACAATATGCCCATCCTTGATTTTTCGTTTCCGTTCCATTCCTTTCCCGTCCTTTCCTTGTTTTGTAATGTGATAAGTTTCGCAGCAAGCATAGGAAAAGAGTACCCTTTTCCGAAAATGCGTTGCATTTTGCTTGTTGGGAAGTATCCCAAACCCTCTCAATTTTTCTTTCATTACCTACTACACCGCGCATGGCGATTTTGCCAAAGATTTAAGATAAAATTTAGCTTTTTTATTTCTATCTCTCCCCAAATGGCATAAAAAGCAATTTGCTTCATTTTCGAAAGTTTTCCGCAACTATCTTTGAGAAATCTGCTATCATCAATTCTGTTGACTTTGAATAGCTTCCATGTTACAATATTTTTGCTTGTCAGAGGACTTGCAATCGAATAAGATTGTTGAAGTGGGATAAGACCATTTGGGGCTTTATCCCACTTCTTGTTTTATGTAGCGGGATAAAGCTGAAAGGGCTTTATCCCGCTTCCTTTATGGGAGGTATCTTGATGAACACAAAAACAAAATCTTTATTTGCTTACATCTTCCCTGCATTGGGTGGATTATTTGTAACTTATCTTTACAACGTTATGGACGGAATCTTTGTCGGGCAAGGCGTCGGCTCGGCTGCGTTGGGGGCTGTCAATATTGGTGTTCCGTTTATCACTTTTGTTGTTGCTATCGCAGCCATGTTCCCTATGGGCGGCGCAACCGTTGTTGCTATCAGAATGGGGCGGGGAGATAAAGACGGTGCAAATCATGCTTTTATGACGGCATTTTCTTTAACTGTTCTGCTTTCCATATTGCTTATGGTTGTGGGTATGGCATTTTCTCAGCAGATTGTTGATTTAAGCGGTGCAGGAAAACTAAGTGAAGAAATGCGGAAAATGTCAGCAGATTATTTGTTTTATTATTCTGCTTTTTCCATTCCTATGCTCATGAGTACCTGTCTTTCTGTTTTTGTCAGAAATGACGGATCACCTGCTCTTTCCTTTGCAGGAATGTGCGTAGGTGCAGCAGCAAATATCTTTTTGGATTGGCTGTTTATCTTCCCGTTAGATATGGGTGTGATTGGCGCGGCAGTTGCGTCCGGTTTGGGGCAGGTTCTTTCCGTCCTTGTCCTGCTTTCCCATTTCGTGCGAAAAAAGGGCGAACTGCGGATTAAGCTATTCAAAATTGATTTTTCACTGATGAAAAAAATATGCAAGCGTGGTGTGCCAGAAGCCGTTACGCAACTCACAACACCTGTTACCGCACTTTGCTATAATCTTATGTTAGCAAGCCTAATAGGGGATATTGGCGTATCTACCTTTAGCGTTTTGAGTTTTATTTACTCTCTTGCAAACGCTATCCTTTCTGGTGTAGCGCAAGGTTTACAGCCTCTTTGGGGGCATTGTTACGGCAAGCAAGATACAGCGGAAATAAACTGGTATTTCCGTTGCGGAATTATCATTAACAGCATTTTGTCAATTTTAATATACGGAGCATTATTTATTTTTGATAAGCCCGTAATTTGCATATTTAATCAGGACCCCGACCTTGTACAAACAGCTTCGGCAGCTTTGCCATTATTTAGCCTATCCTTTATCCCTATGGCACTGAACCTTATTTACACAGCATTTCTGTTTTCGACAAAAAGAACAGGATCGGCAAATGCCATAGCAATTAGCAGAGGTATTGTGCTGAAAGCACTTGCCATTTTCTGTATTCCTATACTCTTTGGAAGCGACGCTATTTGGATTGCTCCATTTGTGGCAGAAATCTTGACTCTTATACTTGCTATCGGGCTATGTAAAACAATGAAATTAATCTATCAATAACTTTTCTAAGGATATGACGGTATCGAGGAGGTGTCGCCATGTCCTTTTTATTTTTTAAGTATAATTTGTTAAAAAAATCCAATACAAGGCATTGTATCCGTCTGCCCGTCAATATGAATTATCTATTCATTTAGTATGTCTTAATAATTCATATTATTGGAACGGCTTCAGGAACCTGATAATCATGTATTACCCAAACACTCATGTGGCTTTATGTCGCATGGGCGTTTGTTGTAATAGCCCCCTACTGGGAAGAAAGGGGGTGATGAAAAAATGAGGTATTCTGAACAATTCATGGAGCATATCGAATATGCCTTTGCCGCCTTTTGCAGAACTGTTCTCCGTAACGCGGCAATCAGCGCATACCGCGATTTTGGACGGAAGCAGAAGCGGGAAGTATCGCTTGACTATCTGATGTCCGAAACGCACTTTGAGCCGTTCACGACAGACAATTACTTTGAGCAATACGACATTCCAACTGTTTTTGTTGTGAAAGGGCAGAAAATTGTTGTGGCAAGCAAACGGTTAGCGGACGCATTAGCCAGATTGCCAGAACAGCGGCGCGCTGTCCTGCTGATGTATTTCTTCCTCGGTTACACTGATACAGAAGTCGGGAACGAGTACGGGCGGAGCAGAAGCACAGCGAATTACTGGAAACACGCGGCATTAAAGCAGTTGAGAAAGGAATGGTTGAAATCAGAACATGAGGAGCAAGAAGCTGATACCCTTTGAAGTCATTGAAAAAGCTGTCGCTGGAGAACCGGAAGCCATAGATGCGGTATTGCGGCACTATGCCGGACATATCAAATACCTGTCTACCTATCGGGGACATATCAATGACGATATTCAAGACAGTCTGAAAGCACAGCTTATCAAAGCTATCCTGCAATTCCGTTTTGACAGGTAGGCAGTAGCAAAGCCAGAAAAAGCCGTCAAGGATAAAATGCACGCTTGCGCGTCCTTGACGGCTTTCCCTGTCTTTGCTGTTAGGCGGCTAAGAGAGCGTAAGCGGATAAACCGCTTACGCTCTCAATCCATTATGGAATGTGTTACGCGATAGAGTGCTTTTCACGCTTGATTTAAGCGGCATTACAGCGGCGATAGGGGCAGGCACAATGGTTTTATACTCCCACCCTTAAAAATGGCGTTCTATTGCGTAACATAGCAAACGATATTTCTTTGTGTTGCTATTTCCATTCCATTCCTTTCCGGCGGCTCTGCCGCTTCTTTTGGAAAGGGATTAAGGGAAAGGAAAGGATAGGAATGGAATCGGTATTTGATTAAATCCGTATTTGGTTTTTCTTTAGTTATTTATATCTTTATTTAATTGCGTTGGATTTTCCAACGTAGGCTAATCCCTTGCCGCATGGGAAATGCGCCCACAAAGCCGCCTGTATCAATGCTTTTTCAGCCCCTACTGCGTAACAAGGGGCATGAAAAAAGCGGGCAAGAAACGCTTTGTTTCTCACTCGCCTTTTTCTGCACCCCGTATGACAGCTACCCTATTTCAGTTTGTTGGTTGATACTGTTTTATGAGTAGCTACCATTCCGCCAGCCCTTCCCTTAAACAGCCACCTGTAACACGTCCCTGTCTTGTGACAGGTGTGCTATTTCAAAATTGCTTTTTTTAACTTGGTCTTTATCCTCTGCAATGCATTATCGGTAGATTTATCATCTCTGCCTAAGACCTTGGCAATCTGGCTGTATTTCATTCCCGTAAGATACAAATCCAGCACCTGCTTTTCAAAACTGCTCAATTCTTTATCAATGGTGCGCTCTAAAAGTTCCACATTTTCCCTGTCAATCAATACTTCCTCAGGATTTCTTTCTGACTGGGATATTACACTGTTAATAAGCTCCCCTTCCTCTCCTTTATCTAAGCTGTCGCTTTCAAATGCGCTGGCATAGAGAGAAATATATGTATTTAAGGGAGCATGCTTCTGACGCCCTGCCGCCTGAATTGCCGTATACATCTGTCTGGATACGCAAAGATCGGCAAAGGTAAAAAAGCTTGCATCTCTTCCCGTATCGTAATCCCGCACCGCCTTAAAAAGCCCAATCATGCCCTCCTGAATCAAATCCTCCTGATCCGCTCCTAAAATATACATGGATTTTGCCTTGCTTCTCACCAGATTTTTATACTTTTCCATAATATAATCAGTGATTGCTGATTCTCCGTCCCGCAGCCGGACAATCAGCTCTTCATCACTGCATTGTTCATATTTTTTATCCATTATTGTTTTCCTGTTCATAAATTTTAATCAGTTCCGCAGCAAAGTGCTCTGCCAAAATGGTATATCCAGACGGGTTGCAGTGCACCCCGTCTGGCATATAATTATAAATGACCGCCGCATCATGGGTATCTAATATATTAGAATTATACAAATCAATTACCGGAATTTCATACTCTTTTGCAAGATATTTAATGGCATTCACTAAAATAATCTGAGGAAGCAAATAGTCTCTTTCTTTCTTCAGCATATCATGAAGCACATTAGGCAGAGGCGTTGCAAACACGATGGTGGCATCAGGATAATCTGCCTTCAGTCCGCGCATCAGCTCGTCCAAGTCCCCGATAAATGTTTTAGGTTTCCTCTCTTTCACCGTTCCCAGTTCTTCCTGTGTCAGGCAGAAACCGTCATTTGTACCTCCCATTACAATAATCAAATCCGTATCCTTTGGAATTTCCTTATATCTGTCCACAAAGGCATTATCCCAGTATCTTCCAATAGAAGAACCTCCAATTCCAAGGTTTGTAACGCTCTCGGCTCCTAAAATTTCCTTTAATTTTGTTGGATAAGCATACTGTTGATAATCCTCCATATTTTCCAGATTGGAAGCCTGTGTAATGCTGTCTCCCAGGCAGGCAATGGAAACATCTGAAAAATCACAGGTGCTGCCTTCTATCACGCTCTGATCTGTGTCATTCTGCATCTGGGTTTCCATATAGGAACCTCTGATCTTTCTTTTATCTGCAAGGGTATTGCCTGATACGGACATTATTTCACTATTCGGCATCCCCCCTGGCTCATTACCTGATACAGAAACTTCCATATTTCCGGATACATCAGTACCTGTGTTCCCTGACACATCCATTCCTTCATTTCTGGATACGTCTCCCCCATTACCAGACACATCATGCCCCATATTTCCAGATACATCCATTTTATTATTACCAGATACGTCCTCTAAAGAATTTCCGGATACGCCAATTCCATCATTTCCTGAAATATCCATTTCCATGTTTCCGGATACGTCCGTTTCCATAGAATCCGGTAGTTTCATTCCCTCATTTCCGGACACATTCACTTCCCCATTCTCATCAAAAAACAGCTCTTCTTCAAATTCAGACCAAAAATCTTCCTCATCAAAATATGCCTTATTTTCCTCAATAAAGGCCTCAATTGCCTCCTGATCCTTGGAAAGTTCACTGATCGTCAGCTGCATATCATTCACTTCTGCACGGGCCTGTTCATATCTGGCCACACGTTCTTTTTCCCATTTTTGTGCTTCAATCTGCTTAAGCCCCTTGTCAATTCCTACTGCTGCAACCATAATCACCATCATGGCAATCACCATAAGCAGAAATTTATTTATTTTTTCCATTTCTACCTCATTCCGGAGCGTTTGCGCGGCAGGGCTGCGCAAGTCTCAAATTTGCATTGCCTATCCAAGCCTTTGCCGGACAATTTCATATGCCAGTACGCCTGCTGCCACAGATGCATTCAACGAATCAATATCTCCCTGCATGGGTATAGCGGCGGTCATATCACATTTTTCTTTTACAAGCCTTCCTACCCCTTCTCCTTCGTTTCCAATCACAAGACCAATGGCTCCTGTTAAGTTTAAATCGTACATTCTCGTTCCATTCATATCGGCACACACAAACCAAAGCCCCCTGCCTTTTAATTCTTCTATGGTGGAGGATAAATTAGTCACCTTCGCCACAGGCGTATAATTTAAAGCCCCTGCTGACGTTTTGGCCACTGTAGCGGTAAGGCCTGCCGCCCGGTTTTTGGGAATAATCACCCCATGTGCGCCTGCAAGATTTGCAGTCCGGATAATAGCCCCTAAATTATGGGGATCTTCGATATTATCCAGCAAAATCAAAAAAGGCGGTTCTCCTTTTTCCTCTGCAAGCCGGAACATGTCCTCAATGTCTGCATATTCATAGGCTGCCGCACAGGCAATAACCCCCTGATGTCTTCCAGTCTCCGACATCTGGTCAAGCCGCTCCTTTGGTACATATTTAATCTGCACATCCTGCTTTCTTGCCTGTCTTTTGATGGTCAAAACAGGCCCATCCTGGCAGCCATCCAATATATAAACTTTGTCAACGCTTTTCCCCGCACGAAAAGCTTCTATTACCGCATTTCTTCCTTCTATTTTAAACTCATTCACATTATTTTCCATTTTCCCAAACCATGCCTTCCCTGTATCCTTATCTCTGTATATGCCTTTCCTGCCAAAGCTGACTTTCATAAAGCAGATGCAGCCCACTATTCTATTTTATGTAAACCAATTTGAATCAATTCCAGAATCCGGTCCATCTGATCCGTCAGATAAAGATACCCAATCAAAGCCTCTAAACCGGTAGCTTTTTTGTATTCCCCTATAGTTGCATTTTTCGCCATAGTATAAGGTTTTGCATTTTTCCCCCGTTTATACACTGCCAGCTCGTCCTGGTTAAGCTTATCCATAATTTCTTCAATCAAAAGCGCCTGAGCAGGCGCTTTCACATATTTAACCGTACGAAAATGCAGTTTATTAGGTGTGGTATTTCCTTTTTCCACCACCAGGGTGCGGAAAATCAGATCATAAACCGCATCACCAATATACGCAAGCGTAAGAGGTGAATACGTCCTGATATCCACCTCTTTTAAGTCAAAACTTTTATTAATCAAATTTAAAAAGCTTATGCCCTCTTCCATTTTACTCCTTCACGGGTATCCTCAAGAACGATTCCCTTACTTAAAAGCTCATTTCTGATTTCGTCCGCCCGCTGAAAGTTTTTCGCTTTTCTTGCTGCCTGACGCTCTTCGATTAAAGCTTCAATATCACTATCCAGCATTTCCTGCTTTTTCTCAACAAGCAAACCGCAGATATCGGAAAGCATTACCAGTTCTTCTTTAAGAGAGCTTAAATATTCCCTGCTGCTTTCTGCGTCTGTATTGGTATTAACAAATTTTACCAGTTCAAAAATAGCGGCAATTGCATCAGCAGTGTTGAAATCATCATCCATTGCCTCATCAAACTTAGCAGTAAAACCTTTTGCTTCCTCTGCCAGCTTCTTTTCTTCCTCACTCATTGTATCAGATGTTGCATTTTCAAGCAAATACTTTAAATTGCTGACGCTGGTCACGATTCTGTCATACCCGTTTTTAGCTGCATCCATAAGCTCGGCACTGAAATTCAAGGGACTTCTGTAATGAGCTGACAACATGAAAAAGCGCAGTACCTGAGGATCATATTTCTCAATAATGTCCCTTACGGTAAAGAAATTTCCTGCCGACTTGGACATTTTTCTGTTGTCTATATTCAGGAAAGCATTATGCATCCAGTATTTTGCAAAAGGCTTGCCATTGGCCGCCTCGGACTGTGCAATTTCATTTTCATGATGAGGAAAAATTAAATCCTCTCCCCCTGCATGAATATCAATCTCATCTCCCAGATACCGCTTACTCATAACAGAACATTCAATGTGCCAGCCGGGACGCCCGTTGCACCAGGGTGACTCCCAATAAGGCTCTCCATCCTTTTTCGGTTTCCAAAGCACAAAGTCAAGGGAATCTTCTTTCTGGTCTTCACCGCTTACCAAAAGAGAACGGTTTCCTCCCTGAAGGTCATCAATATTTTTATGAGAAAGTTTTCCATACCCCTTAAAGCTTCTGGTTCTGTAATAAACTGTTCCGTCCTCTGCCCTATAAGCATGCCCCTTCTCAATCAGGGTGCCGATCATATCCAGCATACCGCAGATTTCCTGCGTCGCCTTGGGGTGAGTGGTGGCTTCCTTCACGTTAAGCGCCTGCATATCCTTTTTACATTCTGCAATATAACGCTCGGAAATTACAGAAGCTTCTACTCCTTCCTCAATGGCTTTTTTAATGATCTTGTCATCCACATCTGTAAAATTGGACACAAAGTTCACCTCATATCCCTTATGCTCCATATACCTTCTAACGGTATCAAACACAATCATGGGACGTGCATTACCAATGTGGATCAAATTGTATACGGTAGGACCGCACACATACATTTTTACTTTGCCTTCTTCTAAAGGTTCGAACTCTTCTTTCCGCTTGGATAGTGTGTTATAAATTTTCATCATAATCTCCTTTTCATCTGTCTTTTTTTATCTTACGCAGCTCTCTTTCCAAATCAATGATCCGGTTGGTCAGCTCTGCATTGGCATGATGCAGGCTGGTTAAATCCTCCATGATAGGATCAGGCAGTCCCACCTGATCTAACTCCTCCTGGGGTAATGTTTTATTATTGCGCTTTACCACCCGTCCCGGCACTCCTACTACCGTAGAGTTTGGAGGCACCTCCTCAAGTACCACGCTTCCGGCTCCTATCTTGGAATTATCCCCAATTTTAAAGGAACCTAATATCTTAGCTCCGGCACTGATCATCACATTGTTTCCTATGGTAGGGTGGCGCTTTCCCTGTTCCTTTCCCGTACCTCCAAGGGTTACTCCCTGATACAGGGTTACATTATCTCCAACAATTGTCGTTTCTCCTATAATAACACCGTTTCCATGATCAATAAAAAATCCCCTGCCAATCTGTGCACCGGGATGAATTTCTATCCCGGTTTTTCTTGCTCCACGCTGGGATACCCATCTTGCAAGAAAATAATGCCTGTTCAGATACAGCTTATGGGCAGTGCGGTAATGCATCATAACTTTAAAGCTTGGGTAAAGAAAAACCTCCATCGCTGAATGAATTGCCGGATCTCTCTGCCGGATAATCGCAACTTCTTCTTTAATTCTTTTTATAAATCCCACTCTATTGCTCCTTTAATCCGAATGTCTAAACAACACATGTAAAGCTTCACCTGTCATCCTTATGCTAAACAACGGATGTCAGACCTTGCCTTCCATCCTTATGTTAAAAAAAGGATAACTTCATTCCCTAGAGACGAAGTTATCCGCGGTTCCACTCTACTAAAGGCTGCTGCCTTCACTCATTGCACGTAACGTGTGAATACGTGTCCTGCTACTATGTGCCCTGCACTTTAAATCTGTTTCTTCACAAGACCTGCTCCCGGATGCACTTCTATTACCTGTTTACAGGAATGCTTTCAGCCGGCGGCATTCCTTCTCTGGGCAAACACCTGCATCTTCACATGCAGCAGTAATATACTCTCTCCGTTCCTTGCATTTTATTATGTGTTTCCTGTTTATCCATCGGAAATCTATTTACATTATCAGCATATGCAAAAGTACCTGTTTTGTCAACCGTTTTCTCTATTCGGACACCCTTTGCATCCTGCACATCCACGGTTTGTCACATCTTCACTGCTTAAATTCACCGGGCTTGTAAGCAGGCAGACTGCCTGAGAGGAAATCCCCTCACCGCTTCCAGTAAATCCAAGCCCCTCTTCTGTTGTAGCTTTTACGTTTACCTGCTCAATGGTAATCCCCAGCGCATCTGCAATATTTTTTCTCATGGAATCAATATATGGCCTCATCTTTGGTGCCTGTGCAATAATGGTGGCATCAATGTTTTCAATCAAAAACAAATTTTCTTCCAGCAGCTTCCCCACATGCTCCAAAAGCCTGACTGAGGAAATTCCTTTGTAAGCCGGATCGGTATCGGGAAAATGCTTTCCAATGTCTCCCAGTGCCGCTGCCCCTAAAAGAGCATCCATAACCGCATGAAGAAGCACATCCGCATCTGAGTGTCCCAAAAGCCCCTTTTCATAAGGAATTTCCGCGCCCCCTATAATCAGCTTCCTGCCCTCAACTAATTTGTGTACATCATATCCCATTCCAATTCTCATTTTTATACCCATTCCTTTCCCGCCTTGGGCTTTTCCCAAGTGGGAACAGGCCCAAATACGTAAGGTTGAAAGTTTCTTTCAACCTTATTCACCTTCTTCCTTCTGCATGATCTTCCATATATACTGTACATCTTCCTGCCGAATATACCCAACCTTCTGGTAGGAAAAAGCAAACTCTCCCCGCATTAATGCATATCCCGCATAAATATATTCTCCAAAGCCACAGTAAACTGCCGCAGTATCTGTTAAAATTTCATTTTCCCAAGTATCTCTCATGCGAATCCCTGCATAATACAAATGCAGATGAACTGCCTCGTGGGCTAAAACAGCAATCACCGCTTCGGGGGTATAGTGGGGCTTTAATTCCAGCCGGATTGTAGTAAACGCCAGATCCGTTGCTATTTCTCCCGCCCGGTCTGACATAAAGGTATCTTCCACCACCAGCTTAATGAATCCCCCGTCTATGCCAAGATGAGCGCAGATGCTGCACAAAAGCCGCTTTAAGTTTTCCTCATTCCTAAGATCAGCTCTTAGGATGCTTAAAATCTCCTCCGGAACCCTATAAACCCCATAATCAGTTTTTTCTTTCTTTTTTAAAAGCGCCACGCATTCTGTTATAAGTTCTTTGGGAACGCTTTTAAAAGCACTTGACGGAACAGGCGCCCTATGCAGAATAAATCTTTTAAAAAGAAAATAAAAAAATCCAATATATGCCAACAGCTCAAAAATACTGTCAATTCTAATCCGGTAAAGAAATTCCTGTATTGCTCTCATATTTTTCCGCCTCTTTCCCATATCCGCATAATATATCATTGTGCATCAATCCGCGCCTTTAAATCCTCCAAATACATCCAGCGGTCCATCTTTTCTTCCAGCTCCTGTTCTGTCTGCTGTTTTTGTCCGGTTAATTCGTTCAGTCTGACAAAATCAGTGGCTGCTTCCATAATCTGCTGCTCTAAACTGCTGATTTTCTCTTCCAGTGCTGCAATTTCTCCCTCAATCACTTCATAGTCTTTTTGCTCCTTATAGGTAAATTTCAGCTTCTTTTCTGGCTCCTTCCAGCTATTTTTCTTATTATGGATGGTTTTCTCATCTTTACTGCCGCCTGCCGCTTTTCCGTTTTCTTCTCCGGCCTCCTGCATCACGCGCATTTTATAATCCGTATACCCGCCCTCATACTGTTTCAGCACTCCGTCTTTCTCAAAAGCAAAAATCCTTTTTACAATCCGGTCCAAAAAATAACGGTCATGAGAAACGGTAATTACAATTCCTGAAAAGCTGTCCAGATAGTCTTCCAGTATGGCCAATGTGGTAATATCCAGATCATTGGTAGGCTCATCCAAAATCAACACATTAGGCGCCCCCATAAGCACCTTCAGCAAATTCAGCCGCCGCTTTTCTCCTCCGGAAAGCCTGCTTAAAAGCCCATACTGATCCTTCCCCTCAAATAAAAACCGCTCCAGCATCTGGGAAGCGCTCACACTTCCCTCCTGTGTCTTTACGTATTCCGCCACATCCTTAATACAGTCGATTACCCTCTTATCGGAGGGCATTTCCGTTTCGCTGATTTCCTGAGTATAATATCCGATTTTAACTGTCTGTCCTAAAATTACTTTCCCCGCATCGGGAAGGATTTCTCCTGTGAGAATTTTCATCAGAGTAGTCTTACCACAGCCATTAGGACCAATAAATCCAATCCTGTCATTTTTCAAAAAAATATAAGAAAAATCCCGAATCAGAACTTTATCTCCATAGGCTTTATCAATCTGCTCAATTTCCACAGTAGTTTTTCCAAGCCGGGTAGAAACAGAGCTGATTTCCACTTTCCCATCCACTGCCGGCGCCGATGCATTTTTCAATTCTTCATACCGCTCTAATCTGGCCTTTTGCTTGGTAGTCCGCGCCCTGGCACCTCTTTTTACCCATTCTAACTCCTTGCGCAAAACAGACTGGCGTTTCCGCTCACTTGCAAGGGCCGCTTCCTCCCGGGCTGCTTTCAATTCCAAAAAGCCTGCATAATTCGCCTGATAAGAATAAATTTTTCCTTTGTCAATCTCTGCAATACGGTTTGACACGCTGTCCAGAAAATAACGGTCATGAGTGACCATGACAACTGCCCCTGTATAGCTTTTCAACTGCCCTTCCAGCCACTGCGCCATATTAGTATCCAAATGATTGGTAGGCTCATCCAAAATCAGCAGGTCAGAGGGCTCTAAAAGGGCGGCCACCAGTGCCAGACGCTTTCTTTGTCCGCCGGATAGGCTGCCGCACAAAGCCTCAAAATCCGTCACTCCCAGACTGGTCAGCATGGATTTAATCTGCGCATCTTCTGCTCCACATCTCCTTTGAACTGCTTCCATAACAGTGTCCTTTTCCTGAAACAAAGGGTGCTGGGGCAGGTAGCTGCATACTACATGATTGGCCAACGTAACGCTTCCTTCATCCGGTTCCTCTAAGCCTGCCATCATTTTAAGCAGTGTAGATTTGCCTGTTCCGTTGATTCCAATGATGCCCACCTTTTCCCCTTCCTGTAAGTAAAAAGAAGTATGGTCAAATAAAGGCCGCTCTCCATATGATTTTGTTATGTTTTCTATTGATAAAATGTTCATGGCGTTTTCCAATTCTTAAGCTTTTACCTCAATATTTTGCAATTCATCTGTATTACCATTTTAAATGAGCAGCAAGTTTTTTGGCAACTTATTTTTTACATCCACCATTTCAACTCATCAAACATCTCATCCGGCAGGTACAAATACCGGTAAGGCGTTACATTTTCATCATTAGGGCAATAAACGGAAATGCTGTAACCGCTATATTTCCAATCTCCCGGGTACCCTAAAATCGTATCATAAGCGTCAATGATCTCCTTTCCGCTGCTTAAATAAATGATATTTTCCGCAAAGGAGTCAAACTCCCGCCAGCCATAATACAAAATTCCATATTCTTCTTCCTGCCATCTGCTGACGGTCTGCTTAACCGGCAATGCCTCCATACCTTCTACCAGCATGGTAAAATCCTTTTCTTCCTCATAAATGCCATCGGTTGCGCCATGAAGGTCAATTCTGATTTTGTCTGATTTATTTTCATCATAGGAAATCAGATAACTGTCCACATAATTTCCATCCTCATCAAACCCTTTTATCATTGTGTCAAAGCTTATGATTGTCCCGTCCGGCCTAAAATGCAGGGAAAAGCTGGTGGCAAGGCAGAGCTTTTCCGGCAGCTTTACTTTCTGCTCCACATCCTCCAAAATTCCTGTCAGCTTATCCTCATAAATATTATCATGTACCAAAACAACATTTCTTGTATTTTTTAGCTGCCACAGGTACCATGACAGCTTGCCGTTATAGGGGACTGCACTTCTTACAATCAATCCTGCGCCAATCAGGCTGACTACCATCCAGCCGGTGATCACCGGAAGCCTGAACAGACAGCGCCGGTAAAGCTTTACCGTGGACAATTTCAGCTTCACAAATTCTCTGTTTTTTCCCTGACAGGAAAGAAGAAAAAATTTTCCCTTCTTCACCACAAGATAGCAATATTTTTTATCCATCCGGTAATACACAATATCTTTCAGGGAAAAGGCAGTACTGTAATCATTGATTTTTAACGTAACAAGCTCATTGTCTATAACAATTTCCTGATAGGTAAAAGGCAGGCTGTTTCTTTTCAGCCTCCAGCATACTGCCATCCATCTCACAAACAGGATAAGAAAAGTCACGCCGCATACAAACAAAATCGGTATATTTTTCCTAATCCGCCCAAATTGGCACAAAGAATAAAGATGGAACCAGAACACACCGCCCAAAAACAGGGAAAGGGGACGGGCGAAAAAGCGGCAGAGCATTTCCCTGCATATGATCCTTTTCCACTGTTTTTCTGTTGTTTTCGTCTCACTGCCGCAGTACAAATCCCTGGAACTTCCAGGTTTCGCCCAAATCATCCGTAACATATCTGGCTTTCACTCCTCCATCAATACTTTGTTCTTCCATGCAAACGTCCATCGTCCATTTTCCCTTTTCCCAAAAGGGCGCATAGGCCATAGAATAATACTCTTTAATTTCATCAAACTTTACCTCACTCCACGTTTCTCCCCCATCTCCCGTTCGTATTACAAAAGGAGTTTCGGAGTCCCTGATGGTAATAAAGCCAACCTCATTGGTGATAAACCGCATGTCTGTGGTAAGAGAATGGGACATGAACTCAGCCCCTTCTACTACCAGGCACTCCCGCCAGTTTTTCCCTCCATCTTCCGTAACAAAACAGGTGGTATATTCCTGCCACATAGTCCGGTCAGTGGTAATCACCAGAAATCCTTTTTCCGCATTTTCCGGAAAGGATACAAAAATTCTCCTGACGGAACCAAAATTTCTGATATTGGTCACCACGCTGCTCCGGTAAGCACCTGCTGCTTCATCATAAAATACCACACTAAGGGGCAGCACAGGACTTCCTCCGTAAGCAAAAATCTGCTTAATTTCATCACACTGATAGCTGCCTTCCTGCAGCCGGGTAAGGGTTCCATCCATTTCATCCCCTCTGGTAAAAAGCTCTTCTAAAGTTACCGGTACCGTCTCCCACTTTTCCTGACCTTTTTTCCTGATTTCAAGCACACCGCCGCTTGTTTTTGTCTCATACACATAATCCCTTTCCTCTTCCGGCATTCCTGTAAAAGCAGGAATATCACTATAATCATTTTCAGGATAAGCTTCCCGAAAGGCCTCCACAGCCTCGGTCATTTGGGTAATTCCCTGCAGCTCAAAAACATAGTCCTTTACCATCTTCACGTGAACTGCCACAGGATAATACGTATAATAGTATCCATCCACCATCTGTACCTGCCCATAAAAAGGAACCTTATCTAATGCACTTTCATCCGCCAAAAACTCCCTGATTACCGCTGCAAATACAAACTCCTTCTGATCTCCTGCCAGCATTCTCCAATAAACAGCCTCCACCCCCGTATAAGCGCCCGGCTCCTCCAGCGAAACCCTGCCTGCGGCAGTCTGATCTCTGTCATAATTCAAATAACGATACATGAATTTATCAATACAATCCCCATAATGTTCCGGTCTTTTCAACCTGACCTGCCAGGGGCCCTCCGCCGCATAAGGCAGTTCTTCATAGCTTTCCACCTCACTATAAGGCAGACTCATTAATTCCTGATAATAAGAATCCTCCTTAGCCGGCGCCAGGGGCAGCATACGTTCAAGTACCTCTCTGGTAAAGCATTCCGGCTTTTCAAAGCCATCATAAATATTGATATTTTCCGATGCCTGCTGCTCCTTTACCTGAATCATCATTCTTTTTCCGAAGATTCCAGCCAAAAACACTGTTTGAAGAACAAGCAGGGCAACTGCAAAACCGGCAATTACATTATAAGGCTTTTTCTCCTCCATAATGGCCGCAATCCGTGCCTTCATCATTCCTTCTCCCGCACTGAAAAAGACAGAATGAACATAGCCCCTGGTCCGCATCTTCTCCAGACTGTCTATCAAAAACTGCCCGTAAGCCGCCCTTTCTTCCTTTCCGCATCCTGACACCACAGTTTCATCACAGTCAATCTCTATGTCTCTGCCGCTGATGCTGCGGATCAGATACGCCAAAGGATTATACCAGCAAAGGGCATTGCACAAAAACAAAAATAACTTATACCAGGTATCCTTATGCCGGATATGCACACACTCATGCAGCAAAAGCACATCCAGCATTTCTGTTTTTTCCATTGTCCGGTCTGCCAAATCACCTGCTACACCTTCTGCCGCTAAACTACACGCCCAATCCGGCAGAAGAATCACCGGATGATAGAAGCCAAGTACAAAGGGTTCTGCAATTCCAATATTTTTATAGACAATACTTCTGTCTGCCTGCCTGCTTCCGGCCTGCACCCACGCCTTTTCAAGCTTCCGCCTGACCACTTCATCTTCTACCGGTACAATACCGTTAATGCATTTCACCCTGAATTTCCGATAATTCACAAAATACACCAGAACCATAAGCAGACTGACCAACGTCATGCCAAGTACCACAAGGGCAAAGCCTTTCTCATAAAGAAAATAGGGCAGCCCAATTTTTTTGCAAACCCGATACCACAAATAATCCGCCGTATACCTGATCTTCCGCAGAAAAAACACGTGAAGAAAACACATTTGTATCATCAAAAGCGCCCAGATTATTTTTTTCCATCTTCCACTCATTATTTAAAACCAAACTCCCTCCTGCCTTCTATTGTCCTGATTTCATGGTGCATAAGGCTTTTCACAGAAATATTGTCTGAAAATTTATTTTTCACACTATTGTTTGTATTAAGATATTTTGGTAGTCATATATGATTCCGGCGGATAAAGACTTTCGTCGATTCTCTCCAATTTCCCTTTATAAAAGCACAGCACATAGAAGCCCGTATCTGTCTGGTAATAAAATTCCTCATAATCATTGTTTTCGGGAAAGTCCTTTTTCTCATAACTCTGCCCCAGAATTTCTTCGGCTTCCTGCCTGCTCATGCCAATCAAAAGCTTTCCATCCCTGCTGCCTCCATAAAAAGACTGAATCTGGGCCAGCTGCTCATACTCATTCATCATAAAAAGGTAACAGTTGTCATTTGCCCAATAATAATGCTGCCTGTTGCTTCCATCCTCCTCTGCTGTCTCCATCTCATAATAATCCATGCCGATTGCATCCAGATAAGTGGTAAGCTCTTCTTTCGTCCATCCAAACCTGCATTCTGTAAGGAGTCTATTAGGATTATGGTTCATTTCACTTATCAAAATTTGGTTAAACACATTTGTAAAATTAACAATCCGCGGCTCCCACATATCTCCGTATAACTGAAAAGTCTTTCCCTGCCTGCCTTCCCCCATCACATCCAGTCCACATCCCCAAATCGTTCCATCCTTTTTTTCTATAAAGGTTGTACTGTCATACCTGCATTGCCCCTTTGTATCCCGCATCAGACGAGTGCTATAAGAGTTATTGCGCATCTGGTCGAACCACACCATCTTTACATCTTCCGCCGCCATCACCGGCTCTTCAATAAAATCTCTGTCTCCCGAGTCCACGCCGCAGGAACCAAAGCTGTTATTTCCCCATGTCCATAAGCTTCCGTCTTCCTTAATGGCAGCCATCGTAAAGAAACCGCTGGTTACATAAACTGCATCCACCATCATCACATGAGGTTTGGTATACACACATCCTTGCGTCTGATTTCCGGTAATTGAAGATGTAGTATAAATTCCGCCCCAGCACCAAACACTTCCATCTTCCTTTAATGCCACAATAGAGCCCATTCCGCATCTGGCATAGCGCACATCCTCCATAAGAAGCACAGGCAGATCCGCAGTCGTTTTATCAGGGTTCCATAAATAATTAAATTCCTCTGGCACATCCATTCCCATAAGCCCGTTCATGTTTGCTCCCATACCATAAAGCTTTCCATCTTCGGTTAAAAAAATAGTGAAAGAGCCGGAAAAAGTACTTGCATCCACATGTACTACATTTTCCGCTATTTTCTGCGATTCCTCTATGCTTGTACTTCCATCCAGCGTATCCAGATAAGTAGTTTTTCTTCCAATTCCTAACTGACCACAGTTGTTATCCCCACAGCCCCATAGCGTTCCTTCCTCATCAATGAAAAAATAACTGCCTACCAGAGAAAGGTTGGTAATATAATAGTTTTCTATCTGGAATGGCTCCCCGATATGCAGATCTGCGTAATCTTCTACCAAAAAATTCTGTAGTTCCATTTCCTCCAGGTCTGTATCTGCCCATCCCTCACTGCCTGCTTTTGTCTCTTTTTCTCCTTCCTCTTTCGTTCCTTCTTTTTCTGTTCTGGTATCTGTCCGATCTGATACGAGTCTTTTTTCCTCTTCCCCTGTAATAACAAAAATCAGTCCAGTTCCGACAATAACGAGGGCTGCCAGCAAAACCATTATTGCATATCGACATCTGTTTCTTCTGTTTATAAAAAGATTCTTAAAATTCATAAAGCATCATCCCTCTTTTTACTGTCTAAAAACTGGCGTAGTTCTTCGATATCCTGACTGCTCAGTTCCTCTCCGTCATATAGCGCTGTTGCAAAATTGCTTAAAGAGCCGCCAAACATTTTCTTTAAAATAGTTTTCCCTGTTTCCTTTAAATAAAGCTTTTTTTCTACCAATGGGCGGTAGTAATTCATTTTTCCCCGCTTCTCCCGCTCTACAAATCCCTTTTCTTCCAGTCTTGATAAATAAGAAAGAATTGTTCCTGCAGTAAGAAGCTTGTCAGTATCCATCTTTTCTTCAATTTCAATGCGGGAAACAGGTTCTCCTGCCTCCCATATAATCATCATTAATTCCAGTTCTCCATCAGGCAGCTTTTTCATTGTATCCATACCTTTCTTTTATTTTAGGCATTTGCCTAATTTAAAAATAGCATACCCCATTTGGGTTGTCAACTTTTTAAGAACAGCATACCTATATCTGTCATTTTACAAAGATACTAATTTCACAGGAATACGTGTTTTGCATAATTTTCCAGCTTATGGAAACACTAAGAAAAAGAAAACACAAAACAATTTATTCAGCAGCACAAAAATGCTTTGAAATGGAGGTAAAAATGGACAAAGAAAAAAGAATCAACACCTACCCAAATGGCCAGCAGCCAGCCAATTCCTATGATGACGGCAATATTCCCCAGGAAGATCTTCCCATCAATATTATTCCTGATGAGGTTCCAAGAAAAGATGGCCCGGGTGGGGAAGAATAAACGAAAAAATTTCAGTCTCAAGGCTTTAAACAGCCACTGGAGCAGACAGATGAAGCAGGAATAAAAAATCTGCAACAACAGATACTCATGGAAAACAGGTATGTCCAAGCATGGCATACCTGTTTTTTAAAAAGACACTATATAAAGCCTGACCGCCAACACTTCATGTAAAGGGTTATTACAATTGTTTCACTTTATTACTTATGTTATATTATTAATACACAACAAAACAAGGAGCGGTAAACAGGAAACGCAAATCGGATATTTTTATTATCCTGCTGCAAAAATGCTCCGGAATGAGGAATATTATGAGCGAAATTACAAGTGAATCCAGGCTGACTTTTATGGAAGCCACCAGTATCATTGTAGGGCATGGCGTAGGTTCCGGTATTCTGGCAGTGCCATTTTTAGCTTCCCGCAACCGCTGGCAGGACTTTATATGGATCGTCCTTTTTGCATACCTGATTAATCTGGTCATGCATTTCATGATTGCAGAACTGTCCTGCAATAACAATGGAGCACAATTTATCAAATGCTTTGAAAAAGAACTTTTTACCGGAAAGCTGAAAAACCTTGCTGCCTGGATCGCTTTTGGTTTCCTGGGCTTTTCTGTTCTGGTTAACGTCAGCGGCTTTATTGCCGGCGCTGCTGCTGTCTTTTCCGCATGGTTTTCCCTTCCTCCTGCATTAGGCATGGTTCTTTATTACGTGCTTGCCGCAAGTGTGGTTTATATCGGCATGAAATTCGTTGGAATCTGCGAAAAAATTGCAGTATTTTCTATGGTGGGTGTGATTGGAGTTCTCTTTATCGCCACACTTTTATCCGATATCAGTCCTCTTCCATGTACATTTATTGCAGGCAGCAATGTGCTGGCATTATATAGTATGGTGGCTTTTTCTCTTTCCGCCGTGATGTCTGTTCCACAGGCGGTAAAGGGATTAAATGGCGACCGGAAAAAAATACAGGGTTCAATTGCCCTTGGCACAGGTATTAATGTAGTTCTTATCCTGCTGATTACCTTTATGACCTTACTCGGCGCAGGAGAAAGCATTTCGGAAAATGGTGCTTTAGTTGATTTATCCCTTCATCTTGGCGGCTGGGTTAGCATTGTGGGCTATGTATTTTCCCTGCTGGCACTTTCTACCTCTTTCTGGGCCAATACCCTGAATCTGCGTGACATTGTTCACGAACAAACTAAATGGATAAAACAAATCAGCTGGCTTGTTTCAACTCTTCCCTGCCTGTTTATTGCCTTACTGGGCGTGCAAAGCTTTGTTGGATTTACCCGCCTTGCAGGAGTAGTTCAGATTTTAACAGGTGTTGGAATTATCATTGCCTATAACCGCTCCCGCAAACGCACTGGTAGAAGTATGATTTGCGGCAGGCTTGGCACACTCCCCTTCCAGCTTCTTGTAATTGCCGGATCATTGTTATCCTCCATTGGTTCCCTGCTGCATGTAATATAAAAATACAAGTGAACACCGCCGCGCCCTGCTGGCCGGCTTATAGTAACAGCGGATTTTAGGCTCCGCCAGATACCTTTCGTTAAAAAGAAAATTTAAAGAGAATATACTTATGAAAAAACAACTAAAACATATGAATCAAATCTGCATTACACAAACAGCCGCAACTATTTTAAATTTACTTGGCATCACTCCAACCATCCAAATGGCTCCGCCCATCAAACAGGTTTTAGAATGCCAGCCTGCCTGCGACCGGATATTTATCTATAATCCTGACGCTATTGCTATGTGGATCTATGAAAAATATGCAGATTACTTTAAAGAAATGGAAAAGATAATCGACTTAAAGCTTCCTATGCTCTCTGTAATTCCACCTGTTACTCCGGTATGCTTTGCTTCCATGTACAGCGGTTTGCTGCCGGCTGACCATGGCATTCAAAAATATGAAAAACCTGTTCTTACGGTTCCTACCGTTTTTGATCTGCTGCCCCAAGCCGGAAAAAAAGCTGCCATCGTCTCTACGGAAGGTGACAGCATCTCAAAAATTTTTTTAAACCGCAAAATTGATTATTTCATTTATCCTTCCAAAGAAGCCTGCAATCAAAAGGCCCTTAAGCTGATCGAACAGAATCAATATGACTTAATCGTACTTTATAATGGGGATTATGACTATCAAATGCACCGCCATTCGCCGGAAGGGAAAAAATCCTTAAAGGCTTTGCAGGAAAACATTGCTACCTTTAAGCAGCTGCATGCTTCCATTCAAAAATACTGGTCCACCCACCAGACTGCTCTTGCCTTTGCACCGGATCATGGATGTCACAGGGTATGTGGATTTCTTGGGAATCATGGAAAAAATCTGCCATGTGATATGAATATTATGCATTTTTATAGTTTTTTGTAATTGCTGTATACCAGCCAGTTCAGGAATCAGCATATTCATAAAAAATATGATTGCTTTCAGTCTAATACGATCTGGTATACATAGGGATAATAATTTTGCAATTGGTCTGTCTCCATTTCTTTCCCTGCATAAGTATCAAACCAATTTTCATAATCCGGGTTGTTCCAGACTGAACCATCTTCAAAAACAACTTGTTCCAGACAAAACAGTACATACGTAACCTGATTTACTCCGCTATTTCCAGCTTTCGGAAAATCCTCCATTATTTCCCCATCATATAGTGACCAGCCGCCACGATAATCCTGCGTTTGGCCAGGTATAATATTCTCCTGAGACTGAACCACATTTTCAAAACTACTTTCTGCGCTGCTGTCCAGAAAATTCCAATGCAGCTTTAATGGCAAACCATTTTCGTCATAGGCCAGCATACAATACTGAGTTTCTGTCACAGTTTTGTCCGTATTATTTGTAAGTATATCGTGAATATAAGGACTCCCATCCTCATAATAAAGAATATCCGCACTTTCATGCACTATTGACATTGCAGTTTTTCTTTCCGCTCCTGTATTCTTCCAAATATATCCTTTGTCACTCGTCTGCTTATCTTTGACCGCAGGTCCACCATTAGGACTGCTTTCACTTGAAGCAATTGCAGTGATGGCAAACAATGTAACTGAAACAAATACGATAAAGCAGGAAAAAATACGAGTAACTAAATTTGCTTCTTTTGTATTCATAATTGTAGTAATCCTTTCTTCTGGTATTCTGCCCGTCAAGTAAACATTTTAAATCTGGAGTTGAATACTTATCAATTTAAAAATTCTCATACTCATGAAAAACATATCTCATTATTTCTTTTGCATCCGGATTTAATCTAATAAGAGCCTCAAAAAAGGGATCTTCTTTTGGCGATGGGAATAAATAGTCTTTTTCTGGTATATCAGTAGGTAATTCAAATTCCTTGTCAAATTTAATAATTGCAACTACTTCACTTGCCGCCTCATTGATCGCATCTATACTAGAGCTTAATGATGTGCATTGCTGCCGAATAGGTCTTATACATTTATACCCATTTATTTCAATATCATCATATTTCCACTCAAGAATATCCAACAAATCTGTGTGAGGTTTTAAAACAAAGACAACAGCGTTAGTATATTCCTTTTTCCCTATTTCAACATAATCATAATAACTATTTTTTATCTTTACCAAGTTGTTAAATGCAAAAAATAAAGCAATTTTAATATCAAATGTTACATCAAGCATTCTTGAATCAATACCATAATGCTGTTCAACTGTAGAAGCATCTGTATTACTGATATAATTATTCCAAAGCTTATCTCTAAATGATTCTGCACGATCACAAAAATCCTGATGCAAAATTTCTCCATTTTCAAATTGAAGCCATAAATCATTAAATTGTTCATAATATACATTATGCAGAAAAGGCCTTAAAAAAGATATTATACTTTCTTTCTCAATTCTTTCCATATAATTTTGTGAAAACTTTCTAAAATAAGAAGACACCAAAGAAATTTCATATCCATTACTATCTGAAAAATATGGACTTGGAAATGGTCTTTTAAAAGTATATAAATTTGTAGCTCCCCTGTATACTACATTTTTGTATTTTGACTTTATATCGCTTAATATATCATCAATCTCCATAAAATTTTTTACTGTAAAAATTTTATCAAACGGAGGAAAAACTCGTCTATGCCTTTTATTTTCTTGATAAAATTTTATTTGCTCTATTGTAATAGGAGGCAAATATTCATTTTTGAGTCCATAATATGTATCATATATTATATGATTAAAACATATATAACCACTTTCAACCATATTTTCAATTAAATCATCCTTAATTCCTTCCCCCTTTAAATATTCCTCCATTCTCTTAATTTTATTAGCAAATAAATCCCTATATCCCATTGTTTTTGTCCCCTTCAAAAGAAAAAATTTATAATATTCATTCTTCTAACATTCCCAAATTTTAATCCAACGTAAGCATTTGTATCATACAGCATCCCTCAAATACGTTTTCTTCATCATACACCAAAATATGACATTTTACCATATTACCTAAAGGTACTAATATACTTATTTTATTGCAAATCTTTGTTCACTCGCAATTTTAAACATGTTAAAATGTATTTATATTTATAAAGCTTTTGTTCATGAATAAAAAATTACAAGTTTTTGTTTCATCTACATATACTGATTTAAAAGACGAACGTCAAGCCGCTGTTGAAGCTATTCTTGATGCAGGGCATATTCCTGCTGGTATGGAACTATTTAAAGCTGGAAATGATTCACAGTTAAAAACAGTATATAAATGGAATTGGTTATGTCAAAAATAATTCGTGAAGCGAATGACTGTAAAGATATTCAACTTGCAATACATACCACCCTTAATGACTTTATGCAGGAATATAATCTTACTGGCTGGATTCGTAATTCTAACGAAAACGACATCATTCAATTACTAAAAGATAATACAAAACTACTGAAAGAAAACAATTTGCTTCATACACAAATACAAGAACTGCAAAATCAAATAGCTGAACAGTCAACAAAAAAACTTGGCAATTTTTCATTTGATGATATTGTAAAATTATTTAAGACTAAAGTTTTTAAGGTTCCTGCTGATGTTGGATAGTGCGTAGGGACGACAAACAAATACAAATAAAAAAAGGGACTTCCTCAATCCTTAAAAGGCTATGACAGCAACGGTTATAGTCTTTTTTCATGCGGTAATTACCGTATGAAATGAACTCCTATTCCCCCAAGCGGAGAAATACCCGTCAATGATATTCCTCAATTCAAAACTCCGACAATTAACGGAAGAAAATCATTTATCAGCACCGAAACCAATCAATCATATCAATCCATATCACAGGAGGGCAAAGACCATGAATAAAAAGCAGGAACAACAGATTTTGGACTATTACAGTACCGCCGACAAATATATCCGTAGCAAGACACACTCCAATGCGCATCAGACTGTATTTACGAAAGAAAACGATAAATACCAGTGGCTTGTGTTGGAACAGAAAAGCCAGTGTGAAGTCGAGGTAAGGCAGACCGACAGTCATGGAACAATCACAGCGAGGGATAATTACGAACTGACAAGAAATCTCCCTAAG
>OFEY01000741.1_pt1 | contig 25473 bp, 39 predicted proteins | sample 1521251 | NCBI WGS metagenome assembly OFEY01 (sample SAMEA3504100, study PRJEB24116) | mouse gut metagenome | biome: mouse gut; feature: mouse-associated habitat; material: faeces | place: Denmark | collected 2011
CCCTGGTCCTGGAAGCAGTCTCACTCTCAGCGGCCTTCTTCTTGTCGTTCTTAGCCGCCTCCTTGGCAAGCTCCGCCGCCGTGAGAGGGACATACCTCAGAATGCTTAAGGACAGCGGCGCCAGATTTATGGTCACAGAGTAAGGCCTGTCATCCCACTCAACCTCCCTGCTCCTCTTCACGCGATTGTTCACAATGCCCGTGCCCCCATAGCGCTCATCGTCGGTGTTCAGCACCTCCTTGTACTTTCCATAGTAAGGTACACCTGTCGTGATCTCCCGCTCCACACCGGAGAAATTGGCCAGTACCACCAGCACGTCATTTTTCCCTTCTCCCTTTCTCAGGAAAGTCAGGTAGCAGTCATTGGCAGAGATATGGTTCACCCACTCAAAACCATTCGGGTCATCGTCCAGAACGGACAGCTCCGGCAGACTGCGGTAGCAATGGTTCAAGTCTTTCACCAGAGCCGCAATGCCCCTGTGCTCCGGCACCTGGGCCAGCTCCCACTGCACCCGCCTTCCCTCGTTCCACTCGTCAAATTCCCCCAGATCCTGCCCCATAAAGAGCAGCTTCTTGCCCGGATGCACCATCATAAAAGCATATGTCAGCCTCAGATTGGCGAACTTCTGCTCCCTGTCGCCGGGCATCTTCCCCAGCATGGTGGCCTTTCCGTGTACCACCTCGTCATGGGAGAACACAAGCATAAATTTCTCGCTGTAGGCATAGACCATGCTGAAAGTGAGCTCCCCGTGGTGGTGGCTGCGGAAATAAGGGTCAAACTTGATATACTGCAGATAATCGTTCATAAAGCCCATATTCCACTTCAGATCAAAGCCCAGGCCGCCCTGATCCAGGCCGCCGGTAATCATGGGGAAGGCCGTGCTCTCCTCTGCAATGGTAAGCACACCCGCGTTGCGCTTTTTCATAATGGAATTCAGGTGCTTTATCATTTCCGCTGGTGTCATTGGCATCTTTTGTATTTCCCTTTCCTTGTCTTCAAGAATATTATAACACGTATTAACACGTATGTCAATGTGGGATACGTATATTTGGAAGTTGCCTTGTCATTTTTAGTCGCTGTTGCGGCTGGTGTAGCTTGCCACTACATCATCAAATGGTTAGATGGCAATGAATAGCCGGTAACTAGCCTATGGGTTTAAGCCTTCCCATTACATAAATTAGGAATAGAAAACCCCGGAGGTGACGCTCCGGGGTTTCATTGCCGTTCATATTGGACTTGCTTTGTCATTTTGCCTACAGGCATAATAGCATATGCATATCCTGCTTGCAATATTCCCCAAAGATTTTATTTTTAGTTCCTGTTGCGACGTCGCAATATATTATGCTTTCATCCGCTGGCTTATCCTATACTGCTCAGCATCTGGAACATCAACGAATTCGACGGTTTTATCGAAATTATTTCGGATAACTTCTTTTATTTCCTCCAGAGTAACATTGAAAAATTCTCTCCGCTGGTTTACCATGTTTACCTTTCGGGCTTCAAAAGCATGATGAAGCGCTGTTTCTAATGCAGGGGCATCATTTGAAAAGATCATTGCGTGAACGTCAAAATTAAATGGAACGGATGCATCCCCAAGTTCATTGACTCTTTCTTGAGGATCAAGACGTCGTGTCATTCCTATTTTATATATATTTTCCCCAAATGAACCTATGTTTGAAATAATATAGACATAGCCCGCTTTCATATTTGCCTGGCGATAATCGATATCAGTTAGGGCTTTATCGATATCAGTCAGCTTGTCTTCAAGTTCAGCTTTTTTATTCAACAAATCGGAATCGTCAGGACGTAATGATAATTGAGCATTTAATTTTTCATAGGCTGTTTGGTAATGGGACATCTCTTTTTCTATCTTTTTTCTTTCTGCCTCTATCTCTTTTTGAAGTTTTGCCTGTTCACGCTGTTCTGCTCTTGCTGCCTTTAAAGCCTCTTTTTCTTCCTGTTGCTGCATTTTATATTCAATAGTAAGATCTAACTCCTGTTTTTTTAAATTAAAATATGCAGGCGTTATGCTGATCATAAGCATTGTCCCTAATTTAGAAATAGCTTCACTGGAAGTGGTCAGTTTTCTGAGAGACATATCATAATTAGTGTATTTAACGTTACGAATAATTTCATCGCACTCGCTATTAAAAGCCCGGAGTAGAAGCTTCTGCATGTCTCTGACCATTTTATTCCCTTGGGCTTTGCTATTGTTATATATAAAATTCATATTGCCGGTAACGGCCATATTTGATTTTAGGAGCGATTTCTGCTGTTCCCTGTTAAGTGCAAGATTTTGGGCGTATATGCTGGAGCTGTCAAAATGATAACGAGGTTGATATAAACCAAATTCTTGAACAAGAATATCATCATTAAAAGTAATTATCTTCTTTTGTAGTTCAGCAGCATCTTTCTCCAAAGAATTAACTGCAAATTGCTTTCTATTAATTTCTTTCGTTAATCGTTCAGTTTCCTGTCTTAATTCATTTATTTTGGAAAGAAGAGCGTTGGCTTCTTGCATTTCTGGAGTCATCAGAGACTTTAAGTTTTCATTCTCTTCTTTTATTTTAGATACATTAAAAATATCTTTAAGGCCCATAAATATATCCTCTTTTCGTTTTTGTTTATATCGATTATTTAACATCGCTCTGAAATGCGATAGCCTTTCCAAGGATATGAAAATTATTAAGTTCATCATTTGTAAAAATCAAATCTTCATAGGCAGGATTTTCAGCTTTTAATATAACCATACTTTTTTCGGTATAATAATAAAATCTTTTTAAAGTAGCCTCGCTGTCATTGTTTACAATGACAGCAGCGATTTCGCCATTTTCTACTATATCTTGTTTTCTTACAAATACGATATCACCATCATAGATTCTGGCGTTGATCATGCTGTCTCCTTTTGCTTTTAAGCAGAAATCAGCTTTTATATCAGTACCCGCCATGATATAGCTTTCGCGCTCTTCATTTGTATATGTAGGCTTACCGCAAGCGATTTCTCCGAGAACCGGAAAACATTTTAATTCGATAGGAAAGATATTTGTAATTGAAATATCAGAGGAGTCTTCCCACCCCATTAAAAATGCTTCAGATGTTTTAAGGTATTTAGCTATATCTGGGAGCAAATTTGCGGGAATTTTTTCAATATCTCCATTTTCATATCTAAATATTGTGGATCTCGATACGCCTAAATGTTGAGCTAATGTATCGGCGCTAATTCCTAATTGCTTTCGTCTTTCTTGCATTCTTTCACCAGTAATAGACAAAATATCACCTCCAATAATGAAAATATATCACGATTGATGCAAAAACGCAACGTTTTTTTTGCGAAAATGCGATTTTTATATTGACATTAAAAAACAAATGTTGTAATATACATTCAGAAAGTTGCATTAATGCGATTTTGAGGAGGTGACAAATTTGGTTGTTAATGTACAAAGATTAAAAGGTAAAATTGTAGAAAAGAAAAGTACTCAAGAACTTGTAGCAGATGCTATGGGTATGAATCGTACTACTTTCTACAGAAAAATGAAAAACGGTGGTAATGGTTTTACAGTGGGTGATATCCATAAAATGATTATGTGTATACCACTTACAAAAGAAGAGGCTATTGATATTTTTTTTAACTAATAAGTCGCATTAATGCAACACAAAATAAAGCTTTGATATTTAACAATAAAGAGAAAATATGAGTAAGAAAATAGAATGAGAGGAGGTGAGGAAAGAGATGACAGAGAAAAAGGTAAAATCAATACTCGAAGCCATGGAGGGTATTACCTATTTGGAATGGAAAAAGTTAAGGCTTTGCATAGATAATCGGTTTAATGCGGACACCAACGAAGCGGCAAACCGTGTGCCGCTAGCTGATGTTGAAAAGATTGTGGAAGATTACAAGCGCGAATTTTAATATCCTATTCTTCTACAATCTGAATGAATATTGGGTTGATCCTGTAATCTTTGTTATTATAAAAGATTTTTACATAATCTAACTGGTAATATGTATCTTTTTCTTCTCGGTGGATGGGAGACCATATTACTGCATTTTCTTCGTACCATTGGCTTGGTTTTACACGATTTATGCCCATAACACATTCAGGATCATCGTTAAGACAAACCCAATTGCCAGTAAGACAAGCATAGACTTTTTTCATCACTTTTTATCCTTTCTCAATATTTCAGCATGTGGTGCTGATAAGGAAAGCATATCACAAAACGGAGAAAGGTGGAAGAGAAAATAGAAAGGGAGGAGGTGAGGAGGCTGATATTATCGGATGAAGGATTGAAGCTGATAGAAAAACAGGCAGACAAAATGAAAAATGTTAAATTGATGTTTCTGGTTCAGATTTTAAAAGAATTGCGAGAAGTAAAAGAGCTACTGAAAATACATCAGGATACCAGTAATTGCAGCGATAACAGCACCGGTGGCACTGATGACCGTAAAAATAAGCATGGCTAAATTGTAAGGCTTTTGCTTTTTCTCCTGCTCTTTTAGATATTGGATAACTTTTGTTGAATCATCCAAACATGCATCCATGATAGCTTGCTTTTCATCGTCAGTAAGAAACATAAAACTTCTCCCTTATTGTATTTCAGTATTGCCGTGTTGATAAAGAAAGTATATCACAAAACGGAGAAAGGTGGAAGAGAAAATAGAAAAGGAGGAGGTGAGGGAAAGGTGAAGGAATTTATTTGCCAGCATATAGGAGCTTTGATAGTTCTTGTCCCTGCTATATTGTTTTGCTTATACCTTAGCTGGAAAGTTTATCTGGAAGATAAATTTGATTCCATGTGGGATGGAAAGCCCTGGGATGAAGTAGAGTATCAAAGGCGGGTAAAAGAATGGGAAAAAGAGAAAGAATCACGATGACTTATCCCACCTTTTTGCGATTTTGTCTGCATGTTTTATGATGTAAGGCTCAAGAAACAGTTCCTTGCATAAAACATTGAAGACGAGCGATATCCGTTGTTCAATCATAAAGAAGTATTTATCAGTTTCTTCGATATCTTTGGCGGCAGGGGTGTCATAAACCCACTTAAAGCGTAAGAGCAGTTCTTTCAATTCAGAATCTGCGTATTCGTAATTGTTAAAAAGCAGTTCGAAAAATTGTCGTTGCAGTCCAGAGTCGAGGTCAGAAAATTGAAAAGCTCCATGCGTATGAAGCCATATCATTTTTTCAAACGGAGCATAAAGTTTTTCAAAACGTTCTGATTTACGGGTATATTTTTCAGAGTGGTACCCCAGAAGACGGCTAATAATATAGCCAATGATAAAGGAAATTATACTTATCGTCAATTCAATAGGCATGGTAAGAACCTCCTTTTTAATCTCAATATGGCGGTGCTGATAAAGGGGATTATAGCAGATGGGAAGAAGGAGAGCAAGTAAGTTGAACGCCTTTTTAAATGAGACAAAATAAAGCAAGAAAATAGAATGGGAGGAGGTGAGGAGGATAGAACAGCCAAGAGAGCCAGTTTTTTATCCATATGAAAAAGTACATTTTTCGTTTGAAAACAATAAAGCAGAAAGAACGCTTCAAAGTATTGATGGTACTCTGAAGCGTATAGAAGTCAATCTTCTTGAATTGAAAAACCTATTTTCCGCTTTGGGCGGTTCGGCTCTTTCTGAACAGCGGTAAGTAGAAAACTTAATTGACTAACATGTTGAATGAGGGGTGCTGGGAACCTACAAGAAAATAAAATGAGGAGGTGAAGGAAAATATTACGAGTAAAAAAACCGGTGGGTCCAATACCAAATAAAAAACTCAAGGCCGCACCTAAGTGGAAAACGTATAGTGGTAAATTTGTCACATTCAAAAAAGACGGAAAGATATATTACATACATTTTCAATACGGATTTTTTAAGGGGGTACATGATATCTCAATCGTAACTTCTTATACAGAAGATCAAGATATCGTAATACCGGATTTTTACCCCGGATTTGTTCAGCGCTTTGTAAATCAAATGGATACATTGTACGCTATTTTGTTTCCCCGGCTATACAGAAAGCGACATCCTGATCTGTTTTCCACGATACGGTAATATATCCGGCATTTGCGAGTTCATTGATCCGGCGGACATCATCATTATTAGTGCAGTGGTAGATGTTTTCTCCATTCGTAACAAGGGATTTAATTTTATCCCAAACATGATAAGTTGTGCTGTCCATGAACGATTTTCTCCTTTGTATTTAATAAAGAGATTGTAACACAAAAGCTGAATACTGTTAATTACTCTGGCAAACAGGTTGAGTATTTTCTGGAATGGGAGTAGGTGAGGGAAGACGAGAAAGAAAGTAAAAAAGATACAGGAATGGATGAGAGAAGACTACTTTAGCGGAAGAATGCTTTTTCAGAAAGTAACTTGTGGCATTACGGTTATCATCAGCATTATAGCGATCACTATTTCAATAACGCAAATATGCTCATGATAAGGGAAGCGGAAGCGATGAGCAAAGCGAATATTGAGAGAGTAGTGTTAATCCGATAGCGGCGGTTTTCTTTACTGGCAAGGAATTTGCTGAGTGTAAAAAATAGAATGAGGAGGAGGTGAGGGATATAAAAGGGCGATCAATAAGATCAAAAGAGAAAAAGAAAAACAATGTAGTAATTATTATATCAGGAGAGGAATCGGAAGACATAAAAGAAGAGCTCCTTCTAATGATTAGAAAAATGAGCCGAAAGAAGGAGCTGGGATTTTATATTACGCCGGTAGAAATAGCATCACTCAAAACGGTTCAGGAATTTGCGAACTTTAGCCTGAAGATTTCGACAACGGACGGAAGATGACTTGATTTGATCTAAAGTATCTCGGTTATATAATTTTTCCTTATTAGCTGAACATTCCTTAAAATACTCTAAAGCATTATCAAGAGCATGGAGTGTGGTAGAGGTTTCACGCAAGGTGAGAATAAAGCATGGTGTATCTGCGGTAATATTAGCGCCATGAGAGTAATCGTAATCATCAGGGAGAGAATCAACGCCATCGTATTCAATGCCCTCAAATTCATCTTCCAAGGTTGAAAAAGAGAGGGAGGCAGGGAATTCATCATCAGAGGGATGTTCTGAGATTTCTGCATAGGAATAGCCATCATTGATTAGTTCAGTGATTTGGTTTAAAAGATCAAATAAGTTGTAGGCAGCCATTATAAGAATCCTTTCATTATACTTGTATACTCGGCTCTGGCAGGAGCCTGTACTAACAGTATAGGGGAGAAAGGCAGAAATAACAACAAAAAGTCCCGGCGGTACGGGCATACCAACCGGGGCAAAACAAAACTTTTAACAATTCAACTATAGCATTCCTTCCGAGGAAAAGCAAATGAATTTTGGCGAAAAAGGACATGCAGTGGTACATAGGATTAACAAAAGAGCAGGAGGTGCAGGCGTGAAAAAACAAAAAGAGATTGAATGCACCGTGGAATTTACAGAAGGTGCGATAGACAGGATCACGGATGCATTTGTGGACCTGTACTACCAGATAGAGGATGGGATCTACAAGGGGCCGCTGCCCCCGAAACAGACAGAGGAAACCGCGTAAGCGGTTAATGAGTGGACAAGCATATCAGGGAGGTAGGGATGTGGAATACAGGATCGAGTATGCAGATGGGAAGTGCTGTAATTTTGCAAACGGCAGAAAAGACCTGCTGGAATGGCTTAAATTACTCAAGGACGAAAACATATCAGACATCAGGAAGCTGCATAAAAACGGGGTTTCTGAAACGGTCTTGGAAAAGTATGAGAGATATATTAACCATTCTTTTAGATAAAAGCGAGCCAAAAATAACAGGAGGGCAACTATGGAAAAATAATGAAAAATCCGTGCGGGACACAGCATATGCTGGCATTGGCAGTAAGTAATCCGGCCGGATGGGACAAACTCTAAATGACAATAAAAAGACCGGCGTTCCAGCGCCGGCCAAGGACCGAAGTCCGTATCAACCCTATAAACAGTATACGGAAAACAGTCCGAAATGTCAAGAAAAAAGCGGGTTCCAGCCCGCTTTTGTAGCACTATCAGAATATTAAAGTTAGGACAGGAGGGACGGAATTGTATGCAAAAGACAGCTGGTATCTCATCAACCATATAGAACACGAGTATAAATACCAGGGCAGGTATGGGGCGAAGGGAGAAAAGCGGAGGAAAAAGAAAAAAGCCACTCCTGATCAGGTGGCGAAACAGAACCAGTACAACAGGGAAGTGAGGTGCCGGAGGCTGCTGCGGGGCAATTTCTACCCGGGTGACTACTGGGCGACACTGAAATATAAAAAAGGCACAAGGAAGTGCATGGAGGATTTCACGAAAGATATGAAGAAATTCCTCAGGGAGATGCGCCGGGAATATAAGAAGAGGGGGGAGCCCCTGAAATTCATATACCGGCTGGAGATCGGGAAGCGGGGCGGGCTCCATGCCCATATTGTTATAAACCGTTTGCATGGACAAGCCCATACGGATTTGATCATCCGGGACGCCTGGCAGAAAGCGGCGCCGGAGGGGTGCGTTGACTACACGACGATCAGGGAGCAGGGAGGCGGAAGGGAACTTGCCGCCTATATCACGAAGCAGGCGGGGGAAGAGGTAGACGGGCAGATGTGCCTTTTCTCAAAAAAAGACCAGAGGAAGCTGATCCGCATATCATCTTCCAGAAATCTCGTCAGGGCGGAGCCGGTCCGGAAGGTGTACAGGCATTGGACGATGCGTAAGATACTGGAAAATGGGCCGAAGCCGACGCCGGGATATTATATCGATAAAGATTCCATCAGGGCAGGCGTCAACCGTTTCACGGGGTTCAGTTACTATAAATACACTGAGGTGAGGATCGGCCAGATAGACTGCAGGTGGAAGACAGGGGCGGGGGGCAGCGATGGATAGGGTGAATATCTACACATACACGGACATACGGGGACCGGGGAGGCGCACCGGGTATTACGTCTATCTGCTGGAGCAGGAAACGGCGAAGGGGCCGGCAACCCTCCATAAGATTGAAAAGGCGGCGGAGCGGGAAACGGAGAATAAGGTACAGCTCTTGGCGGTGATAGGGGCATTAAAGCGCCTCAGAAAAAACTGCGATCTGGAAATACATACCCATTCGGAATATGTCTCAGCGGGCTTCACGAAAGGCTGGCTGGCAAGGTGGGCGGAAAACGGCTGGCTGAACGAAAAAGGGAAGCCGGTGGCGAACCGGGAGGAATGGGAGGAAATGGCGGAATTACTGAATGCGCATGAGTTTTTATTCCATCCGGGAAGGCATGCCTACAGTATCTGGATGGAGCGTGAGATAGAAAAAAGGAAGGAGAGGGAATTATGTTTGATAGGTTCGGAGAATTCGGCAGTGCCGGAGAGATCAATGAGACGGCAGTAAACTTAAGGAAAGAGGGGGATACGGAGAGCATCATGGTGCTCGCGGAAGAGAACGGCATAGATGAGGAGATTGCGGAGCTGTTCATCGCCGGGGATCTGCTGTACCTGTGCGATGAGATGTCGGCGGCGATCGGCAAGATTGATGTGGAGAGCAGGGAACTGAAGCCGAAGGAGATCATGCTGGACTGGACGGAATATATCAGGACCGGATGCCTTGAAAATATGGCGCTGGCTATTGCGGTCCGATCAAAAGGGAAAAACATGAAAGGATGCATTGCAGAATTATTGAAATGGAGTTTTAAAAATCAAATTCCGGTGGAGAAAGATATTTTGAAGGCAGCAGGGGTAAGCGCATCAAGGGTAACGTTGGGGATTCCAGGGATCGGCACAGCAAAAAAGATCATCACGAATTATTATTTGGGAGGCAGGAAGGGATGAGAGAGAAGGCAATTGAGAAGATACCATACCTTACCCTGCCGGGAACTGATCCGGATGGGAGAGTGGAGTATATCGGCAGGACCACATGGCGGAATATAGGGCATGAAAGGCATATCATACTGGAAGTATACAAAAATGACAGGGACAGCATGCAGGTACCGGTGGTGCGGTATGCGGCGACGAAAGAGGACTGGGGCATATATTATCCGGAAACAGGGCATTGGAGCCGGAAAAGGATAGATTCCTATCTCTTTGGGACAGGGATGTGCTGGTACGACGAAATGATAAACAGGCATGTGACATGGGGAGAAATGCAGGAGGAGAACCGGCTGTATTCTGCGGAGGACCTGTCGAGAATCCAGAAATTTTTCGGCACTAAAATATGGAAAGAGGAGCACTGGTGGGAATATTTTTCTCGAAATGAAGAGACGGTGAAACAGAAGAGGACAGAAAGGAAGATGGAGAGAAAAAGGAGCCGTATAGCAGAACGAGACAGGAACACGCCGGTGCTGGATGAAGAAAGACTGTTAAAATGGGCTGATGCCAATATATTTAGACAGCGGCATTACCTGTATTATAAAAAACGTGGACGTTATGCAGACCTGTGCTGCAGTGCATGCGGAGGCGTATACAGCGGAGCATGGAAGGAAGGGGAGTCTTATGAGAGTGGGTTTGGGCGGAGCGTCCGGGAAGCAGAACTGAACATCAACGATCTATTTGTGGGAGAGCATGATGCGGCGGCAGTCCTGCGGGCAGCAGTACATCCGATTGCAATATGCGCTATAGACTCCGTAACTGTCAATATCGGCAACAGTGTAAAAGCAACGATGAGGCTGACAAGCAAGGGAAAGATCCAGATAAAAAAGACAAAAGTATCAGAAGATATGGTGGAAGGCTGACATGAAGAGCATTATGCACAAAAAAGACGGCACCTGTTATCTGTGCATGATGCTCCGCTCTGACTATTCGGAAAAACAGACGCAGGAACATCATGCAGTATATGGGATGGGAAGGCGGAAGCTTTCGGAAAAGTATGGATTAAAAGTATACCTTTGCTTCAGGCATCACACGGCAGATGGGGGATTGGAGGCAGTACACAGGAATGCGGAGACAGACCTGTTGGTAAAGAAAGAAGCTCAAAAAGCATTTGAAAAAAGATGGAAAGCATTGGAGTTCCGGGAGATATTCGGGAAGAATTACCTGGAAGAGAAGGACAGATGGCAGCAGGCATCCCGGAATGCGGAGCAGGGATTCAGGTTTATAGGAGGAGATAATGAGCAGAGTATTACCGATTCTTTTTAATACAGAGATGGTGCGGGCGATATTGGACGGACGAAAGACAGTTACGAGGCGGTGCGTAAAAGCAAAAAGTAAAAATGCATGCGGATTTTATGTGACATTTCGGAAATCAGATAATGCGTTCATGGGAGTATATGATTATGACGAAAATGAGCGATCATTTGATAATCCACAAACTCCACCATGTCATAAGGGAGATATCCTATATGTCCGGGAAACATGGGCATTTATTCCGTGTATTGGATGTAACGGGGATTATGCACGGGGATATCAACCCTGCTACGATTTTCAGGCAGTCGAATACGATGACGGTGATAGTATTTCAGACGGGTGCTTTCTGTACAAGGAAAACTGCAAGACTTCAAAACGCATTACTTGGAGACCATCGATCCACATGCCCAAAGAAGCCGCCAGGATCTGGCTCAAGGTAACAGAGGTGAGAGTGGAACGCTTGCAGAGTATGGTGTTGGATGACTTTCTTGCGGAGGGAATAGTTATAAGGCCAGAAGCGTTTAATGATCCTGAAAATGCTTATCAGCAGGCAAAAGAGAAGTTTATGAATATCTGGGATTCTACGGTGAAAAAATCAGATCGGGAGATGTATGGCTGGGATATGAATCCTTGGGTGTGGACGATTAAGTTTGAACGGTGTGAAAAGCCGGAAAATAAATAGTGGGATTTGATTATGTGGATTTTTAAAAGGTCAGGAGGAAGCAGATGAGAAAAACATTAAAGGAAGCCAGAATGGCAGCAGGCATGACACAACAAAAGATAGCGGATCTGGTAGGGATATGCCATACATACTACCAGAAGATAGAGGTTGGAGAGCGTACAGGTGATTTTTATATTTGGGACACTCTGGAGGATATTTTCGGGATTCATCAGAGGGAACTCCGGAAAGAGGAGAAGTGAAGAGCTTATGTAAGAGCTATCGGGAAGCCAAATGGCAGCAGGCATAAAGGTATTTGTAATAATTTGGGAGGGACGAGTTTGGATAAAAAGATTTTATCGGATTACATGGATATCTGCGAGTTGATCAGCGAGATAGAAGATGAGATACGGAAAGTGAGAAAAAAAGAAATAGTGCATGATAAAGTGACCGGGAGCAATCCGGAGTTTCCCTACCAGCCGATGAATTTTCATGTATCAGGGATAATCGAAGCAGATCTGGATGGTCAAAAGCTAAAAAAGGAGTTAGAGTTATTGGAGGAGAGAAAATACCAGGCAGAAAAGATGAGGGCGGAGATAGACAAGTGGATGAAGGCCATACCGGCTAGGATGCAGCGGATTGTCCGGATGAAATATTTTGAACGGAAAACATGGGACGAAGTGGCGGTTAAGGTGGGGAAAACGGCCACGGCGGACAGCACGAGAATGGAATTTGAAAGATTTTTGCAAAAAAAGTAAAGTTTGTTCGTTTTGTTCACATTGTTCGTTTTTCCTGTGCTAAAATGTAAAATGAAGTTGGTATGCAGAATACCTCCCCAATACATTTTGCAAAAATACCCGGTCATGCATGTGGTCGGGTATTTTGTTTGAAAATAGAGAGTGGATTTCAAACTTTCTTAAAATACCACTTGATATATAGTACTGAATATGGTACTATATGGATGAAAAGGAGGTATAGCAGTGGCGGCAGCAGAAAAAATTATTGACAAGATGATAAGGCAGCCCAATGGGATAAGACCAGAAGAGGCTGAAAAGGTGCTAAAGGAATACAGTTATGAAGCGGTAAGGCAAAAGGGAAGCCATAAACATTATCTCAATAAAGAGACAGGTGACCTGATCACGATAAAACAGGAAACTCCGCTGAAGAAAGCGTATGTGATTGATATACTGAAGAGAATCGGGCAATGATTTCCCTATTCTGGATATAATATACTAAAGATATTGCTACTGAAAACGAAACAATACTATACTGCTAAGAACGAGGATGAAAATGCTGAATATCAAAGATTACATGAAACTTCCGTACACAAGAATGGTTCAGGAGATGAATGATGAGAGCGGTCATTATTTTTATGGCCGGATCCTTGAGCTGGACGGGTGCCAGAGCACAGGGGATACGATAGAAGAGTTGTATGAGAGTCTCAATGAGGCAATGGAGGGATATATAGAGGTGAAACTGGAGAATGATCTGCCGATACCGATGCCGGAAAAAGTGGATGATTATAGTGGAAAGTTTAACATAAGGATTCCCAAAACGTTGCATCAGAGGCTGGCAATCGAAGCGGGCAAAGAAGGTGTAAGCCTCAATACACTGGTCCTGTACAAGTTGGCATTGTGATTTTTGATAAATATTGTTGCGACGTCGCAACATAGTAAACCAAAGAGAATTATTTTTAAGAGTCGGCAAAGTGCCGGCTCTTTTTGTGTGCGGAAAGGGGGGAATCATCATGGGAAGACAGAGAAAATTTAAAAGTGTTAAGGCGTTAGAAGATGCATGGGAGGAATATAAAACAGATTGCAATAGCCGTGAAGTATTGACTCATGATTTTTCTTCCAAAAACAGTGAATTTGTTAGTGCAAAATTAAAGCGGAGTGTAACATACACGATTGAGGGGTTTTGTGTATTTATTGGTCTTGCGAGATCAAAATTTTATGAGACTTATTCAGAGGATGATAAATTTAGGGACACCGTCACGCGCATGCGCGAAGAATGTGAAATTGATGCAAGAGAGAAATTTGAACTTGGTGTTATCCCATCTCAGCTTGCTGGATTATGGATGTCGAATTATGGATATTCTACAAAAATGGATTCGACCGTGACCGGTGCGGTTCCGGTTGTTATTGACGGAAGTGATGAACTTGAAGATTAATGATAAGCGAGCCTTTGGCAGCAGGAAAGCAAAGGGCAATATTCATTTGCCGGATATTGTCGGTAAAGGATACAGGACTTTCTGGCGGTTTAAAGGCCGGTACAGGGTTGTAAAGGGTTCCCGTGCATCGAAAAAATCCAAGTCTGCAGCTTTGTGGTTCATCACAAATATGATGAAATATCCGGAGGCAAATACGCTGGTAGTCAGGAAAGTATTCCGCACCCTGAAGGACAGTTGTTTCACGGAACTAAAATGGGCTATCTACCGTCTTGGTGTCCAGGACTTTTGGGATATCAAGGAAAGTCCGCTGGAAATGACCTATAGGCCGACCGGTCAGAAGATATATTTCCGTGGTTTGGACGATCCGCTGAAGGTTACGTCCATTACGGTAGAAAAGGGATATCTGTGCTGGATGTGGATTAACATATCGGTTCACATCATAAAAATAAACTTCTCTAATTGCTGGGACACCCTAACGTAAAGCCGAGGGCAATCAGCAGCGAAGCTATTTGACAAAATAAATGAATATGGTATCATATACTTATGAAATGCAAGAGGGGTGATACCATGAATGAAAAATGGAAAGACATTGAAGGGTATGAGGGTTTTTACCAAATAAGCAATCTTGGACGTGTGAAAAGTCTTGGCGGTTGGTGTGGAACAGCAAAACGGAAAGAAAAAATCCGTTCCATAAGCCTTACACATGACGGTTATGTGAAAATAAGGCTGATTCATCAAGGTAAAGACAGGACAATGAGAGTCCACAGACTGGTTGCAGAAGCCTTTATTCCAAACCCTGAAAACAAAGATACTGTTAATCACATAGATGGGAACAAGCAAAACAATACAGTTTCCAATTTGGAATGGGTTGACCGTTCAGAGCAGATGATACATGCTTATGGTTTAGGGTTAAAAACTTCAAGAGTTGGTTCTTATAATTCTAATGCAAAACTTACTGATGAACAGGTAAAGGAAATCCGAAGATTATATGTTCCATACAGCAAAGAGTTTGGGACAGTAGCACTTGCTAAAAAGTATGGTGTGACAAATCGGGTTATCGGATTGGTTGTAAAAAACAAAGCATATCAAAATGTCAAATAGAACGTTCAACGACTATCGAAAGCGAAATGGGCATCCGCAAGGGTGTCTTTTTCAGTTAGTAGAGTAGGGTGCAAGCGCACTCGAAACGGGAAGCACACCACCGAAGAGGTGTGAAGATATAGTCTGCTCTGTGTGGAAACATACAGAGGATAAGCGGAAGCGACTTATCCGTAACATAATGCGAAGAAGCATATGAGATTGGCTCGGAAGACGATTTTAATATGCTTGATGAATCCATCCGTGGGGCAATACCGGAGGAGACTGGGCTGTTCAAGCAGATCACGCTCACGCTGAATCCGTGGAATGAGCATCACTGGATAAAAAAGCGCTTCTTTGACGCTGATCCTGATCCGGATATCCTTGCCATGACTACGAACTATCTCTGTAATGAGTGGTTGGATAAGGCAGATCTGAAAGTATTTGAGACCATGCGGTTGCAGAATCCGCGCCGTTACCAGGTAGCAGGACTTGGGGATTGGGGGATTGTAGACGGGCTGGTTTATGAGAACTGGGAAGAAAAACTGTTCAGTATAGACGATGTTAAAAGAATCTTCGGGATTAAATCGGTATTCGGGCTGGACTTCGGTTATACAAATGATCCGAGCGCACTGTTCTGCGGCCTCATAGATACTGGGAGCAAGACACTGTGGGTATTTGATGAAATGTACAAACCCGGGATGTCCAATGAGGCGATCGAGGCAGAGATATCCCGGATGGGCTATAAGAAAGAGAAGATCACTGCAGATTCTGCGGAGCCGAAAAGCATCAACCGGCTCCGAGAACTTGGGCTGAAGGGAATCCGGAAAGCCAGGAAAGGGAAAGACAGCGTAAATAATGGCATAGATTTTCTGTCGGACTATCATATAATCATTCATCCCCGATGTGTGAATTTCCTGACAGAGATATCAAATTATACATGGGATACGGATACTAAGACAGGGAAGAAACTGAATGTTCCGATTGACGATTTTAACCATTTGATGGATGCGATGAGATATGCCTGCGAAGATATCAGCAGTGGTGACACGTTCAGTTTTGAGTAGAGGAGTAAATAAATGTTGGATTTCGTTGACTTTTTGACAAACAGAGTTTCCGCTATGGTCAGACGGGGAGCACAGAGCCGGATGTCAGACCGGGAGTTTCTGGAGAGGGAGATCAGTGCATGGAAGGCGAGCCCTCAACGGATCATGCAGGTCAAAGGGCATCTGTACTATGAGTATGAGCACGATATCCTGAGGCATAAGCGGACAATGATCGGAGAAGGCGGGGAGTTGCAGGAGGTGAAAAACCTTCCAAACAATAGAGTGATCGATAACCAGTATGCAAAGATGATAAACCAGAAGGCAAACTATCTGTTAGGACAGCCGATTTCTTTTGGATGCAGTAATAAGGATTATCTGAAGCTTATACAGCAGGTGTTCAATAAACGCTTTATGCGGACAATAAAAAATGCGGGAAAGGCAGCACTGAACAGCGGAATAGCATGGCTGTATCCGTATTATGACGAGACAGGAAAATTGCTTTTCAGGGTATTTCCGGGTTATGAGATACTTCCCTTTTGGAAAGACAGTGAACATACGATTCTTGATTTTGCAGTCAGACTTTATCAGGTAATGGGATATGAGGGAATTACGCCGACCATGATCCGGAAAGTAGAAGTGTATGACTTGAATGGAGTCCATAAATTTGTTTTAGATGGAGAAATATTGATTCCGGATATGGATACGGATAATGAGGCTTTTGAGTTCCCATATGCTGTTATGAAAGGACATGACGGAAGCATTCTGAATCTTAACTGGGCCAAAATACCGCTTATACCGCTGAAATATAACGATACGGAAACATCGCTTCTGAAGAAAGTGAAATCCCTGCAGGATGGGATTAATATAATGCTGTCCGAATTTGAAAACAATATGCAGGAGGATTCCAGGAATACGATACTTGTTCTGAAAAACTATGACGGGCAGGACCTGGGAGAGTTCCGGCGGAATCTTGCGACATATGGTGCGGTAAAAGTAAGATATGACGGGGACACAAAAGGCGGCGTCGAAACGCTGGAGATCACAGTCAATGCTGAAAATTATAAAGCTATTTTGGAGATATTTAAGAAGGCGCTGATTGAGAATGCAATGGGGTATGACGCGAAGGATGACCGTCTCTCGGGCAATCCGAATCAGATGAATATACAATCGATGTATTCTGATATTGATCTGGATGCCAATGACATGGAGACAGAGTTTCAGGCTGCTTTTGAAGAGATCCTGTGGTTTGTAAATGCGTATCTTGCCGATACCGGACAGGGAGATTTTGAGGAAGATGTAACTGTAATATTCAACAGGGATATGCTGATGGATGAGGGGCAGATCATAGAGAATATCAGGAATTCAGAGGGAATCTTATCTGATGAAACGCTGATCGGGCAGCATCCTTGGTGTGACGATACTGCAGAAGAATTGGAACGGTTGAAAAAGCAGATGGAGGAAGAACAGGAAGCATTTGAAGCAGAGGGATATCCTCCATTTGGAAAGCAGGTAGGGAAACAGCCGAAGGGTATGAGTGATAAAAATGCCGAAGGTAAAGAACAGTGATTACTGGAAAGAGAGATTTAAACAGCTTGAAGAGGCACAAAATCGGATAGGGACCGATACATATGATGAAATTGAACAGCAGTACAGGAGAGCGCTGCGCGAGATAGAGGGGAAAATAAGTACATGGTATCAGCGCCTTGCAGATAATAATGGCGTATCGATGGCGGAAGCCCGGAAGATGCTTTCAAAAAAAGAGCTGAAAGAGTTCAAATGGGATGTAAATGATTATATACGGTATGGTAAAAAGAACGCGATAGATCAGCAGTGGATGAAAGAGTTGGAGAATGCTTCTGCAAAGTTTCATATATCCCGCTTGGAGGCATTAAAGCTTCAGACACAGCAGAGCCTTGAAGTAATGTTTGGAAACCAGCTTGACAGCATAGATTACGCGATGAAGAGGATATATCTGGATGGATATTATCATACGGCATACGAATTACAGAAAGGATTCCGGATAGGCTGGGATATAGCAGGGCTGGATCAGAGAAAGATAGAAAAGGTGATCAGTAAGCCCTGGGCGATTGATGGGAAGAATTTTTCTGAGAGAGTATGGGGGAATAAGAAAAAACTGATCTCTGAAATCCATAAGGAACTGACGCAGGATATCATACTTGGGCGAGATCCGCAGAAGGCAATCGATGCCATAGCAAGAAAAATGAATACTTCCAAAGTGAATGCAGGCCGCCTTGTTATGACTGAGGAGGCCTATTTCAGTTCTGCAGCACAAAAAGAGTGTTTTAATGATTTGGATGTGGAGGAGTATGAAATTGTTGCAACATTGGATTCCCATACATCTGATATCTGTCAGAACATGGACGGCAAAGTATTTCCTATGAAGGATTATGAGCCGGGGGTGACGGCGCCGCCGTTCCATGTATGCTGCAGGAGCTGTACCGTGCCATATTTCAGGGATAATTTCGGGCAGATCGGGATGCGCGCGGCAAGGGGAGAAGATGGGAAAACCTATTATGTGCCAGCGGACATGACTTATCCGGAGTGGAAAGAATCTTTTGTCGATGGCGGGGATAAGGCTGAACCAATTCTGAATCCAGCCGCAAGATTTCAGGAATCCAGAAAAGAATTTGGTCAGTTCCTGAATAATAGTGAATCGACACCATTTAATAATAAGATGATTTTGTATAATGAAGCGACAGAGTACAAGCTAAAAGAAAAATTAAATATACCTTTTGCATATAATCCGGAATTAGATGTTATCGAATATAATCCATCTGCTCAGAATTATGAATTGTATGATATGAATTTCGTACAGGCACATGAGTTGTCGCATAGAATGGATACGGTTGAATACCATAGTTGGGAAAATGAAAAGTTCCTTCAGGCAATTGAAAATACCAGAAAAAAAGTTTATGATAACAGGGGAACAGTAGAAGGATGGTTTTGTGAGAAGGGAAAATACAAAAATGATATGGCGTTGTCTGATATTATCAGTGCCTTATCAAATGGAGAGATGAATGACGCTTTGTATGTAGTTCATGAACAGGAGTATTGGGAAGCAGATACATCACATGTCCCAACAGAGATTTTTTCCAATATGGTAAGTATTGATTTGCTTGGCAATAAAAGCAGAGCTGAATTTAAGGGCATCTTAAAAGAACTGTATGAGGCATATAAGGAGATTATCGCATGATAAAGATGATGGAATACTTGAGGAATGACGCAGAATTACAACAGTTGAGAAAAGAATGGAAAGAGAAATTTACAAGGCCGTTTCCGGGATGGAACTATGACTGCTATGGAGGCGTTGACGATTATAAGCAGAGGATCAAGATGGCATTGGAAGTCGGTGATCCGAAAAATATATGCGAAACTTGTTCAAGGAAAACATGTAAAAGGACTTAAGGCAAGATGTGATATGTAGTTGCGACGTCGCAACAGATTAAATGGTGATAATCAGAGAGCTTGGAAACAGGCTCTCTTTTTATAGCAAAAAATAGGAAAATGTGAAAGGAGCAGAAATGAAAAAGGAAGAATTTGCAGCCCTTGGCATAAGCGAGGAGCTGGCGGCAAAAGCAGAAAAGGCGTCCCTGAAAGAGTTGGAGGGGTATGCCTCAAAAGAACAGATCGATACGGCGAATGCCGAGATCAAAAACCTGAAACAGCAGGTAGCGGACAGGGACAAGCAGCTTGATACATTGAAAAAGGCCAGCGGGGATAATGAAGATCTGAAAAAGCAGATCGAAACGATGAAGCAGCAGAACAAGGAACAGGAGGAGGCACACAAGTCGGAGATTGCCCAGATCAGGCTCGATAGCGCCATTGATGCCGCACTGACGGCAGCAGGCGCGAAGAATGCAAAGGCAGTGAAGGCATTGCTGGATGTTTCCAAGGTAAAGCTGGGTGATGACGGCAAGCTGACAGACTGGGATGAGCAGCTCAAAGCTGTTCAGAAATCGGATGCTTATCTGTTTGAGGACAAAAAGGGTACGCAGAAGTTTAAGGGCTTTCAGCCCGGGGCTTCCGGAGATATAAAGCCCGGTACAGATGTAGATTTGTCAAAAATGAGTTATGAGGAATTGACAGCATATATGGAGGCGAATCCGGAAAGCCAGGTGTAATTCAGGAAAGGGTAAGGTAAAAGAAAATGGCAAAATTTGATGCAAAGAGTTTTAACGAACGGGCTTTTGGGAAGTACATGTCGGCGGTGCCGAATGTAAAACTGAATAAGCTCAGGGAATCCAGGGCGATTGTCGGTGATGCAAGGCTGCGGGAAACATTTGTAAATAATTCACAGACAGGGACGGTGTATGCAACGATCCCGTACTTTGGTCTGCTGAGCGGAACGCCTCAGAATTATGACGGCGTAAATGACCTGGAATCCGAAAAAACGACAACCTATGAACAGGGAGTATTTACTTATGGGCGGATGATGGGCTGGACGGAAGCGGACTTCAGTTATGATGTGACAGGCGGCGTTGACTTTATGGCCAATGTCAGGAGACAGATCAATACATACTGGAATGAGCAGGATCAGGATACTATCCTTGCGATATTAAAAGGGATTTTCAGTATGGCGTCTACCGGCAAGGGAGCAATAAAGACGGAGAACGCTGCATTTGTTGAAGCACACACCTACGATATCAGTGCTCCGTCTGCAGAAGTTACAGCGGAGGGGATGCTGATGAGTGCAACGACGCTGAACAGTGCAATCCAGAAAGCCTGCGGTGACCATAAGCAGAGGTTCAGTCTGGTGATCTGCCACAGCGTTGTATCAACCAATCTCGAAAATTTGAAGCTGCTTGCTTACCTGAAATATACGGATGAGCAGGGGATTGAGAGGGATCTTGGTATGGGCACCTGGAACGGCAGGCTGGTTGTGGTGGATGATTCTATGCCCGTTAGGGTTGTTCCGGCAGTCGAGGCGGCAGAGGGAGTTAAAGCACAGGAGTCCTATACGGAGTATACGACTTATGTGCTTGGTGAGGGCGCTATAGGTTTTGAGGATGTGGGGGCGAAAGTGCCGTATGAGATGGTACGTGAAGCGAAGACGCGCGGTGGACAGGACACGCTTATCTCCAGAAAACGCCATGCAGTCAGTGTTGCCGGCATTTCTTATTTGAAGGCTTCTCAGGCGACAAATAGTCCGACAAATGAGGAGCTTGCAAAGGGGGTGAACTGGTCGCTGGTGAACGATGAGGAAAAACAGTATGTTGACAGCATAAAAGTAAATCACTTTGGAAATATGTATGTGATAGACATTATAAATCCGGTAGAATATGCGAGCTATGTTGAGTATGGGCACCGGACAGTAAACCATAAAAGATGGGTTCCCGGACATTTTATGCTGAAAATATCTGAGCAGAAACTGCGGGAGATTGCCCCGGCTGTACTGGAAAATAAGATAAAGAAGTTTTTAGGGGGAATCGTGAAATGATCAATTCCATCACAGAAGCGATCAGTAAAGCTATAATGGCAGAGTTTGGCAGCAGGTATATCAACTATATGGAAGAGGTGAGACAGGATTTGAGAAAACCCTGTTTTTTTATTTTATGCATTAATCCGACAAACAGGGTGTTTCTTGGAAAGAAGTATTTTAGGACAAATCAGTTCTGTATTCATTATTTTCCGGAAAGCAGAAATGATGTAAGACGCGAATGTAATGATACTGCGGAACGTCTGATGTCATGTCTGAAATGGCTGACAGTTTTCGGGAAACAGGTAATGGGTACAAAAATGGAGTATGAAATAGTGGATGACATTCTTCATTTTTTTGTGAATTATGATATGTATGTCTATCAAAAAAAGGAACCGCTTCCGACAATGGAAGAACTGAAAGAAAAAACCGGAACGAAAGGATAGGGTTATGGCGGGAAAAAAGAAAATACAGAAAGAAGCAGAGCCGGTGAAAAAGGAGAACACATTTTCAAAAAGGCAGTTGCTCACTGCTGAAAGATTTCGGGAAAGAAAGGATATACTGGATGTCCTGCTCATGGAAGGCAGAAGGTATACGATCAGTGATGTGGAACAGAAGATCGAAAAATATATGAAAGGAAAGGTGAATTAAATGGCTTTGGGAGGAGGAACTTTTACAGTCCAGAATAAGGGATTACCGGGAGCGTATATCAACTTCATATCAAAAGCTTCCGCGAATGCAGCGCTTTCTGAAAGGGGCATAGTGACGATGCCTCTTATCCTGGATTGGGGCAGGGAAGGGGAAGTATTTGAGGTGGCAAATGCAGATTTTCAGAAAAACTGTATGAGGATATTTGGTTATGAGTATACCCATGAGAAAATGAAAGGGCTTCGGGATCTGTTTCTGAGTACGAAAACACTTTATGCTTATCGTCTGAACGGGGGCGGGCAGAAGGCACAGAATGCACTGGCAGAGGCGTTGTACTCAGGGACACGGGGGAATGATCTGAAAATCATAGTACAGGTAAATACGGATGATGAATCGCTGTTTGATGTGGAAACCATTTTAGGGGCTGCGACAGTGGACAGGCAAACGGTTTCAAAAGGCGAAGATTTGACTGCAAATACATATGTAAAGTGGAAAAAAGGTATATCGCTTGAAGCGGCAGCAGCGATTCCCCTGACCGGCGGGACAGATGGGGAGGTAACCGGCGCTGATCACCAGGCTTACCTTGATAAGGTTGAATCCTATACTTACAACGCGATGGGAGTGCCGGTGACGGATGAGATTACGAAGGGGTTATATGCTTCTTTTGTAAAAAGACTCAGGGACGAGATGGGCATAAAATTCCAGCTTGTACTCTACGATTATACGAAAGCGGATTACCTGGGGATTAACAGTATAAAAAATAAAGTATTGGATGAAGGATGGAATGAAGCGGGGCTGGTGTATTGGGTAACGGGCATTTCTGCGGGGTGTGCTGTAAACAGAAGCAATCAGAACAGGAAATATGACGGTGGGTTTATGGTTGATACGTCGTACACGCAGACGCAATTGACAGCCGCGATCCGGGCTGGAGAGTTTACCCTTCATAAAGTGGGGACGGATATCCGGGTGTTGGAAGATATTAATACGATGATAACCGTATCGGATATGCAGGGGGATGTCTTTAAGGACAATCAGACAGTCAGGGTAATAGATCAGATCGGAAATGATATCGCGGTATTGTTTAATACAAAATATCTTGGTGCTGTTCCGAATGATGCGGCCGGAAGGATTTCATTTTGGTCAGATATTGTTGCCCATCACAGACAGCTTCAGGATATCCGCGCGATTGAAAATTTCTCTGATTCGGATGTAACGGTAGAACAGGGCGACACGAAAAAATCCGTTATAGTGGAAGATGCAGTGACCGTGGTAAATGCGATGGGCAAATTATATATGGTTTGTGAGGTTTCTTAAATATCAATTGAATTTTAGCAGTAAAGGAGAATAAGATGAGTGATACGATTATGAACGCAGGCGATGCCGTCTATGGTGGGCTGGCAGAATGCTATCTGACAATAGGCACGCGCCGTTATAGTTTTATGAGCATTACAGAGTTTGAGAGTAAATGGGATGTAAACATCAAAGACGTTCCTATACTGGGGAGAGTAGGTATGGGACATAAATCGGCAGGAGGGAAAGGGACCTGGAAGGGAAAAGCGCATTATAACCAGTCTTATATGCGGGTAATCGCAGATGAGTACCAGAAGTCCGGAGTTATGCCGTATTTTGAGATACAGGTCAGTAACGAAGATCCGACCAGTACGGTAGGGCGGCAGACGATTATACACAGAGGCTGTTTATGTGACAGCTTTATCCTGGCTAAATTTCAGGCGGGAGAAGAGATTCTGGAGGAGGATCTTTCAGGAACTTTTGAGAGTTGGGATATGCCGGAGAGGTTTAAAGACCTGGAAGGCGCTCTTACAAATTAAAAATTTCAATAAAAGGAACAGGAGAAAATAAAATGTCAAAATTCAGTCAATTTATGAAAAGCAATAAAGCAGAAAAAAAGAACGAGATGTATGCGGTAACAAAATCACTCTGCGATGAGAAAGGAATCCCTCTTGAGTGGGAATTTCGGCATATTACATCAAAAGAAAATGAAATCCTCAGGGAAAAGTGTACGTTAGAGGTTCCCGTTACAGGCAAACCCAATGTGTTCCGGTCAAAGTTCCGGTCCGGAGAGTATGTGAAGAAAATGATTGCCGAATCTGTGGTTATGCCGGATCTGATGAATGCGGAACTGCAGGACTCTTATGGTGTAAAGACGCCGGAAGATCTGCTGTTGGAGATGGTGGACGATCCGGGAGAGTACAATGACCTGGCTGAGTTTGTTCAGAAATTTCAGGGATTTGATGTAAGTTTTGAGGATAAGGTAAAAGAGGCAAAAAACTCATAAAAGAAGGGGATTGGGAGGCAAATTATGCTTACTATGCCCTTCTGAAATTACATATTTTACCTTCTGTTTTTCTGGGGATGGACGAACCGGAAAAAGCTTTTGTTATTGCGTCAATCGATATGAAGATAGAGGATGACAAAAAGAAGAAAAAGGAAATTGAACGGCGTGCAAAATAAGAGAGAGGTTTTGTGGTATGGCAACAATACAGTCGCAGATAGAATTATATGATGCTTTTTCGGCTCCGATGATGAATATAATAAGTTCCGTGAATCTCGGTATATCTGCAATGATGGATATGCAGGGGGCGATGGATGGAACCTTTGACGAAGCCAGTATAGCCGGCGCAAGAGACTATATTGATCAGGCAACTATGGCAGTCCAACAGCTTTCGGAAGCCATGCAGGGAAACAGCAGGTATATCCAGGACAGCACGGAAGAGCAGCGCCGGTATAACCATGAGATTCAAAATGGTGTGGACGGAGCGGACCGATTGATGCAGACGATTGGAGGTATCGTTGCAACTTATGCTACAGTCCAGACCGTTACCAGAGCAATGGATCTGGCGGATCAGATGACTTCGACAACCGCCCGGCTGAATATGATGAATGATGGTCTGCAGACTACGGGGGAATTGCAGAATATGATCTATCAATCCGCGGAGAGGTCAAGGGGAAGTTACCAGGCCACCGCGGATGCCGTGTCAAAGCTGGGACTTATGGCGGGAGACGCTTTTTCGGGAAACAGTGAAGTCGTGGCATTTATGGAGCAGATCAATAAACAGTTCACGATAGCAGGGACGGAGACATCGGGGATACAGGCGGCTATGCTGCAGCTTACGCAGGCTATGGGTTCGGGCGTCCTGAGAGGTGAGGAATATAACAGCATCCTGGAGCAGGCGCCCAACATCATACAGGCTATCGCGGATTATCTGGAAGTGCCCAAAGGGGAACTGAAGGACATGGCGGCGGACGGAGTGATCACCGCATCAGACCAGGCCCAGAATGTGGACTACACCCCCTATGAGGGCTACCGGACCCGGGGGTCTGTCACCA
>OFEY01000744.1_pt1 | contig 25429 bp, 28 predicted proteins | sample 1521251 | NCBI WGS metagenome assembly OFEY01 (sample SAMEA3504100, study PRJEB24116) | mouse gut metagenome | biome: mouse gut; feature: mouse-associated habitat; material: faeces | place: Denmark | collected 2011
TAGAGCACTTGACTTTTAATCAAGTTGTCCGGGGTTCGAGTCCCCGGTGGCTCATCAAAAATATCTCCTCTCATAATCATATGAGTGGAGATATTTTTATATTGTTCCTTAAATAGACGGCAGATTAGACGGACACATAAATCCATGTCCGTCTTTTCATGCCTATTGTGCATAGCTTTTCACTGTCAGATTAATATCTGTCATAATAGTCCTTTGCGTTTTCAGCAGTAACCGGCTCCCACTTTACCCAGGTTTCCTCTTCTACTGTTTCTCCCTCTAATAGCTTAAGGGCTGTTTCTATTGCGATTCTGGCCTGTTCATCGGGATTCTGGAAAATATCTACAGCCACATTTCCGGCAGTCAGATTATCAGGACCATAAGGACTTAAGCAGTCAATACCTGCCACCAGTATTTTTCCACAAAGATCATGAGATTTTAATACTTCAACAATTCCGATAGTAGATGCGTTGCAGCCGGAAACAATGGCGTTGATTCCATCTTCCCCGTAAAGCTGTAGCCAGTCTTCTATTACTGACATAGTCTTATTGGTGTCTGAATCCCCTGTCTGTTCGGCAATAATCTGCACATCCGGTCTAATTTCATTCATCTTATCTACAAATCCGTTACGTCTGCTTTCGGTATTGGTAAATCCAAGGGCATTTAAAACAACACATACTGTTGCATTTTCTGGAAGAACTTCTGCCAAATACTTTGCTTGTTCCTCACCAGCTTCCGTTTCCCTGCTTCCCACATAGGAATAGCTAAGTTCAAATTCTTCCGTGATTGTGGGATAACTATTCACAAAGAGAACCGGCGTTCCACTTTCATTAAATTTAACTAAAGAGGATTCCACTCCCGGGATAGGCTGAACGATCACAAGATCTACCTTCTTATTATAAAAGGTATCAATGGTTTCCATTTGCTTGGTTGCATCTACCTGTCCGTCAAGCACCGTGCACTCCATACCCATCTCTTTTGCATATTTTTCAATAGCATCAGCAAGCGCTTTACAGTAGCTGTCTCCAAGAGTAAGTGCAGAATATCCAATAGTAAACGTTTTTGCCTCTGCTGCTTCACCTGATGGGCTTTCTGCTGCATCTTCATTTTCTGTATCTTCATTTGCAGCTGTCTCATTTGCAGCATTTTCCGTTGTCTGTGCCGGAGCCTCCTTTGCCCCGCAGGCTGCCAGCATGACAGTCATGGTCAGTACCATAAGTAACGATAAAAACTTTTTCATTTTCTTTCCATCCTTTCTTATTTTTTTATAAATTAAAAAAATCAAGTACATCTAATAATGCTTTATTCCAATATTCCCAATTATGGCTTCCAGGCATCTGCTTAAAAACACAGTCCATCGTTTTCAATTCTTCTTTGAATATTCTGACAAACTCTTTATTTTGCTGAAGCAGAAAATCTTTATCTCCACAGCTAATAAAAAACCTGGGTTTGGAGCCTTCCTTTTTGTCCAGCTCCCGCAGTTGAAAACATAGGTCATTTTCGCTGTTTTTAAACTCTTCCCTTGAACCAAACACACGGAATATATTTTCTGCCATATCCGGCACCGGATAGGCTTCTGCCTCTTTGTTGGTATTTGCTTCAATGGGATCAATGGCACCTGACATGCTTGCACATGCGGCATATTTTTCCGGCGCATTCAACGCTATTTTCAGTGCTCCATATCCCCCCATAGAAAGACCGGCAATAAACTGATCTTCTCTCTTACGTGATGCATGAAAAAAATTACCAATAATAACAGGCAGTTCCTTTTCTATAAAATTGTAATATTCATGGCCTTCCTTACAGTTTGTATAAAAGCTTCTGTGTACATTAGGCATTACAACGATTAAATCTTTATTTTGTACATAAGTTTCAATAAGGCTTTTCCTTATGTACGCAGTGTCATCATCAAATTGTCCATGTAATAAATAAAGAACAGGGTATTTTTTATCTCCGTGATCCTGCACCATATACGGACGCTCATCCGGCAGGATCACCTGCGCGGATGATTCCATTCCCAGATAATAAGAATAAAATTTCAAGTCAATATTAGCCACTGCTGTCCTCCTTATTAAAATCTGGTACTTTCCAGTCCGCAAAACGGATCAACAGGATTTTTCCCCTGAAACGTTTTCTTTCCAGCCAGCATTTCGGCAACTGCCTTTTTCACCGGCTCCACACTTGAATAAGCATTAATGTATGTTTTGCAGTGTGGAAAATCATACAAATGATAGGGAGAGCCAAAGGACACAAACAGCGATGGAATTTCACCAAAATACCGGTCCATTGCACACATAATGTCTCCCATCAGATCGATCATATCAATCCGGGTATTATCCCTGACCATCATGCACTCCCTGGCTGCTGCAAAAATAACCAGATCGAATTCAGCCGCGGTATGAAGCTTATGATCATATACTTCCACGGAAAATCCCTGGTCCCTTAAGTGTTTTTCAAATCCCAGTTCCTTCTCATCTCCAAACTGTCCATTGGCTTTTCCCTGAATCAGTAATATTCTTTTATATTTGTCCGGCGAAAGGGGAAGTAATTTCTGCGCATCTTTCACAAGGGTAATTGATTTCTCCACTGTCTCTAAAAGCCAGCGCTGATGCTCGCTGCATCCCAAATAAGCCTGTTCCGTTTCCGTAGGAGCCTCCTCATTTCTTTGCCTGCGCTGATGCAGGTGGAGGGCTGCTTTTAACCCCAGCACTCTTATTACTGCTTCATCAAGCCTTTTTTCCGAAAGCTTTCCTTCCCTGATTCCATCTTTTAAAGCTGCAATGTCTTCCTCATAATTCTTAACAAACATCAGCATGTCACAGCCGCTTTCTATGGACATGGGTAAAAGTTCCCTCCGGCTTCCGTTTGCATTGTAGCCCCCCATGATAGACGCATCCGTGATAATCAAACCATTAAATCCTAATTCCCCGCGAAGCAGCTCCTGATTCAGTTCCTTTGACAGACTGCCCGGAAGTATTTTTTCAAATGGGAAATCAGGATCCTTTTCCCGGTAATAAGCCGGCAGGGAAATATGTGCGCTCATAATGCTCATAACCCCTTCTTCTATCAGTTGTTTATAAACCTTTCCATAGCTATTCCGCCAGCTTTTCATATCCATTGAATTAATAGAAGTAATATTGTGTTGATCCCGGTCGTCCATTCCATCTCCGGGCCAATGCTTTAAGCATGCTGCCACCCCTTCTTTCTGCATTCCCTTCACATAGGCGCTTGCCATACGCAGCACTTTGTCCGGATCACTTCCAAAGGAACGAATATTTACAATGGGACTTTTAAAGTTGTAGTTAATATCAACTACCGGTGTAAATGACCAGTTAAATCCAAGCGCCTTGCACTCTCTGGCCGCAACAATACCCATTTTTTCCGCTATTGCCGGATCATCGCACGCTGCTACTCCCATCTGATTGGTAAAAGGTGTTCCCTGTGAGTTATTGGAATAGGACAAATGATCCATATCCGCCGACAAAAGCACTGGTATTTTAGCATTTTTCTGCATTTGTCCTGCCGATGCAACCAATTGCTCCGGTGAGTGGGTTACCATCCTGTGAAACCCTGAAAGTTCCAACGGACGTTTTTCATTTACCAGCTCTGTTGAGCCATCCAAAATAATCTGCCCTATTTTTTCTTCCAAAGTCATTGCATCAAACGTAGATTTTACCCATGCTATTGCATCCTCATCCAGAAAAAAGGGATTTTGTTTTAAAATTTCAAAACTCATTTTTCCATTTCCTCCTTCCATATTTATTTTTGATCAGGCTGATTTTAAAGCCTAATGCTTCATTACAAGACTGCGGGTTTTTAAATCTATAAATACTGCCGCAACGATAATAATACCCTTAACAATATCCTGATAGTAGGCACTAATTCCCACCAGATTCATTCCATTGTTAATCAATGCAATAATAATGGCTCCAAAAATACTGCCAATTACACCGCCTACACCGCCATTAAAGCTTGTCCCGCCTAAGACTGCGGCAATAATGGCATCAAATTCATATCCTTCTGCTGCACTTGGATATCCGCCATTTGTTCTGCCGGCCAGCATTATCCCGCTTACGGAAGCGATCACGCCCATAATAATAAATGCTGCCATAATATCTTTTTTTACATTAATTCCTGATGCCACTGCTGCATCCGGACTTCCTCCAATTGCGTATAAATAGCGTCCGTAAACTGTTTTATTTAGTATAATAAATGTTACAATAATTACCATTACTGCAATCCATATAAGATTCGGAATCCCCAGCAGACTTCCCTGACCTAAATTCATGATCTTTCCCATCCCGTAAATTGGTGCTCCATCCGTCAAAATATATGCCATTCCACGCAGAATCATTGTGGTTGCAAGGGTAATGATAAAAAATGAAATTTTAAGAACACATACACCAATTCCGTTTAAAAGACCACAGATCACTCCTGCCAAAATACTGGCGCCAATGGCAAGAACCGGAGAGCCTGTCATTTTCATTGTAAGCGCACACACAATTGATGTCAGTGCAACGATAGAACCTGCTGAAAGGTCTGCATGTCCTGAAATAAGAAGCATTGTCATTCCACAGGTCAATACCATAGTGATAGCCGCCTGATTTAATGTACTTAAAATATTTCCCCACTGTAAAAATGCCGGCGATGAAAAACTGCAGATCAGGAATACGATGACTAAAATCAATAAAACTCCATATTTACTATACAAATCCACAAATTTAACATAACTTTTATTATTTTTTTTATCTTTCATTTTCTTGGTCCTTTCTGTCCGCTCTGGCGGATACTTAAATCAGGGAGGTTGGAAGTGCTTTTCTTTCAACTTTCACCCTTCGCTGCAAGCTCCATAATACGTTCCTGGGTTGCATCCTTTCTATCTAAAATATCAACAAGTCTGCCTGATGCCACAACAGCCACCCGGTCTGATACTCCAAGCAGCTCCGGAAGTTCGGAAGAAATGAAAATCACTGCCACGCCTTTTTCAGCCAGTCTGCTGATAATATGATATATTTCCGTTTTAGCCCCCACATCTATTCCCCGGGTTGGCTCATCCAAAATAAGAATTTTAGGATCCTTTAACAGCCACTTTGCAAAAACCACCTTTTGCTGATTGCCTCCGCTTAAATTGTTTGCAGCTACCAAAGTATTATGTGCCTTAATCATCAGCTCTTTCACTGCCACATTCACTTTTTCATCTTCTGCCTTTTTATCCAAAAGTCCATATCGGGACATTTTGTTCAAAGAAGCCAGGGCAATATTTTCTTTGATAGATCTGCACAATACCAGTCCATCTCCCTTCCGGTCTTCTGTCAGCATGGCAATTCCTGCATTTATGGCATCCATAGGTTTTTTCACATTTAGTTTTTTTCCTTCCACAAATATGCTCCCCTCTGTGGCCTGATCCAAACCAAAAATGCATCTCATTATCTCTGTGCGGCCTGCCCCCATCACTCCTGAAAATCCAAGCACTTCTCCTTTTCTCAGGGAAAAGGAAACTTCAGAAAATACTTTTTTTCTTCCAAGCCCTTTTACTTCAAGTATTTCTTCCCCTATATCCACCTCTTTTTTATAATACACATTTTTTATGTCCCTCCCTACCATACAGGAGATCATTTCTTCCCTTGTAATTTCTTCAATAGGACATTCTTTCTTTTTTTCCCCATCACGAAGAATCGTCACATGATCGGCAATCTGATAGATCTCATCTAATTTGTGAGAAATGTATATAATTGATATTCCATTTTCTTTCAGTTCCTTTATAAAGGAAAACAGCTTTTCCACCTCTTTGGGCGTAATTGCTGAAGTTGGCTCATCCATAATAATCAGCTTGGATTCTTTGGAAATGGCCTTAATAATCTCTATCATTTGAATATTTGCAATAGAAAGCGTATTCATTTTCTGTCTTGGATCATAAGGCAGATCCCATTCATCAAAAATCTTCTGACATAATTCATAGGTTTTTGGCAGATCCACAATTCCTTTTGCTTTTTCCGGAAAGCGTCCCATAAAAATGTTTTCTGCAATGGTCATGTCTTTTATGGGATTCAGTTCCTGATAAATCATGGAAATATCCTTGTGCTTTCCTGTACTTGCAATTTTTTCAATTGGCTTTCCTTCAAAAAAAATCTCTCCACAGTCAGGCGTTCTATCCCCAATAAGAACCTTCATAAGTGTTGATTTTCCAGCTCCATTTTCCCCCATAACTGCATGAACAGAAGCCTTACCTATGCTTATGGATACATCATTCAGCGCAATCACACCCGGAAACTTAACGACAATATGTTTCATCTCCATCAGAATTTCCTGTTCCACATTATCCCCTCCAATCCTTGTATCATTTTAATCAATTATATAAACACCCCATCCTTTGTACAATGAGACTGAAATAATATTAAGTATGACAATAACAACATGAACAAATAAACATCTTATTTTAACAGCACTAAATCTTAATTTTATACCACTTCCTTTATTTGGAAGTACATTTCAATTGTGATACAATAGAAATGTGGTACAATAGGTAATAAATCCATTACAGTTTTAGTTCTGTTTTTCGCCAAAAAAATGTCGGGGTATTGTACATGTTTAAAGTGTTGATTGTTGATGATGAAAAAATTATATGCCAGCTTGTGAAACGTCTGATCGACTGGCCTTTCCTAGGACTCGACTTTGCCGGTGAAGCTTACAATTACACGCAGGCAGTTCAGCTTATTAAAGAGCAGGCACCTGACATTGTAATAACCGATATTAAAATGCCTCAGAAAGACGGCCTCTCATTGATTGAAACAATCCGTTCGCAGGATGTAGATATCTCTATTATCGCCATAAGCGGATGCCGGGAATTTGAGTATGCCAGAAATATGCTGAAATATGATGTGGAAGATTATCTTTTAAAGCCCATTCAGAAGAAAGAGCTGAATGCAACCTTACAAAGAATTGTAAATAAAAAGAAAGCTGCCCTGGAAAGCAAAAGCAAGGAGCATATTAGTATTTCCAAATGCCGGGAACTATTTATGAGAAAGCTTTTGGAGCTTCCTGCTGCGCTTCCGGAAAAGTCCCTTCCGGAAATTAACAGGGAATACCATTTTAATTTTTCCGGCAGTTTCTTTTCCCTTCTTGCGGTAAAGGCTGATTTTAAGCAGGAAATCTGTACGGATACTTCTCTTAGCAGCCGCATTCTTGACAATATCCGCATCTCCATGCTTAATACAATCCATGAACTTTCCTTTGAGTCAGAAGCAATTATCATGGATTCGCGAATTTACATTTTAGTAAGTACCGGAGAGCCTGAAAATGAATTTACAGAAAAGATAAAAAAAGCAATCACACCCATTGTCTCCATGAACCTTCAAAAACATGAGATTATCAGCCTTTCTGTGGTTATGGACACATTTTACGGAAGCCTGTATCAAATTAGTCAATGTCTGGAAAGGGTAAACAAAATTTTAGATCACCGCATGGATTTTGTTCAAAATGAATTTATTATATACAGGTCAGTTTCCTTAACAGAATCTTCTGAGCCGGACAAAAAATTATATAAGCAAATTGACGGACAAATCAAACTTTTAGCAGATGCTCTTGAAAAAAATATTTTCATTGCATTTATATATGACCTGCTGACTCTGCCGGAGCTTACCAATTACAATTCCTTATGTCTGTCCTTTTATACCCTGAAAAAAATTGAGGAACTTGTCAGTGAAAGCCACACGCCAAAAAAGGCCGGCATGGAAACAGCCGAAAAGCTTAAAAACAGTATTCATAAGCATATGATGGGCAGTATCATGAAATCCTATTTGGAAGATGTTCTGGAATGCTGGATTCTTTTCAAACAGGAAACGGAAAAAAAGCCCATTCGTCAGGTCAAAACTTATATAGAAGAAAATTACAATCAGGATGTTAACTTAAATTCCCTGTCCAGATTGGTTTATCTTAATCCTATTTATTTAAGCTCTATGTTTAAGCAGGAAACAGGAGTAAGCATTACAGATTATATTATTGAAGTAAGATTAAAAAAAGCAAAGGAACTGCTTGCCGATACTCCTATGTTTATCGGGGAAATTGCAAGTGCCGTAGGATATAAGGACACACGATATTTCAGCAAGCTGTTTTTAAAACATGTAGGCATTAAACCTACAGAATACCGAAAATACCATTCATGAGGGTTCCACATATGAACAGTCCGGAAAACAAATTACTGACTCACTTAAATCATAGAAGACGATCTTTATTCCTGATCCTATCTATTCTCGCTGCTGCATCCCTTTATCTATTGATGAAGGATCATAAAATGACCTGGATTTCTTTTTTACTTATACTTTGCTGTATTCTGCTTGCCTGTAACATTCTGCTGATTAAGAAGCAGGTCATACTTCCCATGCAGACTCTGGAAAATGAGCTTTCCCTGCTTTTAAAAGAATACCAGATCAAAGAACATACGGAAGATTGTCCGGATCATCAGGCTTTGGGACTTGCAAAAGAATTGGAACTTGCCATTATTAATAAATATTCCAGGCAGCTTTTATATATACAAGCCCAGATTGACGCTCTGCAGACACAGATTAATCCCCATTTTCTCTACAATACACTGGAAGAAATACGTGGACTTGCACTGATAAAAGATGAAAATGATATTGCCAGTATGACAGAAGCCCTGGCCTTAATGTTCCGGTACAGTATCAGTCAGGACAATAAAAACGTAACCTTTGAGCAGGAGCTGCGCAATCTGGAAAATTATATTTTAATCCAGAAATTCCGGTTCTCAGACAAATTTACACTCCGGTATGAACTTGATAAATCGGACGAAGCCTTAATGAATTACCGTCTTCCCAAACTTACCATACAGCCCATCGTGGAAAATGCCATCCAGCATGGACTAAACACAATGGATGAAGGCGGCCTTATTACCATCAAGGCGGTTCCAACACAAAACAGGCTCTTAATCAGAATTTCGGACAACGGCATCGGCATGTCTGCCGATCTGCTTGAACAGTTAAATCATAAACTTGAAAATTCTGCTGCTGAAGACAGTCAAATATCAACTGTTGAAAAAACAGGCATTGCCCTGATCAATGTAAACCTGCGCATCAAGCTTACTTATGGCGTACAATACGGCCTTTTTGTATCCAGCACCCCAAATGTGGGAACCACTGTTGAAATCAGCCTTCCCCTTTTAAAGGAATAACTCCATGCCCAACCAAATTTTAAGAACCTACAAGCTGACAAAAAAAATAAATGATTGTACCATACTTGACAATCTTTCCATTGATTTATTTGAAAATGAAATTTTAAGTCTGATCGCCCCTTATCACTCAGGAGAAGAAATTCTGCCGATGATTTTCTCCGGCCTCACAAGAGCCGATTCAGGAAAAATCTTTTTCTATGAAAAAGAAATAAAAATAACTTCAAGAAAAAGCGCTCAGGAAAATAAAATTTTCACTATTGAAAAACATCCCTGCCTCATCACAGGGTTAAGTGCAGCAGAAAATATCTGTATCGCTTCAAATCTGACCAAGGGATTGTTTTACAAAAAAGAACAGGCTGTTTCATTTGTTTGTGATCTGTTTACAGAATTTGAAATAACCATTGATCCCTTCGATTTTGTTAAAAATCTATCCCTATTTGAAAAACACATAATAGGTTTTCTTTCTGCTTATGTACACGGCGCTAAAGTGATTCTTGCAGACCACGTTTTCAGTTTTTATGAGAACGAGGAATGCGGGCTTTTGTTTTCCCTTTTTTACAAGTTAAAGAAAAAGGGCATCAGCATGATATTAATTGACAGTTATCATCCCATGCTGATCCATAAAAGCGACAGAATCATGATTATGAAAAACGGGAAAAATATGGGAAGCTTTTATAGAGAAGAGATTTCCGAAAAACTGATGCAGGGGCTGGCCGGCAAAGAAGACTCTGTTCCAGACAATTTTTCTCTCAAACATCAAAATACGGAACCTATCTTTCAGGCAGATCAAATTACAAGCGCTGTTTTAAAAACTCCTGTGAGTTTTTGCGCGCGGAAGGGTGAAATTATAGGTTTTTCAGGGGCAAAATATCATGAACTGTCCGGCCTTATGTCCACCCTCACAGGACAGACCAGACTTCTTACCGGAAAAATCTTATTACATCAGAAATCTCTCAGGCTGAAAAGTATGCATCATGCATTAAAGGAAGGAATCTGGATGCTGCCTCACAATTGGGAATCCACAGCTTTATTTCCGGATATGACCATAAAAGATAACATCTGCATGATGTACCTAAACCGAATCAGTACTTTGAATTTTATCAATGAAAGATTGAGAAATTATTCGGCACGTCAGGTTCTGCACTGCGCTGGAATTTCTGAAAAATACCTTAATATGAAAATGCGGGAGCTTTCTCCTGAGCATCAACAGAAATTACTGATAACCAAGTTATTGCATAACAGGTTAAAAGTACTCCTTCTGGATGAGCCATTTCTTTATCATGATGCTGTTAAAAAGAGAGAATTGGGGCTTTTTTTGTCCAAGCTGTCCGGCCAGGGGGTTATTGTGCTTATATTTACCAGCAATGCACAAAGATTAGCGGATTTTTGCGATCACATTTACCTTATAGATAGTTAATTGTAAAATGTGCATTTCCATCCTTATCCAGATCCATAATCAGAAAAGAAGGCCTTCGTCCTTCCTGCCTTGGATATGCCAGACTTCCGGGATTGACTGCAATCACATCCTCATCTATATCCACAACCGGCTTATGGGTATGTCCGTACATGACAATATCAATTCCACGTATTCTGGCTTCCCTTTTAATTGTTTCATTGTTCATGGAAACACAGTAATTATGTCCATGTGTGAGCCATACCTTGTATTTTCCCACTTGAAACTCTTTCTCCCTTGGCAGATCTGAAAAAAAATCATTGTTTCCTGTTACCATCTGAACTGGACAACCCGCGCTTTTAGCGATCAGATATTCACTGCCCTCAATATCACCGCAATGAATCACCATATCAACTGGTGCTACTTTTTCTAATACTTTTATGTAATTTTCATTTCTGCGATGAGTGTCACTGACAATCAGTACTTTCATCCTAATCTCCATCCCTATATATAATCAATAATTCTTTAGTTCTTTCAATTCTTCCAGACGCTTCTTCATGGCGCGAAGAGCTTTCCCTCTATGGCTTATCTCATTCTTTTCTTCTTCCGTTAATTCTGCGGTACTTTTTCCATAAGCAGGCACCATAAAGATAGGATCATAACCAAACCCATTTTCCCCTTTTTCTTCATAGCCGATTCTGCCTTCTACTGCCGCTTCCTCGGTAAATACCCTTCCGTCAGGAAGCACACATGCAATCGCGCATACAAATCTTGCGGTTCTCTTTTCATCAGGAACACCGGAAAGTCTCTCTATCAGATTATAATTCTTCTTATGATAGGAGGTGTCTTCTCCCAAATATCTGGCAGAATATATTCCCGGCTCCTTATTTAAATAATCTATCTCAAGTCCTGAGTCATCTGCCAGAATCACTGCATCAGATGCTGCTTCCGCAACAGCTTTGGCCTTAATAACAGCATTTTCCTTAAAGCTGTTTCCATTTTCTTCAATCTCTGGAAAAATTTCTGCTTCCTTCATGGAAAGAATTTCAACAGGACTTCCTTCCAGCCTTAAGTCTGACAGAATTGCCCTGATTTCTTTCATTTTTCCTGCATTCCCTGTGGCAAAAATAATTCTCTGCATTCACATCTGCTCCTTACAACTCTTCTTCATACACCTTCATAATGGCATTGTAAATTCCGGCAGCAATCCTGTCACAATACTCATCTCTTCCAAGCAGGCCTGCCTCCTGCTCGTTGGTGATACATCCCACTTTAATTGCTGCTGCCGGTATGGTAATATTCCGAAGTGCATAGTCTTGTGCCTGAGCCTCACTAAGACCTAATGCCCTCCCCTTAACGCTGGTGGCCACCTCACGCTCGAGCACATCCGCCAGTTCCACACTGCCAAAACCTGGAATAAAATAGCTGCCGTTATACACAGCTAAAAGTCCATAAACAGAAGTGTCTTCATGGGAATTTACCTGAATCCGGATATACATATCCGCTTTTGTTTCATTGGCAAGCCTTACTCTGTCTTCCTCTTCTGGGTTTACATCATCAATTCTGGTGTAATATGCTTTAATATCGGTCTTATCCAATTTTTCCTTGAGCATTTTTGCTATCTGCAGGTTAATACTTTTTTCCAGCAGTCCATCCGCCTCATATCCAGTATTTGAGCCACCGCATGCCGGATCAATTACTATGATTCTGTCATACATTTCCTTTGGACTTAAAAAACTGATATATAAATCATTATTTTCTAAAATCGTACGATATTCAAAAATGCCGGACAATTGGAAATTTAATTTTATTCCCTCTTCACTTACTTCATAATTACCCTGCTCCACCATGTCCCGGTTTCCGGATATCACATTTTCCTTGTAAAATTCCTCATCATTATTTGCAACCAATACGCATAGTTCCTGATCCATATAATGATTTTCAATCACAATGTCTTCCGCCTTGCATCCCTCCGGCAGAGGAATGCGCAGGTAACTGGTATTGCTTTCACCTAATGCAAAAGTAAGCAAATGCTGATCCGATACCTCTGATACTTCCGTTTTCTGCACCTCATCCTGCGCCACATCTGAAATTGTGACCACTTTGCCGGCAGATAAATATAAAATAATTCCTGTTGCTGCTATGGAATAAATAACGCTTCCAATCGCTGCTTTCTTTATCAAACTGCTCTCCAACTCTTACTCCTGTGTGCTTCTTCTCGGCGGCTTTGCCCCCGGGAATTGATAAAAATATGTTTTCATCATGCCATTGTAAATTTTTCTGTTTTTTGCTGCTTTCAACCCTATGGCATCTTCCGTATGCTCATAAGCTGTAATTAAATAAAGAGACCAATCATCCAACGCCTTAAATCGTTCCCCTAATGTTCCATAAAGTGCAGAGAGATTTTTCTTTTCTTCTATCCTTTCTCCATAAGGAGGATTCGTAATCAAAAATCCGTATTTTTTGCTGTGGCTCAACTGTGAAACATCTCTTCTTTGAAAGTGAATCATTTTTTCAACACCAGCCTGCCTGGCATTTTCTCTCGATATAGACACCATTCCGTCATCTGCATCATATCCTTGAATATCCGTATATCCATCTAAGCAAATCTGTTCTCCTGCCTCATCCACTGTATCGTGCCATTCCTTTAACGGAATCAAATGAGGCCAGTTCTGAGCTGTGAAACTGCGGTTCATTCCCGGTGCAATATTAGCCGCCATCAAAGCCGCTTCAATGGGAAAGGTTCCACTTCCACAAAAAGGATCTACTAAAATGCGGTCCTTTTTCCAGGGGGTAAGCATAATAAGGGCGGCTGCAAGATTTTCGGCAATAGGCGCTTTTGCGGTAAGTTTCCTATATCCTCTTTTGTGCAGAGAATCCCCTGTGGTATCCAGTGCAACTGTAACCTCATCTTTCATAAGAAATACTCTTATGGGAAAAGGCGCTCCGCTTTCCTCAAACCACTCTATATGATAGACCTCCTTAAGACGCTCCACCATCGCTTTTTTCATAATGGATTGAATATCAGAGGGGCTGAACAGCTTACTTTTAATGCTGGCCGCCTTTGTAATCCAGAACTTTCCATCTGACGGGATCATTTCTTCCCATGGAATATTCCTGGTACCCTGAAATAATTCCTCATAAGTTTCCGCCTTAAAACTCCCTGCTTTAATCAAAATACGCTCTGCCGTGCGCAAAAAAACATTGCTCCGGCAGACAGCTTCCGCATCACCAATGAAAGTGATTCTCCCATCCTCGACTTTTACAACATCATATCCCAAATCTATGATTTCACGTTTTAAAATAGATTCCAAACCAAAATGGCAGGGCGCAATCAGTTCGTATTTCTTCATGAATACCTCATTTTATATTCTGGCAGCTTATGAATGATATGGCTTAGTTGTTACTTGTAGAGTATAGCATAATTCATTTTTTTTGTATACAAAAAAGGCGCCTTGGTAAGCGCCTTTTTTCCAAATCCACTAAAACTCGTTGTTCTTTTTGTTATTGTCCTTGCAGTTAGAGTTAGAAGAATTTGAAGAACTGTTCTTCTGGCTGTTCTGACTGTTCTGGCTGGATTTGTTTTCCTGATTCTGATTGTTCTGGTTGTTCTGATAATCATTCTTAGACATATTTGTTTCCTCCTGATTCATTAGGTTACAGGAGTAGTATTTTCAAATGTAAAATGTTTTATACTTAAGAACTATAGTACTTTGGTACCGTTTTTTTATTCAAATTGCACAAATAAAAACGTTTTTATCTGTTGGTACTTTTGTACTATTTTAGTATTGTTTATTCTATAATGATGCGCTATAATGTATTTGTGAACAGGAAAAACCCTTCAATTTTCTGTTTGCACCCTTATATTAATTATTTATACTCCCCTGTAAAGCCTGTCCTCCCTGACAGGCTTTACTCATTCTTACAAATGGTCAAACCATTCTCTTGCCTTTTCAAATCCCTTCCGGTGCAGACTTCCAGCCAGTCCTTTTATCCAGGCTGTCAGTTTTCCCCGATTTATGTCTTTTGATGCTTTTTGCTCCTTCTCCCTGAAAACTTCCGTAATGCTGCAGGCAATCAGCCTTGGATTTCCCAGCTTCTCCATAACCTCTTCCACAGACTGCCCTTTTCGCAGCTCAATTTCAATATATTCCTGATAGTATTCCACAAAGGATACCGCATTTTGGCTCCCTATTTTACCGTTTAACTCTCTCTGGAGCTGTATCAAAAAATCCTGCTTTGTCATTTCTCATCCATTCCCTGTCCATACTCCAGTCTTTTTTCATATTTTTCCGGATCCGTAAGCAGTTCTATCATGCTTGCAAATGCCTGCATAACCATTTTTTCTTTATTACATGTCCTGGGATTTTTTCCTGTATCCTTAATCAGATTATACCTGCTCATCTGCCAGACATATAAGTCACACAGGCTATAACTACCTACCTTAAGCTTATCAAGGAAGGTGTGATGTTCTATATAATACACAAGTTCCTCATAAACCTGGGGATAGGTTAAAATATTCTTCCAAAGTTCATCCGCCCAGGAAATGGAAAGCTCTGCATAATCACAAATTTCATAAAACGCTTTACACACTTTTATTTTTGTTGCATCATAAATAATCCCCTGCATAAAAATCACTTCCTTATCTTTTAAATCCAAACTAAAGCAGCGGCGCTATGAACCTTGATACCCTTCCAATCAGCTTTTGATACAAAGGTATTTTTTTATAATAGTCCATAGTAATTTCCTGACATTCAAGCAGAGTATCCTGAAAGTCCTCCTCCACTTTTGCTACTACCGAATTGTCATAAAAGTACGCTCCACATTCAAAATGATGGTAAAAGCTTCTGTAATCTAAATTAATTGTTCCTACCGTAGCACACTGGTCATCCGACACAAAAATTTTGGCATGGATAAAACCGGGTGTATATTCATATACTTTGATTCCAGCCTGTATAAGCTCAGGATAAAATGTCCTGGCAATAAAATAAACCACCTTTTTATCTGGAATGTGGGGCAGGATCATCGCTACCTCAACACCTCTGTGAGCCGCATAGCGCATACAATCCAGAAATTCTCTCCCCACAATAAAATAAGGTGTCATAATATGCACATATTTTGTTGAACCGTTTATCATTGATTGATAGACTGTTTTTCCCACTTCTGTGCTTCTGGTAGGTGTTTCTCCATAAGGAATCACAAAACCGTCATGATAAAGAGGTTCTTCATAAACAATATTTTTTACATAGGCTTCATAATTTTCGCTTCCCTGTTCGGAAACATTCCACATCTGCAGATACATAATGGTAAAGCTGCGCACCGCATCACCGGTCACCTTAACTGCCACATCCTTCCAGTGGCCAAACCTCTCTACCTGATTAATATATTCATCCGCTAAATTAACCCCTCCGGTAAATGCAGTTTTTCCGTCAATTACCACAATTTTCCTGTGATCACGGTTATTTTGTGTGGTTGATAAAAAAGGCACAATGGGAGCAAACATTTTCGCCTTAATTCCAAACGATTCAAGCTCCTTTGGATAATTATAAGGAAGCAGTAAAATAGAGCACATTCCGTCATACATTACCCTGACTTCCACTCCTTCCTTTACCTTTTCCTTTAAAATATCTAATATGGTGTCCCACATAATTCCCCGTTCAATAATAAAGTACTCCAAAAAAATATATTTTTCCGCCTTTTTCAATTCCACAATCAGATCTGCAAATTTATCTTCTCCCAGAGGGTAATATCTTGCAACAGAATTATGATATACCGGAAACCCTGCCGAATTCTCCATATAATATGCAAATCCTTTGAAAACTTCCGGACATTTTTGAATTGCCGCTTCCGTTTCCTCCGATCTAATCAGCATCCCTTCGGTTTCCCTTACCCGCCTTCCTAATTTTTTCTTTAGACCGATTCCTCCAAAATTCCCAACTATAAACACATAAATCAATGCGCCAAACACAGGAAACAGGCAAAGAGGAATGATCCAGCTTAATTTAAACTCCGGAGGCTCATCTCTGTTAATAATATAAATAATCACTACTCCTCCAAGAAAATTCATTGTTTCCCATACAAAAGGATACTTAATTCCCAGATAAGTAAAACTGCCCACTAACACCAGTATCTGCAAAGCAATCATTAAAACAACTGCCAAAGTACGTCCAAAAACAATTTTGTACACGCAGTTTATAAACCGTTCCATAACAATCTCCCTTATTTTAGCAAATGAAATATTTCCTCAAAACACACTCCATTCTTGCGGTCAACTCCCATTTCCACAGATTTTATCATACATTTTTTAACGAAACCGGAAGCCTTTTTTACTGATTCCGTAAAAGAAATCCCGTTTACTGCGTCTGCTGCAATAATTGAAGCAAACAAATCTCCCGTTCCGCAGCGTTCATCCCCCTCCTTGTGCGTTCTTATCAGTCTCGGTGTTTCCCTTTCCTGATACATATAATTTGCTATAAATTCTCCCTGAGGTATACCGGTAATCACAATTTTTTTCGGTCCCATATCACATAATTTTTCCGCCATTTCGTGGAGTTCTTTTCTTTTCCATCCTTTTTCACGATAAGGCGTATCGGTAAGCTTACAGGCTTCTGTCAAATTCGGTGTAATGATATCTGCAAGCATAACCAGTTTTCGCATCTCCACGCACATTTCCTCCGTATAAGTTCCTGCAATTGTCCCATGATCCCCCATCACCGGATCAATTACAACAACCGTTTCCGGTCTGCGAAACGTTCTTACAAACTCCTGCACCATGCCGATCTGCTCCCTTGATCCCAAAAAGCCGGACATGATCCCATCAAAGGTAAGGTCCAGGCTTTTCCACATGGAAAAAAAAGCCGGCAGCCTGTCCGTATAATCATCAAAAAAATACTCCGGATACCCTGTATGGTTAGAAAGAATTGATGTGGGCACAGGGCAGCACTGCAATTTCATATGGGAAACCACCGGCAGCACCACTGTAAGTGCACACCGGCCATATCCTGTCAGATCATTGATTGCCGCAATTTTTTTCTGCATTTTCCGTTCCATCTGCCTGCACTCCTTTTCCCTCATCCAAATACTAGTTTTATTCTGCTGCTTTAACCAGCTGTGAAGTACAATGAGGGCATCTGACAGCTTCTATGGCTATTTCTTCCCTGCAATACGGGCATACCTTTGTGACAGCTGGCGAAGGCTCTTCCACTTTCTTTCTGGAAAATTTATTTACCATCTTTATCAGCAGAAATATCACCATTGCAATCAGCAGAAAATTAATGACTGCCGCAATAAATGAACCGTAATTTAAAGTAGCAGCCTGTTCTCCTTCTCCCAGCACAATACACAATGAGGTAAAGTCAAAACCTCCCGTAATCAAGGACAACAATGGCATTGCAACATCATTGACCAGGGAAGTCACTATAGCTGTAAATGCCCCGCCAATTATTATGCCGACTGCCATATCCATTACATTCCCTCTTGAAACAAATTCCTTGAATTCTCTTATTAATGCTTTCATTTTCCTTTCCTCCTGTGTATTTTCTTTTTTTGATACAAAGAAAGCGGAAACGCCAATCTAAGCATTTCCGTCTCATGTTCTGACTTACCGATTCTAAAATCCGCCTTCACACATTAAAGCCTTGCCCTTTGGATGATTATTCCATTCATATTATACCCCGATAAAAATCTTATAGCAAATAAATTTTCTGTCACCTAAAAAGACCGGTCCGTCAGGGCAGGTCTTTCTTGGGTTGTTTCTTGCAGGATTATTATTTATGCGTCATATTACTCATTTGTCAGGGTGAAGCATTGATATTCTTCTCCATAATATGGACGTTCATCCATCGTATACAGTCTGGCCATATAATCATTTTTAGCATCCTCCTCCTCCATTTCTGGCGAAGTATAGCCAATCTGGAACACTGTGCCGTCATAACAGCCGGACAAGTCACAGTATACGTTATGATGGCCAGCGGCCAATTATCCTCAGTCTCCCTGCGGTATAATGGCTATCTCGTGTTCTTCCAGCCAATTGACAGTCTCCAGCTCTTCCTCTTCTTCCAGCACTTTTCTCTCTTCCGGTTCCTGCTCTGCCTCTGCTTCCTCTGGCTCATTCTCTGCACCGGGTTCTTCTGCCACATCTGCTTCTCCTGATGCCTCTGTGCCAGGTTCTTCTGCCACATCCGCCTCCTGAGCCGCATCCACCCCATCTTCTTTCCCCTGCTGTAACAACACTGCCGCTGTCAGCCGGCTTTGCGGTATTGCCGCACTCTGCCAGCACAAATGCAGATAAAGCCGCCGCAGGATGAGCTCACTCCTGCCCGCGGCTCACGCCTTTATATTCCCTCACGCGCCGGTAAAAAGTGGATGGCTTCAGTCCCAGCTCGCGCATCGCCTCTACCCCCCTGATACTGCCGGATTTCCACCTGCCATAGACCGCCGCAAACTTTCCCCCGTTTATGGCAACCGGCCTGCGCCCTTTATACTTCCCCTTCTGCCTCGCAATCTCAATCCCCTCTTTCTTTGATACGAACTCCACGCACCTGACGCAAAGGATGCCACGGTCGGCACGCACAGGGTATCCCCCGCCTTCATGCAGGAAAAGAGCGCGCCAAGGCTGTCCAGCCCTGTATCAATAAGCAGACTTTTTTCTTTTCCATTCAACAAATAACAATGGGTTTCTTCCCAATGCCGGTATTCACTGATGATTATGGTTTCGCTATCAATCCTGTCTATGGTAAACCAGTTATCCATTATCCCAACTTCCTTCCAGTTATGATTTATGTGCCTGTATATACTCCGCTTTCACTTTATCAATCGTTTTACCACCAATCCCAAAGTTCTTATCCGGCAACTCTTTAATCGTAGTCACAAAAAATTCCTGCGGCACATTCATAATTTCAGAAGATACTTCTGTCAATCTTTTTATCAGCAGTTCCTTTTGCTTATCAGATAAAGTACCGCTTTCAACTGTAATGTATGGCATTTTGACACTCCTCCAACTTTTCATTCATTATTTATTCAGCCCCGCCAAATGAGCAGTTATAGTTTTAAGCTATATTGCAAAAGATTATAACTGTGTCCATCTTTGCTGTCTATTTTAGGTACTGAAGAAATCACTGTAAAACCTAATGACTTTGCTAATCGATTGGAAGCCCTGTTTTCCTCTCTTGTTGAATAAATAAACTTTTTTGCACTAAATTCTTCTTTGCAGTATTGTGTCAGGCCTTGAAGAATCTGCTTGCCAAACCCTTTTCCCACATAATCCGGCCCCAGACATATCCCTGCTTCCTGATAGATGTAAGGTTCTATTTTTTCTACACCAGCAAATCCAATCGCCTTACCGCTTGATTTTTCATAAACCAGATAGGTATCATGCTCTTTCTGAAATGCAATGGTTTTCATGATTCTTATTTTGGCGTTTTCTTCGCTTGTAGTAATATTCCACTCCATGTATTTTGCACTTTCTGACTGCGACCAGACATTACAATACATTTCCTTCCAATCTGAAAACTTTGCCTTATCAAGAATCAGGCTCTCCGTTTCAATCATGTTGAAATATCCCTCCGGCTGCCGATTTGCTGCCATTTCTATTATACTGCAAAAGCTGCCTTTGTCTATCTTTATTTTTCAACCCTGTTAACAGCCCGTCCATCTGCGGCAGCGATTTTTTGAGAGCCCACGCCCACTGTATATGGTCAGTCTGCGGTTATCCATCCGTTTTCCTTCTGTCACTTTTCCAGGTGCCTTACGTAAGAATACACCGTAAGCCCCGCAAACAGCGGAATCTCGATCACATACGCCCCCAGCATCACATGGGGCAGCCATATCGCGATATCTCCGATATGCCAGAAATCAAAATCCACAGCGGCATAGAGCATACTTGTCTGCAGGCTGTTTCCTCCCGCCGGAAGAATACTGTAGATATAGCTGCCGATTTCGGCAGGCAGCAGCATATACACTATCACAGGCAAGATACAAAACAACAGCGCCATCGCCACGGAAACTGCCATATTGGTAAACTTTGATGACAGAAACAGCGTAAAACTTACGGTCGCCAGCAGGCAAAGCAGTCCCGATGCGGCGAGGAACCACTGAAATTGTCCGATATCCATATTCGGCAGGTTCACAATCGAATACAACATCTGTATGGAAGTCTTTGTGCATTCCCAGCCCCAGAGGCTGTTTGACACCAAAATATAAATCAGTATGCAGAGCGAGAATGTCACACCGCAGATCAAAAGCGCGGATGCAATCTTTGTAGCGGCAAATTTTACCTTTCCGTATTTTGTACAGCGCAGTATATCATCGGCCCCCGTCTGATAGTCCGACGTAAACACGGGCGCCGCGATCACCGTGCAGAAAAGCAGGATCAAAAAGGCAAGCAATATCTGATAATCCATGGCATCCCTGCTGTATCCCGGGAAAAACCGATAGGGTTTCTCCACCCTGCCGTATCTCTCTATCGCCGCTTCCTGCGCCGCCGGATGATCCTTTTGTTCTATCTTCATCAACGAAACCATGCGCTCCCCGCACACCTCATAATATCTGTCAACCTCAGCCGGATCGATCTCCATGATCGCCGGAGCCACCCCCGTCTCACGATCCGCAAAAGCTTCCCTGATGCCGTGCAATAGCGGTATATAAGGCAGTATCTCCTCCTGATAGACGCCCTCCGGCAGATCGTAACTGTTTTCTGCGCCGTATTTCGCCAGACATGCCTGATATTCTTCCATCGCCCGGCGCACCTTCTCCGGGGTGACATCACCCGCCGTATCCGCCTGCAGCTCCTTTTCATAGGCAATGGACTCCATACCTTTCAGCTCTACCGTATTGCCCTCCTCATCTCTGTAACTGTTGCAGGAAAAAGTCGTGGGCAGCCACGCCATCACAAAAGAAAGCCCAAACGCCAAAGTAAGCAAAATAACCGTCCATCTGGTCCTGCCTATCCGTCTCATTTCCAGTCTCAATAAACGCATTTTATATCACCTCCTGATCCTTTCCCTGGGGAAACATCCACAAATACAAATCTTCCAGATGGGGCGCGGCAGGGCGTGAATCCCCCGTATAAGGCTGCTCCGAAAGATAACGGACCGTTATCTGCCCATCCTCCTCGTTTCTAATATTTACCACCTGCAGTCTCCGCTCATACTCCGGCAGGGCGTTCATGGGAATCCGCGCCGTCCACACCTTATTGTGAACCAGCTTCACCAGTTCCTCCGTGGTTCCCTTCGCAAGCAGCTTTCCCTCCTTCATAACCGCATTCTGTGTGGCAATATATTCCACATCGGAAACGATATGGGTGGAGATCAGCACAATGCGGTCATGGGCAAATTCCGAGAGCAGATTGCGGAAACGCACTCTCTCCCCGGGATCAAGCCCGCTGGTAGGTTCATCCAGGATCAGAACCTCCGGCTCATTCAATAACGCCTGGGCTATCCCCACCCGGCGCTTCATCCCGCCGGACAGCTTCGCAATCTTCTTGTTTCTGACATGGGACAACGTCATTTGTTCCAGAAGCCCGTCTATTTTTCGTTTGGCTTCCTTCTTTGTCAGTCCTTTCAGCACCGACACATACTCCAGATAATCCTTCACCGTAAACTCCGGGTAAAATCCGAACTCCTGGGGCAGATAGCCAAACACATCCCGATAACTCTCCTTCAATTCCCGGATGGGAATCCCATCGTAAAAAACTTCTCCTCCATCGGGTTTCATAATGCCGGCAATCATCCGCATCAGCGTGGTCTTTCCCGCACCGTTCGCCCCCAGCAGCCCCCATACACCGGGGGTGATGCGCAGTGAAACGTCATCCACCGCCGTCATATCCTTAAATCGCTTTGTAATATGTTCCAGATATAGTTCCATTCCTGTTCCCTTTCTTTTTTTACATCTCTCTGATCCGATTATGCCATCTGCCTCTCCGTATAGGGCGAGGCATGGACAATATATCGAAACTGCTGTGCGCAGAACCCCAAAAGCAGTATGCATATGCCAATCCATCCCGCGGAAAAAGACTGCTGAAGCCAAATCCCCCAATGATCGGGGAACAGAGCAAACAGGAGGAGTAAAAAAGAACACAGTCCCACACTGCCCCGCAGAAATGCCTTCGGTGTAAAATGCCCCAGCATAAACAGGCAGCTCCCGCACACCAGAAGGAAGGGCACGCAAAGGTATAACATGGCTCTGTCCGCTCCCAGGGACGTTTTCAGGATCGTTGCGGCGAAAATACAGCCCAGCATACAGATATCTCCGATCCCGATCACAATCAGCCTTGCCGTCAGCAGTTTTACCGACGAAAAACGGCTTGCCGCCTCTACCTCCTGCATCTGCCAGCGGACGGAGCGGTACAAAAGGGGCAGCGCCGTCATAAAAACAAGAACCGACAGGCAAAGCAGCTGCTTTGTCAGATAACAGGGCGTTATCACAACGCCAAATACATGAGATACGATAAAGCTGACCGCCAGCAAAAAGACTCCCTGCATCCCCCAGATCTTCCAGCCGATAAACCTGATCTGCCCGGATAAAAAGGCCGTAAATGAAATGCGCACCCGACGCTGTCTTTTACACGCTTCCTCTCTGGCAAGCATAAGCGTACTTTCATAATGTTCCCCGCCCATCCCCGCCGGGCTTTGCAGTGCCTGCCTTAATTTCATCTCAACATCCTGCTCCCTCATGATACTCCTCCTTCCCCAAATTCCTTTTTTAATGTTTTCAAAGCCGAGCGCATCCTGGACTGTACCGTCCGAAGGGGCATCCCGGTGACTTCTCCAATCTCCCTTATCGTCAGGTCCTGTCCGAACCTTAAAAGGACAATCTCCCGCTGTTCCTCCGACAATGTGTCCGTAAGCTGCCTTAAAACCATGTCCGACCGCACCTCCTCAAACCCGGACTCCACATACGGCGCATCCGTCTTTGTCACCTCCAGGGATACCTCCCGGCATTTGTCCCTGCGCCGCATATCGGTACAGGTATTAGCCGCGATCCTGTACAGAAACGCCCTGAATTTTCCTCTGTGGGTGTACCTGTCAAAATAGCGTATCGCTTTCAAAAAGGTCTCCTGCGCCGCGTCTTCCGCAAGGCAGCGGTTCGGAGCGTGCCAGAGACAGTAGCGCAGAATTTCCGGATAGTACATCGCCGTCAGCTCGTCCACCGCACCCTTATCTCCCTGCTCCATTTTTTGTATCAGTTTATCTTCGCGCGTCAATATCATTCCTCCTGAGGGCGTCCCCTTATCAGTATATAACGAAACGAGGGGGTTAAAATGATTTAGGTCAGAAAAAAATAAGACCACAGTTTTTTTCACTGTCGTCTTATTCTGCGCTTCCCTCAGATACAAAATGCCGCATAAAGCGGAACAATTTTTTTTCCGTCCTCAAACCCGAAATTTTTAGTTGAAAGTTTGACCGCATAATCCGGCTTATAAGTCTCCATATAAATTTTTAAGCTTTTGGCTTTGGTATTATCCGCTGATTTTACCTCAACCGGTATCAGTTTTCCGTCCCGCTGAATGATAAAATCAATTTCCGCTCCGCGTTCGGATGTCCAGTAATATGTGCGATATCCGTTTATGGAAAGCTGCACATGTACATAGTTTTCAGCCATCCCGCCTTTAAAGTCATTTATTTCCTCCACCATATACAGGATATCGTCTGCCGCCAGATCTTTTTTGGCACAGAGCAATCCAAGGTCCGACACATAGACCTTAAAGGAATCGATATCACGATAATTCTCAAGGGGTTTTTTGATCTGTTCCGCTCTATAAACCTGTGATACGATGCCCGACAGACACAGCCACTCAATAGCATTCTCAAATTCCGAAGCACGCCCGCCCTTTTTGACCAGCTTATACTGAAAACGGGTATTCTTTCTGGAAAGCTGAACCGTAATATTATCGTACACAAGCCGTGTCTTTTTTATCTCATTTAAGTTATTATACTTGCTCATATCACTCAGATAACTTGTCAGAATAGCATCCTGTGTATGGCGGATCAAAACATAATCTTTTGTCTCCGCGAACAGCCTCACGCATTCCGGCATCCCGCCCACGATCAGATACTCACGGTAAAGCCGCATCGCCGCATCATGAAGTGCCCAGGGAAGCGGCGCATCGGCAGCAAAACACTTCTTTATCTGTTCTACAAGCGCTTCCTCTCCCATAGCGAGCATAAATTCCTCCATGTCCATCGGATAGAGCGTTTTCATATCCGCTTTGCCCACGGGAAAAGAAAATTTTGTCCTGTTCACCGCTACGCCGAGCAGACTGCCTGCCACAATAATATGATAATCCGGCGCGTCCTCACAAAAATATTTCAGTGCCGTCAGAGCCCTCTCACAAAGCTGCACCTCGTCAAACACAATCAATGTCTTTTCCCTGACGATCGTCTGCCCTGCAATATGGGACAGGATCGGAATCAGATAATCGGGGCTGATATCCTCCGCAAAAGTTTCATTCAGTCCGGGATTGGTCTCAAAATTAAAGTAGGCCACATTCTCATAATGAACTCGTCCGAACTCCAGAATGGAATAGGTTTTTCCCACCTGTCTTGCCCCCTGCAAAATAAGGGGCTTTCGGTGCCTGCTCTCCTTCCATGTTTCCAGATAACCCATAATCTTTCTGTACATAAAACTCCCCCCTTTCAAGCAATTTTAACTTAATGGCATCTCCCTTTCCATTGTAGATTACAGTATAATTCATATTCATGTCAATTTCAATGATTTTTATTTAATTTTTAACACCATATTACATGAATATTTTTAGATTTCTTGCGCAAAAATACACATATTATTTTTTCCCCTCGCCGGAACATACAACCACCGGATATCCCATAACAAAGAGTCCGGCAAGCCGGACTCTCGCG